>JAABUK010001143.1_pt1 | contig 51692 bp, 44 predicted proteins | sample 5559141 | NCBI WGS metagenome assembly JAABUK01 (sample SAMN10711869, study PRJNA513367) | rock metagenome | isolation source: Antarctica rocks | place: Antarctica: Victoria Land, Pudding Butte nord | collected 2016-01-03 | reverse complement strand
CCTGGGACGCATCGCAGAGCACCCCAGGCGCCAGCTCAGCGCCCTGCTCCCCTGGAACTGGACACCATAGCCCAGCATACCCCAGCGCCAGACAACCAAAACCGCGGCCTACAGCCGACGCTTACGCCCTCGGCACACCGTGCCGCTGGGATCACACCCACGCCGACCGCCATCCGCTCTGACCGTTTCCCCGATGAGACTCGTGGGGCGCATGAGCGAAGCGTCATGCGCCGGCCCGCGGCATTGCATGGTGGCGGAAGGCGCCAACCGCTTTTCCGCCCTACACAGGCCGCAGCTCGCAGATTGGTCAAAGCAGAGACCAGTTGGGATAATATCAACTGCTTACTGCTCTGACCCTTTCCGTCATTGCGAGGAGCGCAGCGACGCGGCAAACCAGGGGCGGCCAGCGCGGTCCTTGCTGCCCCAGGATTACCTTGCCGCGAACACGGCTCGCAACGACGGAAGCTATCAGGGTGCAGGGCGTCCGGACTCAGTTCTCGCCCGCCCTGGTGCCGAGGGCGTCCTTGCCCGCCTTGGCCAATTCCGCAACCTCGTCGTACTTGGCCTTCCCCATGGTGCGCAGGAACTCGATCGCCCCAGGCGATTCCATCAGATCCCGGTCGGCCAGCACGTCCTCCGGGTTGCTGACCAGCCGCTCCAGCTCGCCCGGGCTGTGCTTCGCTGCCTTGATGATCGCCTCCAAATCGGCGGTGGTCGCAACCTTGGTGGCCATCTTCTCGATCCCCCTATGGAACGATCCCAGGAAACGACGCCGTCACGCGGGGGTCAAGGCAAATCGTTTCAGCTTCGGCGACTGCCGCCGCCTGCACCCCGGCGGCCTCCGCAGCCCGCCCCATCGCCGCCAGTGCCCGCGCAAGGCCCATCTCCGCCCGCACCCGCTCCGGCCGCATCCCCAACTCGGCCAGCATGGCGGAGGCGGCACGGAACTCCATCGCAGCCTCTGCCCAATCGCCACGCGACGCATGGCACTCCGCCAGTAGGCGCAGGCAGATCGCTTGCACCGGCTGGTATCCGTGCCGGCTCCCCAGCGCATGGGCGTCCGCCACCGCGGCGTCCGCGGCGGGGCTGCCGGACGCCAGGTGGACGTGCGCCAGCGCCGCGCCGCACCACGCCGTCAGGCTGACGAGGTTCTGCCGCCGCGTCGCCTCCAGGGCCTCCACGAGCAGGTCGCCCGCCTTGTCCACTTGCCCCGCGGCGGCAAGCGACCGTCCGAGGTAGCGGGCGATGGACGGCAGCAGCAGCATGACGCCCCGGCTCCGCACCGTCGCCAGCGCAGCCTCCAGCACCGTGACCGCCTCCGCATCCCGGCCCTGCAGCATGTGGGCGAACCCAGCGGCGATGGGCGCATAGGCGAGGTCGTAGGGCTGCCCGGTTTCCGCCGCCAGCGCCGCCGCTTCCTCCGCCAGCTCGTGCGCCGGGCCGAACTCGCCCAGCATGGCGTGGGTCTTGGACAGGCAGACGAAGCTCATCACCGCAGGCGTGCCGGCGCTGCCGACCGAGGCCGCGCGCAGCGGCCCCCGCGCATGATGGAGTTGCCCCCGCAGCACCTCCGCCGCCTGGGCGAAGTGGCCGCGGAACCAGTGCGCCTGTCCCAGCCCGAACCCCACGATCTGCTGCGTCGGCACGTGCGCCGCCCGGATCGCCACCGCCGCGCCGCGCCGCCCCAGGTGCACCGCGCGCTCCAGGTCGCCGAGCGTGGTCAGCATCGTGCAGGCCATGCCGTCCAACTGCGCCGCCCGCAGCTCGTCGCCCAGCCGGACCGCCAGCGCGCTCGCCTCCTCCAGCACCTCGGCGCCGCGCCGCCATTCGCCGATGGTGCCCAGCGCCGCCCGCAGGCCGATGCGCAGGGTGATGCCGCGCTCCAGGACCTCGGGCGTCTCGGGCACGTGCGACAGGCCCTCCAGCGCCAGCTCGTAGTAGCGGACCGCCTCGGGCCAGGCGAACCGCGCCCGCGCCCGGTCGCCGGCGAGCAGGCCATAGCGCGCAGCCTGATCCCACTGCCCGCCCATCGCCGCGTGCTTGCACAGCAGCTCGGTCTGCTCGTCCGCCCGGTCGCCGGACATGGCCTGCAGCGCCTGGAACACCCGGCCGTGCAGCGCCCGCCGCTCCGTCCGCAGGATGGCCTCGTAGGCCACCGCCTGCGTCACCGCGTGCTTGAAGGTATAGTCGGTGCCGGTGCCGGGGCTGGTCTCATACAGGAACTCCGCCGCCTGCAGCGCCGCCAGCCCCGATTGCAGATCGGCTTCCGGCAGCCGGGCGACCCGGCGCAGCATCTCCAGCCGCACGTCCTTGCCGATGACGGAGGCCAGCATCAGCAGCACGCGCGGTGCCGCCGCCAGCCGGTCCATGCGGGACGCCACGATGGCCTGCACGGAGGCGGGGATGCTGACCTGGTCCAGCGCGACCTGCATCCATTGCCGGCGCGGCGTCTCGCCGACGGTGCCGTTCTCCTGCAGGTCGCGGGCGATCTCCTCCAGGAACAGCGGCGTCCCCTCGGCGCCGGCAACCATGCGCGCCCGTAGGGCCGCCAGCTCCGGGCCAGGCCCCACCAGGCTGCACAGCAGCGCGTCGGACTGCTCGGGGTCCAGCGGCGACAGGCGCAGCTCGGTGCCGTAGCTGCGGCCGCCCCAATCCGGACGCGCTTCCGGCCGGGCGCTGGCCAGCAGCAGCAGCCGGGCCGCGCCGGCCGTCGCCACCAGGCTGTCCACCAGCGCGCGGCTCGGCTCGTCCAGCCAGTGCAGGTCCTCCACCAGCACGATGCGCGCCCGTTCGTCGGCGCCGCGCAGGGTCACCCGGCGGCAGGCATCCAGCAGCCGCTGCCGCCGGGCGCCGGCGTCCAGCGCCTGCCACGCCGCCGGGTCCGCGAGCGGCAGGTCCAGCAGGGAGCGTATCGCCGGCTCGTCCACCTCCAGCGGGTCGCCCATCGCGACGGTCTGGTGCAGGCGGCGCTCCAGCGCCTGCCGGTCATCGGCCGGCTGCGCCCCGATCCAGGAACGCATCAGCTCGGCCGCGGCATGGAACGGCGCGTCGTGCATGTGCTGGGCGCCGGCGGCGCGCATTACCCGCACGCCGCGCGCCACTGCGCCCTGCAAGAACTCGTGCAGCAGGCGGGACTTGCCGACGCCCGCATCGGCCACCACCGCCACCGTCTGGGCGCGGCCCAGCGTGGCGCGCATCAGCGCGGCGGACAGCGTGGCCAGCTCCGGCTCCCGGCCGACGAACGGGCTTAGGCTGCCGGCGCTGCGCACCTCCCAGCTCGGCCGGTCAGTGGCGTCCAGCAGCTCGAACATCGGCACCGGCGTGTCCCAGCCCTTGACCGGCACCGGGCCGAGCGGGCGCACATCGGTGTAGCCGCGGGTGCGCTGCGCCGTTTCGGTGCTGATCCGGGCGGTGCCGGGGTCCGCGGCCTGCTCCAGCCGCTTGGCCAGGTGGACGGCCGGGCCGACCGCCGCATAGTCGGTCGCGTCATGGCCGGTCGGGCGGATTACGACCTCCCCGGAATGCACGCCGACCCGTATCTCGATGCCCGGCGGCAGGTGCCGCAGCAGCGCGGTGGCGGCGAGGCACGCGCGCACGGGATGGTCCTCCGCGGCCAGCGGCGCGCCGAACAGCGCCATGATGCCGTCGCCCTGCACCTCGTTGACGATGCCGCCGAAGCGGGCCACGGCGGACGCGGCAGCCTGCACCACCGGGTCAATCAGCGCCAGCGCCTCCTCCGGGTCCAGGTCGCGGATCAGCTCGGATGAGCCGCGCACGTCCGCGAACAGGATGGTGACATGCTTGCGCTCACCGGGGCCGAGCGGGTTGGCAACCGGGGCGTCAGGGACCGCCACGGCAGGGGCAGCGGCCACGGCGGCCAGCGGGCTGCCGCATTGGCCGCAGAACCGCGCGCCGTCGCGTGCCGGGGCCTGGCAGGCCGGGCACGCCCGCGCCAACGCGCCGCCGCACGCGTCGCAGAAGCGGGCGCCCTCCGGATGGTCCATGCCGCAAGCGCCGCACCGCACTGCCAAACCCCCTCGACCTGCAACCGCCGGGCTTATAACTTGAGACGGCGCCGCAACAAAAGCCGTCCCGGCATTACGGCCCAGGCTTAACCTCCAGGCACACCAAATCGTGAGGACATGTCAAATGCCTGGCAGTATGTAACACCCGCCACCACGGCAGTCCGGCCATAGGTCAAGCTGGTTGCTGCATTAGCAGTACTTTGCCATGAGGGGTGGCAAGTAGTTGAGAAGCCTGCAACCCAGTCGTTTCAGGCCCTTGCTCAAGTTATTAAGCCAACACTGGGTTTCGGCAACTTGGTAGGGTAGTGCTAAGTTGCATCCATCATGCGGCAACCTCAATGCGAGGAACAGGATCAGACCCCTGTGCCTGGCAGCAACCCGGTTGGGAGACGATTTATGGCGTTGCAACTCTGCGCACTCCGTGACGCCCTCCTTGAGGCAGGAGCCAGCCCAGACTCTGCCCGGAAGGCGTCGGAGGAGGTTGCAGGCTATGAGGGCCGCCTCGCCGCCATTGACAGCCGCTTGTCCGTGCTGACGTGGATGGCAGGGACGAACATCGCCCTGACCGTCGCGGTGCTATTCAAGCTATTCCGGTGACGATCGGACGCTGTGTGCGATGAAGGGTTTAACATTCCAGTCGTTCACTGCTGGGTCATATACCGACCGGGAAGACACGATGCTGATTGGCCCAGAAAAGGCCGAGTTGCAAAATTGCAAAACCCGGGAGGTCTTGGCTACCACCCCGGTGGAAAGACCGTCGGCGGTGGGAAGAGTTGCTTGAGGCAGAACGGCTGCTTCGGGGTTCCAGCGCCAAAGTACAGCGACATGATGTTATGGAATATCAGCGCTGAGCACTTCGACTTCACGTAACAGGCAGGAGCAAGCAAATGGTCGCCCAATGGGAGTGGATGATCCTCCTGCTTCTCGTACTGGCCCTGCTGGTCGTGGAGCTGCTCCGCACCCGCCGCGCCATACGCCGGGCCGGGGACAAGCCGCGTGCGCCGCTACCCGCCCCACCGGCGCGGGATGCGGAACGGTAGCATCGCCTGCACCCATGGCGCCCGGAACCGATCCAAATCCAGGCTTTCATGCACGGCCGTCACCCGCTCCCCGAACAGCGCCGTGTCCACCACGCTGCGGTTGTAGAACGGCGCATCCTCCAAGGTTTGCCGCACCGCAGGTGTGGCCCCGGCGTCCGCCCGGGTCGGTCGTGCAACGCCCCACATGGTGCGCGGCAGCGCGGCCGGCGGCGGCGGCTCCACCTCGTCCACGATCCCCGCGCGGTTGATCTGCAACGCCAGCGACTGCCTCCCCCCGACCCGGCGCTCCGCATTATACAGGATCGCCGCCCCGTCCCGCGTCGGCGCCCGGCACCAGTCCCATTGCACGAAATCCGACTCCAGCGGCGCATCGCCGTCGTTGGTGTCGAGGTATCCCGGCCCCGACCAGCGCAGAGCCGGATGGCTCAGCTCCACCTCCACCCGCGACGCCGGCGCGATCGGCGACCAGCGGTGCCGCCCGGCGCCGTCCAGCAAGAACCGCCGCCCAGTCAACGCGCCAGGCCGCACCCGCACGGTCCCGCGCAGGCGGGAGGGCAGCGGCGCCGTCACCTCCTCGATGCCAATGGTCAGCACCTCCCCGTCCCAGTCCAGCCGGCTCGGCCCGATGGCCAGGTGCCGGGGGCCGCGGTCCAGGGCGCCCCGTCCGCGCTCCGTCATCGCCCAGCGGTGCGGGCGGCCATACAGCGCGACGTTCAGGCAGCAATGGTGCGCCGGGTCGCCGCCGCCGCCCCGGCGGGCCCAGGCATAAAAGGGTGAGAACACGCTGCCGATGAAGGCGATCAGCGTGATGCCGTGCTGCCCGTCGTCGCTGAGCGCGTCCACGTACCACCAGGCATAGCCGCCGGGCGGGACGGGCGCGTCGAAGCGAGGTCCTGCATCAGGCTTTCCGCCGCCAGCCCGCCCGACAGCGCCGCCATCGGCACACCCGCGCCCGGATGCGTCCCGCCCCCTGCCAGATACAGCCCCGGCACCCGCGTCCGCGATCCCGGGCGCTTGAACGTCGCCGTCGCTCCGTGTACCGCCGGGCCATACAGCGCCCCTCCCGTTCCAGGGAACAGGCTGTGGAACTCCGCCGGCCCAGTCGTCATCGCCTGCATATCCGTCAGCCGCAAGCCGGCCTGCGTCAGATGGGAAAATGTCCGGTCCCGGCATTCGGCTATCTCCGTTTCGGTAGGGGCGCGCGTGTCCCCGGTGGCTGGCGCATTGACCAGGATCAGCAGCCGCTCCGGGCCATCCGGCGCGGCGCAGCCGTCATCCCGGTCCCCAGCGCAAACGTAGGTAGTTGGCTGGACGGGCAGGCCGCCCCGGCGCAGCGCCGCGAACTCCGCGGCGTAGTCGCCCGAGAAGAACACGGTGTGCCTGTGCAGCGGAAAGCCCTCCGTCCGCGCGACTGCCGCCCAGGTCAGCGCCGACAGCGACCGCTCGGCAGGCGGCAGCGGCGGCACGGCGCCTCGGGCGGCGGCGCCTAGCAGCCCCGCAGATAGGGCGGCAGGATCGGCGTTGACGACGACGGCGCTCGCCTCGATCTGCTCGCCATTGCGCAGGCGCACCCCGGCGGCCCGGCCCCGGCTGACCAGCACTTCGGCCACATCGGCGCCCATCCGGACAGTGACCCCCCGTGCCGCCGCGAGCGTTGCCAAGGCGGCGGCGACCCGGTGCATGCCGCCCTCCACCATCCAGACGCCTTCCCGCTCGACATGCGCGACCAGCATCAGCGTTGCAGGCGCCAGGAAAGGAGAGCTGCCGCAATAGGTGGCATAACGCCCGAACAACTGCCGCAGCCGCGGGTCCGCAAAATGCTGCGACAGCGCCGACCACAGCGTGTCGAAGGGCCGGGTGCGCCACATCTCGGTGAACCCGGCGCTCCGCACCAGCCCCGTCATCGTCGGCCGCTGCCCGCGGATGAACGGCGCCTCCAGCGTCGCATAGATCGCGCGGGCCTGGGCGGTGAAGGCACGGAACCCCGCGGCCTCCCTTGCGCCGGCAAACGCCTGGACCGCATCCGCCGTGCGCTCCAGGTCGGCGAACATGTCCAGCCGGCTCCCGTCCGGCCAGGCGTGCCGGGCCAGGATGGTGGCGGGCTGCAGCGTGAGATGGTCCTCCAGCCGCGTCCCGGCGCCGGCGAACACCGCATCCAGCACCCAGCGCATCGTGAACACCGTCGGCCCGGCGTCCAGGCGGCGGCCCGCGACCTCCACCTCCCGCATCTTGCCGCCGGGCTCCGCGGCGCGGTCCAGCAGGGTCACGTCCAGCCCGCGGCACGCCAGCCCCAGCGCCGCCACCAAGCCGCCAATTCCCGCCCCTACCACGACAACCCGGTCCGTCATCGGCCTCTCAACGATTGTGCTTGACGTATCTGTCAAGAACACCTGACAGTATTGACTGACAACCCAGCCTGACACAAGGCCGGAGCAGGGAGCAAGCCAATGGACGTTACAGGCCGGATTGAGCGTTCGCTGTATGCCGCAATTGGCCGCGCCGACGTCGAGGGCTGTCCGCCCGGCCTGGCTGCCGCCATGCGGCACAGCGTCTTTCCGCGTGGCGCCCGCATCCGTCCCCGCCTGTGCCTGGCCGTCGCCGCCGCCTGCGGCGAGGACCGTCCGGCCGTCACAGACGCCGCCGCTGCCAGCATCGAGCTGCTGCACTGCGCGTCCCTCGTCCATGACGACATGCCCTGCTTCGACGACGCCGCGACCCGGCGCGGACGCCCGACCGTGCACCGCCAGTTCGGCACGCCGCTGGCCGTGCTGGCCGGCGATGCGCTGATCGTGCTGGCGTTCCAAACCCTGGCCCACGGCGCGGCGTCCGCGCCGGAGCGGCTGATCCCCTTGGTCCTGACGGTCAGCCGCTCGGTCGGCGTGCCGTTCGGCATCGTGGCCGGGCAGGCCTGGGAGTGCGAGCCGGCGGTGGATCTGTCGCTGTATCAGCAGGAGAAGACCGGCGCCCTGTTCGCCGCCGCCACCGTCGCCGGCGCCGCTGCAGCCGGCGTGGAGCATGAGCCATGGCGGGCCCTGGGCATGAAGCTGGGCGAGGCGTTCCAGGTCGCCGACGACATCCTGGATGCCGCCGGCGACGCGGCGCGGATCGGCAAGCCCGTGGGCCAGGACGCCGCGCTGGACCGTCCCAGCGCCGTGCGCCGGCATGGGCTGGACGGCGCGATAGACCTGCTGGAGTCGCTGGCGGCGGAGGCGGTGGCTGCCGTCCCCGCCTGCCCCGGCGCCGGGCCGTTGCGCAGCCATATCCTGTCGGAAACCCGGCGCCTGCTGCCGGCGGAACTGGCGCGGCACGCGGCTTAAGGGATGAGCGTCTGCCTTGTCCGTTATTACAGGCTGCTCATACCGTCGTTCGTCATTGCGAGCCGCTCTTGCGGCGCGGCAATCCAGGGGCCGCAGGCGCGGTCCTGGCCGACCCTGAATTGCCCCAGCGCTACGCGCCTCGCAATGACAGCGCGAGGTGAAGCAGCCTGCTGTTTACATCGTGGTGAGCCGGCGCAACGGCACGCTGTATGCCGGCGTCACGTCCGACCTTATGCAGTGCGTAAGCCAGCATCTGCACGCCACCGGCGACAGCTTCGCAGCGCGCCACGGCTGCACCTTGCTGGTGTTTTATGAACTGCACGCTGACATGACCGCAGCCATAAACCGTGAGAAGCAGCTAAAATCCGGCTCCCGTGCCCGTAAGCTCGCGCTGATCGGGGCCGCAAACCCAACCTGGCGCGACCTGTACGATGACATCCTGTATCCCCCCTCGTCATTGCGAGGCGTGCACCGCCGCGGTGTTCCAGGGATGGCCAGGATTGCGCTTGCCGCCCCTGGATTGCCACGCCGCAAGAGCGGCTCGCAATGACGGTGTTGGAGGATCGCCTCCTTGCGGCTGGCTCCATGCCGGACCTCACCGCCTGGGACCGCCTGCTGGCCGTCCGCGACCGCCTGGTCGCCAGCCCGCGCTTCCGTGCCTGGGCCGCCGCAACGCCCTTCACCCGTCCTCTCGCCCGGCAGCGCACGCGCGCGCTGTTCGACCTGTGCGCCGGGTTTGTTTACTCCCAGGTCCTGTATGCCTGCGTCGAACTGCACGTGTTCGACATCCTTGCGGAAGGCCCGCAGACCCTGCCGCCCCTCGCCGCCCGCCTGGGCCTGCCGCCGCCCGGCGCCGAGCGGCTGCTGCGCGCGGCTGTGTCGCTGCGCTTGGTGTCCCGCCGTTCCGGCGGCCGGTTCGGGCTGGGGCCATTGGGCGCGGCGATGGTCGGCAATGCCGGGATTGCCGCGATGGTGCGCCACCACCGGATGCTTTACGCCGACCTGGCCGACCCGGTGGCGCTGCTGCGCGGCGAAGCCCGTGGCACCGCGCTGTCCTCCTATTGGGCCTATTCCGGCAATCCCGGCGCCTCGGCGCTGGGCGGAGAGGTCGCCGCCTATACCGCCCTGATGGCCGCATCGCAGCCGTTGGTCGCCGGCGAGATCCTGGCGGCATATCCCGTGCGCCGGCATCAACTGCTGATGGATGTGGGCGGCGGCGACGGCAGCTTTCTGCTGGCGGCGGCGGCGCAAGTCCCGGCGTTGCGGCTGCGCCTGTTCGACCTGCCGCCGGTTGCTGAGCGTGCGGCGGAGCGCTTCGCCGCAGCCGGCCTAGGGAGCCGCGCCGAGGCACAAGGCGGCGACTTCCTGGGCGGCCCGCTGCCTGGGGGCGCCGACCTGGTCAGCCTGGTCCGGGTCGTCCACGACCATGACGACGACGCGGCGCAACGCATCTTGCGCGCCGCCTATGCCGCCCTGCCACCGGGCGGCACCCTGCTGCTGGCCGAACCCATGTCGGAAACCCCCGGGGCCGAGCCGGTGGGAGACGCATACTTCGGCTTCTACCTGATGGCGATGGGCCAGGGCCGCGCCCGGACTCCGGCGGAGCTGACGGCGATGCTGCACGCCGCCGGCTTCGGGTCGGTGCGCCGCCACCGGACGCACACGCCGCTGCTGGTCGGCGTGCTGTCAGCGGTGCGGTGAGAACGGCCCGCTGCTCCGTCGTCCTCCGGGAGAGGGTTGGGGTGAGAGCGTCCTGGCTGCGGTGCAGGGGACGCCCGGCATTCACGGCGCGCCGCCCCGTTTCCGCAAGCCCGACCCGTAGATGTCTCTTTCACTCCGGCTTTGTCCGGGGGCAACGAGAGCAATCCCCCAAAACTCTCCTCATGTGTAAATGTTGGTTGACACCCGTGTTTGTCAGGATAAGCTGACAGTCGAACCAGTCCAGGGAGGGACGGAAATGCAAGCCACCGCCGTAGTCCTGACCGCACCAGAAGACCTGGCGCTGCATCGCCTGGACCTCGACCCTCCCGGCCCCGCCGACGTGGTGGTGGACGTGGCATGGAGCGGCATCAGCACCGGCACCGAGCGCCTGCTGTGGACCGGGCGGATGCCGCCCTTTCCTGGTATGGGCTACCCCCTGGTGCCCGGCTACGAGTCCGTGGGCCGCGTCGTGCAGGCCGGCGCGGACTCGGGCCGCCGCGAAGGCGACCAGGTATTCGTCCCTGGCGCCAAGTGCTTCGGCCCCGTCCGCGGCCTGTTTGGCGGCGCGGCGTCCTGCCTGGTGGTGCCAGGCAGCCGCGTGACCGCGGTTGACGGCGCGCTGGGCCAGCGCGGCGTGTTGCTGGCCTTGGCGGCGACGGCCCAACATGCGGTCGCGGGTGCCCTGCCGGACCTGATCGTGGGCCATGGTGTGCTGGGCCGCCTGCTGGCCCGCCTAGCAGTGCTGCACGGCGCGGCGCCTACGGTATGGGAGACCAACCCGGTCCGGGCCGGTGGTGCCGAGAGCTACGCCGTCCTGCACCCGGACGAGGACCCCCGCCGCGACTATTGCTGCATCGTGGACGTGAGCGGTGACCCCGCGCTGCTGGACACCCTGATCGGGCGCCTGGCGCCGGGCGGGGAGGTCGTGCTGGCCGGGTTCTATTCCGAGCGCCTGAGCTTCGCCTTTGCCCCGGCCTTCATGCGGGAAGCGCGCCTGCGCATCGCCGCCCAGTGGCAGCCCTCGGACCTCAAGACCGTCAACGCCCTGGCCGCATCCGGCGCGCTGAACCTGGACGGCCTGATCACCCATACCGAGGCGGCCGCCGGTGCCGCCGGGGCCTACCGCACTGCCTTCGGCGACGCGGCGTGCCTGAAGATGATCCTGGATTGGAGCCATTGCGCATGAACGCCATCACGCCGCCCAACAGCATGACGGATGCCCTGCGCGTAGAGGCGGCCCAGGAGCCGGACGCCGTCCACACCGCGCCGCCCAAGAAGGAAACCCAGGTAATTGCCATCTACGGCAAGGGCGGCATTGGCAAGAGCTTCACCCTCGCCAACCTGTCCTACATGATGGCGCAGCAGGGCAAGCGCGTGCTGCTGATCGGCTGCGATCCCAAGAGCGACACCACCAGCCTGCTGTTCGGCGGACGCTCCTGCCCCACCATCATCGAGACCAGCAGCAAGAAGAAGCTGGCCGGCGAAAAGGTCACGATCTCCGACGTGTGCTTCATCCGCGATGGAGTGTTCGCGATGGAGCTGGGCGGCCCCGAGGTCGGCCGCGGCTGCGGCGGGCGCGGCATCATCCACGGCTTCGAGCTGCTGGAGAAGCTGGGCTTCCACGAATGGGGTTTTGATTATGTCCTGCTCGACTTCCTTGGGGATGTCGTGTGCGGCGGCTTCGGCCTGCCGATTGCCCGGGACATGTGCCAGAAAGTCATAGTTGTCGCCAGCAACGACCTGCAATCGCTGTATGTCGCCAACAACGTTTGCTCGGCGGTGGACTACTTCCGCAAGATGGGCGGCAACGTCGGCGTCGCCGGCATGGTCATCAACAAGGACGATGGCACCGGCGAGGCCCAGGCCTTCGCCGCCGCCGCCGCCATCCCCGTGCTGTCCGCCATCCCCGCCAACGAGGACATCCGCCGCAAGTCCGCCAACTACGAGATCATCGGCAAGCCCGGCGGCGAGTGGGCCGGCGTGTTCGAGCTGCTGGCCGAACAGGTCGCCACCGCCCCGCCGGTCCGTCCGACGCCGCTGACGCACGATGCGCTGCTGGGCCTGTTCAAGGGCGACGCCGTGGGCCGCGGCGTGGTGCTGCAGCCGGCGACCGAGGCGGACATGTGCCCGGCGACGGTCAGCAACCGCGCCTCCCTCGAAGTCATCTACGAGGGCGCATAGGCATGGACGGCGGCGCCATCATCCCGCCCGTCATCGGGTCCGGCTGCCACGGCGGCCGCGACACGCTGGACGCCGCCGCCCGCGCCGCCGGCAAGGGTGCTGCGATGGACCGGCTGATGCAGGACTACCCGCGCGGCCCGCACGACCAGCCCCAGAGCATGTGCCCGGCCTTCGGAGCGTTGCGCGTCGGCCTGCGCATGCGCCGGACCGCGACGATCCTGAGCGGCAGCGCCTGCTGCGTCTATGGCCTGACGTTTACGAGCCACTTCTACGGCGCACGGCGCAGCGTCGGATATGTGCCGTTCAATTCGGAGACGCTCGTCAAGGGGCAGCTCTACGAGGACATCCGCGACGCGGTTTACGAAACAGCCAAGCCCGCCGACTACGACGCCGTGGTGGTCATCAACCTGTGCGTGCCAACCGCCTCCGGCGTGCCGCTGGACCGGCTGCCCAAGATGATTGATGGCGTGCGGGTGATCGGCATAGACGTGCCAGGCTTTGGCGTTCCCACCCATGCCGAGGCCAAGGATGTGCTGGCCGGCGCCATGCTGCGCTATGCCCGCACCGAGGCCGAGCACGGCCCCGTCGCGCGCCCTCGCCAGCAGGCCGCGCTGCCGACCGTCGCCATGATCGGCGAGTTCTTCCCCGGCGACCCGCCGGGGCTGAGCGCGCTGCTGGCGCCGATGGGCCTGACGGTGGCGCCGCCGCTGCCGTCGCGGGAATGGCGGGACCTGTATGCGGCGCTGGACTGCCAGGTCGCTGCGGCGGCGCACCCGTTCTACACCGCGACGGTGCGCGAATTCCGCGCCGCCGGGCGGCCCGTGGTGGGCAGCGGACCCGTGGGCGTGGACGGCACGGCGGCCTGGCTGGACGCCATCGGCGTCGCGGCGAACGTGCCCGCGAACTTGGTTGACGCCGCCAAGGCCCGGGCGCTGCCGGCAATCCGCGCGGCGCTGGAGGCGAACCCGATCCGGGCGCGCATCACCGTGTCGGGCTACGAGGGGTCCGAGCTGCTGGTAGCCCGGCTGTTGATCGAGGCCGGCGCCGAGGTCCCGTATGTCGGCACCGCCTGCCCGCGCACGGAGTGGTCGGATGCCGACCGCGAGTGGCTGCAGGCGCGCGGCACGCATATCCAGTATCGCGCCAGCCTGGAGCAGGACCTGGCCGCGATGAAGGATGTGCGGCCCGACCTGGCCGTGGGTACGACGCCGTTGGTGCAAGCGGCTAAGGAGCTGGGCATTCCGGCGCTGTACTTCACGAACATGGTCTCCGCCCGGCCCCTGTTCGGCCCGGCAGGCGCCGGGTCCATGGCGGCCATCGTCGCGGCGCAGATCGGCGGGGCCGGGCGGTTCAACCGGATGGTGGAGTTCTTCGATGGCGTCGGCACCGGCACGGCCGCGGGCTACGGCAGCGTCGGCAAGCCGGTGGAGCCGGCAGGCGCCCGCGACCGCTACAGGCGGGTGCGCGAGGCCAAGGCCAAGGCAACCGAAGCGATAGGGACGTAGGATGAGGACGTTTCGCTCCTGCTCCCTCTCCCTCCGGGAGAGGGTCGGGGTGAGGGAGACGGCAAGCGCCGTCCCCATCCTGAACCGCGCTGGTCCCGTGCGGGACAGGTTCGTCCGTGCGGTTTCCCTCACCCCGACCCTCTCCCGGAGGGAGAGGGAGCAGCAAGCGCATTCCTCCATTCCAGGCCGTTGCCCATGCTGATTCAGGACCACGACCGGGCCGGCGGCTACTGGGGCGCTGTCTATGCCTTCACCGCCATACGCGGCCTGCGCGTCGTCATTGACGGGCCCGTCGGATGCGAGAACCTGCCGGTCACGGCGGTGCTCCACTACACCGACGGCCTGCCGCCGCACGAGCTGCCCGTTGTCGTCACCGGACTGTCCGAGGACAACCTCAGCTCCACCGGCACGGAAGGCGCGTTGCGCCAGGCTGCGAAGACCGGCGACCAGGACATGCCGTCCGTCGTCGTCACCGGCAGCATCGCCGAGATGATCGGCGGCGGCGTCACGCCCGAGGGCAGCAACCTGCTGCGCTTCATCCCCCGCACGATTGACGAGGACCAGTGGCAGGCCGCGGACCGCGCGATCTACTGGCTGTGGAGCGAGTTCGGCGCCAAGCGCAGCAAGCCCAAGCCCCGCCGCCCCGTCGCCGAGCGCAAGGAGGGCACGAAGCCCCGCGTCAACCTGATCGGCGCGATCTACGGCACCTTCAACATGCCGTCCGACCTCGCCGAAATCCGCCGCCTGGTCGAGGGAATCGGCTGCGAGGTCAACCTGACCTTCCCGCTAGGGTCGCACATCGAGGATGTCGCCCGCCTGCCCGACGCCGACGTGAACATCTGCCTGTATCGCGAGTTCGGCCGCAATCTGTGCGAGGAGCTGGACCGGCCGTATTTGCAGGCGCCCATCGGCCTGTTCGCCACCACCAACTTCCTGCGCAAGCTCGGCGAGCTTGTGGGCCTCGACCCCGAGCCGTTCATCGAGGCCGAGAAGCACACGACCATCAAGCCGATCTGGGACCTGTGGCGCTCCGTCACCCAGGACTTCTTCCCAACTGCGTCATTCGCCGTGGTGGCGACGGACACCTACGCCCGGGGACTGCGCGGCTTCCTGGAGGGGGAGATGGGCATCCCCTGCACCTTCAGCTTCAGCCGCACTGCCGGCACCAAGCCGGACAACGCCGCCGTCCGTGCGGCGATGAAGGCGAGCCCGCCTTTCGTGCTGTTCGGCTCGTTCAACGAGCGGATGTATGCCGCCGAGCTGGGCGCGCGGTGCATGTATATTCCGGCGTCGTTCCCGGGTGCGGTGATCCGCCGGGCCACGGGCACACCGTTCATGGGCTACGCCGGGGCGACGTATGTGGTGCAGGAGTTCTGCAACGCCCTGTTCGACGCGCTGTTCCACATCCTGCCGCTCAGCACGGACATGGACCGGGTGGAGCCGACGCCGGTGCAGGGCGCGGACTGGAACGCCGACCCCTGGGACGACGACGCCGTGGCCGCGCTGGATGCGCACGTCGCACGCGAGCCGTTCCTGGTCCGCATCAGCGCCGCCAAGCGCGCGCGCGACCGGGTGGAGGGCGACGCGCGGGCGGCGCGCGAGGGCCGGGTCACCGCCCGGCGCGTCGCAGACTCCCTGCAACGGATGACGGGAGGGCAGGCCGCGTGAGCGCCGCCCCCGTCTCAGGCCGCACCGGCAGTGCCGGACGGCTATCAGGCTCGACCGGCGGCGCCGGTTGGCGAGGTCTAACCGGCACTGCCGGTTGGCAATGGCTTGCCGGCTCTGCCGGTGGGCGCGTGGCCCCGGCGGTTGCCGCGGCCAGGACCCAGCCGCACGGGATGCGTGCGGCAGCAACGGCCCCAGCACCGGCCAAGGAGGAGGACCCTAAAGATGTCTGATATCGCAGTACGCGGCAATTCCAGCTCGGGATTGACCGACAGCGAAGCCCGCGAGTTCCACAGCATCTTCGTGACCAGCTTCATCGTGTTCACGGCGATCGCGATCGTGGCGCACTTCCTGGTTTGGCAGTGGCGGCCGTGGCTGCCCGGGCCGAACGGCTACCCCGGCTCGCCCGCTGCGATGCTGGACGGCATTCAGTTCGTCAAGTCGTTGCTGGCATAGGGAGGATCATACCATGTGGCGTGTTTGGCTGCTTTTCGACCCCCGCCGGGTACTGGTCGCGCTGAGCGTGTTCTTGTTCGTGCTGGCGCTGCTGATCCACTTCATCCTGCTCAGCACGAGCCGGTTCAACTGGCTGGAAGGCCCCGTCCGCGGCGCCGGCAGCAGCATGGCGTCCCCGCAACTGGCGCCGCTGCCATCCACAGCTCCGCCGGCTTCTCGGTAATCCCGAACCACGGCGCCGGGCGGAGGGAAACGACATCCTCCGTCCGGCCCGATCCGACAAAACGACGCGGGCCGCAGGCGGTCCGCCCAGGGAGTTTCCCGTCATGGCCATGATGAACTTCGAGGAAAAGTATCGCGTCCGCGGCGGGACTCTGGTCGGCGGCGACCTGTTCGACTTCTGGGTCGGCGCATTCTACGTCGGCTTCTTCGGCGTGACGGCGCTGTTCTTCAGCCTGCTGGGCACCGCGCTGATCGTCTACGGCGCGGCGATCGGCCCCACCTGGAACGTCTGGCGCATCAACATCGCGCCGCCCGACCTGTCCTACGGCCTCGGCTTCGCGCCGCTCAAGGAGGGCGGGCTTTGGCAGGTCATCACCATCTGCGCCGTTGGCGCCTTCGTGTCCTGGGCGCTGCGCCAAGTGGAGATCAGCCGCAAGCTCGGCATGAACTACCATGTGCCCGTCGCCTTCGGCGTCGCGATCTTCGCCTATGTCAGCCTGGTGGTGATCCGTCCGGTGCTGATGGGCGCCTGGGGGCACGGCTTCCCTTATGGTATCCTCAGCCACCTCGATTGGGTCAGCAACACCGGCTACCAATACCTCCACTTCCACTACAACCCGGCGCACATGCTGGCGGTGACGTTCTTCTTCACCACAACGCTCGCGCTGTCGCTGCACGGTGGGCTGGTGCTGTCCGCCGCCAACCCCGGCAAGGGCAAGGTCATCAAGACCGCCGAGCACGAGAACACCTTCTTCCGCGACACCATCGGCTGGTCCATCGGCACCCTGGGCATCCACCGGCTCGGCCTGTTCCTGGCGCTATCCGCCGGGTTCTGGAGCGCGGTGTGCATCATCATCAGCGGCCCCTTCTGGAGCCGCGGCTGGCCGGAATGGTGGGGCTGGTGGCTGAACCTGCCAATTTGGAAGTAGCCGCCGATGGCCCGCCGCATCCGCTTATCCGCCCATGGACTGTCACTGCCGCGCCGCCTCGCCACCTGTAGTGACGAGCACGGCCGGATCAGCCGTCCCGCAATATAACAAACAAAGCCGGGAGGAACCTCATGGCTGAGTATCAGAACCTTTTCACCCGCGTTCAGGTCCGCGGCCCCGTCTATGCCGGGGTGCCGGTGACGGCGACGAGCTGGACCCGGTCGGGAAAGCCGTTCTACCTGCACCTGTTCGGCGTGCTGGGCGACGCGCAGGTCGGGCCGATCTACCTGGGCGCCACCGGCGTCGCATCGCTCATCTGCGGCTTCATCGCCTTCGAGATCATCGGCCTTAACATGTGGGCGTCGGTGAACTGGGACGTCGTGCAGTTCGCCCGCCAACTGTTCTGGCTGGCGCTGGAGCCACCGGCGCCGTCGTACGGCCTGCGCCTGCCGCCGCTGGCCCAGGGCGGATGGTGGCTGATGGCCGGGTTCTTCCTGACCGTCTCCATCCTGCTGTGGTGGGTGCGGGTGTATCAGCGGGCAAAAAGCCTGGGCATGGGCAGCCACGTCGCCTGGGCCTTCGGCGCCGCGATCTGGCTGTATCTCGTGCTGGGCTTCATCCGGCCGCTCCTGATGGGATCCTGGTCGGAGGCGGTGCCGTTCGGCATCTTCCCACACCTGGACTGGACCGCGGCCTTCTCGCTGCGCTACGGCAACCTGTTCTACAACCCGTTCCACATGCTCAGCATCGTGTTCCTGTATGGCTCGGTCCTGCTGTTCGCCATGCACAGCGCCACCGTGATGGCCACGACGCGCTACGGCGCAGAGCGCGAGCTCGAGCAGATCGCTGACCGCGGCACCGCGTTCGAGCGCAGCGCGCTGTTCTGGCGCTGGACGATGGGCTGGTGCGCCAGCGCCGAGAGTATCCACCGCTGGGCCTGGTGGTTCGCCATCCTGACGCCGATCACCGGCGGCATCGGCATCCTGCTGACCGGCACGGTCGTGGACAACTGGTTCCTGTGGGGCCAGAAGCACGGGATCGCCCCTGAGTATCCGGCGGTGTGGGGCGTCATCCAGGATCCCACGCTGACGACGCCGGGCTTCCCAGCGGCGCCGGTCAACCCTCTGGCGACCCCAACCGGCATCCCCGGCGTGGCGCCGCCTGCTACAGGAGCGCCGCAATGATCCCCGGCATCAAGCTGGGCCTGGGTGTCGTCGGCGCGACCGCGGCGGCGCTGCTGGGCATCGCCATGCTGTCGAAGTTCGAAACCCCGGGCCAGGTCAGGATCCAGCGCGGCTTCCGCGGCGTCGCGATGGAGACCAACTACAACCGGGCCGACCTGGTGAAGTATATCGCTGCCAACAAGGTGCCGGCGTCCCTGCCGCAACTGCCAGCGACCGGGCCGAAGGCGGCGCAGGTCTATAAGAACGTGCTGGTGCTGGGCGATCTCAGCGTCGGGCAATTCACCCGGCTGATGGTGAGCCTGACCAACTGGGTGTCGCCGCAGCAGGGCTGCGCCTACTGCCACAACACCGCCAACATGGCCGAGGACACCTACTACACCAAGATCGTCGCCCGGAGGATGATCCAGATGACCCAGGATATCAACTCGACCTGGGCGCCGCATGTCTGGGGCGTGGCCGCTGGGGGCGGCAACGGCGTCGGCAACGCCGTGGGCGGGGCAGGCACGCCGGGCGGGGCGGGCGTTACCTGCTACACCTGCCATCGCGGCAACAACGTGCCAAGCTACATCTGGTACAAGGACCCGGGTCCGACGCCGAAGAGTGGCGGCGTGCTGGAGGTGTCCCAGGGCCAGAACCTGGCGAAGGCGTCGGTCGGCGACAGCAGCCTACCCTACGACCCGTTCACGCCGATGCTGGAAGGCGACTACCCGATCCGTCAGCAGGGCGAAACGGCGCTGCCGGCCGGCAACCGCCACTCGATCAAGGAAACCGAGTGGACCTATGCGCTGATGATCCACTTCGCGAACTCGCTGGGCGTCAACTGCACCTACTGCCACAACAGCCGGGCGTTCGGCGACTGGACTCAGAGCACGCCGCAGCGCATCTCGGCCTGGCACGGCATACGCATGGTGCGGGACATCAACACCAACTACATGGACCCGCTGCATGATGTGTTCCCGGTCGGGCGGCTCGGCCCCACGGGCGACTCGCCCAAGGTGGCCTGCGCGACCTGCCACCAGGGGGTGTTCAAGCCGCTGTATGGCGTCAACATGGTCAACGCCTTCCCCGAACTGAAGCAGCCGGGGCCGCAGGCCGGGCTGGTGCAGACCAGCCTCCAGGTGGTGAACCCCGGTGTTTACCCGGCCGGGGCGCGGACGACGCCGCCGATGCAGCCCACGCCGATCAACTGACCCCGCTGCTGGGTGGGCAGGGGCCTGGCCGGTTGGCCAGGCCCCTGTTTTGTTTATGGCCCGGCTTTGTGTAGGGTTCCGGCAGCTTGACCGTTGGGCAATCTTCCCCACCCTTAAAGTATAGGAATTGCTGGCCGCATGGGCTTGCCCTGCGGCATGGGTGGTGTATCCCGTGCGCCGGCAGCGGCCGCATGGCTTGGGAAGGTTTTGATATGGATAGTATGGAGGTCAACAAGGCGGTCGCCGCCGTGCTGGTGGCGGGGGTCGCTTTCCTGGGATCGCAGTTGGTCGCGGACGCTTTAGTGAAGCCAAAGGCGCTGCACCAGACGGCGATCAAGATAGACCTGCCGGAGAAGGGCGGTATTGCCGTGGCGGCAGCGCCCGCTGCTCCGGAGCAGCCAATTGCCGTGCTGCTGGCCTCCGCCGACGCCGGACGCGGCGAGGCCGGAGTAAAGGCACAGGGCTGCGTGGCCTGCCACAGCTTCAACGAGGGCGGGAAGGCCGGCGTCGGGCCTAACCTATACGGTGTGATCGGCGCGCCGCACGGGCACATGGAAGGTTACATCTACTCTGCTGCGCTGAAGGGAAAGCAGGGTCCCTGGACGTTCGACGAGATGAACGCGTGGCTCATCAAGCCCAGCGCCTACGCGCCAGGCACCAAGATGAGCTACGCCGGGCTGTCCGACGGCAAGAAGCGGGCGGATATCATCGCCTACCTGCGCAGCCTGTCGCACGACCCGTTGCCATTGCCGGCTGCCCCTGTGCAGGCTGCCAGCACTGCCCCGGCGGCAGCCGCAGCGGGGACCGCCGCTCCGCCACCGGCTGGTGCGGCCGCTCCCGCCGCAGACGGCAACGACGCCGTGGTCCTGCTCGCCTCCGCCAGCCCGGACGCCGGCAAGGCCGACACGGCGAAGCTGGGCTGCGTCGCCTGCCACAGCTTCAACGAGGGCGGGCGCAATGGCCTCGGTCCAAACCTCTATGGCGTTGTCGGCGCTGAGCAGGGGGCGCATGCCCAGGACTTTTCCTACTCCGCCGCGCTCAAAGCCAAGGGCGGCAAATGGGACTATGCCGAGCTGAACAAGTGGCTGCTGAAGCCCAGCGCCTATGCGCCAGGCACCAAGATGAGCTACGCCGGCATCAACGACCCGAAGGTGCGGGCGGACGTCATCAGCTATCTGCGCTCCTTGTCTGCAGATCCGGCGCCGCTGCCGAACTAGGACTAGGCTGGGCCGGGTGCATCTCGGCCCGGCTGGTGCGGGACCACGTCGCAGCCAGGATCTTGCCTTGTCGGTGGTCGCTGTTCAGGCGGGTTGCCTTCCATAAACTGGGCTGCGCCACGCGCGTTCCAAAATGTTGGCTTGTGCGGTGAAGCTGAAACGCTCCCCGACCTGCCGAATTGCCTGAGCCCGCGCCGCATCCAACTCCATTGGCTGGGCTGACAGCCTGTCCAGCAGCGCCGCCACGGCGGCAGGTGACCGTTCCGGCACGATCCAGCCGCCCTCGCCCACCACGTCGGCGATCGCGCCGCTGCCCGAGCCGATCACCGGTGTCCCGCAGGCCTGCGCCTCGATGATGACCCGGCCGAACTGTTCCCGCACGGTGTCCGTCGTCCACGTCAGCAGCGCCAGGACGTCCAGACTGGCCATGAAGGCAGCCACATCCTCCGGCGATCCCCATGGCAGGATGCGCAGCCGGTCCGAGACGCCGAGCGCCGCCGCTTGCGCGATAAGCGATGCCTGGAACGGTCCCTCGCCCATGATCGCCAGGTTGACTGACATTGCGGCCCGGCTGACGGCCTCGATCAGGTCGCCTACGCCCTTCTCCTCGATGAACCGGCCGACATACCCTATGGATAGGCCCGCCGCCGGGCGCTCGGCGGCCCGGTCCACTGGCCGGAACACCGACCGGTCAACGCCATAGCCGATCCGGCCTGCCGGCCCGTCATAGCCGCAGGCCCGCACGACCTGGATCGCCTCTTCGCTTCGCGCCAGGATATGGCCGGTTTGCCGCAGCACGGTGCGCCGGATCTGCTCGAACGGAGCCGGCAGTCGCTTGTGCAGGTTCTGGTCCACCTCCAAGACGAGCGAAGCGTGCGGACACACCCGGTTGCGCAGGCGCAGCGCCTGCAAGGCAACCAGGCTCCACGGCTCTTGCCAGAGATGGATCACTTGCGGCCGCACCCGGCGCATCAGCCGGCCCAGTCCCACGTAATGGTGCAGGTGCCAGGTCGCAGATCCCGCCCGCGCCCAGCGGATAGGCAGTACGTGCACCCAATCCTCATCGGCATGGGGAAGATCCGGCGTCAGCCAACGGCCCCGCTCCGACCAGCGGTCGGGCATCACCAGGTCCAGCCGCAGGTCCGGCCGCCCCAACAGGGAGCCGTAGCGCAGCCGGCCATGGATACGGCTGATCGCGGAATGGGAGATGCACATCACCCGCAGCGGCTCCACGGAAGCGCTGGAACCCTGCAGCTCAAGGCGCGCGAGCGCTGCCGAAGCCGTCATGCCGCGCGTAAGCCCCGGGCCAGAAGGCCACCCAGGCCGCTGAGGTGCACTTCAGCCTGGGACGTATGCCGGTGGGCGCCGTTCAGCGTGTTGCGCGGCAGCGCGTGCAGCCCGGACCGGTCCGCGGCGCGCACCAGGCCGCGCCGGGTGGTCGCGGCCGTGGCGAAGCCGGCCTCCCGCGCCAGGGCGAACTCTCGCTCGCCGCAATCGCCCCGTTGGCCATAGGGGAACGCAAAGTGCCGGACTGGCAGCCCAAGGCGCTCCTGCAAGCGTGCGCGGCATCCCGCGATCTCCTGCCGGGCATCCTCCAGGGGTAGGGACGACAGGCGGGCATGGCTGACCGTGTGACCACCGATCTCCATGTAGGGATCGTCCCGCACCGCCTCCAGCATGGCCCATGACACCCCGTTCTGGTCGTGCAGCGCCGCGGGATCATGGCCGTTGAGGGCGCAAAACCGCTGGTAGCGCAACTCGGGCGCATCGGCCTCCCATGCCGCGGCCAGGCAGGCGAACAGGCGGCGCTTCGCGGCGGCATTCCCGGCCTCGGCGGCCGATCCGTCCTCCAGCATCACCCGGTCACGGTCCATCAGGATGGTTTCCAGCCCGGCCTGCCACAGTGTCATCGTCCCGTCCGGGATACCCGTCGCCACAAACAGCGTGACAGGGACGCCGCGCGACCGGAATACCGGAGCCGCAACCTCGATCGCGTCACGGTAAACGTCGTCAATCGAGACGTTGACGAACCGGCGTCCCGTGCCGGAGCGTATCCGGGCCAGCGCCTCGTCCATCGTGACCACGTCCCAGCCGGCCCCGATCACGTGGTCCAGGAGCCGCCCCAGGAACGCCGCATCAATGTGGAACTCACGGTTCGGCAGCCCGGCCCAACTATCTGCAGGCGCCACGCGATGGAACAACAGCAGGCATCCCTGCCCAGCGCCGATGAAGCGCGCAACGGTCGTCAGCCCGCCGGCATGAGCAAGCCGCATCGCGAGCGCCCCCGCCTGGCCGACGCCTTGTTTGATCAACATCGCCGTCCGTCGCTCCGCTGAGCCGGACACTCCCGGACGGCCAGAATTCAAACAGATTTATGCGCCGTTTACCATCATATCTATGACTTTACATGAAAATATGGACGCTCGCCTTGTGTCTCCAGACATATGAGCGTTTCACTATGGAACGATGGCGGGCATCCTGAAGCTGCGGCCAATGCCTCTGCTCCGTGCAAGGCCAGACCCGCGTGTTCCGGTCTATGGTGATCTGCACTGCGGGGAGGCTCGGCAACCCTTAGGGCACGGGACAGCTACTCAAGGGGAGCGGTTTGCGACCGAGGTGATTGGTCGGGCGGATACTGGTTGACCCGAGCTGAACCGGCCGCGCTGCTGAGGCCGCACGATGGGACAAGGTAAGCCTATCGAGCCTAACTAGGCACCCTGCAGCAGGAGTCGGAAATCCATTTCGCTGGCGTGCATCAAACCGCAACGTCCTGGATGCTGCCTGGCCTCAGAGGCCCGTGAAGAGTTTCACTTGGAATGCAAGTCCAGGCCGGTCGGGAACGTCCTATCCCACAAGCCAGCGCGTCACGGTGCCGACAACGCCCCAGCATCCCAAGGCGAGGGCCAGCGTCAGCGTCATGCTCAGGGACCGCGAAACTGGCTCACGTTCAGTCACCCATTCCTGGAACCTTATCATGTCCAAGCCTCCCATTGCAGGGCTTCCCCGCCCGTTTCAGCATTGCCACCTTCTGTCGCCGCCTTACGCCATCTGGGTTTGGCAGCACGGGTGCAATCGTTGATTTTACCCAGGATATGCAGCACCGCGGCAACACTGTGCAACTGTTTGTAATAATCCATCACGTCTATGATTGTCAGAAATTATCAGGTGAGTGTTGGCAGCGGTTTCTCCCCCCATGCCAAGCAGGCCTGGACGGCCCGCCTCAGGGCTAGCATGCGGCTGGTTGAGCCAGTTCTACCCGTCATATTTGCATAGATATCAGTAGGTTTGCTCCGGCTTGTAGGCCGGCCTGTCCCGTTGGATAGAGCATCCTATTGCGGCGGCTTGGGATGCAGGCGTGCAAAGAGGGCTGCCGATCGCACGGTCGGGCCTGGGCCAGCGAACGGTCGCATCAAGTCGTGCAAGCTGTGAACGGAGCGGCTGTCAAGGCTTGGCCAGGCGTGGCGCAACAGGAACCGTTATTCTCGGAAGGGCAGCAACAGCCGGTGCGCCCGCAGCGGATCGCCGGTCGCGGGCGGGAGCGGGGGTCAAGCGGCCGGTCGCATCAGGGCCTGGCGGTCGGGCGATGTCCCGATGGCCGCGCCGAAAGCCAGCGGCGGCCAGCGCCAAATCCAGTTGACCCACCCGGGCGGGAAATCGATAGGGTGGGGATGCCGCGGAGGACCGTTCCTGCCACCCCACCGTCGCCAAATGTGCTCGACCTGTTCAGCGGCATCGGCGGCCTCAGCCTCGGTCTGCACTGGGCCGGGATGCGGACAACGGCGTTCTGCGAATCGGACCCATTCGCCCGCTCCGTCCTGCGGCGGCACTGGCCCGGCGTGCCGGTATATGACGACATACGCACCCTCACCGCCGCCCGGCTGCGGGATGACGGGGTGCCGCCGCCCTGGCTCGTGTGCGGCGGCTTCCCCTGCCAGGACGTCAGCCTGGCCGGCCGCGGCGCCGGCATCGAGGGCGCGCGCACGGGCTTGTGGTCCCACATGGCGCGCCTGGTCGCCGAGTGCCGACCACGCTGGGTGGTGGCTGAGAACGTCCCTGGCCTGCGAGGCCGCGGGGCGGACCGGGTCCTGCATGACCTGGAATCTGCGGGCTACGCCTACTGGCCGCTGGTGGTGGGTGCTGTCCATGCCGGCGCCCCGCACCGGCGTGCGCGCGTGTGGCTGGTGGCCCAAAGCCTTGCTGCCGACGCCGGTGGCGCGGGATTGGAAATGGGGGAGCGCTGCGCAGCAGGGCCGGCGCCGGGCTTGCCAGTTGAGCGACGCGGTGGGTGGCCGGCTGAATCCGTCCTACGCCGAGTGGATGATGGGATTTCCGCCGGGCTGGACCGGTCCGGACATGGGCGGGTAGCCCGCCTTCGTGCCCTGGGCAATGCTGCAGTGCCGCAAAGCGCAGCCATGCTGGGCCGCGCAGTGACAGCAGCCAGCCCTGAATGGACAGCAACGGCATTAAACAAGGGCAGATGTGACGGTATGTGACGCAATTGTAACCGAACGTGCTTGTCAATGCGCCAAGCGACATTAATATTTGATAACTGCAACACTATCCGACAATCGGTGATATCTGCCGCTCCCTTAGGTGCAAGCATGATGCCGTCTTACCAGCCCGGTGCTAAAGCTACCTTTACCGTGCTGCCCAGGAATGGGGACAGGCTCTTGGATCATGTTGGACGCGCAGTGCCTCATTTGCTGGGAACGCCGGAAGGCGGCGATGCTCGAATCGGGGCAATCAGCCGTGCCGGAGCGGCGCTGTTTGCGGCGCCGGCGGCCTTCGTGTCGCTGCTGGATCAGGGCATCTCAGGGATGCCGGCGTCGTCGTTTGGGCCGTGGCAACGGCTTGCGGAGGCGCTGAGCGACCCATCCATACTGTCTTCGCTGCTTGATGCTCCCGGGGGCACGGTAGTCGTTGACGATACAACCCGGGATCCCCGCTTCGCCGGTTTGCCGCTGGGTGCTGGGACGGACCAGGTCCGGTTCATCATCCTCGCCAAGCTGGTGGACGGCGACGGGCGCCTGATGGGTGCCCTGTGCGTTGTGGACTACAAGTGCCGGGACCAGCGGACGGGCCCGCTGTCACAGGCAAGGCTCGATCAGCTTGCCAGCCTGGCCGACGCCGCAGCGGCAGTGCTGGAGCTGCGCCGGACCGAGGAGGCGCTGCACCACCGTGCGACGCATGACCCGCTGACCGGCTTGCCAAACCGGGCGCTGCTGCAAACGCGGGTTGCCGACGCGATCGGCTCAACAGACCTGCGGCGTTGCGCCATGCTGACCATAGACCTCGGCCGGTTCAGCAAGGTGACCGACCTGGCCGGTCACGCCGGCGGCGAGGCGTTGCTGCAGCAAGCCGCGCAGCGGCTGCGTGCCGTGACGACGGTACGGAGCGTGCTGGGGCGGCTGAGCGGCGACGAGTTCGGGTTCCTGGTGCCCGGCGCCGGCGGCGCCAGCGCCGCCCAGGCGATGGCCAACGAGGTGCTGGATCGGCTCGCCCGTCCCTTTGTCATTGACGGCGTGCCCATCTTGATCAGCCCGTCCATTGGCATCGCCTGCTGTCCGGACGATGCGACGTGCGCCGATACCCTGATGCGCCGCTCCGCCGACGCCCTGTACTGGGCGAAGCGGCGCGGCCGCGGCCAGTCCTACCGGTTCGACGCCGGCCTGCAGCGGCAGGTGATGGACCGCCACCTGCTGGAACGGGATCTTCGCGCCGCCCTGGCCGGCAACGCCTTCACCCTGGACTGGCAACCCTTCGTCGCAACGCGGACGGGGCAGTTGCTGGGGTTTGAGGCCCTACTTCGCTGGTCGCGTCCCGGCCACGGCCCGATGGCGCCGGACGACCTCAGGGCGGTTGCGGATGCGTGCGGACTAGGGGCAGCAGTTGACCGCTGGGCATTGGAGGCCGCGTGCCGGGCTGGCGCAGCTTGGCCAGATGGATGTCTGGTGTCCGTGAACCTGTCGGCCGACTGCTTCTGCAGGACCGATCTGCAGGAGATGGTGGTGCGCACGCTGCGGGACACTGGCTTGTCGCCTGAGTGCCTGCAGCTGGAGGTGGGATCCCGCGCCTTCACTGCGCCAGGCCGGGATGCGGTGACGCAGGCGGCGGCGCTGCGGCGGCTCGGCGTGCGCTTGGCCTTGAACGACTTTGGCGCCGGGTGCTTCGTGCTCAGCCAGATGAGCGACTTGCCATTCGACAAGATCAAGATCAACCGCCTGTTCCTGCAGGGAATCGGCATGAACGGACGGGCCGGCTTGGTGGCCAAGGCCGCGTTGCAGCTTGGTCGTGCGTTGGGTGCGACGCTATGCGCGACGGGTCTGGAAACGGCGGAGGAGTACACCTTCCTGCTGGACCACGGTTGCGACGAGATGCAGGGCACCTACGTCGCCATGCCGGGGTCGGTCGCGGTGGACCCCGGTTTTGGCCGCGCAGCAGTGCTAGCGGAGCTGGAGGTCAACGGCATGAAGGACCCGCTCGGCGCAATGCGCGGCTTGGCCGTTGCCGCAGCAGCATCATCGGCGATTTGGTTCGGGGCCGTACAGGCAATCAGGCTGCTGCATTGAAATGGGCTGCAGGCAGGTCCGGCCGTGCCGGGACCTGCAACGGCAACTGCTCTACGCCGCCGCCTGGGTGACGAACTTGGTGTTCAGGTAAGCCTCGATCGCCTCCGACCCGCCTTCGGAGCCGTATCCGCTGTCCCGCACGCCGCCAAACGGCACCTCGGGCAGCGCAAGGCCGAGGTGGTTGATCGTCATCATCCCGACCTCTACCGAAGCTGCCAGCGCCGAGGCGGTCTTGGCTGACCGGGTAAAGGCGTAGGAGGCCAGTCCATACGGCAGCCGGTTGGCCTCCTGCACCAGGTCGTCCATGCCCTCGAACGGCATGATGGCGGCCAGCGGGCAGAACGGCTCCTCGTTCATCACCCGCATGTCGGCGTTCACGCCGGTCAGCACAGTCGGCTCGAAGAAGTTGCCCTTGTTGCCGATACGCTTGCCGCCAGTTCGCACCTCCGCCCCCTTCTGCACGGCATCGCCGATCAGCTCCTCCATCGCGGTGACCCGGCGGGCGTTGGCAAGCGGCCCCATCTGCGTGTCCGCTTCCAGACCGTCGCCCACCTTCACGCCCCTAGCGATGGTGCTGAAACGGTCCACGAACTGCTCATACACGCCCTCCTGCACCAGGAACCGCGTGGGGCTGACGCAGACTTGGCCGGCGTTGCGGAACTTGGCGACGGCCAACTGCTTGGTTGCCGCCTCCACGTCGGCATCGGCGAACACGATGGCGGGCGCGTGGCCGCCCAGCTCCATCGTCGCCCGCTTCATGTGCAGCCCGGCCAACGCCGCAAGCTGCTTGCCCACCGGCGTGGAGCCGGTGAACGAGATCTTGCGGATCACCGGGTGCGGGATGAGGTAGCTGCTGATCTCGGACGGCGTGCCGAATACCAACTGCACCACCCCGGGCGGCAGCCCGGCGTCAACGTAGCAGCGGATCAGCTCGGCGCAGGAGGCCGGCGTTTCCTCCGGCCCCTTCAGGATGATGCTGCACCCTGCGGCCAGCGCAATCGCCGTCTTGCGGTTTGCCTGGTTGATCGGGAAGTTCCACGGCGCAAAGGCGGCAACCGGGCCAACAGGCTCGCGCAGGCTCATCTGGTATATACCCTCCGCCCGGGCTGGGATGACCCGGCCGTAGGTGCGGCGGGCTTCCTCGGCGAACCAGTCAATGATGTCCGCGCCGAACAGAGTCTCCATCCGCGCCTCGGCCAGCGGCTTGCCCTGTTCCAGCGTCATCAGCCGCGCGATGCCCTCCGCCCGTTCGCGCAACAGGTCGGCGGCCCGGCGCAAAACCTTGCTGCGGTCGAAGGCGGACACCTTGCGCCAGGCCGCGAAGCCGCGGACCGTCGCCTCAAGCGCACGGTCCAGGTCGTCAGTGCCGGCATGGGCCAGGAGGCCGTTCACCTCGCCGGTCGCCGGGTTCAGCACCTCCAGCGTACGGCCGGAGGCGGCGCCGGTCCATTGGCCGTCTATGTGCAGTTGGACGTTCGGATACATCGGCTTGGTTCCCGCTCTGTCCCGGCCGATGCTAGGCCGCCGGGACGCTATGGTCGAGTGACGGCCAAGGCGCCGCCTACAACGGGGCCGCAGCCCGGGCGGCGGCAACCTCACGCTCCCGGCCGGCATCGGTCATGAACTCGGCGATGTGCGGCCGGACCTGCAATTGACGGCTGTGCAGCGCATGCGTCGCAGCCACCAGCGACCCGCCACGGCCGAGCACGGCGTCGCCCAGCTCGATCAGCCGCAGGTTGGGCCACGCCTTCTCACGGATGCCGTGCACGATACGCAGCACGTCGGCTGCCGTCATATCCGGCATTGCCTGCGCGATCAGCAGCGCCATGCTGGCCGTCGAGCGGGAAACGCCGGCGTGGCAATGCACCAGCAGGCTCGCGCCTTCTGGATGCAGGGTGCGGCCGAACGCCAGGATGGAGTCCACATGCGCAAGGCTGGGCAGTATCTCGCCGGGGCGGGGATCAACGATGTCGTGGAACCGCAGCTCCAGCTTCGCATGCTCGCCGAATGCGCCAAAGGCTTCGGGCACGGGGTGGTCGGGATCGAGGATGGACAGGACATGGCTGGCACCCAGCCCGCCATGCCCCGCCAGTTCCTCGATGCCGCATACGGTGATGACGAAGGGCGGCGCGGCAACGGTCATGCGGGTAGGTTCCGGGGTGGCGTGCGCTGGCATAAGGGCAACCGGGCGCGGGCGCCAGGGGTCAATGCAGGCCTGCGCCGCTAGGTCACGCGCAGTACGGAGGGCCGGGCGTCATCCATGGATGCAGGGAGGCTGCGGCGATAAGGCCCGGCTACAGCACGAGCCTGCCCCCGACCACGAGCAGGGTGATCGCAAGTGCGAACCGCAGAACTCGATCCGGCACATGCGCCGCGCAGTAGCTGCCGAGTACGATGCCGGGCAGCGAACCGGTCAGGAGCTGGCCGAGCAGGCGCTGGTCCACCGAGCCGATCATCCAGTGCCCAAGCCCGGCCAGCAGGGTGAGCGGCACCGCATGGGCGATGTCCGAGCCAACGATCTGGACCATGGGCAGGCGCGGGTAAAGCAGCAGCAGTGCGGTCACCCCGACCGCCCCCGCCCCGATCGAGGAGACCGAGACGAGCGCGCCCAGGAGCGCACCCATCGCCACCGTGGAAGCCGCAGTGGCGCGCGGACCCAGCTCGCCCACATGAGCCGCATACAAGTCCAGGAGCTGCTGGCGGAAAATCAGAGTCACCGCGGTGAACAGCAGGGAGCATGCCAGGACCTGGGTGATAAGCTGGTCAAGGGCTGCGCCCTTCACATCGAAGCGGGACAGGACGAACAGGGTCAGGGCAGTGGCCGGCACGCTGCCGCACGCCAGCCGTCCGACGACGTCCCAGCGGACGGTCCTGCCCAGGCCATGGACCAGGGTGCCGACGCTCTTGGTCGCTGCGGCGAAGAAAAGGTCGGTGCCGACCGCCGTGGCCGGGTGGATCCCAAACAGGAGCACAAGAAGCGGCGTCATCAGCGAGCCGCCGCCGACGCCGGTCATGCCGACCAGGACACCGACCCCGAAGCCAGACAGCACGTGGGCCAACGTGATGGAGTTCAGCGCGTTCATGGCATGCCTCTTAACACTCCATGCCACTGGTTTTCGACTCCGGGGATAGCGCCGGCCAGCATCTGGTCGTCCGCCCTGGCCTCGACATCTGTCCCGGCCTCGGCCTTGCCTGATGCAGCTCGGCGGCAGATGGTGGGAGAATTGGGTTGCGGCTGCGTCCCGCCGGTGCAGAGCCTGCATACCCTGCGGCTGGGGATCCTTAACGCGTAGACACGGAGCGAATGAGACCGGCAGGCAGCCATGGTGCGGGCGCGAATGCTGGCACGGGCACGGCTTGCGCCGCCTTCGTCAATCCGCCTCGCTCGCTACGATCCTGAAAAGCAGGACTTCCCCATCCGGCCGACCTAGCCGCACCAGCTCCCCTGGACGGAACACATGCCCCTCGAACGTCCAGAGCGGGTCGTCGGCGTCCCTCATGCTTTGCAGCGCCCAGCCCTCGTCGAGGCGGATCAGCTCGACATGGATCGGTTCGTCGCCGGGCCGTTCGCGGACGGCAAGCCAGGGATTTGGGTCTTGGTCATAGGCGGCAGCGTCAATTTGGCCTTGGGGATTCAGCTGTAGATGCGTAACCAGGCGATCCGCCAGGTTTCCGTCCGGCATCCCCGGACCCTGGGCCAGCAGCATCGTCAGCTTCGCCATCACCTCGCCCTGTCCCGTTCCCGCCACCAGACGGAACGCGGTAGCAACCGGCAAGGTTCGCCATCAAGCTGCGTCGTCTAGCCGCCGTCCGCCAGGTTGCCGGGAAGGTAGGTCGCGCTTGATCAGATCGCCACCCGGACACCCAACTCTACCACCCGGTCGCTCGGAATCCGGAAGAACTCCGTCGCCGGCACGGCATTGCGCGCCATGAACAGGAACAGAAGCAGCCGCCACGCATTCAGCTTCGGCACCATCGCGCGGACTAGCACCTCCCGTCCCAAGAAGAAGCTGGCCTGCATCGGCTGGTAGTCCAGCCCGTGCGCGCCCAGCTCCTCCAATGCGCGCGGGATGTTCGGCGATTCCATGAAACCGTAGCGCAGCACCACGCGGTGGACGTTCGGCGCAAGCTCGCTCACCTCGGTTCGCCCATCCGGCCCGGCCTCCGGCACGTCGAGGTTCTGCACCGTCACGAACAGCACCCGCTCGTGCAGGACCTTGTTGTGCTTCAGGTTGTGCAGCAGCGCCGCCGGCACATAATCCGGGTTGCCGGTCAGGAACACCGCGATCCCCGGCACCCGGATGGTGCGCGACTGCGGCAGCCGCGCGAGGAAGGACGTGAGCGGCAGGCTGTCCTGCTTCCAGCGCGCCAGCATCAGCTCCCGCCCGCTGTGCCAGCTCGTCATCATCGCCATCAGCGCCACGCCGACCAGCAGCGGCACCCAGCCGCCCTCGGGTATCTTGAGCGCGTTGGCGGCGAAGAACACCGCATCTATGACGAAGAACCCGCCAAACACCCCGAATGCCAGCAGCCGCGGCCAGCCGAACTGCCGCCGGAAGGCCACGGTGGCCAGCACGCACGTGCACAGGAAGGTGCCGGTGACGGCGATGCCATAGGCCGCGGCCAGCGCATCGCTGCTGCGGAACGCCAGCACCAGCACCAGCACGCCGACCAGCAGTGCGGTGTTGATCTGGGGCACGTAGATCTGCCCCTCCTCGGTCGTGCTGGTGTGCAGCACCGCCATACGCGGCAGGAACGCCATCTGCATGCACTGCCGCGCGATGCTGTAGGCGCCGCTGATCAGCGCCTGGCTGGCGATCACCGTGGCGGCCGTGGCCAGCACCACCAGCGGCAGCCGCAGGAACTCGGGCGCCATCAGGTAGAACGGGTTCTCCAGCGACGCCGGGTCAGCCAGCACGAGCGCGCCCTGGCCGAAGTAGTTCAGCACCAGGCAGGGCAGCACGAAGCTGACCCATGCAACCCGGATCGGCCTGGCGCCGAAGTGGCCCATGTCGGCATACAGCGCTTCCGCCCCAGTCACGGCCAGCACGACCGAGCCGAGTGTGACGAAGGCCAGCCAGCCATGCGCGGCGCAGACCTCGACGGCGTAATGCGGCGAGACCGCGCGCAGGATGCCGGGGTTCAGCGCAATCTGGTGCAGCCCCATGACGGCCAGCACCAGGAACCATACCGCCATAACCGGGCCGAACAGCCGCCCGATGGTGTGGGTGCCGCGGATTTGCACGGCGAACAGCGCCACGATGATGACGATGGACAACGGCAGCACGAAGCGCTGGAAGGTCGGCGAGACCACCGACAACCCCTCGACCGCCGACAGCACGGAGATCGCGGGCGTGATCGCGCCGTCGCCGAAGAACAGGCAGGCGCCGCCGATGCCGATCAGGCCCAGGGCATTCCGCATCCGGGTGCCCACTGTCCCGCGCTGGGCCAGCGCCATCAGCGCCAGGATGCCTCCCTCGCCGTTGTTGTCCGCACGCATGACCAGCAGCACATACTTGACCGTCACGATCAGGATCAGCGCCCAGAAAATGAGCGACAGGATACCGAGGGTCTCGGTCTCGTGGATGCCCACGTCCTTGAACTGGGTTAGGCTGGCCTTGAGGGCGTAAAGCGGGCTGGTGCCGATGTCGCCATACACGATGCCGAGTACGCCCACCAGCGCTCCCCCGGTTAGCGGGCGGGCAGCGCCATGCGGCAGGGCAGGTCCTCTCGCGGCGGGACTGACGGTGGCGCTCATCGCGCAATCCACGCCGGGGAGTGGCAACGGTCAGGGCGTCGCAGAGTCATTGATGGTCCATCCCTTGGGGGTGCGGTCCGCAGTGGTGTCTAGCACGCCCGCATTCCGCCGCAATTGGCGTGGGCTGGGCAATTCGCCAAGATCACCAGGCAAACCTTCGGAGGTCCGGCGCGCGCATGAAAAGCCAGGCAGGCTTGCGCGGCCTGGCACGGCCGCAGACCGTCCATAGGACAGGCCGCGCAAGCCTGCTCAGGACACGTCCGGGATTAAACGCTCCAACCCAATCCCTCCGGCACGTTCTTGGTAGCAAGAGCGCTTATCTCCGGAAGGACCCCTACGGGCTGCAGGAACCTCCGGCGCCGGGGCAGGTGGGCGCGGTGGGCCGGCGTCGCTGTCCGGACCGGAACGCGAAGACCTATACAACTGCTCCGGCAGGTAGGCCGGCCTTGCGCAGCAGCCAGACGCCGGCACGGTGCGGGACGCATGAAGGATCGCGCTGGCCGCCGTTGCGTCCTCTCATCCCTCGTGGTGACAGGAGGTTGCGCCGGTGCATCACTTGATGGCAGGCCATGCAAGCCCGGTTAGCGGCGGCGCATCCAACGGCGGGCGGCATGGCTGCGTCGTGGCGCTCTCAGCCCTTTGCCTCGGGTGCCCCCGGCCCGGGCTGTGCCTGGGGCGGCCGCGCGCCGAAGATCGCGCTGCCGACTCTGACATGCGTGGCGCCTTGGGCGATGGCGGCCTCATAATCCCCTGACATGCCCATGGACAAGGTGCCCAACCCATGCCGCGCCGCGCATGCCGCCAGCCAGGCGAAGTGCGGCGCCGGGTCCCCGTCCACCGGCGGGATGCACATCAGCCCGGTCAGAAGCGGCCCGAACCGGCGCCTGCACGCCTTGATGAAGCCGTCGGCGTCCCGGGTGGGGATGCCGGCCTTCTGCGGCTCGTCGCCGACGTTCACCTGCACCAGCAGGCAGGGTCCGGGCGCGGCGCCCTCCTTGGCAAGCGCATCGGCGATGGCGTCGGCCAGGCGGGGGCGGTCCAGGGTTTCGATCACGTCCGCAGTCCGCACGGCGTCCCGCGCCTTGTTGGTCTGCAAGCCGCCAATCAGGTGCAGCTGCAGTCCGGGATGGCCGGCGCGCAGTGGCCCGAACTTGGCCGCGGCCTCCTGCACGCGGTTTTCCCCGAACACGAGCTGCCCGGCGCCCACGACAGCCAGCACGTCCGCCGCAGGATACGTCTTGGACACCGCGACAAGCTGCACGGACCCGGCGGGCCGTCCGGCGCGGGCAGCCGCGGCGGCGATGCGGGTCTGGACCTGGGCCAGCCGGCCCAGCAGGGTGTCGGCGGCGGGTCCGGCGGGATCGGAGGGTTGCATGGACACGAGGCTTGCCGCCTGGGCGCGCCAGGTCAAGACGCGCAGCAAAATGCGGGGCGGCAAGGCGGTGGGCGGCAAGGCAGGGGGCGGGCTGCCGGCCTTGTGGCTGTTCACGGACGCCGTTCGGCTGCCGGACCCTTTGCCGGCCATCGCGCGGCTGCCGCGGGGGTGCGGCGTGGTGTTCCGCCATGACGGCGTGCCTGGCCGGGCGGCGCTGGCGGCCGCGGCGGCGCACTTATGCCGGCGGCGCGGCATCGTGATGGTGGTGGCGGGCGACCCGCGACTTGCGGCAGCGGTAGGCGCCGGGCTGCACCTGCGCAGCGGCAGGGCGGCACGGCCGTGGCGCCGGGGATGGCTGCGTCCCGGGCAGCTCTTGACCAGCTCCGCCCACGCCGCACCGGATCTGGTGCGGGCAAGACGGGCCGGTGCAAGCGCGGTGTTCGTGTCGCCGCTGTTTCCCACCCTCAGCCATCCCGGCGCCCGCCCGCTCGGGCCGGTGCGCTGGGCAGCGCTGGCGCGGCAGGCACGCGGCCCGGTCCTGGCGCTTGGCGGCGTCTCGGGCTCGACGGTCCGGCGAGTCCCGCCAGGGACGCGGGGGGTCGGCGTTATCGGCGCCGCGTCCCTGCCGCCGTCAAGTCGGTGAGCAGCACGCGGCGGTCCAGGCAGAGGCGTCCACGCACAAACCAAAGCCTAACACGCACAAATAATAGCTTATTCTGACTTGCGCGGCCGAATTGTCGTCCAGGTTCTACGCCGTGCAGCCGGCTCAAACCTGTTGTGACACATGCGCCACAGTGTCCCGCGATAGCCATAACCGGCGCGCACGAGGAATTGCGGTGCCCGGCGGGGCGGTCCAATACTCTTGCAGGTCTGGCTGTCCCCGGCCTGTGGGGGATGCGTCGCACGGCGATGCGTTCACTTCCTGCGGGGCGGGGCCTTGGATATCCGCCGAACGAACGGCGCTATGAGGAGAAGTTCAATGCGTAAGCTCCTGTTGGCCACGGTGGCCGTTCTGGGTGGGTTGACGGGAGCGGCGGCAGTGGCCGACGCCCAACTGCTGTCCGACACTGCCGGCCAGACGACGGTTGATACCGCCGGGCAGGCGGCGGCTCCTGCGCCGGGCACGATCACTGTCCGGCTGAACGGCCGTTTCCGGGCCTATGCGGCGTACACCACCGACCGCGGCACCGACGTCAACGGCAAGCAGGTCGGCTACGCCTTCGGCAACTACGCCCGCTTGTTCCCCGGCTTCGACGGCGTCGCCGCGAACGGCCTGAAGTATGGCGCCAGCCTGGAAATCCGGCAGGACAACGGCGGCACGAACGCCCGGACCGGCGGCGGCGCCGCGGGCAGCATCTCGGGGCAGAACCAGTTCCGTAGCGCGCTATATTTCCGCCGTGAATTTGGCTACATCGGCACCGACCAGCTCGGCACGGTCCGCGTGGGTTCCAGTGACAGCGCCAGCAGCCTCTACATGACGGGCAACTTCGAAAACTTCAACGACGGCGGCCTGAACGGCGACATCCCAGCCTTCGTGACGCCGAACAACCAGATCACCTGGCCGTTCGCCGACGTGGGCAACCTGTATACCACCAACAAGATCGTCTACCTGTCGCCGCAGCTTTACGGCTTCGACGCGGGCGTCTCGTATGAGCCGAACACCGGCAACGTCCTCTTGGCCAGCCACTGCGACTCCGGCATCGGCGGCTCGATCGGCTGCGAGCGGCTGTCGTCCGTCAACAGCAACGTGGGCAACACCTCCTTCAGCGCCACTAGCGCCGCTGCCAACATCGCCAACATCAACGCCGAGAGCGGTCGTCGCCGCAACACGCTTGACGCCCTGCTGCGTTACCGCGGCTCCTTCGGCGGCTTCGGCATAGCCGCGACGGCCGGCTACATCAACTCGGCCCATGTGGCCGACACTCAGACTGGCGTTGCCTTCGCAAGCCGCGCCAACCCCGGCACCGGGCGCCTAAATTATGACGGGCTGAACGTGGGCGACTTCGGCGCAGCCATCACCTATGGCGGGCTGAGCGTCGGCGGCAAGTATCAGTTTGGCCGCTTCAACGGCCAGTGGAGCCTTGCGCCGAGGGGCGTGGCGGACGGCGAGGCCTGGCTGGCCGGCACATCGTACACGATCGGGCCATTCATCATGGGCGCGAGCTACCTGAGCTATAAGAGCGCGGGTGACGTACAGAGCGCGCTGCGCGGCCGCCAGCGCCGGGAAGATGGCATCGCGGCCGGTGCCACCTACTCGCTGGCACCGGGCCTGTCGCTGTTCCTGTCCTACATCTGGACGCAGCGGAAGCAGAACGGCTACGACTTCGCGACCGGTGCGACCGCGACCGCCGCCCTTCCTGGCGGCGTGAACACCCACAACAAGGTGACGGCGCAGGTGATCGGCGTCGGCACCGGCTTCAGCTGGTAAGTCTGCCAGCCGGGGCAGCCCGGTTCGGTTGACGGGGGGCGGTGGGAAACCACCGCTCCCTTTTTATGTAAAGGCCCCTTGTGCAGGGCCAGCGTGTCTGGGACGCTTGGCGTGGCGGGCCAGCCGCGGTAAGAACTGCGGTCCGCCGCGTCCGCCCGCAGGCGCGGGACCTTGATAGGCCTGTGATGTCCCGATTCCCCAAGACCACCGTCGTCATGCTCCTAGCACTGGGCCTTGCCGCCTGCGGAGAGTCCGCACGTCCCCGCCCGGTCGCGACCAGCGAGTATAACGACTACCGCACCCAGGGCGGGACGCAGGGCAAGCTGTTCGGCGAACAGGGGTTGGCGCTCGGCGTCGGCAAGGGCGCAGGCGGCGCCAAGCCGGACGAGGGGGCCGGCCTCGGCGTGAATGCGTATTTGTGGCGCGCGACGCTGGACACCCTGTCGTTCATGCCGCTGGCCTCGGCCGATCCGTTCGGCGGCGTCATCATCACCGACTGGTATCAGCCGCCGGCTGGCGCCGGGGAGCGGTTCAAGGCGACGGCCTACATACTGGGCCGGCAGTTGCGGGCGGACGGGGTGAGGGTGTCGGTGTTCCGGCAGGTCGCCCGTGGCGGCACCTGGGTTGACGCGCCAGTCAGCCCGGTGACGACCAGCGAGATCGAAAACAAGGTGCTGGCCCGGGCGCGCGAGCTGCGGAGCCAAGTCGCAACCAACTCGGGCTGGCTTCTCCCTCTCCCAGAGGGAGAGGGAGCAGAAAGCGTTGCCCGGGCGTTGGTCTTGCGGGATACAGAGGGCATGGACGCTCCTGCCCCCCAAACCGACCCTGCGACCTACGATTTCGCCGATGAGGAGCCGCGCTGGCAGCGCGCCTGGAACGCCGCCGGGTGCTTCCGTGCGGAGGACGTTCCCGCCGACGGTAAGACCAAGTACTACGTGCTGGAGATGTTCCCCTATCCCAGCGGTAAGATACACATGGGGCACGTCCGCAACTACACGCTGGGCGACGTGGTCGCACGCTACAAGCGGGCGCAAGGGTTCTCGGTCATGCACCCGATGGGCTGGGATGCGTTCGGCCTCCCGGCGGAGAACGCAGCCCGGGACCGCGGCGTGCATCCGGCGAAATGGACCTACGCCAACATCGCCACCATGCGCGCGGAGTTCCAACGGCTGGGCCTGTCACTCGACTGGTCGCGTGAGTTCGCAACCTGCGACCCCGAATACTACGGCCAGCAGCAACGCTTGTTCCTGCGCCTGATGGCGGCAGGCCTGGCGGAGCGCAAGCTGAGCTGGGTCAACTGGGACCCGGTGGACGGCACCGTGCTGGCCAACGAGCAGGTGATTGACGGACGCGGCTGGCGGTCCGGCGCCCCGGTCGAGAAGCGGCAGCTCAGCCAATGGTTCCTGCGCATCACCCAGTTCGCGCCGGAGCTGCTGGCCGCGCTGGACGGCCTGGATGGCTGGCCCGAGCGCGTCCGCACCATGCAGGCCCGCTGGATCGGCCGCAGCGAGGGCGCAAGGGTCCGCTTTCCGCTGAGGGCACCAGCCGGCGATCAGCACCAGATCGAAGTGTTCACCACCCGCCCGGACACCCTATTCGGCATGTCCTTCGTGGCGCTCGCGCCGGAGCATCCCGTGTCCGCCCACGCCGCAGCGCTTGACCCGGCGGCGGCGGCCTTCGTCGCCAAGTGCCGCAGCCTGGGCACCAGCGAAGCCGCCATCGAGACGGCGGAAAAGCAGGGCTACGACACCGGGCTGCGTGTGGGCCATCCCTTCCTGCCGGGCGTGACCTTCCCGATATGGATCGCCAACTTCGTACTGATGGAATACGGCACCGGCGCCATTTTCGGCTGCCCGGCCGGCGACCAGCGCGACCTGGACTTCGCCCGGAAATACGGCCTGGCGACTCCGGCCGTGGTGCTACCGCAGGGAGAGGACGCCGGGTCGTTCACGGTAGGCGCGCAGGCGTATGACGGTCCCGGCCGCATCATCAACTCCGGCTTCCTGGACGGGATGGATACGGACGCGGCCAGGCGCGCGGCGATTGACGCACTGGAGCGGGACGGGGCAGGGACGGGTGTCGTCAACTGGCGGCTGCGAGACTGGGGCGTCAGCCGGCAACGCTATTGGGGCTGCCCGATTCCCGTCATCCACTGCGCCACCTGCGGGCCGGTGCCGGTGCCGGACGCGGACCTGCCGGTGCGGCTGCCGGACGACGTGACCTTCGACACGCCGGGCAACCCGCTGGACCACCATCGCACCTGGAAGCACGTGGCCTGCCCGGTCTGCAGCGCCCCGGCGCGGCGGGAAACCGACACCTTCGACACCTTCGTGGACAGCAGCTGGTACTTCGCCCGATTCTGCTCCCCGCAGGCGGATACGCCGCTGGTGCGGGCGGCGGTGGACCACTGGATGCCGGTGGACCAGTATATCGGCGGGGTCGAGCACGCGATCCTGCACCTGCTGTATGCCCGGTTCTTCACCCGGGCGCTGGGGACCACCGGCCTGCTGAACGTAGCCGAGCCGTTCCGCGGCCTGTTCACTCAGGGGATGGTGACGCACGAAAGTTACCAGGACGGCAATGGCGCTTGGCTGTATCCGGAAGAGGTCGAGCGACTGCCCGACGGCGCCTTGGTGCAGCGTGCGAACGGCCGGCCCGTCGTGCTGGGCCGCGTCGAGAAGATGTCCAAGAGCAAGTACAACACCGTGGACCCCGGCGCGATCATCAACCGCTACGGCGCCGACACCGCGCGCTGGTTCGTGCTGTCGGACAACCCGCCGGAGCGGGATATCGAGTGGACCGAGGCGGGGATCGCCGGGGCGCACCGCTTCATGGGCCGGGTTTTCCGCATCGCCCAGGCGGTCGCGGCAGCGACGCAGGCAGGGGCGGCTCCGGCGGAGTTCACGCCCCCGGCAATGGCGCTGCGGCGGACGGCGCACCGCACGGTTGCGGCAGTGACCGAGGCGCTGGAAAGCTTTGCATTCAACGTCGCCGTCGCCCGGCTGTACGAGCTGACGTCCGCATTGCTCGACGCCGAGCGTGCGCAGGACGTGGAGGGCCTGGCCTGGGCGCGGCGGGAAGCCGCGGGTATCCTGGCACGGCTGCTGGCGCCGATGGCGCCGCACCTTGCGGAAACGGTAAACGATATGCTGGACCCCGGCAGCCCGCTGCTGGCCGACCAGCCCTGGCCTGCCGCGGATACGGCGCTGGTGGCGGTGGACCAGGTGACGGTGGCGGTGCAGGTGATGGGCAAGCTGCGCGCCACCGTGCTGCTGGCACCCGGGGCGGACGCGGCGACGGCCATCGCCGCGGCGGAGGCCGACCCGGCGGTGGCACGGCTGCTGGACGGCCGTCGGGTGGTGAAGCGCATCCACGTCCCGGACCGCATCGTGAACTTCGTGGTGGCGGGATGACCGCCGGGCCGGCGCCCCGCCCCGTGCTGGGCCGGCGCCTGGTGCTGCTGGGAGCGGCCGGCGGGCTGGCCGGGTGCGGGTTCCATCCGTTGTATGCTCCGGCGGTTGGCGGCGCACCCGGCCCGGCAGCGGCGGAGCTGGCGGCCGTGTATGTGCCCGTGCTGCCGGAGCGGAACGGCCAGCTTATACGCCAGGCGCTGCAGCAGCGGTTCGACGGCACCGGGATGGGGGTGGCGAAGAAGTATCAGCTCGACATCAACTACAGCGTGGTGGGCGAGGGCCTCTCAATCCAACGGGACAACTCGACGACGCGGATACGGCTGGTCGGCACGGCGTCATGGGTGTTGCGTATCCTGTCGCTGGAGCGCACGCCGCTGGCAGACGGGTCGGCGCGGGTGCTGGACGGCTACAACATCCTGAACCAGCAGTACTTCGCCGCAGACCTTGAGGGCCAGGCGGCAAACGTGCGGGTGACGCAGGCGCTGGCGGACCAGATCACGCTCAAGCTGGCGACCTATTTCCAGCAGCACGCCAACAAGGCCGCATGAAGCTGCCCGCTTGAAGCTCGATGCCCGCCGCATGGCGGCGTTCCTGCGCGATCCCGGTCCGGTGCGCGCCGTGCTGTTGCACGGGGACGACGAAGGCATGGTGCGGCACCGGGCGGGGCAGTTGACTCAGGCCGTGGTGGCGGCGGCGGACGACCCGTTCCGGGTAGCCTGGCTGTCGCGCGAGGACCACGCGCGGCTGGCGGAGGAAGCATCCGCCATCGCCATGATGGGCGGCCGCCGCGTGATCCGGGTGCGGGACGCGGGCGATGCGCTGCTGGCGCCGGTGACGGCGGTGCTGAAAGGTCTCGGCGACAGCCTGGTGGTGCTGGAGGCCGGGGCGCTGCCAGGAAAGAGCAAGCTGCGGGCGCTGCTGGAGGGTGCGGCAAACGGGGCGGCGCTGGCGTGCTATCCGGAGGACGGCAAGGCGCTGCAGGACGCGGTCGAGGGGGGATTGCAGGCGGCCGGGGTGCGGCTGGACCGGGATGCGCTGGAATGGCTGCTGCAACGGATCGGCGGGGACCGCGGAGCGACGCGTGGCGAGGTCGAGAAGCTCATCCTCTATGCCGGCGCGGAGCGCTCGCTGAGCCTAGATGCCGTGCGCGCCTGCGTGGGCGACCAGGCGGCGGTATCGTTCGACGATGCGGTTTATGCCGCGACGCTGGGCGACGTTGCCGGGGCGGACTTGGCGATGGAGCGGACCTTAGCCGAGGGCATGGCGCCCGTCGCGGTGGTGCGTGGGGTGCTGTCGCATTTGGGACGGCTGCATCTGGCGCGGGGGCACATGGCGGCGGGGCTGTCGGCAGGGGACGCGGCACGGGCGCTGCGCCCGCCGGTGTTCTTCAAGCGGGCCGAGGACTTCGCGCGGTCCCTGGCGCTGTGGGATGCCGGGCGGCTGGGGCAGGCGATGGAGGAGGCCCGCCGGGTGGAGCTGGCCTGCAAGCAGACCGGGGCGCCGGATGGCCTGCTGGTGCGGCGGCTGATGCTGGCGCTGGCACGGGGGGCGGCGGGGCGGCGGCGGTAGCGCCGGGGTTCACGGGGCGCCTGCCGTCCCCGGCGCCCCGGCCAGGAAGTCGAAGTCGCAGCCCTCCGGCGCCTGGGTCACGGTGCGGCGATACAGCGCCTTGTAGCCGCGTGCGGGAACGGGCGGCGGCACGTGGCTGGCCAGGCGGCAGCTGATCTCGGCCGGGTCCACCAGCAGGTCTATGCGCTTCTCCGACACGGATAGGCGGATGCGGTCGCCGTTCTGCACCGCCGCCAGCGGGCCGCCGATGGCAGCCTCGGGCGCCACGTGCAGGACGATGGTGCCGAACGCGGTGCCGGACATGCGGGCGTCGGAGATGCGGACCATGTCCTTGACGCCGGCCTGGGCGAGCTTCTTCGGAATCGGCAAGTAGCCCGCTTCCGGCATCCCCGCCGCGTGCGGGCCGGCATTCTGCAGCACCAGGATGTCTGCGGGAGTCACATCAAGGTCCGGATCGTCCATCCGGGCGGCGAGGTCCTCAAGGCTGGTGAACACGACGGCGCGTCCCTCCGTCTCGAACAGCGCCGGGGTGGCGGCTGCGCGCTTGAAGATGGCGCCGTCGGGGGCCAGCGTGCCGGACAGCGCGATCAGGCCGCCCACCGGCGACACGGGATTCCCAAAGGGCCGGATCACGGACCGGTCCACCCAGTCCAGCGGCTCGTCCAGGCGCTCGCGCAGGGTGCGGCCCTCCACGTCCACGGTGTCCAGGTGCAGCAGCGGGCGCAGTTCCCGCAGCACCGCGCCGACGCCGCCGGCGGCGTGGAAGTCCTCCATGTAGCCGTCGCCCACCGGCTTGAGGTCCACCAGCACGGGGGTTTCGTCCGAGATGGCGTTCAGCCGGCCGGCGCCGATCCGCAGGCCGATCCGCCCGGCGATGGCGGCCAGGTGGACGACGGCGTTGGTGGAGCCGCCAAGCGCCATCAGCACCCGCATCGCGTTCTCGATGGAGTATTCGGTGATGACCTGGCGCGGGGTGATGCGGGTTTGCAGCAGGCGGACGGCGGCGCGGCCGGATTCCTCGGCGGCGCGCAGGCGGTCGGCGTGGACGGCGGGGATGGCTGCGGTGCCGGGCAGCGACATCCCCAGCGCCTCGGCGATGCAGGCCATCGTGCTGGCGGTGCCCATGACGGCGCAGGTGCCGGCGGTGGTGGACAGGCGGCCCTCGACGATCTCGATCTCGTCCGAATCCACCGACCCCGCGCGATACTTGGCCCAGAAGCCGCGGCAGTCCGTGCACGCCCCCAGACGCTGGCCGCGGTGCCGCCCGGTGCTCATGGGACCAGTCACAAGCTGGATGGCGGGGAGGTTGGCCGACGCCGCGCCCATGAGCTGGGCCGGAACGGTCTTGTCGCAGCCGCCGACAAGGACGACGGCGTCCATCGGCTGGGCGCCGATCATCTCCTCGGTGTCCATGGCCATGAGGTTGCGATACATCATGCTGGTGGGGTTCAGGAACACCTCGCCCAAGCTCACGGTGGGAAACACCCGCGGCAGGGCGCCAGCGGCGAGGACGCCGCGGCTGACCGCTTCCACCAGCTCGTCCATGCCGCGGTGGCAGTTGTTGAAATCGGATGGGGTGCTGGCGATCCCGATGATGGGCTGGTTGAGCAGCGCCGTGGACAGGCCCATGGAGCGGGCGAAGGAACGCCGGAGGAAGCGGGCGAAGTCGCGGTCGCCGTAATTGGTGAGGCCGCGGTCGAGGCCGTGAGGGTCGGGCATGGCGGGGCTTCCAGCGTGGGATGAGGGCGCTGGCCTGGTTACGCCGCCAGCCCGCACCATGCCAGCCGTTCCTAGCGTCAATCCCGCCGCGGCCTAAGTGGGAACCAGCCACCCGCGCCGCTATCAGGAGCCGTTACATGCTTGCAGGCGTTCTGGCTTGCCATGCACGAGGACGACGTATGGCGGCCGAAGACTGGGTACAGGTATGACGGTTCGGAAGCTGGAGCCGCCTTCACCCCCGCGTCAGCAGCGAAACCACGCCTTCCAACTGGTCCAGCGTTCCTACGTGCAGCCGCACGCTTCCAGCCTGTCCGTCGAAAGCCACCTGCACTCGCAGACCAAGCCGCGCCGACAGATCCCGCTCCAGCGCCGCCATTTCGGCACTGATCGGCGGACGCGGCACTGCAGGCGCTGGCGGATGGGCGACGCGCTGAGTCATCGCCTCGGTTTGCCGCACGCTCATGCCACGGGCGATCACTGCGCGGGCCGCAGCCTCCGGCGCCGGGTGGGTCAGCAGGGCCCGGGCATGGCCCGGCGTTAGCGTGCCGTTCCGCAAATGCGCCCGTAGCGGGTCCGGCAGTTGCAGCAGCCGCAGCGTGTTGGCGACGTGGCTGCGCGACTTACCGATCAGGCCGCCTAGGCCGTCCTGCGTCATGCCGTACTCAGCGATCAGACGCTTGTAAGCTTCCGCCTCCTCAATAGGGTCCAGGTCCTGGCGCTGCAGGTTCTCGACCAGGGAAGCCGCCATCGCGTCCGTGTCGGACAGGGTCCGCACCAGCACGGGGATGTCGGACAGCCCGGCGGCCTGTGCCGCCCGCCACCGGCGCTCGCCAGCGATGATCTGGTAGCGTCCGGGCTGGTCCGGATGCGGCCGGGCCAGGATGGGCTGCAGCACGCCTTGGTGGCGGATGGACTCAGTCAGTTCATGCAGCCGGGCCGGGTCCATGGCGGTGCGGGGCTGGAATGGGCCGGGTTCCAGCACCGTGATGGGCAGTGTGGCGCGCGGTGCGCCAGACCCAAGGCTGGCATCGGCCGGGGTGTCGCCGAACAGGGAGGCCAGGCCGCGTCCCAGGCGGGGCGGGGTGGCGGGACGGACAGCCGAGTCCTTCATGGCGCGGCCCGCGTCGTGGTGCGCTCCTGCCGCAAGATCTCGGCCGCCAGGCGCAAATAGGCCTGGGCACCCGGGGAGCGGTAGTCATACAGCATCACCGGCTTGCCGTGGCTCGGCGCCTCCGACACGCGGACATTGCGGGGGATCACGGTCTCATACACGCGGGTGCCGAAGAAGCCGCGGACGTCGGCGGCAACCAGCTCCGACAGGTTGTTGCGGCGGTCGTACATGGTCAGCACGATGCCTTGCAGCGACAGGCGGGGATTGAGATGCTGCCGCACGCGCTCGATGGTGCGGACGAGGTGACTCAGGCCCTCAAGGGCAAAGAACTCGCATTGCAAGGGCACCAGGACGGCGTCGGCAGCGACTAGGGCATTGAGCGTCAGCAGGCCCAGGCTCGGCGGGCAGTCAATCAGGATGAAACTGTAAGCGTCGCCTCCGTCGCGCAGGGCGGCCTGCAGCCGGTATTCGCGCCGGTCCAGGGCTGCCAACTCGACTTCGGCCCCAGCAAGATCCGGGTCGGCGGGCACCAGGCTCAGGTCGGGGATGCCGGTCGGCATGGCGGTATCAGCGATACCTCCCTGGCCCATGAGGATGGCGTAAGTGCCGCGTCCGCGCTGGTTGGACGCGACGCCTAGCCCAGTGGACGCGTTGCCTTGGGAGTCGAGATCTATCAGCAGCACCCGCTCCCCAGCGGCAGCCAGGGCGGTTGCCAGGTTGACGGCGGTCGTCGTCTTGCCGACACCGCCCTTCTGGTTGACGACGGCCAGCACGCGGCCCGGTCGGCCGGATGCAGCCCATTGCGGCAGGGCAGGGGCGGTGCGGTCAAGCATGAGCAGCTCCCAAGGCAGTGCGGACAGGGTGCAGGCCGGTGATGGACAGGATGGCGCCGGGCTGGCCGGGGCTGGTGTGTTGCACGACATCCATGCGCCAGGTCTCGCGGGCCTGCTGCAGCTCCTCGGCGGCGCGGGCACCCTTGGGAAACAGGGCGGTGCCGCCTGGCGCGATCAGCGGGGCGGCAAGGGCCAGCAAGTTGTTCAAGGGGGCCAGCGCACGGGCCGTCACCAGGGGAGCTGGTGGCAGGTCCACGACTTCGATGCGGACCGCATGGACCTGCACTGGGGCGCTGGTGACGCGGGCAGCCTCTTGCAGGAAGGCTGCCTTGCGCTGGTCGGACTCAATGAGGTCAAAGGGGATGCCTGATGCGATTGCCAGCACCAGGCCGGGCAGCCCGGCACCAGAGCCAAGGTCAATGCCGCGCGTCGTTCCGGGAGGGATCAGCGGCAGCAACCGCAAGCTATCCGCGACGTGGCGGGACCATATATTGCCCCAGTCGGCCGACCCGATCAGGTTTATAACGGCGGTCCACTTCTCCAGCAGGGCGGCATAGCTATGCAGCCGATCCAGCGTTTCACGTGAAACGCTGGGCAGTCCAGGCAAAGGCGGCAATGCTTGGGCAAAACGGCTCATCTGCACCGGTTAGCATGGCGAACCGCAAGCGGCTACGTTCTGTCTGGACCGGACTGGCAGATGGGCAAGCAGCTCTACGCATGTGCAACACCCGGATTGGTTGCTTGACAGCCAGGCTGGCAAGGGATGCCATCACGCCGCATTGCTTGGGGATCCCGGTTGCCGCAACTCTCGCTTCACACGCCGCTCGGCGCGCTTACCATCTCGGAGGATGATGGCATGGTCGTCGCCCTGGATTGGGGATGGGGGCGCGACCAAGCGGAAACACCGCTGCTGCTCCGGGCCAGAGACCAGATGCAAGAATACTTCGATGGAGAACGGACCAGCTTCGACCTCCCGCTTGCACCATATGGCACCCCCTATCGCCAACGTGTTTGGGCGGCCCTGCAAGCGATTCCATATGGCGAAACCCGGACCTACCTGGATGTCGCAGCAACGGCCGGTGGGGTCGCACGCTCGGTCGGCCAAGCCAACGGGGAAAACCCTCTGCCTATCCTGATCCCCTGTCACCGCGTCGTTGCCACTCACGGCTTGGGCGGCTACTCCGGCGGCGACGGGATCGAGACCAAACGGTTCCTGCTTGAACATGAGGCGCGCATCGCTGCCCGCCCGCCCGCCCACACCGGAGACATCCCATGACCCATGCCATACGCATCCATGCCCCTGGCGGCCCCGAGGTCATGCACTGGGAGGATGTGCCCACCCCGGAGCCTGGCCCAGCAGAGGCACTAGTCCATCATACCGCTGTCGGACTGAACTACATAGACGTCTATTTCCGCAACGGACAATACAAGATCCCGTCCCTGCCAGCCACGCTCGGCATGGAGGCTGCCGGCGTAGTCAGCGCCGTCGGTGCCGACGTGCAGGACATCAAGGTGGGCGACCGTGTCGCCTACGCCACCGGCCCCATCGGCGCCTATGCTACAGACCGCGTGATCTCCGCCGACCGCCTGGTCAAGCTGCCTGACGGAGTGGACGACCAGACAGCAGCGGCAATGATGCTGCAAGGCCTGACGGCGCAGTATCTGCTGCGGCGCACTCGCCCGCTCAAGTCAGGCGACACCATCCTGGTGCATGCCGCGGCTGGCGGAGTCGGCCTGATCCTGTGCCAATGGGCCAAGCACCTCGGCGCCACCGTGATCGGCATCGTGTCCACCGATGCAAAAGCGGAGCTGGCGCGGGCGAATGGCGCGGCGCATGTCATCATCGGCTACGATAAGCTGGCAGCCGAGGTGAAGCGCATCACCGGAGGCGCGATGGTGCCGGTCGTCTATGATAGCGTGGGCAAGGACACCTTCAGCACTAGCCTGGACTGCTTGCAGCCGCTTGGCTTGATGGTCAGCTACGGCAGTTCCTCTGGCCCGGTGCCGCCGGTGGACATCGGCGTGCTCGCTGCAAAGGGCAGCTTGTTCCTGACCCGGCCCAGCCTGGCCACCTACACCGCGCTCCGCTCCGACCTGACGGCGGCGGCGGCCGACCTGATGGAGGCCGTCAGCAGCGGCGCGGTGCAGATCAGGGTCAACCAAACCTTCGCGCTCAAGGATGCAGCGGCGGCGCACATCGCATTGGAGTCGCGCAAGACCACCGGCAGCACCGTCCTGATCCCCTGACAGGCTTCCTGAACAGGGCTAGGCCGGACACCCCTCCCGCAGTCATCCCGGATGAGCCGCCTTCGTCCAACCCGGTTGGACCGCCTTCGTCCAACCCGGATGCACCACCCTCGGCCATGCCCGAGCCTCCGCCCGATCCCGGACGGACCCGGCTGACGGCGCTGATCGTCGCCTGCGCCCTGTTCATGCAGAACCTGGACGGCACTGTCGTCGCCACCGCCCTGCCCGCGATGGCGCGCGCGTTCAATGCCGACCCGTTGCACATGAACGTGGCACTGACTTCCTATCTGCTCAGCCTCGCGGTGTTCATCCCCGCCAGTGGCTGGCTCGCCGACCGGTATGGCACGCGCACGGTGTTCCGGGCCGCCATCGCGGTGTTCACCGTGGGGTCCGTGCTGTGCGGGCAGTCGCACAGCCTGCCGGAGCTTGTCGCCGCCCGGATCGTGCAGGGCATCGGCGGCGCCATGATGGTGCCGGTCGGCCGGCTGGTGCTGCTGCGCTCGGTCGCCAAGTCGGAGCTGGTGGCGGCGATGGCCTGGCTCACGGTCCCCGCGCTGATCGGGCCAGTCGTCGGACCGCCAATCGGCGGCTTCCTCGTCACCTATGCCGACTGGCGCTGGATTTTCGACATCAATGTGCCAATCGGCGTGCTCGGCATCGTCTTGGTGACGCGCTACGTGGACGACGTGCGGGCGCCGTCGCCGGGGCGGCTGGACGGGGTGGGGCTGCTATTGTCCGGCGTGGCGCTGGCCGGGCTGATGTTCGGGGCAGAGACGGTGGGCCGCGGCCTGGCTCCCGTCCCGCTGTCCATCGGGCTGATGCTGCTCGGCGCCGGGTCAGGCGCCCTCTATTTGCGTCACGCCCGGCGGCGGCCGGACCCGCTGTTGGACCTGTCCCTGCTCCGCATCCCCACATTCGCGGTGTCTATCTGGGCCGGGTCCATGTTCCGGATCGGCATCGGCGCCATCCCGTTCCTGCTGCCGTTGATGCTGCAGCTCGGCTTCGGGATGCAGGCGTCGGAAAGCGGCCTTGTCACCTTCGCCAGCGCCCTCGGCGCCATCGTGATGAAGCCCGCAACGGGATGGAGCCTGCGGCTGTTCGGCTTTCGCAACGTGCTGCTGTGGAATGGAGCGCTGTCCGCGGTGATGCTGGGCGCCTGCGCCCTGTTCCGTCCGGCCTGGCCCATGGCCGGGCTATATGCGGTGCTGATCGGCGGTGGCTTCCTACGCTCCCTGCAGTTCACCGCCTACAATACCATTGCCTATGCCGACGTCCCTCGCCCGCGCATGAGCGCCGCTACCAGCCTGTATTCCACCTTGCAGCAGCTCTCATTGACCCTGGGCATCACCGTGGGTGCCGCGGCGTTACAGATATCCACCGTGCTGTCCGGGCGGTCTCAGCCGGGGCTGCAGGATTTTTCCGCTGCATTCCTGGTGGTGGCCGCGATGGCGCTGCTGGCGTCCCCGCTCGCCATGAGCCTGCCGCGGAACGCCGGCAACGAAGTCTCCGGCCACCACGCCGGCTGAGAGCCGGTTTGAGTGGGCGGCGGTCGAGGGCCGGAGAGGGATTTTTCGTGCCGGGCAGGAAGGGCCGCAGCCGCGATGCCATCGCAGCAGGTCAAGGTCCCCAGCGCACCCGGCGCAGGAGCCGCTGGGCCGACCCGGTGCCTACTTAGACAGGCTCTGAATGCAGCCCCAGCAGGGGCGGCGTCCCCGCCTTCGTCACGCCAACCCCTTGCTCTCCAGGATATCCCGCGCGCCCAACCCATCCCCGCGCAGCAGCGCCTCCCGTGCTGCCGCATCGTCCCGCAGCACGGCATCCAGGAACAGGCGGCACAGCCGGGCCACGCGCGGCTGGTAAGCCGGGTCGTTCCACCGCCCGCCGATCACGGCCTCCCCGGCGAAGGAAGCATTTGTGGCGCCGTCCAGCACCGCCAGCAGCCCCGGCGACGCCGCAGTTCGGAACCCGATCGTGCGCGCCCGCCAATACGGTGCGCCCATGCCGCTATCCTGCGTGCCCGTCACATGCAGGATCGGCGTGCTGACACCGGTGAAGGCCACGGTCTCCGGCACCCCGAACACCGGGATCTGCAGCGGCGGGATCGGCGACAGCTCAATCCCCGCGCGCAACCGCCCGTCCGGCAGGTCCAGCCCCCAACCCCCCAACGGCAGCCGCTCCCCAAGCACATGGCTGACTGTCCAGGCGCCGTAGAAGTGCCCGGCGACCGCGATCCGTTCCGGGTCAACCAGTCCGCGCAGCAATGGCTCCCCGCCGCCCAGCACGTGATCCAGCGCGAACATAACATCACCCACCCGGGCCACGGCGGCGGCGGGGTTCATCGCCGCACCGCCCATGGCTGCGTGCGTGTCCGGTGCGCCCTACCAAATCGCGGCATCTGACCCGGCATGCTGCAGGTGAACGGCGGCGTAGCCGGCTGCGGCCAAGGCCTCCCCAAGGTAGGCCAGGCCCTCGCGCGTGCCGCCAAGGCCGTGCGACAGCAGCACCAGCGGCGCCGGGCCAGCGCCAAGGGCGGCGGCAGCGGGACGGCGGATCAGCACCGGGATGACCCGGTCGCGGGCGGGATCGCGCCACGTCACCCGGGATGGAGGCGCTGGAACGGCGGCGGATGCAGGATCAAGGGCGCCCAAGGCGGCTGCGGCACCCAGCGGGCCTCTGCAGTCAAGCATCTGATATCCAGCACAGAGGTGTGAGTGGGTCAGCCATCCGGTTGAACCCGGCCGGCCGCACAGTCCGGCCAGACGGCGCAACGACCGCCCGGAACATGCCAACGGGATATGGTGAGCTTGCACATGGTGGTCCAGAGATCGCGCAGCCGACCAAGCCTACTCACCGCCGGCAACGGATATGCGCGGTTACGCTCATATAAATGCTATCGAAAAGACAAAGTAATTCCAAACAACATGACTTATTATGCTTGAATACTGACTGAATAAGGTCAAATATACCGTTGTAATCCCTGTGCGCCTAAGGCAGTAAAGCTTTGGCGCAGCGCGGCATGTGTCGGATTCCGGCGGGATTCCAGGGCCTATCAGGTGCGGCTGCCCAGTGCGGCATTCTACTTGGGCGCCCGTGCACGTTGTTTGAACTGGAACCGGCACCATGCAGCCTGCAGACCCGCCCCACTATGCCAACCACATTCTTGAAGCGTTGCCGCCATCCGAGCTGGGTCTGCTCCGGCCGCATCTGACGCGGACGAGGGTCGTAAACGGCCAGACCCTGCACGAGCCCGGCGAGCGCGTGGACCAGGTGTTCTTCTTCGACAGCGGCTTCGCCTCCATCGTCGCCATCGCGGACGACACCGGGACCGCGGTTGAGATCGGGCTGATCGGCTGGGAAAGCATGGTCGGCCTGGGGCTTGCCCTGAACCCGGCCAGCGTCGCCTTCAACCGCGCGATGGTGCAGATGCCCGGCATCGTGCACCGCATGCCGGCCGCAGCGCTGACGGGATGCCTGAACAAGGCGCCGGTGCTGCGGTCCCACCTGCTGCAGATGCTGGAAGTGATGTATGCCCAGGTCGCGCAGACCGCGGCATGCAACAGCCGCCATACCCTTGCGCAGCGCTGCGCCCGGTGGCTGCTGCTGGCGCACGACCGGGTGGAAGGGGACGAGCTGCATCTGACGCAGGAGTTCCTGTCCATCATGCTTTCGGTGCGCCGGGCCGGCGTCACGATGGCAGTGCAGGCGCTGCAGGAGGCCAGCCTGGTCCAGGCCAGGCGTGGCCGCATCCTGGTGCAGGACCGGGCAGGACTAGAGGCTGCGTCATGCCAATGCTACGCCCGGGTCCGTAGCTTCACCTTGGCCACGCATGTCAGCCCACCTAGTGCGTAAGGTCCGGCACCGTACCGAAATACGTTCTATTTCAGACGTAACTTCTTGACAAAACTTGATAATTCGTAACTGCCCAGCTTCTACTGCTCGGATCAGCCCACCCGCAACTCGGCGATCAAGCTGGAGGGGTTGGCGGCGAGGGTCTGCAGGATATTCCAGCCCTGCTTTTTCGCCGTCGAGAGAACCGAG
>JAABUK010001141.1_pt1 | contig 51710 bp, 64 predicted proteins | sample 5559141 | NCBI WGS metagenome assembly JAABUK01 (sample SAMN10711869, study PRJNA513367) | rock metagenome | isolation source: Antarctica rocks | place: Antarctica: Victoria Land, Pudding Butte nord | collected 2016-01-03 | reverse complement strand
AGCAGGGCTCCACTGATCCTTCAAGATGTCTAGGCAGATCTGACCACTGCTGTTGATGTTGCAGTGGTATATGCGTGTCCGGAACGTCACCTGCAGGTCATGACATCACGATGTCAGAGTATAAAAGACACACCAAACAAGCAAACTCACTGACTTGAAGGCTGATCAGCATACCTTTGGTGGCTTGAAGGGATAGTCTGCTGGGAAGTGAATATCAAGGAAGAAAACTCCAGCCTGATAAGGTGAGCCTACAGCAGACAGAGTTGTGTGCTTAAGTTGTAATCTGCAGCAATATGGGAGGCACTGTTGGAAAGGCAGGTTTACTTGAAGGTCCCATGATTGTAGAGACCCATTCGTATATGTTGTCGCCCTTAGGACCAGCTGAGCAATTGCAGGGAGGGTCTAGACTTATTTCGGCAAGCTCCTTCTGAATTCGTTTGGCGCTGGAAGATAGCTGACCTGATCCCTTCATTTTGCCGCTTGCGGCGGCACCAAGCACTCTAACAAGCCTGTTAAGCGGCCTCTGCTTGCGTCACACTTGATCACACAGCAGAAGAGGGGAAAGGCACAAAAGTGGTGCGCCCAAGCTGTGTCAGTTCAGGCTTCGCTCTGAAAAGCTTGCGAGCTGCGCCGAGCGATCAAGGCGCGGATTGCTGCACAAAACCTTGGAAGCCATGCTTGCCAGCAATCCTGCATTTGTTCAAAAACTTTCTACGGAGTTCCACGGAGCAAGTGCACGTTTGTCGTGTAGAGGAGCTCCGATACCTTCACTTCACCTCCTGTTGGAGGAAAGGTGCGCAGCGCAACAGAGGCCTACAAGGGAAAGAATCTGCTGTGGCCTACAGGGTCTGACTGGCGTGTCCACCCAAGCTCTCCCATGTAGCTGCAAGGACGCAGCCTATGTTGCATAAAATCGCACTGCACGTTTGAGAGACCCATGAGTCGTGATGGTCGATTCCAAGAGTCAAGAGCAAGCATAGTTATTGTACCCACAACCACATCATACGAACTCGAGCCGTCTCAGGCACAACGTGCTCCTCGAAAACGTAAGCGGTGTGCTGCGTTGAGTGTTTTGCCGCACTGTCAGACCTCGTAATGAGATGCTGGATAACTATGTACTGTGGTAAGAGTGCAGTCAAAGACAACTATACTGCTCACTGCAGGCGGTGGCAAAATTAGCAGTGCAGTCGCGTCTCAGGACCAGACCTATTGTCCCAAGAACTATCTCATGTCAGGAGGTCACAGAGCAGCTGCTAAAGATCGGGAGGATCAGCTACTACAGTTGAACAGAGCTGCAATCAAGGTGTACATACCTGCATGTCAGAGGCGATACCCCAAGTATTTACTGCTCACCCACGCTGTCTGTGTACAGGACCTGCAGAACGCCAACTCTGCTCTGGCCAATGAGCTGTCCAGAACCAGGCTGGCCTGCCAAGAGGTACGCATACTTTGCATGGCGCTTGCTGTGCTTTGCGACTGTTTCTGCTCGCTGACTCTATGTGATACGAATTGGCCCAGGACTTAGACTCAATGCGTCAAGATCTAGCAACATACGCCTCTGACCTAAAGATTGAGCAAGATCATGCGGTGAGATGTTCCCTTGACACATCCTTCCGAGCTGAACCTTGAGCATCAGCCGGCATCAAGCACTTGTAAAGTTGTCATGGCAATCTCGTTGATGGCCTATTGTATCCTGATTTGATTGGGCTTGGAGTGGTGCAGGCAAGTGCAAGGCAACAGCTGGCAACCACCTCTGCAGCTTTACAACACGCTGAACGGCACCATCACAGTCGTGTGAAAGAGCTGCAGAAGAGGTGCTACACTGTCTCAGTTTCTGCGTTTTGTCATTTTTGCAGGTTTGCATTATTGTGTGTGTATTGCAAGTTCAGGAGGAGACTCAATCCGCCAAGCAACAAACAACACCATTTGTCCTGATGCACTGTGCTACACAGAATGGCACTTTGTGGTCATCAGTGTCCTGATCGTGTACATGAGCTGTGTATAACTTTGTGTGGCTCGACAACTTGCAAGTAGGTTAGTCAGGCCATGTGGATGACACCCAGCATAAAGTGCAACGCTACATGCAGTGCTTCTCCCATTGCTTGCAGATGTCATACAGAATATGTTGGTGCTTGCAGCTAAGCTGAATGACGCCTGCTGCTGACAAGTGCTCAGCACCAGGCGCCTATAAAAGCTTGCAGCATGCACAAGTTGAAGTTGTGAAGTCAGTATCCCCTGCGTATCACCCTTAATCAACAGCCTGAAGGATACAAAGACAATTCAGTTTATGCGCTACTCACAAGCGCACAAACAAACATGCCTTACTGTGTCACAGACTGAGAGATGAGCACACTCTGCGAAGCAAGGTAGAGAGTGAGGGCGAGAGCATGAAGGGGCAAGCCGCTGCTTACAAGGAGAAGCTGCAGGAAGCCACAGCAGGACAGGCGCAAGCTGCAAAGCTGGCTGCAGATTTGGAGGTGGAGCAGACTCTCCACAAGGAGGCCAAGTCACACTTGGCCACCTTGGAAAGCAGGTACACACTGCTCACATTGCTGAGGCAGTGATCAGCAGTGGGCGTCCACCTAGTTGCTAGGCCAATGCCTTTTGAATGGACAATCAGCTGTGACGCGGCAATTCAGCAGGCTGTACATGTTTGGCTAAGCAAATATGCAGCATGTCTTGTACAGCAAACCTTGTGCAGCATGCGATTTGGCCTGCCTCAGACATACAGGCTGATCCTCTTGCATCAACACAATGTACAATGTGTGTAAGTGTAATGTATGATGGCAGCATCAGCGTTCAGTGCTTAAATTGAAGGTTGCAGAAGGAGACCAGCACACGGGAACAGCTGTGGACCAAGAGCTCAGACCTGGATGAGCGGCTCAAAAAGCTGACTGAGCGCAATGATCGTCTTGTGGACGATCTCAGAGACAGTGAGACTGCTGCTGCCACTGCTAATGGTGGGTCACATGCACCACATCTTTGTCTAGCCCTGTTATGGGCTTGCAATGACAGATCCAGCCTGTGCAGCTCAGCCTTCTGTCCAGGCTTTGCAACAAGCAATTCCACAGCTGTGAACATCAGGCAGCACTGCAGCATGTGCCTGATATATTATTCATCTCGTACAATAGGTGCATATCACTGCACCGATGCTGTCTTTTACCCCAGCACAAATTCAAATGGGCAACCCACAGTGAAATTTGCGCTGGCATAAAATGCTGCTAGTTCTATACGGACAAATACTTGTGGATGTCGATTTGCAACTATATTGGTTACTGTGTGCATGTGTCACCACTGCAACAGCAATCTCACTTGGTCAGGCAGCTGTCCCACAGCCTTTTCCAAGGCATACGCACTGCATGCCAGCATCAAGATACACTGCATATGGTGACTGGATGCACAGCCCGTAGTTGAGCTGGTGTGCGAATAACAGGTCGGGTTGCGCAGCTGGAGCCTCAGCTGGAGCGAGTGCAGCAGCGCAGCGAGGACCTCAGGGCCGAGCTGCAAGCCAGCAAGCAGGAGACCAGCAGCCTGAATCAGCAGGTTGCTGAGATGGAAGCTGCTGCTGCCATGCACCTTGCACAGCAGGTAGGAAACTGGACGTAAGGTTAACAATTGGCAGAGGAGGTTGTGGCATCAACATGCAGATGTGCACCCTAGGGAAGGACTTGGCAGGCTGCTTTAGGACACATGTGTTTTGTTCCTTACTGCAAATGCCAAGCAAGAAGTAGCCATGGTGGCATGAGAGTCTGGATGCCAAATGCAAAATGATGCTGCTGTAAAGCAGAGGCCTTCAAAAGCTTTGAAGTGGCTGTCAAGCCGTGTTTGCATGCAATGCTGCATCTAGCAGTATGCCCTGGGCTTCTGCTTGGTTGATCTTGAGAGCAGCTGCAGCAACACACATGATGCTGCAACTGCCATGCAAGAACTACAGCCTGACAGCTGACAACACTGACAGCTGTATCATGGATGGAATGGGTCTCAGATACACTTTTCCACGCCTGCACTGGATTGAAGTAAATTGCCTGGATTGTAGACATTTCATGAATGGTTTGCTGCCTCCAGTGTGGTTTCTCCCCTAATTGTGGCAGCTACAGTATGCAGTCAAGCTGGCTCCACATGATAATTTTAAAGTATCATGCTAAGCTCTGCAATTTGAAAATTTAGCCTGCTGTCTTGCCTCTCACCACCAAGCTCACAAAGAACCTGTCCTGAACGCGTTTCTTTTTCCCACAAAAGCAATCAACTGCTGAAAGCAAGCCTTCCTGAACAGCACAGTTGACTTTGCATGTTTGTCACTGTGGGACACAGATGGTGCACATGCATGTTTTTATACATGTCAGTTCGGAATTGTGTGTAGAAATGTCCACCCCAGTTCATGCTACTCGGCCTCAATTCATGCTAGTCTACCCCAATTCATGCTAGGTCGCCTCACTTTGTGCTAGTTTGGCCCAAATCGTGCTAGTTTGCACCACCCCGTCCTAGTCTGCCCCACTTGCAGACAAAGCAGCAGCAGAGAAAGACAACAAAAGTCTGCAGCTTAATGACAAATGCATGCTGGCAGCACTGCTTCTTTTGCCAGCAAGCATAGCAGCTTGGAAGCGCGATGTGCTGCTTGTGGGCTGCATCTGATTTGGCTGTCACATGATTTGATTCAGGCATGCAAGCCCGCTGTGCTGCTTTTGGGATGCATCTGGTTGGCTGTCACTTGGATGGATTCAGGCATGCAAGCCCAATGTGCTGCTGATGGGATTCATCTGATTGGCTGTCACATGGCTTGGTTCAGGCAGAGTGGGAGCGCAGCCGCAAGGAGCTTGACAAAGCCCGCCATGATGTGGAGCGGCTACGGCGGGCGCTGGACAGATCTGATGTGGAGAAGCGTGACCAACAGCACAAGGCCACTGCTGTCAACCAAGCCCTGCAGGTCAGAAAAGAAAAGAAAAGAAACGAAAACAAAAGAAAAGAAAAGAAAAGAAAAGAAAAGACAAGAACAAGAAAAGAAAAGAAAAGACTACGCCTTTCGGCGCCAAGTTAATGAGAAGCCAAGTATTATATCGGGCTGCCCACCCTGCAGGTATCATCAGGCATGACTGCTGCACGCAAGCAATACATTCAGATAGGATCCGAGGGCTGAGCTTGCTGATTTGTCAAAAGCTGGTGTGACAACTGTGGATCTGCCTGATATTGGGTTGCAGTTGGGTCATGTCCGCAGCGCAGATGTGAGGCAGTCTTGCTATGTGCATTGCTGTTGGTGTGGAAGTGTGCAAGCGTGAGTGGTCGAAGGCTGCCATGCTTGCTGCAAGAGAGCCATGCATTGTTAGTGAATGCTGAGGACCAGCAATCTGGACACTGTCTGTGCAGGTGGCTGAAAGAGATCTGCAGAGCGCTCAAACTGAGCTGGCTGAGACTCGTCAGCGTGGTGACTCAGAGCTCACCAGGCTTGGGGAAGAGTATGATCTCACCAAGCAGGCCCTTGAAACTCTTGAGGTATGCTTTGACGACATTTGTTGTGTGGTATGATGTAACGACCTTACCGCTTACAGGGCCATACAGCAGTAATGGTGACAATCACATGTGCTGCCAGCACCAGCATTCAACCCAGCACTGCCTCTGCCGCATGCCACTCGTCAAAGCAACCAGCAAAATAGGTCAGTCTGCTGACTCATTTGTGTGGAGTGATCAGCGGCAGCAGATCTGCTGCTGCTGCTGCTGCTGCTGAGTACGCATCTGCAACACAAGCACAAGTAGTTGCACAGAGACAGGGATGGCTGATGTGGGAGTTGCAGCAGTGATGCATATTGTCATGCTGCAAGGACCGGACTTAACGTTTTGATGCAGGGTCAGCACCAAAGCCTCAAGGAGAAGCTGATCCGCTGCAAGAATGACAACAGCGAGCTTCGGGAAGAAGTGGACAGCTTGTCCAAAGTGAAGGACCGTCAGCGCACCCTGGAGCTCCAGCTCAAGGTGAGATGCTCAGGGGCTTGTACGTCAAGGGCTCTCGGTGCGGCTGTTAAGGAGTGCAGCTATTGCGATGCCTTGATGTGCAGCTGTTACCACGCAGCTGTTAGGGGCCCTTGGTGCAGCTGTTAGGGGCTGTTAGGGCAGCTACTAGGAGCCGTTGGTGCAGCTGTTAAGGGCCCTGGGTGCAACCATTAGTGTGCAGCTGTCAAAGTGCTACTGAGGTGGAGCTGACAAGCTGCAGCTTTTGAGAGCTTCTATGGTGCAGCTATGCTGGCTGCACTTAGATGAGCTGTGCATGGCTCAACAGGCTGTCACTCCAAGCTCAGCTGCGCAGTCCACAACACTGACGCACAAATCTGCTCTGTATCAAAACATCGGGTTTGGACGCTGCGTGCAATCATGTCTGTCTGTGCCAGCCATGGTGATCCTGCATGGGAACAAGCAGCTACGCATGGCACCAATCCGGCACAGAGACACAAAGCTGCTGGCGGCTTGCAGACATATCTGGCTCAATGATATACACAAGCAGCAAAGGTGGTACAACAGGTCTGACGACTGCCTGTGGTGCTCATAGGAGGCTGGTGAGACAAGGGAAGCCTTTGCTGCTTTGAAGGCGCAGTTCATCAGCCACCATGACATGCTGGAGGTGAAGGAGCATGAGTTGGTGCGCCAAGACGGCAAGGTACTGCCCTGCTCTATCTGGCTGTCACTTGTTACCTTCCTCACCATGTTCTGGTCCCTCCTATATTCATCAGACAAAGCTATCAGCATAATGTCAGGGGATTGACCAATGACAGTGCTGTTGCCGTCCTACAGCCAAGTTTCATGAGTTTCTGTGCATGATGCTCTGTGTTGAAGGCAGCCATCAGTCCTTTTTGGGCCTGATTGGGCAAAAAAAACAAGAAGGTGTGCCAGAAAGATACCAAGGAAAAGGGATTCGATTTACAACAGGGCAAAAATATTACTTTCACCAGGCAAACGTAAATAAAAACATATGTCGAGTAGCACACTGCCATCATTTGCGTAGGTACAAGAGATGGCTGAGATGTTGAGGGGGGTGAGTCAGAGGTTGAGTGATGGGGAGCGCACATGGGAGGCTGAGAAGCGCAGCCTGGAAGGGTACATCAACAGGACGCAGCACAGCATGCGTGAAGCTCAGGCTACCGCTGACCAGCTCAGGTACACATTGCCCAAAGCCACTCAGCCTTCAGAAGTGGTTGCCATTGGGCAGTACGTCATTCTGCAGTGAGCCATGGTGCAGTATGCCATTATGCAGTACATGAAAGGTTTTTTGTCCTTGGCAGCATGGGGCAACACAGCAAGTCTAGTCTGAGAAGCCAGGGGCGCATGCTGTTCATTCTAGCAGGGATAGTCGAGTCAACCTTTCTGATCTGACAACAGCACGTGTACATGTGTCCTTGCTGTTTGAGCTGCATCATTGTCAGACCTCATCACTCTGCCATGTGCCTGTCATGAAGTTAGCATGGTGGCAGCAGGCATGATCTGGCTCATTAGGGCAACGCACCTTCATACTTTGCTGCTGTCCTGGAAGAAGACTGTCTGTGGTGTAGGGAGCGTGTAGAGGGCCTTGAGAGGAGCAAGGCCAGCCTGAGCAGCAAGCTGGCAGTGGCTCAGGAGGAGGCTGCCCATCTGAAGGCTGAGCTGGGGGACCACTCCTCTCAAACTGCCAAGCTCAAGGCCCAGCTGCACTCCATACATGATGCACACTCCAAGGTCAGTTGCATAACAAAAAGTTCTCCTGCAGGGGGCAGGGCTGTTGTGCACCTTTTCCTGCAGGTGCCAGGGCTGTTGTGCACCTTCGCAGCAGTCGTGCAGTCGATCTCCCCTGCTGCCATTGTGCTTGCAGTTTGTCTTGAATTTGGTGCATGCGTAGAAAGCTGGTAATCGCTACTTGAGTATTTGGCTGCCTGCACCATACATCCATTTGAATGTCTAGGCAAGACCTGTTGCCACCAGAACAACAATAGACTTTGGTACAGGAGTTGGCAAGCAAGGGTCGCATTGTGGAGGATGTGATTGGGGCGCTGCGCAACGAGGAGGCTGCTAAGCTGGCGGCTCAGCGTGATGCTCAGACTGCTAGGACACGCATGCACCAGCTTGAGGTACCCATACTTGCTTCACCACAATTGCATACCTTCTTTACCAACCTTTAGAAGAGAGTGCACAACTGTGTATGCAGGCCAGCAGCCGTAGCCATCTGTCTTGAAACAATCAAGGCTTCAGAACTGCTGATGCATACAGTGCATGTTGCTGCAACAGTAGAGCTGACCTTTGCCATGCTGCATGGCACAGGACACTAGCATCTTCGCATAGCATTGTACATGCAGATGGCTAAGGTTTAGGCGCACCTAGTACAAAAACAATTAGCTAGAATGCCTGTAAATTATTGTGTTTGTTGGCTAGCGCATAAAGCTCTTTATGCGACGCAATTGCCCTGATGCAGGCCAACCTGTCAGACACGAGTGGTGCCAGGCAACTGGCTGAGGATGCTGCAACATGTACCAGTGCCACCTTGAACAGCCTCAAGAAGAAGGCGCACGCATATAAGAAGGAGAACAAGACTCTGCTCACCAACTATGATGATTGGCTCAAGACGCTTGTGTCTCAGCGTGGCCACATACCTGCCAGTTACGATGATGATGTTCCTCCCTACTAGTTGCACTGTTGTTGCCAGCCCAACAGTGCACCTTGCAAAGACATCTGCAAATTAATTTCCATGTAATTTCTTGGAAATACTAGCAAGTCCAGGATCCTATGCAGACCCCTAACCTGAAACTACTGTGATACGCGTACACATGCAACCATCAACATCTTGTCACATTTGAGATGTGACGTTGGGGCTCTCTCTGACATACGCTTTGGCATATGCTAAATCAGCAAGCGAGATCATACATAGATAAGAAACGAAATCATACATCAAAATCAGCTTATTGAGTACTGGTACTTTATCACGTGCAAGTTGTACTTGTACGACTGCTGCAGAGCAAAGATTTGTGGATCACTGAGTTGCTCAAGTTGTCCCAGGCTGGAATTGCTCAAAATACTTCAAGCTGGAACTTGATCAGAAAACCTATGATGTCTCCATTGGAGTTGTGCGCTGATCATAGAAAATGTGCATATGCTTGTGTAGGGCTTCAAGCTCATCTTGCAGCACAAAAAATGCCTTGTCCCACTTTTGGGAGCGAGGAAGCCGCCTTTTGAACAGCAGGTCAAACTGCTGCTGATATTTGACCTTCTCTGTGTCAGAACCAGCTTCGCGAATGGCCTGCAAACATGCATAGTAGCATGTCAGCCGTCATGACCTGCTGAATAAGCAGTCGCTCAATAGGTGAAGTACACCCACACCAGCCAGATACTGCCTTTGGCATTGCTGAAGGGTCACAGACAGAGCATGTACATGGAAATCAGCATCAACAGCAAACACAGCACACAAACACTGCAACACATCTTCTGAACCATACTTTCTGTCATGATCGCGGGTCCTCACTCCAGCCATCAATGTTAATCAGTGTACAGCTGAAAAGCCAGGGAAAGCGCAAGTGCCATTGAAGATGGTGCAAATACAAAAAGAATTCACTGCAGGTATAAAGTTTCCGACCTGCTGCAACCCCTTCAACTTGATGTTGGCATCTTGCATCTCCTTGTGCAGGCGGAAGTACAGCGCCCGCTTGCTCCTGTACTCTCCGCAACACTCCTCCCACTGCAAAGCCAGGAATGCTTACACAACCACACAGGTGAGCATGCAAAAACACTCCACTCTTCATATCTCAAGCATGCAGCTGCAGTGAGGTGACTATGCCAATCACAGCAAGGCTTCAAGGTGCTATACTACTGCAGACAAGCCATAAGATGCATGACTAGGCAACAAGGCCACAACTTGCCCAGGCATGTCACGGTAATGCACATGGCAAACGTGTCAAGCAAGGAAGTTGCTCACACATGGTCAAGGTCAACAATTTGGGCCAAACACATGGCATTTGAGCTTCACCTGGTCCATGTCAGTGATAGGCCCCCTGAGGTTGGGCTGCTTGTCTACGTACTCAGCAAACCAGGACTCATCATACTCTGCACTCAAGGGCCGCCTCAGCTTCAGCTTGATCTTCCCCACAGAAGGGGCTGCTGCAGCTACCTGCCCTCTGTCACCATTAGTTACTGGTGCTTCCATGCTGGCTGACCTGACCTCTGCCCCAACGCTGCCTGCCCTGTTCCCCCGGACTTCATCTTCATTCTGCCACTGCTGACCCTGGCTGTGGCGCTGCTCTGAGTGGCCATTGACATGGGCGGACTGATGCTGTGGTGAGGGGGCTGCAGCTGAGGGTGGGGGGGTCCCACTGTGTGTGGGGGGCCTGAGGCCTGAAGGGCCCTTCTGTGCCTTACGCTGCCTTTTGGCTGCTGCACTGTCCTCCCCTGACTCGCTGTCCTCCCCTGCTGCCTGCAGACCAATGAAATTCTGGTGGGTGTTGATCAGCAAACAAAGTCTGGTGGCAACCACAGAGCAGTGCTTCGCGCATTACTGCAGGTCTAAGTTTGCTGTCACCAGCAACGCTTTGAGCATGTAGCCAGTTGTATCATATGCCATGTGATGCTGCTGGCTTTGTGTTTGCCTTACTGACCAATGGCTGGGAGTCTATCTGAAAAGCTGCTCCAACTGTCTGCTTGATTCTAAGCAAGGGATGGCAATTCCAAGCAAGGAAAGACTGACATCAGCAGGTGTGAGCAAACTGCAAATGAATCAAGCAAGTGCACAGCAGCGCTAGGTGAAGCAGTGCATGTTGTGACAAGCAAAGTGATGATGCACCTGCAACTTGCGCTTCGCCCCTGCTCCAGGGGGCCTGTCCCCCTCCATACCCTGGGGCGTCTTACCCATGTCTGCAGCCTTTGTCAGGCGCTTCTTCTTCTTCACCTTGTCTGCTGCATGAGTAGCCTGGGGTTCTGCAACCACCCCCTCCATTTCCTGAGGCTCTGGAGTGGGGTACCTCTGCTGCGGCTCTGCAGACTTCTTCCTCTGCCGGGCTGCTTCAGGCTCTGCGTTGCTCTTCTTTGCAACAGCTGATGGCTGAGCTGGCTGCCCTGATGTACCATTGGTCTCTGCATGTGAGGAAGATGCTTATAAGACAAATGTTTTTTGCAGATGTCATATTGTGCTGCAGCTAGAGCTAGCATTAGAGACAGCCAGATGGAGTGTGTATGCAGAGGCACCGCAAGCAGATGCATGCGTTAGCCATGACTGCCAGTCATCCCCCTGTGGGCCTTTCATGCTGAGGTCATTCCAAGACATAACTCTATTGGACACATGAGCACACAAACCTAGATTGTATCAGCCATACAAACCGTGCCCATGCTATACAAAGCACATCATCGCAAGCAAGGGCATGGCATGACATAACTCACTGTAATGGTCTTTGCCCTTAGCATGATGCAAGCATTATGCATCCAGGCTGCATGGCTAACTATATCAATGCCACTAGCCTGCAGCAAACAGACATTGAAACCAGCACGTATGAGGCACAAACCTGCAGGAGCGGACAGGCTGTGCAGAACTTTCTGGGCTTCATCATGAAAAGAATCTTTCAGAACCCACGCAGAGCCAGACTTCATGGCAGCATATGACCGGCACGCTCTCTTGAAAGATTCTCCTTGGAGTCTTTGGAAACCAGTCACCTTCTTCTCTGTGTCCTTAAGGACCTCCTCCAGCACCTTTAGACACCAATTCTATATAAGATTGATATAAGGTTGATATTGATGAATGTGCTCCACAAATGACTGTCACAACTGCAGCCCTGGTATTGAACCATGAGCTCTGATGAAAGCTATGAGGTCTGACACGTTGACCATTGGTCTTGTATCTGACATGGTATGTCTGCTGATTGCCAGCATGCAGTCTCACTGCCATTCCCTTGTGGTGAACAAGCGCAGCCTGTGCTCCTATAGTGGCAAATGTTTTGAGCAGCAGTGAGGGCACACACACACCAGTCTGTATGCTTCCAAACATGATGGGAGCCTACCTTGTCCTTGCAGGGCTTGCAAAGCAGCATCGCCACAAGCATGGCCTCTTTCTGACCCTTCCTGGCTGCAGCATACACGTTCTCTAGCACCCCTGGTTGCTGTGCCGACAAATAATTTACATTGGCTGGGGCTTTGCCAGTCTTGCTGGCCTTGCCCTTAGGGGGCTTGGGAGCCATGGAAGTCTGAGCTGACTGGTTGGAGATGCCAGAGGGGGCATGCTGGCTGCTGGGGTGTGCAGGGGGGTGTGTCTGCGCAGCTGCTTGATGCTGGGAGGAGGGGTGGGAGCCTGAGGCAGGGGGGGGCGGCCTCACCTGTGGCTGTTTTGGTGCAGGCATTGCCCTGCAGCACATACTTGTTAGACCCTTGAATTGGCTATATGGTATGTAAACCCCCTGTAGGAACATGCGTAAAACACAGCATGTGGCCTTGCTGCATCAACGTTGACAGCAAGCGCTATGCAGACTGAAATCAGCAGGCTCAAAGTCACAATGCCTGCTGTCAATCCAGCCAGCTACCATTTGCTGCAGCGTGAAAACCTGTAAAGAATGACACCTGCAGTTGTTGGAAGCTGGCAGATACCTGCTGGCTTGTGTTGGCTTTGAAAGGCCTGCAGCTGCAGCAGGATGAGATGGGCGTGGATTCTGGGGTGGCACCATGGCTTGCTTCTGCTGAACAGCTGGTCTCGGCACCGCCTGTGGCCCTACACCACCTGGCTGCTGCTTTCTGACTGGCTGCACAAATGGCAGCTGTGTGCGACCCTTCTCAGCTGGACCTGTCAGGTATTAGGATACACGTGAGCAAAGCAGAGCAATGCAGAGCAAAGCAAAGCAGCACGCACTGCTTGGTGACGTGAGCCCATCTATGGTTGCAGACAAGAGGCAACAGAGGTCAAGCCGATATCTAGGTGCCAAGCTGATTGCTTGGCCACAGGCAACAAATGCATTGGTCATAACCAGACGACAGCAAGCGAGCATTCACCTGCTGAAGGCTTGTTTGCTGCATAGAGAGGCCCTGAGTGCTGTCCATTCTGAGCCTGAGAGCCCTGGGCGGGTATTGGCTGCTTACCCAAACCTTGCAGTGTCGCTCTCTGCAAAACCCCAGAAGTACATTCAGCATCAGCAGCAGCATGGTTGGGGACAGGACAGAGGAACATCTCTGGAGCACCTTGACAACTGCCTTCTGATGAATGTGACCCAACTGTGTGCAGCCTCGCTTGGACTGAGAGAAAACATCAAGGCGCTCCTGAGCAGTGGGTGGGTGAAATGCAAAGCTCTTACTTCCAACAATAATAGCCTGCAAGAGAGTCAGCCAATCTCAGGCATGCATCTTCTCAAACTTGGTCAGCTGCAGCTTTCAAGAGTTGCACGCACATTATCTGAGCCAGTCCCTGTGAGCCTAAGTGACGTCGATTCCCCTGTCTGTTGAGCCTTCAGCAATGCGTCCCTGACCTCAGGGGTCAAGCGGAGTTGCATTGCATACTGTTGTGGATCTTGAAAGCTATATCTGGCACTGCCAACCGGAAGGTTGACAGCCATGCTGTCAGATACCCAGTAAGCAATATGCAGCTATGCAGCGCTCCCCCTTTGGCAGCAGAAACGTCAATCGCACGGTATCCCAGTAATTTGATTGCTATACACAGGCGATCACGCTATGAACGACATACAAGCCTGACGCTGTGGAAAACCCAGATGGGGTGTGTGTGTGCAGCCAATGTCAGGGTATCAAGGACGGCCCAATACGAGCGCATACGAGCAGGTTGCAAGACGAATCTTGCAGCCAGGAACTGCTGCTTCATGCAACCAAAGCGCACTGGTCGCTTGGCCCAATAGCGAAGACTGACCAAAGCTTGCTCCTACTAATTACGGTGTTTCGGAGCCAATGGAAGCATCGCACGACAAGGAGCAGGTCAAACAAGGACGTACAGCACTTGCGGGCCGTACAGCGCTTGCGCCCTCTGTGCTAGGAGTAGGATGGAGGCCGATTTCGTCATAAGTTTGAGCTGATCAAGGTTGCGACATAGGCATCTCTCCAGGCAAAAGTTAGGCGTACCTTGACCGGGAGAACTCGCGGCGACTTCCTTCACCAGTCTCAGTCAACAGCATGTTTGAGCAATACATCAGCGACTGGCTGACCAGCTACCTGGGACATTTCCTGGATATCAAACGAGAAAACTTGAGAGCTAACATTCTCAGCGGTAAGATCAGTCGGACCTCTGAAGTCGTGGGACTTGCGAGATTATGGTGACGTCAGTGTGCATGATGCTGCAGCTTTCTCTGAGCCGGCGGGGCTGACCTTGAAGAATGTCAAGCTTAAGACAGAAGCCTTGGATTTTTTCCAGCTGCCTGTTGCAGTTGAGGAAGCTGTTGTTGGCTCCTTGCATGTCAGAGTAAGCATGCACCATGCAAGTGCTGAGCCTCAGCGAATGACGTCACATCATGCCAGGCATGTCCAAAAGCTGACTCAAGCACAAGCTGCTGAAGTAACATGTGAAACACACCTTGAGCAAAAGCTGAACTGCATGTCACTGTGCAGTGTCCCTGGGGTTTCAGAGGACGTAATGTCATCGAGCTGTCGGATGTCTTCATCTGTGTCTCTCCTAGGCCAGAGGCCGACTGGGAGGAGGGCCCTGCAAAGCGCAGGGCTTACGCCACCAAAAGGGCACAGCTCAGTGCTGCAGAGGCGTCCCGGCAGCTGACAGGAGCAAGCTCTGGCCAGAAGAGCGGCTATGGCTGGTCGCTCTTGACCTGGAGCGGCAGCATCCTGCTGAACAAGCTGCAGTTCAGGATGAAGCGCACTCATATCTGCTTCAAGGTCAGCCTACTGGCAGTTGCTTCATGCGGCTGTTGAATGTCATACAGCATATCCATGCTTGACAGCAGGTCCATGCTATTGACCTGCTGAATTGAGCTCCTTCCCAGGTCCAGGATGCGAGCGGTCAAGGCAAGAGCACTGAGTTCGGCATGCACTTGGGACTGGTTGAGACTGGCTATGATGATCAGAAGATAAAGATCAAAATGAAGGAGTCCGGTACGGTCAAGCAGGCAAGTCACAAAAGCGTGCATAACAGATGTTTCGCTGCTGAGACACCAAATCACACCACACCCATGAGCGCCACCATGAAATGCTGCCATGCAGTCTATTACTCATGACATGCCTATGACTGCAAGCCATTCAGAATAGCATGCTGATGTTCATGCTGTAAGTAAGTCTGCTGCTTGCAATTCACCACAAAAGGTTGCATTATCTGCAGGCTGCCAAGGTCTTGAAGGACATCTCAGTGCAGCAGCTGTCCCTGTACTGGCAAGCCAGCAACCCAGAGCAATCACCCAGCACGTCTAGCATGGAACTTGACAGCTGGCAGCATGTTGAACACCCAGCAGGTGGCTCAGCCAAGCCAATGCCTGACAGTGCAACACTGCAGCATGCTGACGCTGACTTGGGGTCCACCAGCTCAGTCCCTGTAGACACGGACAATCTGAACCTTATTCTGCCTCCGACAAACTGTGATCTGCGTGTCAGCATGAAGACTGACAAGCACACAGGGGTGACCCACCTAGGTGCTGTGGCACTGGTTGAAAGAGTACAGCTGCATCTGCACAAGGATCAGATATCTGATATAACACGCATGCAAGATCAGTATGCGGTCTGGAACTTGCACAACCAGTATGCTGTGCTCAGGCCCACAGGCTGGCGCTCTGATGCTGCTACTGCTGTGACTCCAAGGTGCGTCAAATGCATGTCAGTAGCATGTTGCTCGGCACACCATGGCCTCATACTTTGCTGTGCTCCTACTGTGCCTGGCCAGCAAGCCTGGTCTGCCACATCAAGCTATCAAGGCATTTACGCAAAATTTTGCTTTCACAGCCTGTGCTTAATCTGGATGTACTTTGAGGATATTGTGCTGCTGTCCAGCTCATGGTCATGTTGTTCTTGCAAGTCCAGAGGAGGCTTTCAGACCTCAGCTGTAACAGGCAGCCGCAGTGTGTCACACATGAGTGCAGGCGGCTTTGGCAATATGCAATCCAAGCTGTGTTGCAAGACCTTGGTCAGCACCAACCCCGTAAGCTGACTGGAGCAACTTTGCTTGAGTGGAGGGACCAACGGCAGCGCTACGTTGAGCTATGGACTCATCACCTCCAGAGTGTAAAAGGCTCAATCAGATCAGGTACTTACAGCATGAACTCAAACCACTATCATTAGCAAGGCGCATGAAGTTTTACTACACATGGTAGAGCTCCATACGCCGTAGCTTTGACTATGTGACTTGCACATTCTACCCTCATGCTGTTGGCATTGATCTCTCATACTGTGCCTACCTGTACACAAAGCACTACATGGCTTCCTTCTTGGTCCCTGCTGCCATGTGAACAAGTCACTGAGCTCCTGTGTTGCCAGGCAAAGCAGGAGCAAGAGCAGGCGCAGATAGAGGCACTGGAGATGAAGCTGCTGGTACCCGACATTCTTCTATTCCGCCATCTAGCTTCCAGAGCGCTGAAAAGGCGCCCCAGCCAGCAGGGGTCTCACACACCCCTCCTCTCAGAGAGCAGTAGCGCGGCAGCAAGCAAGGACAGCAGTGTGCAAGTGCTACTGGAGGTTGTCAAGGATTTGGGATCACCAAAGGAGGCAGGGTCTCCCAAAGAAGGTCAATCTAAGGAAGCTGACTCACCACCTGAGTCAAGTTCAAGGTAGGTGATGGCAGATCAACTCTACAGGCAGTCCTCTGCAATGCAGGCTATGCAGCTCTGAAGCTTTGGCTATGTGAATTGTGCTGCTCAGCTGAGCAATAGCATCTGCATGTGACCCAAGTGACCACATGTCTCAAAGCAGCCCTGCCTGTGCTTGAACAGCTGCATGATTTGCATGCAGCAGCTGCAAAACGCAAATGCTGCCTCTCAGACTTTCCAGCTGCTTTACACTGCAATTCAAACTGCTGAGATCTTCTGGTCACAGTTATTGTGCGTGAAGCTTCTAAATGGTGCCATTTGCAGTACAGCAAGAGCAGTGTCTGATCACAGGCAGAGATGGTGGACTTGGGGCTTGTCTGGGGTCTCCTCCATCCTGGGATATGTGCCCTCAAAGGAACATCCCCAGGCCCTGCCGCTGCGCCCATCCCAGGCAGAGATGCAGGAGCTGTTTGCCACCCTCAGCTTGGACCCCAACAACCTGCCCGATGGCAGAGATCCTTCCAGAAAGCTTGCAGTCATTGGTGATGTCAAGGTTGGTCTGCCGCTGACATGCATGTGTAAGAAACACAACGGTGTCAAATGTTGTCACAGTGTTTGCATTGCATACAGTGCACTGCTCCCACAAGCTATAGTGGTCTTTGCAATCAACGCAGCACATATGCCAGACAGACATCATGCATGCATGCATGCAGGGCTGAGTGTTTGCTACTGGCCCTGATCTTCTGTGACACTATCCGCTGCTGCCAAACCAGCGAGCACAGACTCCTTCATGCTGTCATTGGTCTGCAATCCCACACGAGACTAAGCTTCTGGTTGTCATGCCTTGACTGCAGATTGCATCTGGCAGTGTTAGTCTCTCAGATGCTGTTAAAGACGCACAGGCCAAGCAGTTGGCTTCCATTGACTTGGAGCAGCTGAACGTGTATGTTCAGCTAAGGTCAGAGGCTATGCATGCTAAGATGACAGTTCAGGAGATAACAATGCAGGACTTGGGCACAGGGGCTGCAGATGGTGCTGATGTGGTGTTAGCCAGGTGGCAGCAGCCAGGTACATCAGCTGCTGCTTCACGCTCTGGTGGAAGACATTACGCTCACTCTTGCCTACTGGGCATTGCATAGCAGCAACTCATGATCAAGATCAACATCAAGTCTTGAGTGTCAAGGCTGGCAAACATGCAGGGTGTGTTTGGGGTCCAGTTCTGTTGATTTAAAAGCATGCAGTTGCTTTGACGCCTTGAATTCAGCGCCTTGGCCCATCACATACAGCATGAAGGGCGCTGTCCTGGCTGCTTGCAGGCAGTGGAAGCAGCAGTGAGTCAGTTCAGCATGCTACAGCCAGGTCCTCAGGCAGCATCAGCCCAAGCAGCAGCTTTGTAGTGGTTCCTGAGCTGATGAGTGAACCCCCAGTGCTGAAGATGCAGTTCGACCACAAGGCAGGTGAGCAGCAGCACTGCAGCACGCTTCTGATGGTGAGTCAGCACCAGCTTGCTGGCTTGCCACATCAATGTGATCAAGCATGTGCGTTCCCTGTGACTTGATCGAGTGTTTCTGGAGCATATGAGTGCTGCTCACTTGCTCCCGCCCTGCCAAGGCCACCATTCATACGCTCAGCATACTACTTGCACAGCCCTCAAAGCATGCGATTGTATGGTCATCTGAAAGATGCAGCAGGGACTATCTGAACAGAGCCAGTCATACCAACACCAGTTTGTGCAATGCAGATGACAGCCCAAAGCTGGAGACTTGGGTTCAAGCCCTGCATGTCACTCACCGACCCACCTGCTGGGCTGCCCTCTCAGCTCTCACAGCAGCAGGTCCTAAGGACACTCAGTCAAGGCGTGTGGCCGACACTGCTAACCTACTGAACGACAGCAAGGCTCAAACTCTGGCTCAGGCCCAAAGAGCCATCAAGGCCTTCATGGTTCCAACAGTTACTGTCAAGGTCAGACACTGCATTCATGCTGTGGGTTGCACCTATGTCACTCTCTTGATCATGCACCTGGCTGTGAGCACACAGCCTGCCAGACTCCAGACTCATTGATCAATGAATATCAGTGGCTATGAAAGAAGAAGAAGAATTTTACAAGTTTCTGCCAGCCAACACAGCCGATCGCTTGTGCCAATGACTGTCTTTTGTTGGTGCTTAAGCCTCATGTGATGCCTTCAGATAGAGGATGTGGTCGTTTCGATGAGTCAGCATGGTCAGCCAGCCTCTGAAGGCTGCAGCATTGTGCACACAGGAGCCATCCAGATTACTCATGAGCCAGAAGCTGGTCAGCTTGTGCAGCAACAACACCTGGTCCAACAGCTGCAGCAGCATTGCATACAGCAGAAGAGCTTGTCCAAGGAAGTCTTGCAGGAGCTGCTGACACAGGTCTGCTACAGCCTGATGTCTTGACCTACACTATTTCTAGGTTGCTATGCAGTCTTTCTGCTGCGCCTGTCACAAGCCTGTGTGCTGTGCTGCTCTGTGCCATGCCCAGCTGTATAGCACATACTTTGCTGCTGTCCATCTCTGCATGCATTTGATTTGGCAGCACATGCTACATCATTCTGAAACATAATGCGATACGTCAACCTTGGCTCCTTGCATGATGTACAGGTGCAAACTAAGGTCCTGTACCAGCGCCTATGCATCACTCTGGATGCAGTTCAGCTGAGCACCGGCAATAGGTTGAGCAACCTGTCCTCTGCTGGCACAACAGTACTGAGCCCTTGCCGCTGCACTGCCTACCTAGACTTGCACCGCGCCTCAGGAGATGCACTGCTGCCCCAGCTCAAGGCTCTGGTGGAGCTTGATCGTGTGCAAGTGCACCTCACTCCAGCCTCCACGGCAGCTCTGCAGTCTTCCCTGCTGCAGAGCAGTGATCCAGCCGATGCTGAGCAGTCGCACTCTGAGCTTGAACAAACAGTAAGGAGGCTCGACATCATAGGGCTGAGTTTGACCCTGCTGTGAAGACCTTGTCTTGATCCTCCTGTGAAGATGTTGTCTGTTGAAAACCCTGAATCACACTCTGTGCAGCACCAACATATATTGTGGGTGACGTTTGGGACAGGCCGTGTGATTGTGAAGCATGTGCTGATTGGATGCAGCATGCCAAGCATGGTACTCTCATGCAACAGTATATTGTGGTTGCCCACAGGGTCAGCCAGTAGCAGAGGTGAACGTGACTGCTGGCATAGTGTCAATGGCGTTTGATGACCATCAGAGCCAGGATGCTGATGCCAGGAACACACATTTGAAGCTGAGAGGCCAGAAGCTGGATTTGCTGGTGGAGGTGATGCAGGATGCAGTCGCCACAAAGGTCAGCTACTTCAATGTCAAGTGTCCTTCACGCCAGCGTAGGATTGACAGATTCTGCATTGAGAGACTTGTCTGTAATAGTCTGAATTATGCAGTCTGTAGCAGATGTGACTGCACTTTGGGAGAATGGATCACCAGGGCTGACAGTCAGATGATATGAGCTACCATAAGGTCACTGTGAGACTTGAGGGTCTGCTATCAATGAAGGGCCTGTGAGACCTACTTGCTGCCTGTGATGCCCATGTTGCAAGCTGCAACTACTGGGCACCGTCACCACATACAGAGATATGGACGTTGCACCTGCTGCTTGTCACAAATGGGTTTACATGATTCTGTCTGCGTTTTGTAAAGCACGCAAACTATCAATGTATCGGCTGTCAAAGTGCAACTGGTTTATTTGCAGGCAACACTGCTGCAGCTGCATGCCAGTGACAGGAGCCAGTACATCAGCAAGAACCCCAAGATCTATGGAACATATTCTGTGCCCCGCTTGGCTCAAGTGATGAGCATTGACAGCTTGACGGTGCGAGTGGATCACAGTCGGGCAGACGGCCTGCTAGTGTCTGGCCGCCTGATGGGGGCCACTGCAAAGGGTTGGCCTGGGGAAAGCGGTAGCATGATTAGCAGGTGCCTTTCACCAAAGCATACATCTCACATGATTGTTCACGCACGCCTGAAAATGATGAGTGGTCCTTGTGATGCAGCAGATCTTGTTCCCCATGCAAATCATGCCAGTTGTCAGGCACTCTGCCTCAGGTACACCTCACGTCTTGTCCAGAGCACCACTTTGATCTTGGAAGCGTGTATGATGGTGGATTTGCCAACCTGTGTCTTCATTACATGAAGACGTGCAACAGTCAGATGTCACACCCGCCCACAAAAGCAGATTCATTCACACACACATCTGTCCGTTGCATCTCATAATGTTGTTTTCAATGTGGCGCAGGCTGACAAGCAAGACCCCAGCACAAGCAGAGTTCACAGTGTACAACACTGTGGACCGCCTGCAGACCTCCATCACCCTTCAGGATGGTTGCTTTGGCAGCGCCACCCTAATGCGCATTGCTGGCCTCTTCATGCCGTCCCCCACACCTGCATCTCTCACCACCTCACAAGCCTCCGCCAACAGTGTTGCACCCACTGTGGCAGAATCACACCGCCTCACCTTTGAGCAGCACACCGAAGGCAATTTCACATCTTTTGGCACTGATGGTCCCCGAGCGCAGGCTGGCAATGAAAGTGCCTTTGGGCTGAGTTCTGTGCCAGAGTCATCCCCGCAAGGAGTCAGCCTGGAGCCTGAACAAGCAGAGCTGTTGCAGAACTCTGAGGCAAAGGAAGAGCACCGCTCCCCATTGCCTGATGCACCAGAGTCGAGCCAAGCGGATTTAGGGCCTGAACTGTCAGATGGCGTGCAGCATCAAGCTGAGCGAGAGCTTGAGCCTGCTGAGCCTGCAGCAAATGATCTTCTGGCTGATGCTGAGGACATGGCCGACAGTAACAGCCAGTCATCCCTGTCGGACGCACACAATTCCAGCGCAGATGATCCTGAAGCAGATGCACCAGTACGGGATGCATTGGGTCGCACAGACCTGCCTTCACCCTCACCTCCCATGATGCCTTCACCTGATCCAGGCTTGCTGTCTGCCATTGAAACACCACTGAGTGGCGCCAGTCACGGTGCCCAGGCAGAGAAGCAAGCAGCTGCCACAGCTGTGTCTGCAATGGCACTGGAGGGAGTGACCACCACGAGCACCTTGCCTGAAGAAGAGCAAGCAGAAGGCACGCCAGCTGGCACTGCAGAGGCAGACAGGCCCACCCCTATGCCTTCAGACCCTGAAGAGCAGGTAGAGCCCAAGTCAGAGCGCAAAGAGCAGTTCTCGCTAGAGATCGTGCGATGCAAAATAGTTTGCCCTGCAAAGGTGGACGCCAATGCCTTCTCAGATGCAGACCCTAGTCCTCTGGACCACACCCTCTACATGGAGATCCCTCACTTCATCCTGCAGCTTCCTGTCAGTCAGCCAGCTCAGCACCCACGCCCCCACCCAGTCGATTTGAATGTCAGGCACGTCCTAAACAGGCAACAGCCAGCACTTCCCGCCCCAGATGCAGTAGCCCCTTCACCCTTTGCTAGCAACGACCAACAGGGCACAATCTTCTCCGTGACCAACCTTACGCTGTACGTCGCCTTGCCAGAGGAGTTTGACCTACCTGAGTCAGTCACCGCCAGCTCAGAAGCTCAGACTCAGCTGCCGCCCTTCCTCAGCATACCCACAGCCAGCTTGATTGCTGTGCCGCCACGTCCACCCCCCCAGCATGCATTCCTGCGCCGTCAGCTTCCCCAGCAGGATGTGCCCACCTTTGAGCTGGAGATGAAGACTGCAGAGGTGACTGCCAAGCCGAAGCAGCTGCAGACCATATGTGCTTCAACCATCCGCTACAGCACAGAGATGGACAACATCTTGGGCAAGTCCCCCTCTGACCCACCCGCCCCTGTCCCAGCAGCTACTGCTGACCCACCCCTGCAGACTTATCCACCCACAGCGTCAAGCAACAGGGATCATCCCAGACACCAGCACCCTTCGCAGCAAGCTGAAACATATCCTGGCTTTGCTGTAGAGGCCTCTGTTGGTCTTGTCAGCCTGCAGCTGCACAGCAGCAGTGCCAAGCTTCCTGCATTGGTGCTGCAGTGGCAGCGCCTGTCAGGGCATTACTCTCAGGCTGCAGGGCAGCAGGAGGCAACAGCCTGCGGCCTCACATGGCACTATCTTGCGCTGCACCTGACTGAAAACCCAGCAGAGCCTTGTCAGCAGCTCTCCCTTGAACATGTTGGTATGCTCAGATCAGGGTCTCTGCTTCTGCCTGGCAGAATCTCCAGGGTTCACAGTGAGCCGCTTGGCAGTCATGGTGCCCCTTCCTCTTCACGCTCTTCCCATCAGGGAGGGTCCGGCCGCCTGACCCGTGGGCTAAGCACCCGGCATCACATGACTGCTGCCAGGACCATTTCTGCAGAAGAGGAGCTCCTCAGCCATCAGCATAGCCTGTCCAGGCTGCATGTTGCCCCTTTAGGCAATGGCAGGTCAGGCTTAGGTGGGCTCACTGGCTTGGCAGAGATTGCTGCTGATGATGATGGGTCCACCCCCAGCTCGCCCCAGTACATCTTCAACAACCGTGCCAGGCTTGCTTCAGACAGCTTCAACGAGATGCTGGAAGGCATTCTGCCATCACTATCTGCTCTGTCACTGCAAAAGGCTGCAAACCAGCAGCACGACAACTCAGACAATGGCAGCTCGAGTGTTAGTGGCTCGCACTCACACAGGCGGCATAGGCTAGACCGGCTGAAGTCTCTGGGAAGAGCAACATCAGTTGCCAGCAGTACTATCAGTATCGAAGAACTGCAGCGGCAGGTGCCAGTCATTCGCCACCGGTCAGTCTTCATGAATCCCACCCCACCTACCCCGTATGCTGACGCCCCTGACTTTTCAAGCTTCACCAGCGCAGCCAGCAGCTTTGACTTGTCTTCTGCTCCCTCCATCTCATCCCGACAGGCCTTGACTGTCTACCATGATGCACCAGACAGGCTGGGCAGCAGTCTACCAGATGAAGACATGCCAACATCCCCAGGAGGCACCCCCCAACCAGAAGGCTGGTCCCCCGACATGCTGCCAGCTGGCGACAGGCTCCTTCTGTTGCTGGGCTCAAAAGAGTGCTTTGCAGCTAGTGATGGCATTGCTAGCTCTTCTACAGATGCCAGCATTGGGTGTAGCTTGCTGCCTGCAGCCAATGATGCTGACATACCTCTACAATCTGCTCTGGAGATCTGCGCCAGTGATATGATGCTGCGCGTGTATCTTGAGGTGGGTCCTTGACCTCAGTCTGGTAGTGTCAGACCTCTTCTGGTGCTGTACCACAACATTCGACTTGTAATGTTGCGCATGCTGTTGCGCATGCTGTTGCGCATGCTTACAGCTGTGATCCTGAGCAACAGCACATGCTTGACCTCTTGACAGCCCTATCTGGCTTGCATGGCAAGCTTGTCAGCTTTGAGACTAAAGTTCTGAAGACAGAACAAGCTCTGCTGTTTTGCACCTGCAGGGGTGGCAGCTGTTGATCCACACTTCTTACGAGAGCATTGAAGCTGTGATGAAGGGACAACAACAGCCACACCAGCAGGCAAGCAGCACGCAGCCTAGTCAGCATGACCCAAGTCAGCTAGCTAGGTCACGCAGTATGGGCTCCCTGGCAGCAGCTGCTCAAGGCCTGTCTATCCAGCTGCACGCCACCGAGGTTGTAGCAGAGCTGGTGGGCAACATTTTTCCAGGTGAGAACGCGGTAAGGTGAAAACCAAAGACATGAAGATCATAGGATGACAAGATGGTGAGAGTTGTAAGATCTTGAAAACAAAATGATATGTATTCCCACCTGGAAACCCTCTCCTTTTTGTTTTTCAGATCTTACAACTCTCATCATCTTGTCATCCTATGATATTGATGTCTTTGGTTTTCATCTTATGCATTTCTTTGGGAGCAGCTGAACAACTGCAATTCATTCTCAGGCCATGCATCTGCTTTTGCAAGCCTGCTGGCAGAGCATGTGCAATGCTTCTGACAGGCATGTATTGATGGCTGCTGCATGCTCTAGCTGCCGTCATTGTAGCCACACACCCTGCAACACAGGCCAAGAAAGCCAGTGAGTTACGCCTTGAGCTTGTGGGGCCAGCAAAACTGGTCTTGCACAAGTCATCAACCTGGATCAAGGGCTTTCACCTCAAGCATGCTACCATGTCATTATCCGTGTAGTCAAAGTACATATACACAGTGGCAAGATGCGCCTACTATGCCAGTGTGACTGTACTGTTATTGCAGGCGAAAACACCTTGTCTCCTTGCATCTCGGTCAGGACAGCCATCACCATTGACAGCCACACCACTGCTGGGGGTCAACTGCAGCACTGCTTGGCTGTACCTCGCCTGGCGGTGGCCACTGCCCTCATGGAGCTGCCACCAGACATCCGCTCCATGGTGAGCAGGTTCGAGGGTGGGGTCCTGATGGGCGCCCTTGGGTTCCAGGCTACCCTCACCCTGCCTATCGCAGCATCAGGTGTGCTGACTGCTGCTAACAGGAGTGAGATGTTGCTGAACACACAATGAAAGAGACATGCAGTCCCTGTCTTGGCTTGTCATCACACTAGTGTTCCTTGCACAATATCCTCGTTCACCCGCATGAGCAACTGCGCCAAGTCTGTCACACGGCATGTTGATTGCAGCTGACCCACACAAACTCCATGCTTGCTGCAGCAGCAGCTGAGCATCTCACGTGATCAGACTCTGGACGCTCTTGCTACCTCATCTTTTCTCTTGCAGCCTTCATGCTGCTGTCGATCTGCAGGCAGCAGCCCTCCAGCTGACAGTGGGCAGTCTCTCCAGCTGGAGGAGCACACACCTCATCCACAGCAACAGCTTGAAGTGCCTGTCTTGGCTGTAGACCTGCAGCTGGATCAGTTGTGCATCTATGCATCGCAGCGGCGTCTCTGCATTACAGCTGCTCTTGTCAAGGCATTCCAAGAAGTACAGGAAGGGCTGCTGCTGGCTGCCAGACCCAGGACCACCACCCTGCCTGTTGAGGTTGCACCCACACCCAAGGTGCAGGCTTTGCTATTCACACTGCACAGTCTCCAAAACTATGACCTGCTGTAATGACAACAGAACGATATTTGTTTATGGGATTGTGATGACTGCCTATATTGCCACATTGCGCTGTTCAATTGGTGCTTGCTTTGCAACCTGCAAGTCTGCTACTGCTGTCTGCTCACAACATTGTGCCACACATGTGATCTGTGATTTGCTATGATGTGTTGTATAACCTGCTCCTCCCTGTCAAAGCTGTTGCATCTGCTCCTGCAATGCGCCATCTTGTACAACAGTAAAGATGCATTGTGTTCTGTCCTGATGTTTGCACATGACAATGCAGATTGGGTATCACTGTGTATGGAAGGCAATGATACGGTGTCATGTTGGGAGTGAACAGATGCCATGCACTCTTGCAGGCTCCTGCAATGTGGTTCTCACACTTATGTACTCCATCCTGCAGGCCGAGAGCATGCTCAGCTTTGAGACCCTTCTGAAGACTCGCTGCAGCTTGCGAGCCAACAAGATGGCTGTGCTTCTCAGCAATGACAAGCACGATGATGACACACCTATCATTGAGGCAGTGGCATCCGACTTCATGCTGAGCTTGTCAGGGCAGGCAGCACGTCAGCAGCTGTCAAGCCAGTGTGGTGCAAAACTGGGCTTAGACGTGTACAATAATGGGTTGATGGGGTGGGAGCCCCTGCTGGAGCCCTGGACTAGCTCGCTGGCCGTTTCCATGCCTCTCACAAGGTGATACACTCTGATTTGGGGTTGACACGCTACGTGTCCTGCAAGCCAATGTGACCAAAGGTCTTTACTCCAAACACCCTGTCCCCGCTGGTCAAATTGGGGCAGTGCTGCTGCCAGCACAGACTATTACTTTTCCTACAGCAGTCGTACACATTGCAAGGCTTACAATTTCCAACACCCTCAATGCTAGTGGTTGGAGCATATCTGAAACAAATCATGGGGTCTACACCTGACTGATGTGCAAACCAGGTTCACAGCGTGTCTACGTGGCAATATCTGCTTGCTTGCAGGCAAGGCGGCAGGGAAGACTCACAGCTGGTGGCTCAGCAGCTCAGCGTGACACTCAAAACTCAAGACACTCTTGAGCTGACCTTCACACAGGCAGTTGTGAGCTGCTATCAAGCTGCCCAGGGCGTCCTCAATGATGTCGCCCTTGTGGCTGCTGAACCCACCACCCTTGAAGATGTGATCCTGTCAGACGATGGGAACCTGAGCCCGGGGGGAGAGGCTTTGTACTGGCTGCAGAATCTGACTGACGTGCCACTTCAGTTCTGGTCAAGTGGCCCTGGTCAGAGCACAAGGACAGTGCCCTTCGCTTTTGAGCCTTCTCATTTGGGTGAGTTGCAGTTAGTCGCCAGCTGTTGTCACTTGACAGCCTGCTACCTTGTATCTTGTGTGCAGTCACTGCAAGCATCTGCCATGTTCACACAAGCTGTGCCGTTCAGCACAGACTCCTTAACGCAACAGCAAGAGCACAAGAACTGTCTGTGCCTACTCGGACCATGCTAGCATGGCCTCAATGAAGGAGGCAATTAGTACATGATGGACTGCTGCTGTCACAGGCGAGGGGTGCCTGGTTTCTCCAGGAGATTCGGAATCTGTCATTCCTCTTGATATTGACAAGATCATCTGCAAGGGCCACCATGTGGCTGATCCTCAAGTCTTCCTCGCCTCTGCTTCCACCTGTGATGCTCAAGCTGCAAGCTCAAGCGCTGACGACGCAGCAAGCTTTCCCACTTTGGTAGGCTTTCCATTGCATTATTGATACTTGCATTTCACCAGGTCTATGTCTGCACAGTGCACTGTCCTGCAATTTATATCGCAGCATCACTGTATTTTTGAGCTGCGTTTCTTTCTGCTGCTGATTTGTTTCCATATACAATAGAATATGCAGCGGGTCTGCTGCATCATATGATACAAATATCCACATGTTGGTATCAGGACCTTATACATTGTGCTGAAGCCTGCATGACTTTATTGCAGGAGGAGGTAAGGAGTCACCGGCAGGCCGGTTTGAAGGTGCTGGTGAGGCTGCAGGGGCAAGGCGCTGGGGAACAGCCCCTGGGCCCTTGGGCTTTGGACATGGAACAGAAGAGTATGAAGGAGGTAACCTCAGCACTGTGCTACAACATACAACCCAAATAGGGCTGTAAGTAAGCTTTGTACATAGCTCGTAACACATGCAGCAGACATGGTGCAGCTTGCAAGCCATACAAGAGATAATCGTCAACAACATATAGGAGAAAACAGCTGTTCATTGCGTGCTCTCTATGGGCTGTACCCCCTTACAGACGACTAGGCATATAAATGACTCAACCCTGCGACATGTGCCTATACAGGTCCAGCTTTGTGCACCAGCAGCACAGAGTGCCCCTCAGAGCTTCAAGGTGTACTGCCAAGTGGCCCGGGGCGTCAGAGGAGGAGCAGGACTCACCATCCACTCCGGAATCAGGCTGCACAACAATTGCGGGGTGTTGATGAGCATTGGCATGCAGCAAAGGTGGCCTGGTGGTGGCAGTCAAGAGGGGGAGTCAGCAAGGACCACCAAGCTTGTGGCTGCTGGGGACTCCATATGGTTGCCAGCATTGTGCTGCAAAGCTTCATACCTGTCCCTGCAACCTGCTGGTAATGTTGGGTCTACTGGAAGTATCACATGTCTCATGCACTGTCATCTGCTTGACTGTCAAGTCACCCCACATTTGCCTACAATGCATGCAACAGCCAGTTCCTGCATTCAAGACAATGCTTGACTGAAGCTCATGTACATGACCTGTCCTAATCTTACCTCATGTCTGCTGCATGATCCTGCAATCAGCATGCACAAAGTCAAAACCTCACCTTGTGCTCATAAACGGTTGCTTGTGCGCTGAGACCTTAGTTTGCTGCATGCAAAGGCTGTTGAGGGAGTCTGTTCAAGCTGATCTGTGTAAAGGCAGCCTATACCAGGTGACCTGTGTTGAGGCAGTCTGTGCCAGGTGAGCTGTGCAATGCAGATGATGCACACCACTGGTGTGCTGGCGTGCCCCTGCTGCAGCTGTTGCACCAGGCAGAGTATGCCTTCCCTGCCTCCCACTGCCAGAACCTGGTGTGCAGCCCTGTGGACAACCGCTCTTATGCTGCGCACTTCTGCCTTGGGGCTGCTGCAGTGCCACACAGCCAAGGCAAGTCTTTTGTCACACTGCATTTCGTCACTCTGCATTACGCTGGTGTTGCTGCATGCTAGGAATATCACAACTCATTTGACGGCATAGGTACTGTATACCCTCCCAATCGTCAAGAGACAAGTGCTATGCTGTAACTTGATGAGACACATAAAATTGCTCCTAGCTTGCAATCATCTTTCCTCGGCCCATCAACAAGGCCAAGACACATTGAGTGACAAACTGGTGATCTCTGAGCAAAGTGATGATTGCAGGCTACACCTTGGTTGTGAAGGCTCCGATTGAGCTGTACAATGCTCTACCCATGCCGTTGACTGTGGCGCTGTCTTCCACTGATCCTGACAGGAGCTCGCTCCCTGAGCGAATGCTGGTGCAGCCCCTTCAGAGCCTTCTGCTGCATCAGATGGGCGCCTTCCACCATTTGGACAAGGTGGCCCTAGAGCCTTCAGGCTATTGCTTGAGCTCTGCCATGGGTCTCCCCCATGGGCCCTCACCTCGCAATGGGTGTGCCTCCATTTCTTCAACCATTCCTGCCCTGGCACACATATGTTCTTGTCAGTCTGTCAGAGCCTTGATGCAGCAATCTCACTTGGCACAGGCTATGTCTTTTGAAATGCATGCACTACGCTGTATTCAGTGCTGCAGCCAGCATGTTGTTGACCGTTTCTCATCTAGTAGCATTGTGGGGCTGTGATGGCATGCTGTATGTCTGCTTCATGAGCAGGGCCATATGCATCAGATACACTTTGCAGTGTTCCCTGGCCACTGCTCTCATCATCTTCAACTAGTTCAACTAGTATGTTGACTTGCATGAAAACACAAATTCTTGCAGGAGGCTCCAGTCTCAAGCTTTGCATCACTATGAAGACAGAAGCTCATCCACTTCAAGCTCTACTCCCATCACACCATCAGGACCACGCTGCCTGATTGGTTGCAGGTCTGAGTACTTTGGTCTGGAAGTGATGGGCAAAGCCAGCGTACAGGTTCACAAGCAGCGCAGAGAAGACGGGTCTGCTAGTCTTCTGCTATGCCATTGCTATGACCCAGCCTCTGGTGCACATGCCCTCAGAGTGTCTTGCTCCTTGTGGGTCTTCAACTGCACAGGCCTGCCTATTGCCCTGCGCCAGAGCTGGCTGCTGGAGACCTTTGCCAGCCAGGTATATCCTGATTGTTTGCTGTCTGGCTTGCTGTCTTGCACCATCCAATGCGTCCCCCCACAAGTGCTCGAGCCCATAGCTGCACTGAGGGATATATGACAACAAGAGTTCTCACTTTATGCTGACATATACAGCATGTTGGGTGCAACCTGGAAAGCTTGTGACAAGAGCTGCTGACCATGCAGTGCAATGTGCTTTGTGGTGAATCCGTACACAGTTAGCTGCAAGCATAGACTCCCCACAGCAATGCCCAGTATCAGTGATCGTGATAGTGACATTATCATTTTACATGTCTGTCTGTAGGAGCTCTTACGTGGAGATACCCAGGTAGATGCAGTACCAACAGCTTGGGTGCCCCCCTACAGGGGTTCATCCCAGCATCCCCTGCCCGCCCCCTCTATCACCCGTCACAAACGGTCTTCTGACCCCTACCACACTCCCACCCAATCCAGCCAGTCAAGCTCCATGGCTGGCCGCATGTCCAGTAGGTTCAACCTTTCTGGACTGGGAGAGGTGCTGACACCTGCTTCTGTGCATTCTCAATGGGGTGCAATGCAGCAGAGCAGCATTGGGTCCAACCCCAAAGGCCTCTCTGATACTGGGCAGGTGGCTGTCATGCATCAGACACCCACGAGGTGAGACACATGCTCAATTTGGTGCCACCTTGCTGTACAATCCTATCACGGGCAGCTTTGAAGTATCTGTCATATGTTTGATGATGAGATGGCTTGCAGCCAAGATCTCATGTTTGGGGTGTTGACTGGCCTATTTCAGCAAGCTGCTGATCACACTGCATGCAATGTTCTGATATGCTTCCAGGCTTGTAGGCCGTGCCAGGATGTTTTAACGGTATACAGGCTCTGACCGTTGAGTGCCCTGCACAACACCCTTAGCACAGAGCTGTACGCCTGTCATATTTCTGGTGCTAGCATCTTGAGCCATCTGAGACATGGTTGTACGGGCCTGACACCTTGGTGTGGAGCTGCTGCAGGTATGCTAGCATGCAAGGCGATGTGGAGGCTCACAGACAGAAGGTGCGCCTGCAGCTGTGCGCGACTACCGCCACATCTCATTCAGGGAAGGCCTTCTGGTCGGATTCAGTGCAGTTGGACGCCCTGGGAGGGGCTGCTGTGGTTGAGGCGCCCTGCCCCATGACAGGTGGCACATCCAGTCAGAAGGAGGGTCAGGCCGGCTACAGACTAGCAGTCACTGCTGTTCAGGTGTGCCATGTGACTCTGATTGTAGCTTCTTAGATGACGCAGTATTGTTTTGTTCTTTCGGCGTCTATGATACATGCTGCTTCAGCCCCTGTGCATCTACATGTTGCACTCAAGGTAGCAGCAGTGCATGCATATGTGTACACAAACTCAGTCAGCTTCAGGGCAGTATGCGCGTCCAGCAATGCAGCTGTTGTGCATACTGTCGCTAACCTTGTTGTCTGCTCTGCATGCAGATTCCTGATGGCGATGGGGCTCTGGCCCTGCATGTCATGCCACGCTACATGCTGCACAACAACCTTCAGGCAGGAGTGCAGTACAAGCAGCAGGCACGTCCCTTGTTTGGGCACTTGCTTGTTTGCCAAGTTCTGCACCTCACATCCCATGCGCCACTCACACTTCTGTGCATCCAGCCATTCATACTGTGTGCGTTCAGTCAACTGAGCACCAGATCCTATGTTCACCGTGTGCGCAATGCTCTGCGCAAGCTGCTAAGATCCCAATTGCACCTCCAGATTGCTTGTATTGACTTGTGAATCAATCTGTGTCTTGTTCTCTGTGTCAGCCCTGCAAATGCTGTGCAGGGCCAGTCAGTGGAGAGGGACCTGTTACCAGGGGGTGCCAGAGCCATGCATTGGCCAGATGTGACAAAGCCAAAGCTGAGGCTGTGCTTGAGGCTGCATGAGGCTGGCTGGCTCTGGTCAGGCGGCTTTGCCCTTGACACTCCTGGCGACCTCTTTGTCAAAATCAGGCACAGGTAACAAAGCTCTACATGCTTCAAGGACCACACAACTTAGCTTGGAAAAGTTGTATTGAATGTCCACCGACAAGAAGAATGCTGTCAGACATGAATGCCGTCAGACCCCACTGACCGTCATTTGAATGGCTGTGTCATCAGGTATCATGCTTTGCAGGGAGCAGGAAGTGACTCGATTGGTGCGTGTGGATGTGAGCACAAGTGCCAATGGTGTGCTAGCAGTGGCCTTGAGCGAGCAAGAGAAGGGCTTTGCTCCCTACAGGCTGGACAACTGCACTGGCCTCAAACTGCACCTCAGGTGAGTTCCTCCTGTATGGGCTGGCTCAGAATCACCGGCACTGAAACTGCATACTGCAGTCTCATCTGATCACAACACAGAATGTAATCATACCAAAGACTGCATGCCAATGTTCTCAGGTGCCAGTCAAAGGTGGATGGGCCCATCCTTGGGTAACATGGCACCCTGACTCCTGAGCTCTCGTGACAGGACTACTGTCTATGTGATTGCGTTGCCACCTGATCACACCGCCAATGCGAGGTGGTGTCAAACGCAAAGCAATACATGACCTTGTAATCTGAATCTCTTCTGTGGTCCATTCTGTCCAGGCCATTCCTTGGCAGGCCTGGCCCATCTGTCTACGGTACTGTGATGCAGGCAGAAGGGCTGCATTGAGCAGGATGACCTGCTGAGGCCCTACTCCTCCTTGGACTACGCGTGGGATGAACCAGCCCTGCCCCATCAGCTTGTGTTGGAGCTGCCGGGCAACCGGCGTCTAGGAACATATGACCTCGATCGTGTTGGCAGTCACTACATTGTCACCCTTGCTGCCACGGCCCACCGGGCAGAGCAGCGCATCCAAGTGTGTGTGCGGGCTGATGGGCCAAAGCGTGTTCTGCAGCTTATTGACCTGCTGGTGATACATCTCGCTGCTGTTGTGCTGTGCTGCTGATCAAATGCCTGTGCTGGTTACGAATAGGCATCAGTCAAGATCTTGCTTGTCACATGCTGCATTTGGTGACTTCTTTGCAAGCTCTTTGGTGCAAAAGGTCCAGATCATGTCTCCAAAAAACTGCATGACAGGACAGCTGTTATCAAAAGTGAGCTCTGACTGACAGTTGAAAAGCTATGCTACAGCCGCAACCTGACATGCTGCTTGTGCACAGCTCAGTCTGCACTGATTGTGAGCATGTTAGCAATGCTCCAAGCCTGTGTTGCATGGCTTGTCGCAGCTGCACAGAACAGCTTCCGACCAGCTTCCAACCAGCTTCTGTCCCATTGCAGGTACACGTGCAGCCAACAACAGCCCAGCAAGAGCTTGTCCGGTCTCAACTGGGCTGGAAACCCTGGAGCGGGACCCTGCATCCTGGACCAGCCTCAAGGGCTGCTTCCCGTGGCCCTGCCCTAGCCGGTGTCAGCCTGGAAATCCAGGTGCAGGTTGGTGGCCTGGGGGTGTCTCTGGTGGGTGAAGGGGAAGAGCTGTTGTATGGTCGCATCAGTGGGATTCAGATTAGAGCTGTGACTGGTGTGGCGCGACAAACACTGGAGCTGGCCGTACAGCAAGTCCAGGTATTCCCTTTCATCTGTCCGGAGTCTCTGTTTGTGTCCAATGCCAAGTCTGGGAAATGCTTGCTGTCATCTGCCGCTACATCGCTAACACGGTTGTTCGATGATAGCTGCACTGCAGCATCACTCCAAGACATGGTGAGTGCTGGCAGGCTGTCTGCCCCATTGATTGCGCCAGCACACCTGCCACTTCCTTGTCAAGACATGGTGCTGTGCCTGCACAGGTGGACAACCCATTGCAGAATGCAGCTTACCCAATCACGCTTACATCTCCAAACACTCAGTCCAGCTATGGAGTGGTGGCCACAGCTGTGGCAGCAGCTGCCACCGCTGCTATCCCTAAGCCTGCAGCCTTGTGTCTGCGCTGGTCAGTGTGGCGCACCAGGCCTGGCCATGTGTTGTGTGTTGAGCGGCTTGAGATGCAGACAGCGCCGCTCTTGTTGGAGGTGGAGCAGGCTCATGCCATGCAGCTCATGCAGTTTGGGAAGAGCTTGCTAGCGCCCTTTGCAGACGCATCACATGCTGTCAGGTATGTCATCTCAAGCAAATGTGCTCCAACCAATCCTTTTTGCATTACAGTTGCAAGCATGGTACAGTTGCTGGATGATTGTAACAAGCTTTCTGAGCACACTGGCAATCCTTGTCACCACCAGCACGTCACATCGGCAGTCAATGTTCCCATGTTTGATTCCAGCCCACTGGGTAGTTACACGTCAGAGAGCACATACAGGCAAGTCTGGTGGCATGCAATTTGGGACTCGATAGTCAAGATCACCAGCTCGCTGTAAATTAGGCTTTGTCAGTAAAAGACTGCCACCACACCCACAGCAGCCTACCCAAGGTCCACAGCCAGATGTGAGTTTCACGTATTGAGGTGATGAGGTGACAGCTCTGTACCGCTGTACCACTGCAAAACAAGCAGATCAGCTTTTGGTGTTTGTGCAGGCGGCGGACGCCACATGAGCCAGATCTGATGGTGCTCAGGGCTGGAGGCAGGCAAAGGGTGGGAGGGGACAAAGTCTACATTGAGTACTTGCATGTCAACAAGCTTCAGATCACCCTCAGCTTCTTGCCTTTCCCTGGTATGGCTTGACCAGACACATCCTGAAGTAAAAGATGAGGCCAGCAAATTTTCTGTGTCTTCCCTTTGTGCTATCTGGTTTTTTCCCATCCTGTATCACTTCACCCACCAAGTTTCTGCTCGTCTGTGATCATCAACACCCCAATTTATGCCTTTCACCTCAGAGCACCTTGTCAGTGACAAAATGTAAGCTAGGTCACGGCTCAAAACTCAGTTCAAAGCTTGCTGCTGTGCGCTATATACTGCACCATGGCGTTGAGCTCTTGTGCAAATGGGCGTCACCATTCATGCTACATTGCAGGGGTGTCCAGAGGGTATCAGTGGTTCATCAGTGTAGCAGGGGAGGTGGAAGGGGGCTACCTGGGGCTAACCCCCCTGCAGCTGCATCACCCCCTGCTTGGCCGCCAGGCCCTTGTTCAGCTGGTGCATTCCCACTACATGCGGGCTGCCTTGCCAGGCCTCATCAATATGCTGGGCTCTTCCAAAGTCCTAGGTAAGCAGCAGCAGCAGTGCATCTGGAGTGTGTCAGGAAAGCTTGCTCCTGGACATTGTTTCAAGGCTGCTAGAAAAGAAAAGACTACGCCTTTTGGCGTCAATTTAATGAGAAGCCACGTATTGTACCGGGCTGCCCAGGCTCAAGGCTGCTAAGCTATGTGCTACAGGCTTGCAATGTCTTAGATGGCACTTTAACCCAGGCCTGTGCATGAAAGACGGCTTGCAGCAAGCTTTGCTCTTTTGGTTTGCTTATGCCTCTGCCCACTTCTCAACCTGTCAAGATGGGTGGATGTGCAAGACGACAGCTTCTCCAGTACTGACATTCCCATTCAGTACAAAACAGACACAAAGCAGATTTTTCCTACACCTCACAAGGTGAGTGCATGCAGGGAGCCCCTTGAGCGTGATTCACCATCTACAGCTGGGGGTGTGGTCATTCCTGGCCAGTCCTGCACAGGGCCTGAAAGAGAGCACCCAAGGCGGCGGTCTCAACTTGCCGCGCCTTGTTGATGGCTTTGTGGAAGGCTCACGCAGCCTGGCAAGCAACGTGGTGCTTGCTGTCAGCACCGCAACTGCTAAAACCACCGACGCTGCTCGCAAGGGGCTGATCAATCTCGGCCTTGACAAGCTTGAAGTCACAGGTCAGCTTGCAAGTCAAGAGCACTGTGCCGCATTCTTGCTCATGCTGCGCTGTGGTTCTGCCATCCAAGTTTTCCAGGAGTCTGCTTCACTTCTGGAAGCAACACAAGTTTTCTGGAAAACCTCTGACAAAAATGTCAACTCAACAATGTCAACTCAACAACCTCCACCAGGAATGTAATCCACTCCTTGCAAACGCACAAACATCCTCTTGCTGTTCAACATCCCGCATCTGAGATGCTGACAGCACCCACAAGCTCACATGTCCATCGGTTGAGTCTGAGCAGCTCACACTCATGCATCAAATTGTCTATATAGCAGCGCTTTTGAATATACATTTGTTTGCGGTGATGCAGCAGTGCCTTTGCGCCAACGGTTACAGTTAGCAGGCTCTTCAGCAGCCGCTTCCCCATCCGGGCCAGGCTTCCTACCTGCTGTCGCTGAGGGCCTCACTGGCTTTGTACGGGAACCTGTCAGGTCAGACTGTGCTTGTCAAACCCTGTGTGTACTGCATTTACATGGAGCTTGCGGCAATTGTCAAATGTTTGTGAAATGTCTGTGCTTGTGGCGTTTGTGCATAGACTGTAAAGATGCATATTTGCAGAGTGGCAATTGTGGAATTGCATGTGTACAATCCTGGGCCTAAGCGGCGTCGATGCACCACTGGTGTTGCTATATTGTGTCTGGATTCAAGTGCAGCTGATATCATCTTAGTTGGTGAGCTTGTGCTGTGATGACACCAATGCCGACAGCTATTGTGCTGCAGAGGAGTCAGGCAGCATGGTCTAGCAGGGTTGCCATTTGGTGTGATGAGGGGGTCTCTGGGCCTATTTGGGCACCCTCTGGGAAGCCTCCTGGGCACTGCAGCCTCCCTTTCCAGCAGCATCCGCAATTCCTTGCTGGGGGTTGCTATGCTGCCCCCCAGGCTCAGACCCCCCCGTCATGTGTCCTCCAGAGAGCCCCTCAGTCTGTACAACTATGTCAATGTGAGTGGGCTGCCCAGCAGTGCTGGGCATTCCTTGCATCTTTGATCAACTCACACATACCAGGTTGATTGCATGTGTGCAAATCAGTGCGTGCCTGTCTGTTGTGGGTAAGCATGGCCCAACTGTCCTCTCCATTGCTGTAGGCCTTGCACCGCTCAGAAGGTTGTGTGCTGTGAAGCTATTTGGTCATTGTGCTGGTCTTGTGAAGCATGTTATGCTGATATGACTTTGACAGTTTGCCCACAGGCGTTTGGGTATTGTCAGCGTGGCCACTCACAGTGCCTTGATAACAAAGTTGATTTGATGACGTCTGTACTATACTTCATGCTGTAAACATGCAGGCACTGGGTAGAGCCCTGCTGCGTACAATAGAGGGGGGCAAGTACTTCAATGAGGGCTTCGTTGCCTGCCATCAGTTATCACTTCCAACAGGCTTTGTCATCATCACCCGGGTTCACATCTTGGCTGTGAGTTTGCCTCATTTGGCAACCAGTCATTGGACTCCTGCACTCACATGGGCTGCAGCCCTAGGGGACCTTGAGCACTGCAGAGTCAGCAGCAACCGCCAGCAGGAGTTGCTCTTCCTTGTGATGCAGCCAGAGCTTAATTTGCTGCAAAGTCAGCAGCTCCTGGCACAGAAGACACTGGGTCTGAGACTGTCTGCCAGACTGCCTTGGCAAGCCTATACAGCCACCTTTCAGGTAAGAGCATGTCTTTACGCACATACCACACCAACACTTTCTACTTGTGTATACCTTGAATAACGTGCAGGCAGTGACTGTGACTCACTAAAGAATCGTTTTGTTTCTCATGTTTTGGTGCTGTTGAGATCTAAATGGCCATGTGCTTGACTCTAAAGAGTACAAGCTTGTATACTGCACAGCATGGTAGCTTTTGCTTCAGGAGGTGCTGCCACTGATTCAATTGCAGCATGAATGTATTAGTGTACGTTGCAGAGTGCAAGTGACGCTGCGGAGACTCTGAGGCTGGTGCATCAGGGCAGGGAGCAAGTGTATGGCTTGCTACCAGTTCAGAGAGGTGGTGTCCTTGGTGGAAGCTGGTGGCAGGGGACCATGTTGCATGAGAAAAGCATGCAAGAGGCTGTAGCCTTCCAAGCTAAATTGCGACATGACACTGTTGTGCGGCAAATTCATGCAGTCACACGCTGACAGGCAGAGATTTAGCTCGGTTTATGTTGTTGGGTGCTTATGCAAGTACATGTAGAACACCTGTAGCTGGGATCTGACTCACTAGAGTGTGCACTTCCTGGACTGATGTGTGTTCAAGCCTGCAATGTACCTAATAAGCATTAATCAGCTAGTAACAAATGAGGCTGAGTTGCTGAGCTCTTCCTCCTGGTTTTGAGCTCTTTCATTTAAAGTCCGGTCGTCGGCATGACAGTATTTGCACTTTATCAAGTCTACGTTGCCTCGCGTCTTCTGTCAAGCTTTTGCTGCAGCTCTCGTCATATGGCGTCGTACTTGCTCCCGGACGCGACTCCTCCACCTACCTCTTGTTGCACTAACTGGCAGCTGAACGTGTCGCTCAAGAATGGCACAGACGCTCAATAGGCACAACGGGCAACGCGTTGCTTCTGACAGACCGGCTAGAGCGGCAGTTGCCTCTTTACGCAACGGCTCTGTGCTGCGCAACAAGCTGCAACCAGAGTACCGACCTTAGCGATCTTTCTCTTTAACAGATAAGTGTTACTTTCAGCAAGCGCTTGCTGCTAGCAGGCTGTCCTTGTTAACAACGTTGAAAGGTATATGCACATAACAGATTTGAGTGCTGCGGTTTTGCTACATTTGACTGTCGTAGCTGCAGCGTCTGCTTGATAACCCAGTGTGCAATGGTTTTTTTGGGTTGCACACAGACTGAACTTAGCAGTGTTGTGCCACAGACTTGTCAAGGTCTTTCAGTTGGTGTCTGCCTATTCAGCAAGCAGTCCTACTGACTTGAATTGCAGCAATTGACGCTTTCTCGAGACACACTGTGACATATCACAAAAGGTGCACAGAAGGTATGGGTCCTGTCCCACACCTGTCAAGCATCACTTGAACCTTGCACAGCCTGTCGCTGTCTCATCTACTGCCCAAATCCTTGAGCTAGTATGTTTTAAACTGCCTCTGTCCACAGCATCAAAACTGCACCCACACATGCTGCAATACTCGTGTCTTTTGAAGCTTGCGGTGCATGTACAAAGAGATGTATAGAGGATAATTGCTGCTGATGATTTTTGAGACCAAGGATGAGCTCGACCAGTACCTCAGGTCTATCAACCCAATATATGCAACATACTCAAATACTCTATGGGCAAAGGAGAAGTATTCCGCTGCTCAGCTTGCAATTCCTTCTGTGCCATGTATGGAGGCATACGGCATCAAGAATGCTATTCACGCTACTGACATCATTGCTCATTCAAAGACAACAGGCAAGTGTTAATCTTGCAAGAAGAAGGGCGTCATTGGTGGCAAACTAGCAACACTTAGAGGCCCTTTGCACATACGCAGCAACAGTTTTTGCATGTCACTTTTGCTGGTACCAAGGCAAGCCCATAACTGCGTACTTATGGGGCGTCTGTTGCAGGTTGTCCTCTTATACAGGTGCATGTGTGGCTCATGATTGTTCCGTCTGTCAGCACGTATGTTGTTGTGCCTGCGTGTCATACTACTGCTCAGTTCCAATTTGTCTTGCATGCAGCCTTGAGCATCCCTGGGAGACGCCAGCAGGTTGCTGTCAGCGATGATGATTTGGAGGACATCAGAGGCAGAATGACAAGAGTAATTTTGGCCAGCAACAATGAGTGCATTGGTACAGCTGCAAGGATTCAAGAAGATGGGCTCAGTGTCAGCTGTCGGCATGTGTTTATGGATGGCAGCAAATTCTTGGATGCCACAGGCTGGGGCGAGAAGCTGAACTTTGTAGCCAGTTTGCCCCATGATGACATCATTTTCTTGCAAGGTAAAGCTGAGATAGCTGTCTGCTCAACACAAACGGCTGGTTCATAGTCAGCCTGAGTGGTCAGTCTCGCTCAACATCATGCACGCGCCTGAGTTCTGTCTGTTTGTATGCTGAAGCCTGGTGATATAAGAATCAGTGCTGGTGCACAGGTCCGCCTGGCAAGCATTTTGACATGTTTGACGGAAGCTTGCTAATTGGTAGACCTGTCACCTTGGCTGGCTTCCCCGAAGCAACTGATCAGGAGCTTTCAAGAAAGCCGGTGGTGCAGCCCATGATCAAATTTGGACACATATCTTGTGTTGATAGTAATCTTGAGCTGGCAGCTGCTACGTACCAAGAAGGTAGGGATATTGCCATTGCTACTTCCCAACAACTGGAACTCCTGTATATGATGATTTGTAAGGTTGCTATGGGCTGTCCTTTTTCAGCAACCCCTATATGCAGCTGTACGGTGTAGTGGACACTGCATTTTGTGTTGCAAAATATATTGCGGGATACTCAACTGCAGACATGTTCAGCAGCCTTACGTTTGTTTGATGTCTGATCACTTGCCTACAATGCAGCAATTCCAGACATGTCTGGGGGCCCTGTTCTGGACAAAACTCGCGGCTTTGGGGGCGTGCATATTGGAACAATCTACCATTTGGATAGCACTCATGCTCCAAACAAGGTACGAACCAATTGTGATGTTTTGGTCCGCAATGATTTCATCATCGTGGTTTGTGTCACAATGAAGCAAGGGGGAGCTTGGTGTTGAGTCTAAATATCAAGCAAACACAATTTGAGGCTGAGTTTATTTGTTGCACATTGTAGGGCAGCTCCACAGCACCATGCATTGTTGAAACTAATGTCAATGATTTGTGGGCTGAAGAGCCTCAGCCAGATACAGAGACAGATCAGGAGACATCTTTTTTCGATGCAATGTCTTTGGCCCAGCATGCGTGTGCTGATATGCAGCACAAGTCGTTCTTTGGTTTATTTGTGCCGCACATCAGACTTTTTCAAATCATGGCAGAGCTGAAATTGGTCCCTAGCGGCGCTCTGCGTCTCAGCAAGCTAAAGTTGTCCAACTTCAGCAACAAGCGTCATAGACAGAAGTGATCTTTTACATGCAGAAACTCGATGTCTTGGCTTTGTGATTTTTTGGTGCTGACCATGTTGTTGAGCTGATGCATGCCCAGTAGTGTTTGTCTTGTGGATTGCTATTGTGTAACTATGGATTAGCATAGCAGGAGAGTGAGTCGAAAGAACAGGCCGGCATCTAAAGCCATGGTGAGCGGGCTGTAAGAGTGTGTGTGTGTGTGTGTGTGGCAACACAGGCATTGAAGACTAGCCACAGTCTGCATGCATTTACAATTGAATATGATCCTCTGTGGCCACACGCAACAGCTGCTGCAGGGAAGGATCACAGCAGGCTTTGTGCTGCATAAGAATCATGAGAAGCTGCACAAGCAACAATGGCTATACAACATTGAAGCAACAGAGCTGCAAGACAGTTGTCACAGGCATTTGCAGAGCATTGCTGCTGAGGATGTAGACCAATGAGTGCAAATCCAGCGTTATGCTTACATGTTGATCCTGTCTTCTATGGGCATCTAGTTTGGCCTTTCGGCTGCTTCACTGAAGGGGCCCCTCCCTCTCAGGAGGCGCTGCAGAAAATGCTCTCAGGACAACTTATATGACTGGATTGCGAGGGTTTGGCTGTGGCAAGGAAAGCCAGGGGTGTACTTTGCCCTGTTGAGCATACCTCTGTGGTCGCGGGTCCAGCAGAAACTGGCCTACTTGCAGTGGCAGCTGCATTTGCTGCCGGTGCAGCCTGTGCAGTCAACAAACCTTTGTTTGCTGTGCTGTCACTTGTATTGGCCTAACTGTGCAGTCTACTTGCAATTGCCAGTCCAGACAATTGTACCTCGATTGCCCTCTTGAGTTTGACTTTGACGCAGACTGCTAACTGCGCCGGCAGCTTTTGCACTGAGCAAAGCTGCCTCGGTTTTTGAAGTGTAAAGCTGGCTTGCAAAGTTGGTCATGTAGTATGCAAGGCCAAGCTGAGTCAGTCAGGTGTTCAAGAGCAATGTTAGAGTACATAACAATGTCAGCTGTGCATACGTTTGGACCTAAATCTATGACTCAAGCTGTACATCACGCAGTGCTGTTGAGCCTGTCTGTATTCAATATTCGAGATACAATGTGAGCCTGTATACACACCGGGGGATATGCATACAAACGTATATATTTATACAAGTACATACACACACATAAACATGTGTGTTTCGATGTTTTGTACTTGAACAGAAGTGTTGTCACTGCCTCAATGCAAAATGATCACAGGATGGCGTTGTAACTTCTGCCTGGTTTGTCACAATCCCTTGGTGGTATCAGCTGCAGCGATATCCGCGTGTGAAGCAGATCAGGTGACTCATGAGTGACTCACGAGATGATCATCGGCCATACCCTAAATCAGCAATGAGCGCCCTACAGGAGCAGCTTCCCATAGCGTGCAGTGTCAGTTCCACCCTCAGTTCCTTCCGTTCAAGAAACTGCGAGCCAGCCGTCACGTTGCACTCACAAGCGAACCAACAGGTAAACGAAACAGCTTCATGCATTGCTGTGGTGTTGTTCATGCAGAACCTTATAGATCCACATCCACATGTGTCGCAATATTGACTAACGCCTCGATTTTCACGGCTTGCCTGACAATGCAGATTTCGCCAGACAACGACTTGTAGCCCTCGCATATCCACTTCCACTTGCAGAGAGACATTTGTTTGTGCCGTGCAGCTGGTAAGTCCTGCAGCTGCTGTGTTATTGGCAGCTCGTCAGATGACAGATCTCGTCTCCTGTTTAGCCTGCGCGAAGCTTTCACAAGTCACGCCGTACCGCATGCTGCAATTTTTGAACACCCAAATGTTGCTTACAGGTGTTTGAAGCTCATTCCGCAACCTAAGAGCACAGCGATGGCCACAACAGGTACCAAGTCGGCACGCGCAGTGTTGACCCGTGCTTGCAGTATGTGTGACAGCCGTGTGATTATTCTGTAGTCTGCTCTTCGTTAATGTTCTCTGTCTCCAGAACCTTGTCATCAGCAGGTCGCTTCCTTCGTCGATCAACTCGATCTTTTCTGACGTGCAGGCGACTCAGTCTCTTCCTCTATGGCACGTTGCTTTCCAGAAAGTCTTCAATTGCCTGCCCTTGGGACACCGGAGCTACAGGCTCTGCGCGATGACTTAGCGAGAAAGATCGCGAACGGCAGCTCACGAAGGGGGGCACAGAAGACGATCGGAGCCTCTGCCGACCTCAAGCTCACCACCAACCGAGCAGTGACTTACGCCTCCTCTGGCAGCGCCAGGACCGACCTTTTCTTCAAATACAAGGGCAGTGACCCTCTGGCAACCTCCTCTTCTGACCAGATCAACCAGCTGCTACAGCAGGTACTCCTCACTGCTGCAGCTGCTGCCTTCCTGCTTTGGCAGCATGAACAAGGATGTGCATTATGTGTGCTGACAGCTCTTGCGCTGACTTCAGGCATGGCAGGAAGATCCCCTCGACACCCTGAAGCTCATAGCCCATCTGCGAGAACGTAAGAGATGGCAAGGGAGAGCAGAAGCTGTTCCATGATTGTGTAGCCTGGATGCGAGAGCAGCACCCACTTACCCTTATTGCCAACCTGCGAGAGGTTGTTGAGGTACAACCATAATCTTATCATGTGTTGAAAGCCAGAATTTCAATTGCAGTATTCTGCAATGATGAATGCATGTTGTCTTCGCTGCTTATTCTTCTGAAACACTCATGAATCCCTTGCTGACATGATATGTCCCTTGACTTGTTGGCTGTCAAGAGTCTGGTGTCCCCTGGTGGCAGATCTATGTGTCAATGCGCCAATAAGCTCAAGGGCTGCATTGCAAGTGCTGACCTGCTTTTATTGCCATGCAGGTGGGATACTGGAAAGATTTGCTCGAGATAGCCGTCAGAATGTGTGTCAGCCCTGCAGAGCTGAAAGAGCGTGCTCAGCAGGCTGTGGACAGACAGCTTGAAGTAGCCACCAAGAAGTATGAGACAACCAGAAAGAAGAACAAACAAAAGGCAAGCTGTTCAACCCACATGACAACGACCCTATATTACCTACACATATCCTTTGAGTGCCAGGCTGTTTGCCCACATTATTGCTTTTGCACTTGTCACCTGTTGCGTGACAGAGCTCGGGTGCTCAGCGACCAGTCTGCCAGTGTCTCTGCATGCGCAATCACACTAGAGTGCAATTGAGCCTTTGACATCATCCTGTTCCTGGTGATTCCAGTCAGTGACTGCTCACATTTAAGGTAGGTATGCACAATGGATGGGCTGCAGTGCTCTTCTGCCTGTTCTCAATGCACGACACAAGATGGTGCTGCAGGAGGTTAGCTATTCTTCTGGGTGCCTGTCCACCATGTAGATGACTCAGCAACTGCTTTGCATGCTGCTTGTGTTTCTGTTGTGGTCTGCCACAACCTTTTTGCATCACACTGTCTTGTGATGATGCAGCTAACAGCCAGTGAAGCCTGGAGAGACATCCCAGAGCTGAAACAGATGCGCAAGAAGTCCTTCAGAAAGTACCTGAGAAACCTAAAGACAGAAGAAGAGAAGGAAGCAGCCAGAACAGAGCGTGCCAAGCAGACAGCCAAGAAGCACCAGCTCATCTCAGATTTTGTAGCCAGCCGCAAGAAGAAGAAGAAGGCTGGCAATGCTGGGAATGCCATCAAGAAACTTACAGAAGGTACGCTTGCTGTTCTAGATTGCTGATTACATCAACGCTTCAGGTTTTCATGGCATACATGAGCGTATAGCCTGCATTGTATCTCAGCATATGCATTTCATGGAAGTTCAACTTTGTGTCGCTGAGACAGTGTATAGCGCATGCCCACGACGTGCTGCTTTGAATGCTTATATCAAGTCAATTGCATCGCTGCACTGAGGTTCTGTTGGTGTTGACACTGCATCTTAAGTACCTTTTAGCTGCAATATGTGCCTGCAAGGCAAGTTGCACAGCTTTGGTAATCGCAACCCCACTTGCTGATGCAGATGATGTCTTTCGGCTGCTGCACCTGACAGTGGCGGTACTCTTCTCGGAGCAGATCCAGAAGGATTTGGTGGTACTCAAGGCGGGCAAGCCTTCTGACGTGTCCTTGGCTGCAAAGTGGGCTCCCACGCCTGGAAGTAAGGCCCCCCCAACATCCACACTGCCATGAATTGCCCACAACGTGCTTGTTGTTTGCAGCTCCCACTACTCATTGCTGCAACGTGGCCTATATGTGTGCATGTGTGCGTCTGTGTCTGTGCCTGTGAGTGAACCGTGCTGACATCAGCAAAATCTGAGCCTTCTCCACTCGTGCTCATCTAACACACTGCATGACAAAGGACACTTGCACACCCTTGAGCCACTTGGTGTATGCAGGGTCTCATGACAAGGACACTTTGATGGCGGCCAGCATTGCTGAGTTGCTGTTCCCTGCCAGGCAGCACCAGGCAGAGGGGGAGCCCTATCAGGCCTATGTGGCACGCATCAAAAGCCTGTACCACAAGCAGGTCCTGGTGCCACTCAGAAAGTGCCTGGATGTCCCTGAGGTCAGCCGCTCCCCCTGCTTCCCACATGATGCTCCATGACATGCCATGCCTTGCTGAGCGTTCTCCTTGTTTCTTGTAAACGTACGGTATCCATAGGTTTGTTCAAGTTTACATCCAGCGTTTGCTTGGCTGTGCTGCCCTGGTGTTGTCAGTCAAGCTGCGTCTTGACAATGCTAGCGTGCGTAGACAGCAAAGCCAGCTGTTCACATGCTGCTTGGCCATCCTGCTTTTCCAGCAATCACTACCAGCTGTGTTTGTTTGTGTCCAATGCGCAGTGATGGTAATGCAGGTGTACATGTCTGCCAATGCTTGGAATGAGGTGAAGTACCCACGAGTGGCCAGCGTGTGTATGAAGAACAACAAGGGCCACTTTGAGAAGCACGACCAGGAGCGCTTCACCCAGTACCTGCAGGATGTAAAGGCCGGCAAGAAGAAGATTGCTTCAGGGGCTCTCAAGCCTCATCAGCTGGTTTCAGAGGCCATGCGGCACGCAGGGTGAGCCTGCTCCTCAGTCGCCTCAAAACCTTTATCATCTTAATGGCATGTTTGTGCACTGCTATTTTGCCATCTGCATATGTGTGTGTGTGGTGTGTGTCTGTCTGTCTGTCTGTCTGTCTGTCTGTCTGTGGTCTAGGTGTGTCTATGTCTGTGTCTCGTCATGTCTGTCTGTCTGTATGTCTCTGTGTCTGTCTGTGTCTGTGTCTTGCTGGTAAGCTCTTGGGAATGTGGCTCAGGATGTGTGCTGCCCATGTTGCGATGCAGCAGGGTCATGTATGATGTATGCATGCATGAAAGCAGGCTGATCATTGTCAGCACTTCACTTCCTGAAGCCGATGTGACACCATGCAGACTGCTGGAGGTGCAAGACTTCCTGGAAGCTGATGAGGTGGAGGAATACACGAAACGGTCAACTTCATTGGGCTTGGAAACCATGGAGCTGCAGTGGAAGAGCTACGTGAACAACCTGAAGGAGTCCGGCACGCTGTCCAACGCCCTGGCAGTGTGTGATGTTTCAGGCTCCATGTCAGGCCAGCCCATGGAGGTCAGCCCTGTCATGCTGATCTCACCTTATGCATCTTGTTGCATCCTGTTGTTGTTGCATCCTGTTGTTGTTGCATCCTCTTGTTGCATAAACATAGAAAAGCATATGGGTACCGTAGAAACACATAGAAACGCATGTGGATGCACAGCATGTCTGCGTGAAACAATGCATGCAGAGATTGGTCCTGTCAGTGACTTGATGTAGGCATGAGTGCACAATCTTTCTACTTAATATCGGTGCGTGTGACGCTGCTGTGCACTGCTAACAAGTGGTGTGAGTGCAGGTGGCAATAGCTCTGTCAATACTGGTAGCAGAGGTCACAGCTCCCCCCTTCAATGAGACAGTCTGCACCTTCTCAGCCCAGCCCCAGCTCCACACCATCAAGGGAGAAAGCCTGGTTGAAAAGGTGACTATGCTTCTGGCCCGGCTGCATTTTGCTGCTGCTACAGCATCTGAGTGGCATGCCTGGGCTTGCATGTCCATGGGCAGTTTTTTTTTGGTGTTTCAAAAATTGTTGACTGCCACTGCAGTACAGCATGGTCATGTTGCACTTCTGACCAGCTGCAGTACAGCTTTGCCAGTTGTATAGGTTTTTGTGGTGCATGTTTTCACGGCTGCATCAGACAGTTAGTGGCGCGCAGGTGAACGAGCTGCAGAGGCTGCATTGGGGCGGGAACACCGACCTGAATGCAGTCTTCACTCTCATCCTGCAGCGCGCCCTGGCATCCAACATTCCTCCTGAGCAAATGCTAGACACCCTCTTCATCTTCAGCGACATGCAGTTTGATCAGGCGACAACAGATGGCAATGGCATGTATCCTCTATTAGGTGATCCACAGCACACGGCTAAGGAGACCAATTTCAAGGTGGCTCAGGTCGAATTCGAGGAGCATGGCTACAAGCTGCCCAAGGTGGTGTTCTGGAACCTGGACGGCAATAATGATGATGCAGCTGTGCCAGTGACTCATCGGGAGGAGGGCACTGCCTTGGTGTCTGGCTTCTCTGGTCAGCTGCTGAAGCTGTTCATGGCGGGCGCAAGTGCTTTGGACAAGTTCAACCCCTTTGTCATTATGAAGGAAGCCATTTCTGCTGAGAAGTACAATGGCTGGAAGGTTGTAGATTAGGAAGCTGTTTTTCCCTTCTCACTCCAGCAAATTTTTCGAGTCTCCCATGGAAACGTAAGTTTGCGATGTAAATATGGAATGCTGATGCCGCAACATTGCTTTGCTGTCTTCCTTTATGGAATTTGCATATGCGTCATTGTTGCAAAGTTTGTTTAACAGGCAAATGTAATGCACCGCGCATGATTTGGTTCAGGCAAACATGCATTACGCATGCCAGCTGTACATCATGATAGCAGAAGAAATCAGTATCTTACATGAAGATCGAATCAACTTCTGAAGCACCTGACGCCTGTTTCAGTAAAGTGTAAATACAAGTAGCACTAGATACAAAATCAAGTGAAGCAAAGAACACAAGCGAGCAAAGGTGCTTGCAGAATACTTCAGCAATGGCAGCTGGCATTGCAGAGCTTGACCTGCATGCTGCTTGTGCGCCCCAACACAACATGCAGGGCTGCTCATCCTGTTTACATATTACACAAATAAATACATGACAAATTACATGATCAGCACAGCTTCCATCTGAGCCTCAGCATCAGAATCAGTCTTGGATTGCAAGCATCCCAACAACCTGCCAGGTGAGGACATCTTCTCCTCGCTGTTTCTACCTTGCCTACGCATGATCCCTTTGCGTTCAGCAGGCTGCTGCACTAGCTTGTTCCATGCTGCTTTCAGCTCGCCTGGAACTTGCTTTGCAGCAGCGTACAGACCTGTGTCATCTTCACCATCTATGCCACTGCCAGACTGCAACGCTTCATCCTCTATGTCCCCCTCGCCTCTGCCCTCTGAATGCTCACTACTCAAAGGTCCCTTGCCCACAGCACTCGTTGACTCAGCTGAGGCAGCCTGACTGAGCTGCTGCATCTGCCTCTGCTGAGACAACCTTGCATGCAGCTCCGACGTCAATGCAGCAGCGTCTCCTGATACAGCGCAGTCCTGTGATCCAGCGCTGGCAGACAGCTCAGAAATGCTGCGTCTGAGCTGCATGATGCGCAGTGTGTTGATGTCAATATGCTGCTGCCCTGTTGGTCTGGGCTGCAGCTGAAACGCCACTGGGGTTTGTGGCAGCAAGCCATTGGGCGCCTCAGCAAGCTGATGTTCAGCTGAGCCTGGACTAGAAGGACCAACAAAACACAGGTTGCCGGATGATGTCTGAGTGAGCTGATGACCACCTCTGGGCCTTGCAGCTGGTGTTGGTGGCTTTGGCTCAATCTCTGAGTCTCCAACCTGCTGCCACACAGAAGTCTCGTTAGTTTATGATCATGCTTGTCACTGGATGATTGGCAGAGCAGCATGTCATACAGGCAAGAATCAAGGCTACGGCCGGTGCAGTTGCTGCTTGTGAGCGCAACTCACTGATGCAAGTCACTGATGCAAGTCACTGATGCAAGTCACTGATGCAAGTCACTGATGCAAGTCACTGATGCAAGTCACTGCAATCAAGCAGACTTTCATTACAAGTAGCCAAAATCCTGACCTGGGCAGAAAGAGGGTGCTGTGAGATGTTCAGTGAGGCAGGAGTCTGCCAGGTGCCCCCTTGCATGTGGCCAAGTGTCAGTTGGACAGGCTGGGAGCCAAAGCTGGCACTCGGCCCTGCTGCTTGCTGTGGCTCATGTGCTCTGCTTGCACCCTTCTGGTCAGACAAGCCTCCTGTATCTACATTGCCAATGGACAACTGCAATCAGTTGTGCAATTGTGTGATACACCTTGTATGCCCCTGCTGAGTCAGGGAGTACTCTCAGCAGCAGCTAGATGGTGCCAAGATGCGATCACATGAGACAGTGCTAATGCCTGCGCATCTCAGCAGAGGGCATGAAGCAAAGTAATTTTGGCAGGGTATGATGCGGATGCACAAGTGGTCAGCTGGTAAGGCAAGAGGCCACTGACTAGGCAGTCTCACCTGTGCAGTTGTCATGCGCATCCCCTCTGCTAGGTGCTGTTGCTCCCTGCACTCAACAAATCAAATGATCTTATGAGACCTGACAGCTGAATTGTCATGCAGCTCAACATGCGCTGACTTGACTAGTCATGCTATCACATATCATCATACTGGCAGGGTGATCATCTTGAATCAGTGATGACAAGGATGTTTGCTGCCAGCAGCATGCTCATTCTATAGACTGAGCCATCTGATGTGAATGTTGTTTAACAATGTATAAACTTGGCGCAGCATTTGTTCTTACCATGGATGCAGCGTCGACCAATGCTTGCAGCTTTTCAGTAGCAGCGTTGTGACCACATGGATGTTGTGAGCTGCGTTTTGCCTCTTCATCCTTGGAAACACCACTCTGAGTACTTGAGCTGACAGCAGATTTGCCTGCCGCTGTGGCTGTGGAGCATGTGATGAGGCAGGCTGCTGTGTGTGCATTCTGAGTGTACTGCACAGCAGCTGCTGCTGGCCTTGCCAGCAGGCTTTTCACATTGCTGATTTGGAGGCTGTATGGGGGGCTGCATGCTGCAGCAAAGAAGCTCTGGGTGATGCTGTTGATGCCCTGCACTGGCTGGCACAGATGCAGCTGTATTTGAGGATCACTACATAGAGAGTCTGCTTCTGAGCTGGTTGTGTACTCCCCTGCTGCCAGTACTGGGCATTGAGTTGACAGCTCACGCATAAGATGCCACAGTTTGGCCAAAAGAGGGTGTTGCTGCTCTGTCTGTGGAGATGCAGCCATGGACAGGACGATTGCTACGAGGTTTGTGCCTGTGCTGATATCCTCTAGCAGCAGCATGCTGTGCTGGCAACCAGGCAGATCCTCCTGAATGGTTGATAGCTGCCTGACTTTGAACCTGTCTGCTGTGTAGCAGAGCAGTGTGCCTGCCTCTTGGGCAGGTTGGGCGGCACCAGATTGCACAAAGGCCGGCTGATAGACGGCTCCAGATCCGGCTCTCACAGGCTCGTGAATCCCACTGCATCCTTGAAGCAAGGCTAGGTCACACAGGCCCTGCTGAAGAGCTGTCTGGACTAGCTGCTGCTTGACAACCTCCCCTTTGCGGCTGTGCGAGCCGACATTGTATTGCAGCAATCTGACATCCATTTCTTTATGGCAAGGCTCAATCGAAGTCGGTCCGTGTGACATATAACAGGACCGTCGGCCGCAAGAGGATCCTGCACAGCGCCCGAGCTCGGTAGGTCAGAGGAAACACCGACATGTATCGCTGGGTCGAGCAAAGACATGAACATACCTTACGAACAGCGACGCAGAGTTCTCAAATCTGCGTTGCGCATTTCCGCAAGATTCGGCGCCACGCAGCAGTCTAGACAATTTTTGTCACCGATGCACTGACGCAAACTGGCTTACGCGGCCCATGCTTGTCCAACTCATCGGCAGAAGCATTTTCAGTCCCCGAAGCGACCAAGACCATAGAGGTATATAGGTCTTTAGAGCGCGGCAATGTCTGGTGGTCTGGCGCTTGTTGTTGACCCCCAGTCTCTTAGGACTCTGAAGAACGCGAAGAAGAGCAGCGGCGTGCCAGGTACCCCTGTACGGGCTGCTGACGCATCTTGCCTGAATGCACCTGTCACAACAGATGAGCTGCATGACTGCATCAAGCGACTGAAGCGTAACAAGTCTGCTGGTATTGATGGTATACTGTCTGAAATGGTCAAGGATGGCGGTGAAGTTTTGCACAGCTGTCTGTTGGTCATTTTCAATCTGATGCTTGTGAGTCACTTTCCCAAGCAGTTGTCTGTTGGCTTGATCACCGCTGTCTACAAATCAGGCGATAAAAGTGACATGAGCAACTATCGAGGCATCACAGTAGGCTCTGTGATTGCTAAGCTGTTTGCAATGATATTAGATCACAGAATTGCAGTTTGGGCTGAAGATGAAGGCATCAAAGCTAAGGGACAAGCAGGTTTTAGGAAAGACTTCCGCACGACAGACAACATCTTTGTGTTAAAGTCCTTGATTGACAAGCAGAAACAGACACGACAAGGCAAAGCATCTGGAAAGCTGTATTGCTGTTTTGTTGACTTCAAGAAAGCATTTGATACCGTTCCTCGTGGCTTGCTGTGGCAGGTGTTGGAGCGCGTAGGAATACGTGGACCAATCCTTGACTGCATCAAGTCCTTGTATGCTCATGACAGTGCGGCTGTGAGGAACTCAGAAGGCATCTCAGAGATCTTTGACTGCCTGATGGGAGTCAAACAAGGCTGCCCACTCAGCGCAACTCTATTCGGCTTGTTTGTGGATGGACTTGAGCAGCACTTGATGGACACAGTTGGTCATGATGCACCCTCCCTCTCAGGCGTACTGATTCCACTGCTACTATATGCCGATGACCTCATCATTATGTCTA
>JAABUK010001140.1_pt1 | contig 51732 bp, 43 predicted proteins | sample 5559141 | NCBI WGS metagenome assembly JAABUK01 (sample SAMN10711869, study PRJNA513367) | rock metagenome | isolation source: Antarctica rocks | place: Antarctica: Victoria Land, Pudding Butte nord | collected 2016-01-03 | reverse complement strand
CGGGGAGGAGACGGAGTGAGACAGAGAGAGAGCAGCGGAGAAAGTCTGGAAGCAAAAGGGAGGGACTGGCTGAGTATCTGTACCGCGGGCATTATTTCGGAATATGGCTGTGGCGTTCGTCTGCGCCTTCATTGGATTCGGGATCCGAGACGCATCGCCCGGTTCAGCAGTGAAGCTTGATTGGATAGACGGGGCTTGGACCTCGTATGTTTGAACACAACTGCGTTCATTGCGCTTGCTGTCAACGTTGACTGTGCTTTTGACACATCCTCCTGCAAGTAGACTTGCAGCATGATTCTCTTTCCGATGGTGATGTAATTACAGCGTACAAACATGTGCAGAAGTCAGAAATGTAAAGGGTGAAACGAATCCCCAAGTCCACGAGATATAAAAACGGACATGGCGTCAGAGAGCCCTGTTGGCTTGGAAGCCTTGATCTTGGATAACGTCGAGTGCGAAGAGACAGAGTGAGGTACACTGTGGCTTCGTGCCTTTGCTGTAATGTTTTTTTTGGGTGACGTTCCGTTTCGTGAGGTTTTATGGCGAGTGGGGCAGGATCAAGAGGGATGAGGGAATGGGGAGAGTGGGAGTGAGGAGTGAAATGCAAGAATGGTGGGATGACAAGTCTGGAGGTTGGGAAATTGGGTAGTTAGATGGATCGTCAAGCTGGAATACTTATTTTGGGAGTCAAGAGAAAGGATTGTGGCGGAGAAGAGACAGTTAGAGCGAAAAGCGTGGGATGGGAGTTGAAAAGCTGCTGAGCCGTTTCTTTGAGCTTTCCCAGCGACGCTCAAATCCTTTCACTTCAATCTGGCGGCCTTGAACCTACTGACCTTCTTCTCCTTCCCATTCTCATCGACCATGGGGAGAGGTGTGAATTCTTCGCCGTAATTCTCGGCTTCACCACCTCCGACGAACCCCCCTTGTCGCTGTATCATTCGGTTGCGGAGCTTGTAGTACTCACCGGCGATTTCTTGACGATGAATTGATACGTCGAGATCGTCTGCGTCGGGTGGCTTTGCGTTGGAGGTCACTTCACGCTCAAAGATGCTGTCTGCGTGTGTCTTATGAGGTGGGGTCATCGATTCCGGCGCATCCTTAGGAGGCTGTTGTGAGAAATGAGAAGAAAAGGAAGGAGAAGGTGGTGATAGCGAAGTTTGTGGTGTAGCTTCTCGGGCTGCTCTGAACTTGGAAGATTTTCGTGCCGTGATTTGGCCGATGGCTTGCGTCGTATCAGCAGACACAGTTGATGATTTACGTTCCACGATAGAGTCCTTGATGGGTTCGACCAAGTTGAATTTTCCCGGCCGATTTTTGGAGACATTCTCTGACGGACACTGTGGTCCTGTTTCTGGCGCTATGTCCAAGTCTTCAGCAAACACCACTTTCTTCTTCGGCTTCGACGCGTTGTGCTCTCTCTGCTTGGTAGCAGGTGTCGCAGCCTCTTTTAATTCTGCCTCACGAGCAAGAGCAGACTTTCCTCCAACCTCGGCAGTTAGAGGGCTTCCGAGTTCAATCTGCACTTCCTTAGGTAGCTTCGATGTGTCGGGTCCAAGGTTTTGCATTGCCTTTATGCCGTGCCTTTCCTCCAGCTCTTTCATCTTCTCCAGATACTTCCTGCTCATAACAGGATGCTTGACCATGCCGTTCTCATCTTCTGACTCCTCTTCGTCATCAATATTCTCCTCGTCAAGGCCGCTGTTAAACGAAACCGAAGCTTCGTCTTCGTCGAACGACACATCACTCTCATTCTCCTCAAGGTCTAATTCAGCCACAATGGCACCAACTTCTCCTAATCCATATTGGAGCATCTCGCGGCGCAGCGCGGCTTCTTCAGGCGTGTCATCAGGGTGATTGGCCGCAACAGTGTCATCTTCATTGCCACCTCCAAATTTGCCGCCTGTTGTTTTGGAATCTCCAATCCGCGCAGGCTTATCAATTTCCAGAGGGCTTATATTGTGTTTTAGCTTCGCAATTTTCTGACGCTGAGCGAGGTCACTGTCTAAATTGTTGCCTTCTTCGGGCTGTCTTTCTGGAAGAGGTTCACGAGCAGGAGCGCCCTCGTTCACAGTCACTTCAGCGCTTGACAAGGTCTCAGTAGCTCCTACTTCCTCTTGCTGCGGTTCAAGCTGACACTCCTCAACATCGTTGTTCACTTTCCTTGAAGTGGTCACAATGCCATCCTGCTCAAAAAAATCTTTTACGCCAGCTTTCTTCAAAGCATCAACAAGCTGTGGTGCTGTAGATCCTGGTGTCTCAAGTTTGCTTGAAAGAACATTTCCCTCATCGTCTAATTCCTCAGTAATGTTTGTAAGTGGAAGCCCGGCATCTTCCCTGTAGTCTGGTTCCTCTGCAAGCAACATCGCGTTTCTCTTTCTTTGAGCATCAGAAAGCTGCTTCTCGATGTTGCGAACACTTAGTGAGACGTAGTCAACTCTCTTTGCGAGCAAGTCGACGATCTGACTTTGGTCGCGAGTGGACCCTCCTTGTCCACCAACAATTGTCAGCAACTCTTTATCGTCCACGAGTTCCGCTCGAAAATCTCTCGCAATTGCAAGTACATCATCCGTGTTGCTTCCATAAGGGAGACTAGCAATTTCTTCTCTCAAACCTTCATATTCAATCTCCCAGGATTGCCATTGTTTCAGAGATTTACGAAGTCTCCTGATGTTTTCCTCAAGCTCATTGCGTTGTCGCTCAACCTGTATAAGTCCCGAGTCATCCATCCTGGGAAAAGACTGGGTTCTGTGAAGAAGATGAGGCATCATGCGAGTGAAGTTTTGAGCTGGGAAAAGAAATTTGCGGAGTTTGCCGAACCCTACTTAGTCAGCGGCGCAAGTCAGTGCCTTTCAGAAACACTTCTGCCTTCTGTCTCAGAGGCCATGTCAGGCATGCAAAATGGCCACATCGCTAGCGACGCAGACGGTGAGACTTTCAAGCAGCGTTTTGCTTCCCTGGCTCTTGTCCGCGGCAGTGACGCTAACGCCATGAGTGACGAAGATATCTGCCCTGTTTGCAAGAATTCCACCTACCTCCAGAAGAATTTACGGTTCAAGATAAACACCAAATGCTACCACCGCATCTGTGAAGGATGCGTGGATCGAATCACTTCTACACAGAAGAAATGTCCCATTGCAGGATGCACATTTGCCGCTCGAGGCGTCATACCGCGACGGAACGACTACAGAGTCCAAACATTTGAAGATCTGGCTATTGAAAGAGAGGTGGATATCCGCAAAAGGGTCATGGCCATGTACGTCAAATCTTATTCCCTCGCCACTTTCCATACTGACTTTACAGTCTCAATCGTCGTGAAGAGGAATTTAACACGAAACGCGCTTGGGATGATTTCCTAGAACAAAGGGAGGAGTTGGTTATGAACCTGGTTTTGAAGACCGATGTCAAAAAGACTGAAGCGGCGCTGAACAGATACAAAGAGGCGAATGCAGATGTCATCAAGTCAAATGCTGCTCTCGAGCGCAACGCAGCTGCCGCATTCCAAAGCCGTCAAACGCACGAGAAACCAAATGTTACCGTGAACGCTCTGGGTGCTAGAGGCAATATCTCTGATAAGGAAGGCCCTGTATCAGATCCCAGTGGTCTCGTCAAAGGGTTAAGGAGGATTCGCGCACCGGCTCCTGAGAAAGTCTATGATCCATTCATGGGGATGCCAACCACGAGAGACTACTATGAACTCCGAGCTGATTATCCTTCGATACGTCTTACGAAAGCGAAGAATGACACCCGGACCAAGGCCGGAGGGTTCGATTTCCAGGCATACTTTGACGAGAGCCTGCTCCGAGCTTTTGTTGGCCTAGGCTGCTTTATTGACGAAGAACAAGCCGGACGAGATCAGCCGGTCTCGAGAGAGCTGGCGACGGCCAAAGCGGCAGAATCGTCACCAGGCAGGATCAGTGATGAAGTCTTCTAGGTTGAACGGTTTGGATTGGTCGATGCCGGTTCACATCAATGATGGGACAAATCTTGGTTGGGGTGCCGCCCCTGTCTCTCGTTGGTTGCTGTCCCCGTGCACTGTTGATTTATGCATAGCGGCGGCGCAGGTTCTATCTCATGGACGTATTTCTGGAAACACCATACAGAAGCATTTCAGAAGCGTTAGATGAGACAAGTCTTAAAAATCTTTCCAAGCAAATGTCCGGTCTGACATCTGGGCTATCCATTTCTGGAAAAGGAGACAGCGGCTAGACTAGTAGTTTTCACGCGTAGACGCATACTTGACATGAGAATCTGCAGCTCCTTAAGGGAAGCTGCTGCATGCGTCTTTTTTGGATTGGACCAGTTTGTCTGCAGCACGCTGTTCTGCCACTCATTTTGAGGAGAATCAGTGTTCGTGTAAGTGTTCTCTAGTTATCTGTTCGGGCTTGTCCAAAAAACGCATCCCTTGTCTCCGTGGTTCTCGACTAATAGCCCCTGGCTGCGATTATTTTGTCTGCTCCAGAATTCCTGTTTGCACAACCCTGCACCTGTACCTTCGAGGGACTGGCTGTCCCACATTTCAGATTTAACCCACAGATCTGCAATATCTTTGCTGGCTAGATTGCTCCTTCCTCACCTCCATCCGAGTACGAACCTCCAAAGCTGACCAGTGCCTCGATTTGCAGACATGTCAGGCACTGGAGGGGTCAGAAACCTTCGAGCAATGTTCGAGAACAAACCATCCGAGGACCGTCCCGCCTCTCCACCAAGTCGAGGGCAGTCACCTGCTCTTTCAGAAGCATCAGTCCACAGCCGGCCTGTCAGCAAGGTGCGGGCCAGCTTTGTGGTTGTTGAGAGACCTGACGATACCGAAGAGGGACAACACTGGGGATTGCGCAAAGCAAGCGACGTTACCACCATGGCAGATACGAAGCAGGAACTTGAGAATATTTCTTTGGTCAACAGCGTTTCCAACACACCCACCGGGCATGCTCGATCAAATGGCGTGCATAATAATGCAGACCCTCCACTTCGACAGACCGCTACCAATGACACTACACAGGACGGACTTGGGATCATATTGAAAGGATCTGCGTTTGAAGCTTCACCGCCAACTTCGAGATCCGACTTGAAAGGACCTGGCGCTAGAGAGCCTCCTACGTCTCCCACGTCACAAAGGAAGAATCTCGCAGCCTCCAAGACGAATGGCAAAATAACTCCTGGGACGCAACATAAATCAATTGGCAGTAAGATGAAAGAAGCTGTCTCGTTGAATCACCATAAACCACCTCCTCCAACAAAACTTAACATTACTAAGGAAGCGAAGCCTATCAAAAAGCCTCCTCCCACAAGACAAGTGCCGCCTGCTAAATCCTCGGCAAAGTCTCCTACCTCGCCCAGAACACCAAGAGTGCCAATGTCGCCAAAGCTGGAGAAGCCCATTACGAGAGGCTCCGCTTCTAAGCCTGTGGCTGTCGCTGAGTCTGCAAAGACTGTCGCCACGTCTGAGCAAGCAGAGAAGCCTTCGATATCTCCGAGGGAAGCAGAAAAACCTCCCACATCGCCTAGGCACATGAGACGCACTTCCCTGAATACACCCAGTCCGACGGCTGCTCGCCATGACCCCTCTTCACCCAAAACGAACGGTTTGAAGAAGGTTGCTAAGCCATCATCCCCGGAAGCCAAGCCGAAATCAACCCGAGTACCTACTTCTGCTGCAGCTCCTACAGCTGCCTCAGCTGCCAGGGGTGGTAACACCTCTACTCTTGGACGGAAGCCAACAACGACAAGGCGGGACCCTCCACCAACTAAGACCGGCGCTTCTACTGCTCCGGCAGTGAAGAAGGTCGCCAGGACATCACTACCTGCTCAGACCAATGGAACGGACAGAACAAAGCCAAGGATTAGTGCTGCGAAAAGGGCGCCGGGTGAGGGCTTTTTGGCAAGAATGATGCGGCCGACAGCTAGTAGTGCTCAAAAGGCTCATGAAAAGGTGGCACCAAGCAGCCCTCCACAGTCGAAGCGTGCAACACCTCTGCAGGCAGCCAAGAGTAAGGCGCGAAGAAGTATGACAGTATCAGATGAAGATAAGGAGAATAGCCATCGAGGAGGTCAGGAATCGAATCCCTCGGCATCTGCCGCGGAGGAAACACAGGTCGAGACCAATGGCGACGGCAAGGGGGAATCCCAACCATTGAATGACATTACTCCTGCCGTGGAGCCTCAGGAAGTCCCCGCAGACTCTAATACGGATGCTCTGGAAGCGTCGACTGCTTAATCATCTCCTTCAATTATTCTGGAATTGGCTACGGCGCAGGCATTTGATTCCGGTCTTTTTGCAGAAGCCGCACTGGGCTGCTCCGTATAGTAACATTGGTGTTTAGCGAGGAGCCTGAGGAGTAATTATTTTCATATCTTTACAATTCACATTACGTTGTGTAATTACCTGGTGGACTTCGGTCTCTGGACGTGACTAAACATCATGACCTTCCCAATCGGGCTTCAAACAATGACAATTCAGTCCTGACTCTCTCCCTTGGACTCGAAGTTCTGATGGGCAGATGAGAAGGAGAAGCAAAAGCCTTGGCACCTCAGGAGGTCTTCCAAACGCGACATCGGAGCGGAAACCAAAAAGTTCCCCGTTGTGACCTTCGGCATTAGTAGACTATGGCAGCCAGAACATTAAGAATAGGTCAACTACATTTTCCAGACCCTTGTACAGCTTCACTGACCTATCGCAGGATTGATACCTGGGGATGGGATTGGGAGAGAAGTCATTCCCGTGAGCAACACAAGATGGCGCTCTGCAGCTTTTCACTAATTGAATGCTTCAGGCTGGTCGACGGATTCTGGAGTCTTTGCCTTCAGCTCTTGGTCTGAAGTTTGAATTTGTGGACCTCGATGCCGGATACGACTATTTCAAGGCCTTTGGCACTGCTTTGCCCGAGAAGACGGTTGAAACCTTACAGAAAGAATGTGACGGTGCGCTATTTGGAGCTGTGAGGTATGTCATACCGCATGGGTCGGCACGGAGATCGAGCCAGCTACTGAGACACGTTGAATACAGCTCCCCAAGCACCAAAGTGGCTGGCTACACCTCCCCCATCGTCGCCCTTCGAAAACGACTTTCTCTTTACGCCAATGTCCGACCGTGCAAGACAGTCCTCTCCCCGGCTTTCAAGTCACCCTCACCATCTCCCATCGACCTTGTGATTGTGCGTGAAAACACAGAAGATCTCTACGTAAAAGAAGAGAAGACCTATCCAGATCCAAATGGGGACGGCCAAATCGCTGAGGCGATCAAGCGAATAAGCACGAAAGCCAGTCGTCGGATAGCGACAATTGCAGGAGAAATAGCTGTCAGGAGGCAGAAGATGAGACAGAACGACAAGGAAGAACAGGAAAAAGAAGCAATGGTAACAATAACCCACAAATCCAATGTCCTCTCCCAAACAGACGGCCTCTTCCGGTCCACAGCCCGCGAAGCACTCTCCGCCCCTGCCTTCTCATCCCTCAAGATCGAAGAACAGATCGTGGACAGCATGGTCTATAAGCTCTTCCTGCAGCCTCAATACTACGACGTCATCGTGGCGCCGAACCTATACGGAGACCTGCTTTCAGACGGGGCTGCAGCCTTGGTAGGTAGTCTGGGCTTGGTCCCCTCCGCGAATGTCGGCGAGCGCATTGTGATGGGCGAGCCATGCCATGGCAGTGCGCCGGATATCGCGGGGAAAGGGATCGCGAATCCCGTTGCCACCATCAGAAGTGTGGGTTGTATGCTCGAGTTCCTGGATCAGCCCGAGGCAGCAAATGCTATTTACAGCGCTGTGGATGAGGCATTGCGGGAAGGAAACTTTGTGAGTCCCGATTTGGGAGGGAAGGCGACGACCAAGGAGGTCACGGATGATATTGTGAAGAGGTTGTTGTAAAGGGGGAATAGGATGGAGGTACTTAATTACTGAAAAACCTCTTGTTTGGTTCGGTCTGACTTATTCATACCCATTTGATGATGTATGGAGGATGCCGCTGCTGTCTCTGGCATTCATCTTGTTCCAACACCAATTTGATGTCTCTGACATTCCTCCAACAACCTTGCTCCAGAAGACTCCCACAAACCGATCCAATACCATGCACGCGTACAGAACAAAAGAAAACAGTCTAACTATGCCAGTCACTCAAGTCCTATCTATCGTCACCATCATTCCTGCAACCCCAAATCCGAAGCCGGCAACGCCACCTCGAAAGGATCCTCATGGATATCGAAACCACTGTCCGAAGAAGGCATCACAGCATCAGACGACACTTCCTCATCCTCACCCTCCTGCTCATCCTCCTCACTCAAGCACCCCATCCCAACCCCACTATCCAACCTCCCGCGCCGCCTCCCCTTCTCCATCCCCGTGCTCATGCTCATCTTAATCCCCAACCCCCTCGATCTCGACAATCGCCTAGCACCCCTCGACCTCCCTCTCGTAATCTCTACCCTACCCTCCACCTCCCCTTCCTCTTTCGCCTCCGCCTCCATTCCCGCCTCCGCCTCCACATCCACAAACCTCACCAAACTGACCGGCGTCATCGGCTCCCCATCCCCCTCGTTACCACCAGCGTCAGCCTCCGCCTCCGCATCCTCATCCTCCATCTCCCAGTTCGCCCCGCGGACCTTACACCCTCTGACATAGCTCTTCCGGATCTCGCTGGCCTTCGTCACACTGCGGATCTGTTCCTGCCAGAGCACCTCCACCGCGCGGGTGCTCGCTTCCTCTGAGATCTGGAGCCTAGACTGAAGCTTGCCGACGAGAGCGTTGAGGCGGGTGGCTTCGGACTGGGAGGTCGCGAGCGCGGTACTGAGTGTCGACAGACGGGTGTTGAGGCCTTGGAGGGCGAGCTCATGCTGCTGTTCCCTTACCGCCATCGAAGCCCGCAACGCGACCTCCGAGTCGGCTCTCTGCGCTTCCAGAGCCGAGAGCTGGATCTGCAGGGCGCTTGCGTCGGAGTTCGCTGCATCAAGCGCGGCATGTAAGGCTGTGTTTCGGCCCAGGCGCGCGATGGCGCGCTCTTCTGCTTCGTGGCGTCCCGTCGACTCGGCTGCGGCTTTTGCTTCCAGTTCCTCGATTTTCTGGGCGGTTTCATCACGAGTTTCTTGCACTTTGAAGCTTTGTTCGTTTTCGAGTTGGATGACTAGACCTTCGAGTCTGGCGACGTCGGAGCGGTACTTTTCCAACGCCGCGATTAGGCTGGTGACTGTGTGGTCTTTCTCTACGCCGTCCTTTTCGGTGGCTTGTAGCTTTGTTCGCATGTGCAGCAGGTCTGCGGCACCTTCTTCTACGGCATCCTCCAGCTCCTTAATGCGCTGGTTGGCTTTCTCTGCCGCACGTAATCCGCACTCAAAGTTCCCCTTTAGAGTTCGCTGCTGCTCATGCATGCTTCGGAGCTCGGCTTCGCGTTCGTGCACACGGCGCGAGAGGAGTTTCAGCTTCGAGATTGCTTCGGGAAGGACTTGAGAGGGCTCGTTGAGGCCGATGGAAGTTTCGCCTGGGACGGCGCGCTCGAGGTCCAGACGGGCTTGGCGGAAGTGGGCGCGGATGTTTTCGAGAATGGAGGTTGTCGGGGAGTTAGCTGAGGGTGTGAAGCCGAGGGCGTGAAGGTCCGTCTCGAGTGCGTGGAGGGCGAGTTCGGCGATTTCGGCGCGGTGGGTGGTGGATTTGAGGGCTTTGGAGAGGTCGGCGTAGAATGTTTTTGGAGGAGAGGGGAGGGAGGTTGTCGATGTGGTGGGGGAGGGGCCTCGATAGAAGGACGAAGCCGGGGAGTCCTCGAAGTGGAGAGATGCACCAGACGCAGTGGATTTCGATAGAACAGGTTGCGGCACTGGAATATGTGCTCGCAGATTCTTGAACAATTGTTTCTTTTCTTGCTTGGCCGTTTCGAGATCAAGAGCCATCGCAAGGAGCTCTCGGTCTGCCGTAGTGTCAACCAACTGTGTCGTTGGTGCATTGAGCTTCTTTCCTCTAGGCGTGCTCGGCTCAAACATTTCTGCCTCATCTTCATGGATGGGAATTGTATCTCCACCATCACTAGCAGGGCCGGGAACAGTACCCGCCTTGTGCACGTTGACAGCATCCCAATTGACATCCATATCGTCATACAAACCGTCCGGTGTGCTAGCGTCGTTGAAACTTTGGCGTAGGTCATCGAGTTCTGCTTCAACTATTCTCTGACTTGACGACAACGCTTCCACTGTATGGTGGTTAAAAGTATCCTGTGCCTGCTTGGCGGCTTGAAGCTCTTTCTTCACTTTCTGCAACTCCAGATCCTTTGCATGCAGCTCCTTTTCTAAATGCACTTTGTCTTTTCGATCGGATTCGTAAGCATTCATCTCTTGGCTGAGGCCGTTACGGCGAATCCTACGTTTGGCTCGGTCATCAAGAGCCTGACGCATCGGTGTGAATTGAATTTCAAGTGGGTCTGATCGAGTAGCTGCCGGTGTTGAGGCGCGTCTTCGAGGAGTGCTCAGGGTAGTACGTTGCACATATGGAGTCAAGCCACTTGATGCAGCCGAAGACGCAACAGTAGGTGAGCCAGGGTCAGAGAAACGGACCCGCTTCTTAGATCTAGCCTTAGATGGGGTGAGAGGCACCAAATTGTCGGGGCCATCCATTGCGGACCTAGCTGCTGATTGCTTGTCCGGAGAGATTGCGGCGCTTCGTCGCTTGCCACGGCGGCGAGCTATGGGCTGATCAAGCTCGTTGATGTTGCTTGTGTCGTCGGACATTATCGTAGATGTTGGTGCAGATGTTGAATTACTCTGCAGCCAGGTGGTGTAGACTTCAAGTAGTTGATCTCGACAAGAGTACCAGTTCGCTGATATGGGCAACCGTTCTTTGCTTGTCATCAAGTTTCTTGGAGCGGATCTTTGTTAAGGGAATCTGCAGCTTCAGAATGCACACGGCTTCTCATCAAGACCAATGATCAGAACGCGGTAAACAAGACAGCCAGATTCAAGAAATCAATAATTGCAAGAGAAAACACATATTCATGAAAATTCGAAGCAGAAGACATGAAAGCAACGGTGACCGCTTTTGGAAGTTTTGTAAACAAGCGACGCCGAAAACTCGGCTTTTTCGTCAGGGTTCAGCCACGCTAGTGCCACAACGCGCCTCGCCGCGTCGGCATCAATTGGCCATTGAAGCTCCCAAACACTCGGGCTGGAAGTTTCGATTGCGAGGCAGGCTGCTCAAGCGTCCTGCTAACCGGGCTTGCTCTGTCTCTCCATGTATCCGCGGCCATGCCACGTCCCCTTTCAAGATGCTCTTCAAACAAGAAGCGCCGTGTGTGCCGGGGTCCTGTCTCTGGCTGAGATGGGGCGAAGCAGAACGGCCAAGGGCAACAACAGGATCTCGTTCGTGAACATAACAAGCTGCTCAATCAGCGGATTGTTCGAAGCTCGGAGTGCCTCTGTGCTTCCTTCGTCAACATCTCACATCGTTCTGAGGCTCTTTGCTAGGCAAACTGGGCCGTAGAAGCTCGACATATTTCACAAATGCTGCCTCGGTTGCTTGCATTTGTTCGTGCTTGTGTCCCCTTCCAAGCCGACTCTTCATGGCGCCCACGGCAACCTCGACGGCGAACCATTGTACATGCAGTCGAGAGCATTATGTGGGCAGTTCGAGAGACCGTCCGGCTACGGCATAGGTAAAATGGCTATTCCTTTTTACTTGCTCGGTTCTTGTCAATTCTGCCTCAAAATAGGGTTGTATTACGGCAGGAATGGAACAAGAACAAGAGACAGACTTGATGGGTTCCATGGAATTGGGCCCGGTGAGTCTCTCCCACAATGACAGGCCTTGTTCGATTTAAGTCGTCTGGAGGGGAGTAGGAGAGAGGAGATTAGTCCGGTGGGACACCTTTTCTCTCGAGGATCGCCAAGAAATGCCACAAGCCCATCGTCGTTACTACGTCACAGCTCCAACCCAAACGAATTCTTTGCTGCTTCACACACATTCCTCTTTTTTGTTTCGTGGGTCAGGGTGAATTAGTGCTCTCAAACAAGACTATCAAGCCCGTTGACTTCTACTTCGCAATTCTCAATCTTGTAGAATCCATCATGGCCTCCAGCGCCCCTTCATCGACCTCCTCAACCCCACCGAATGAACCCTCAACACCTACGACGAAGAACGAACATGCGCAAAGGTACAAACTACGCGTGACCGCCGGCCTCTCCTACGATACCACTACTCATGTCCTTGTCCCGGTCAATGCGCCGCAAACTCTTCAACTCAACTCAGAACACATGCTCCTATCCCTTGCCGTTCGCATAAAGAAATTCACTGGTCTTCCAGCCTCCTCGCCGACCACCTCACCATACTTCACGCATTCACTTCATACATCCGATCAATACAGCATAGCATTTTCATTCATCCCCAAAGTCGATATACCAGGCAATGATCTACTCTTCGGCAACAACTTCGACAGACCGATTAGAGACCGTTTACCTCCCGGCTTCAACCAAGCATTTAAAATCGCGAAATGGTTTGTGGATCCAGGGCTTGAAGGCGATCCCTACTCCGACAAACCATACCTGTACGGACCCGCACTGAGTAGCTGGAACATCTTGAGAATAGGCGAGAAGATCTTCGAACCAGAGAACCAGACAGCCAACGGAGATGATGGCGGCAACAAACCGCAGGCCCAAGATCCAGACGCGTGGAAAATGCCCAACGCAGAATCCTTCCACGAAACAATCGTCGAAGAAGGCGTAGAAGGCTCCGGCGCAGAAGTCCGCTCCTCCCTCTCAATTCCCCCCAACTCAAGCGGGCGCAAGAAGCACTTCCTCACGGAGTCCAACCGCCAAAACTTCACCTTCGAAGCCGGCCGATCATACCAGTCCGACTTCGGCAACCCCTTCCTCGATTTTAACGACTTCAGCTTGAAGCTACCGGGGTTCAGTCTGAATGTCATTGAATACGTGGATGAGACGACCCATGAGTTGAGATACGTGCTAAAAAATAGAACGACGGACGATATCTATGCGGTCGTGCTGTTCTCGCTGCTGTTTGGGGATGAGAGGGATGAGGTGGGACAGAAAGATCATCCGCCGCTAGACGAGGACGCCACGAGTGGGCAGACAGATGCGTCGAAGGCAGCGAGCGAGGGCGAGAGACCCAACCCCCAGAGTGCGGAATTTGGGAACGAGCAGCCGCCGGGCGAAGATGATCTGGATTAAGTTCGGATCCCTTGTTTTTGAGCTGGTATACAATACACAGCGGACAAGGATTTTGTACGCATGGCGATGAAGAGCGTGCATGTTGCGTGCTGCATACCGAGGAGACCGTAGCTTATGATACCCATGATATAGAATAGTGGAATGACTATATCGTTCACTGCTCTCACCAAAACACTTTTTCCAAAGGAAAGTACATTGCAGCACATACCTGAATGGATAGGAATTGCTATTCCGAATACAGCGTATATCTTCATTGCTTGCTCCCATGAACCCTGATTCATACTGGAAACCGACTTTGAGGAGCATATTTTGCATTTTATAGTAAAGTAGAACGAAGTCATTGATTGCAGTCTCCCCCTCCTATCTAGCTGGTCAGGGATAGTTAGATAATCAGCTAAATTCCGATACTAGGTTCCCACTCCTCAGTATCGTCCTGGCGCTCTTGACCGAAAAACAGTCCACGTATCCTTGCTATCATCGGGTGGACAAGCACGAAGAAGCTGGATCCTGGAATGGTAAATCGACGCTCCCAGGAGGACAACTTTCAAATTTCATGAATGGAGGTGGAGAATATCGTAGAGGGACAGTTTTCTCCAAGAGGGAAGCCACATGGAATTCTTGCTATTCTTGCGTGAAACAACGGCTTCTCGGCGGTGCACTAGGTGAAGTAAAAGAGATGGGGTGAGTATAGTTGGGAGGTCCGTTCGTGGTGGGGTCTGGTGCTGAGGGAAATGGATGGTAGCTTGGGAGGACTGGCGGCCCTCTATTTGCATGTGGTACGTGTCTCTGTCTTTTTGTTTGGGGGGTTGGAGTGGGATTTTGAAAGGTGCCTGCAGATGCACCACACAGCGGTAGAGTTCAATGGTTGTCGGTTTGGGCGAATGAACGATAGGCGCATGGAAGGAAAGTGATATGGTCCAGCAGGGCGCAATGGTAGATATGTTTGAGGAGGCTTGCGGTGGGCGCACTTCTTCTCGGTGGATCGGTGGCCTAGGTGAGATCGTCGACGTCTCTAGAGAGATGCCAGGACTTTCACCTCTGTGTTGCCATTGGTACCTTCCCTTGTTGTCACTCTTCGTTTTCGTTGTGATACATCTGCCACAGTCCTGGTTTGCTGGTTTGAAATGTGGCACGCTCCTCAGAATCATTTATCCGGTTTCCAAATCGCCTGACTGGAGGTCACCACCTCCCATGCTCAAGCCGCGGGTGACCAGTACGTCGACGATACTCCATCTCGTCTCTGAAGTATCTGTAACTTTCCAGATGGCGTTCATATGACCAGTGGCTCTTCCGAGGGATGCCATGATGAAAAGTCCACCATTTGGCCGAGCACCATCCTTCCTTCCCGGTCAAGGTGACCACGTCCTCGGGCAGTTCAAGGATTTCGCATCCAGTGGTTGGTTCACCCTGCTCCCGGTCTTGCTTGAAAGACATTGAATTGAAAGCCGGCATATCGGAAAGTCGTTCGCTAAGGGCTTCGAGGACTCCGTGCTTCTCTTCCAGGGTTAAGAGCACCGCACCGCCCAGTGGGCATTCGTCGCAGTTGATACGCTCCCACATCCTAGTTTCGTAGTGTGAGCACCAGTTCCAGAAGCGTTCGAGGCGGGCAAATCGCGCGCTAAGGCCAGGTAGATCGTCGAGAATCTGATCGAACCAGACCGTCCAGGTGTCCTCCTCCATCGCGATGACATCGTCGTTCATGTCCTCTTCCTCGCCAGTCTTGAAACCAAATTGTTCTTTTGAAACGGCGTGGAATGACACCTCCGACACAAGTGCATTAAGCGACTTGTGCTTGTGCTCAAAAGGAAGTTTCACCTCCATCTGCTTCACCCCTCGGAGACGACGAAAACACGACAACAAGATCTGTAGATCCGGGGATTTCTTTCTCAATTGAACGGGTACATTGACGATACTATGATTTAGCTTTCCATTTGCACTCCACTTTCTCTCCGGCCTTTCCAGGACGTGCACTTCGACCTTGGGAAAGCGTCTGGCGTATTGTAGCAGAACAACCAGCCAGCACAACTTGTTCCACATTTGGAGAAGTTCTGCAGGACTATCTGGATCAGGTGCCATTAGCTCAAAATTGACGCCCTTTAGCTTTCGGAAAGGCAGACGCTCCCAGAGAGCCGTGCTTTCAGCCTGATCTTCACGAGCTCTGTGGAATCGAGGATAGAGGGACCAGGTGGACCCCAGCTGATCAGAAACATCGATCGTGGATTGTCTATTGAAGGGCTCGTCCGGAGTTCGTACAGGATTTGGGGAGATTTGGAAGGTGATAACACGATTGCTATACAGCGCCCTTCGGACTTCGTGATAGAGTTGGCGACTTGTGGCCAGGATGCCGAGACATTGTTCCCGTGGGCGGGAATTGTCTGGAGGCCTGCGTTCTGGCATCAATTCTTTCCAGATGAGCATGCGAAGCTCCATGGGTAGGAAAGAAAATGCTCCGAGGGACGACACTTCTGCGGAGAATTGCATTGTGAGGCCAATTGGAAGGTGAAATGTTCTGCTTGTTGTTGAGAAGCAACGCTGATGAAGGCCTGAGAGGGGCCTTCCTGAGGTCGTGAAATCGGTTGGAAACGTAAATGAAGGAAGGTCAATCGAAGGGATCAAACATCACTTTATGTCTTTTGATCTCACGTGAGCACACTGGGTCCTCATCGGCGGAACGCCAGGTACTCGTTTCGGGCCCACATCTGTCGGTCAGGCTATCATGGAACTAGTCTAGGTTCAGGTGAAAGTCATGGGCTTCTTCATGAGACCATCCACAATCCCATCCAGTAGGTCTCGCTTCCGTTTGCGCTTCTGCTCGACCTCGGCTTTGGGATCCACTTGGTCCTCTGATTCCTGGTCCGCGAGTGGTGCACCGCTCCAACAATGAATCGATCCATCACCATGTCCGGCATAAAGCTCCAGTCCTGAGCCACTTTCTGCTTTGATTCTCCAAGCCATCGAATTGATCCTTCCTCCGCTGGTCAATTTGCCTATACCGACGGACTTCTGCGTGCTTCTTGCTGTGCCTGGCGTTCGTAAGACTTTCAGCATTGTACCTTCGCTCATATCCATCACCAATATCTCCCCCTTCCTGTCATCGTTTGCCCAGAACACGGTTCCCTTGCCTGGTCTACCGCATTCGACGGGCGAGCTTAGAGGATTAAATTCTCCGTTCCGCTCATTCTTGATCCGCGGACCAAAATGTACCAACTCATTCCTTCCAGTGGCCGCATCCCAGACGCGGATTCGTTGATCATGGCCGCAACTGATTAATTTCCTCCCGTCATCTGCCCACCTCACTCCTGTTACTGGGCCATCATGCGCCTTCGCGTTCCAGTCCAGTGCTGACCGAGGCTGGTGATTCGACTGTTGATCTTGACTTAAAACGCCGAGTGCGTCGTCGTGATCCAAGCAAGCAAAAGCGCTATGTGCTCGCCGTACATCGAAGAACAGGACACGTCCGTCCGTCGAGCCTGAAGCAAGAAGGTACTCAGAGCGCGGAGACCAAGATACTGAATACACTGCACCCTTATGACCAGGAAGGGTATGTGTAGCAAGGCCTGTTCGTAAGTCAAGCAGCTTCACAGCCGGATGAGCTGTTCCTACAGCGATGAGGGCAGCAGAGGCTGCGATTGAAGATAGATTGTGGGTGTAAGGCGTGTCGATTACGTCAAAGGTGTGGACGGGAGCAACTCGAGCAGCATCAATGGAGAAAACCTTGAGCGTCTTGTCATAGGAAGTTGTAAGGATAGTGGATGGTAATGGATCGAACGGATAGATAGAAAGAGAAGTCAAGGCGTGGGTGTGCGCGCCAGGCGTAGATCGACTTATCGAAGCTGCCGGATGGGATATGTGGAACTCAAACCGGTCAGGGTCTTCAAGATCCCATAGACGGATTGCAGCATCCGCGCCGCCAGATATGAGGTACCTTCCCAGTTGATCGTCAATAGCTAGAACATTGACGCCTCCATTGTGGGCGACCGCGCTCTCACCCGCAGCTCTTGCTGTTGCTGAAGTTGGCTCGTGCGGCCTGTAAGAGCCTAATGGTCCTTGAGAATAACTTTCGCGAGCGCGTTGTATGTCAGATTCGGGAGAATCCTCAGGAGCCAAAGCGTGAACTAGTCGTTCATACTGAACACGCTGAAAGGCCTGTGGGCTAGCCAATCCCAGGCGGCGGCTCAGCAGCAACTGATTCATGCATCAAGACCATATGGGTTGTCGAAGCTGTGTCCCAGGTAGCAAGTGGCGCGCCTGACGTGAATGTTGAGTTGGAGAATAAATTTCTTAACCTTTTTTGGTGCTCGTCTTCATTATCGATTCACTCGGGAAATACTTGACAACCTAAACAGTCGGCTAGAGTTTCGTCGGTACAACCCGAGAAATGCAGAACCGACGAAAAAGGTGTGTCTATGGGAACCTAGCCCCAAAACATTCAAGGAAAAATTGTGAAGGGTATCGTCGCCCGGAGGTCAGCCTGGACATGCCTCAGAGCAAGAGATCTCGAGCGGCGAAGGAGATACCAAAGCTATCAGCCGAGGATGTCAGCCGCGACGAGAGGCCTAGCAAACGACAGGCATCTGTTTACGATGTTGTAGCAGGTAGCAATATCACAACGAAAGACCGTGCTTCTTATTGACATAACTAGGACATGTTGGAAGCAATGGCTTCACCAACGGCGGCACAACACATGTCAAGTTACGCAACGGGTTTCCATCAACCGAATCTGCCCTAAATCCTTTGGAGGTCCTCTTACGTCGAGTGGGCGCCCCAACAGAAGGCAGAGTGGATGTCTACTTTGCAGATGAGAATCTGGAGCCTGACCAGAAGCTGCCAGGCTCCGAGCTCCTCAGAGCAGTCCATGCGTATGCGTCAGATTTCTACAGCGTGGCGACAGAGGACAGAGGCAAATGTGACTTCAGGAGTCTGGATGAAACCGCCTTGGTTGCATTAGGAATACTCCTAGAGGAAGCAGCCGTAAATGTTTTAGGAGAGACTGGCGACATGGTTCTTGTGGAGCCAGCAGGATTTGACAGCTTTGTGCCCGAGAGTCGAGCAACTCAAATGCAGGTTAGTGGTCGAGTGCCTCAAATCCAGACACCGCCATATGTGAGCGAAGAGTCCAGCGAGGAGTCTGATGAAGATGGGATGAGAGAGAGGAAGAGAAGGAGACGTCAAAACGACGAAACGATTTGACTGCCAGGCCTTGAAGCGACCATCTAGGAATGTTCTATGGCGGGCTTAGCTCGACAAGCAGAATCTCAAGCCCCTCTACAGACGCATTCGTTGTCTTCCATCCTTGATATTGCAATGTGCAGTGTCCATCATGCAGCAGAGAGGTGGTCAGTAGGTCTTGGCAGAAAAGCTCGGGGGGCCTGCACTGCATCGCACAGTGACATGGCTTGCCTCATGGCATTCCACTCTTCAAATTCGGCCTCGAAGGTACGGACGTTCATTCGTTCATGAGCCCCTGCCTCCAGAAGTTGGCATCCAGTTCTGATCGACATGGTACGTGGCCCGTTCCTGATCGGAATCTCGCCGTCCTCGAGTCCTCCTCTTACCTAACTCGCATCAAGGCACCCAAGTCTGGCCCAAGCCAAGCCGAGAAGCTCAATCGCATTATCAAATATCTTCGAGAGTCACGGACGTGCCATACGTTGAAAGAACTGGAGAAGTCACTTCCTTCAATCGCTAGCATCAATGGCATGGCGGTTAAAGACTTCATCAAAAACCTTACCGATGAGGACAGAATCCACGTTGAGAAGATTGGAAGCGGAAACTGGTACTGGTGCTGGGGAGATGAGACCGGAAAGAAGAAGACGGAAATAGTTAGCCAACTGGAGTAAGAAAGAGCCCCCCAGGGATAGGAGGGTCACAGAACGGTTTTCTGACTGTGTGCAGGACTGAGATATCCAAGATCGAGAGTGGCAACGGTGACCTCCAGCAGCAAATCCAACTACTCCGAGAAAAACAATCAGTCGCCGCCTCGGACTTGACCCATCAAGCACTCTTCCAGCAGGTGGGAGCGCTAGAAGAGGAGGTCAAGACCGTGCGAAAGGAGAAAGACGGGCTTGACAATGCTGTTTCAGGAGGCGTCGAAGACATGAGAGCTGATATTGCGAAATGGAAGACAGAGATCGCACAGTGGACCGACAACACCTATAGCATTGAAACGTACCTTTCAGATCTTGCAGGGGGAGACAAGGAGACAATGGAAGCTATTCGGAGGGAGTGCTATGGCGTGCTGTTTGTTGAAGGAGAAGGTCTCCCAGAGATTGATGATTCCTGAAGTGTCTGTCTTCAATTTGCAGAAGCGATTCCCTGGAGTAACAGGCGTGCGTTACTCGCCTTCATCATATCAGTTTATCGAGACCTGCAACTTGCGCTGACCACAGCGTTCTATGGCGTATTTGCTGAGATTTCCCCTGAATTCCTCCCTAGTTGATGGGGTCTTCAGCAACAAATGCCGGTGAGAACGCAAAGAAAGGGCCGAAATGGCAGGGACAACAAAGCTTGTTGGAAGAAGCTTTTGATGGACACTCGCCTAACCACCACACCACACCAGCCAAATGAAAGGGGCCCGAGGCTGACGGCACACATATTAACTAACGTGGCCAGTCAATCGTTTCCCCTGTTGAGTGGGGCCTGTCACAAACCACAGTGACCAACTTATCACTGACCCACTTTGCGCTTCCCGCCTCCATGGCTCTGTAGATGAATGCTTGGCCTACGAATCCTGCCTCTTGTTCTGTCACCATCCTGTCGAAGATCCGATTTTGCATCCTATTGCAGTTGGCCAAGCTTCCTGCCTCGTGGACACGCCTGCTTTCTTGCCGAATACGAACGGCATTCTTCGGGGAGAGACTTGAATCGCCATATTCGGTACGTACTCGACATATTCCATGTCCACCTCGATGCAACTGTGTAATGACTTGCTACGAGCGACTCTTGGGTCCATTTTGCAACAAGGACTGGGCTGGTGGTCGACCTTATGCCCTTCCAAGCAGCCACGCGAGCGTCATGCACTGCCCCACTTTCGAATCGCATATTTGAGAGTATATGGGCTGACAGACAAGCTTGTCGCGTAGGACCGCTTGATACCTGTTCTCCAAAACCTAGCTTTTTGCCGACAAACTCTTCTTGCTCGATCGTCGCGTTGTGCTACTAGCGCTTGGCTTTATATATGTTCCGTTCGAAGCGCTCCGGGTAAGGATGGGACACGGCTTTGAAAAGTGACGGATATGCCTCTCGAGACACTCTTTTCCAACCCTGCGCCCTCTATCTCACGACGTAGTGCTATTTTATCGCGCTTCACTGCACCTTTAGCCAATCGGAATCGCAATGTTACCGAGTTTCATGTTGAGCCGGACGATCCGTGGAAATCTTATCTTCCTGGCGAGACAGTTAGGGGATGCGCTGTTCTGACAGTTTCGAAGCCTGTTCCGATCACTCATCTGGTTGTCTGTCTACATGGTCATGCAAGAGTGTACAAGAATCAGGTCATTGCTGGTAACGGCCTAGCAACATCCGGTTTTCTCGGTCCAGGCCGTGGGAGTCGAGGCGTCGAATATCTTGGTAATGGCTTCACCTCACTTTTCGAAGACGAGGTCGTTCTTTGTGGAGAAGGACTTCTGAAAAAGGGCGTTTATAAGTTCAAGTTCGAGCTTGGTTTCCCTCAACAAGGACTACCCAGTAGCATTGATGTGAGTAGGCCCTCTCGCAAAAGGAGCATGTATTGACAAGAATCCACCAGTTCGAGCGAGGTACCGTCTCCTACTCTGTCACAGCCACCTTGACACGGCCTACAACTATAGCACCAACACTTTCTTGCGATCGCCGAGTTCTTTTTCAAGATTCGATTGATGTGGGCCACACTCCCATGCCAAAGCCGCGGATGATATCCCTCGAACCGATAAGTAAACGAGGCAGGGTCAAAGCCAAAGTCAAGCAGACATCTTTGGACAAAGTCCAGGGACCTGTCTCTCTCGGCGGGATGGAGGGCACGGAACCGGATCACAACCAGCTCGCAAATTCTTCCTCAATGGGCCAACCTCCACTTAGTCCTGCGCCCAGCGATATAAGCTCAACAAGCGCTGTCACGACTAGCTCGCAGAGCTTTCAGATTGTGAATCACTCACCGTTGACCACAGATGCAAGCGCAAGGGACAGTGAGAAGAAAAGCACGAGCAGTTCCACGTCTGCAAATGCCATAACGGCCAGCACCGAACTCCTCAAACCTGGAGCACTACCCGGCGATATCGTACCTCTGAAAATCTCGATTACTCACACCAAGCCTAACGTCCGAGGCCTTATCATTGTAACGTTATATCGACAGGGTCGAATCGACATGCATCCTCCTATTCCACTCACCTCAAGAACCAAGGGCCAAAGACCGGAGTATGAGGACATTTATCCACCCTCAAGGACTGGGCTTGGCGGGTTACACTTTTCAAACAGTTCACCAAGCAGTGTCTTTCGCAAAGACTTGTGTCAAACTTCAGCGATGATGGTGGTCAATCCGCTCACATTGACGGCTGAAGTCAGAGCATCAATCAGGATTCCTGAAGATGCCTTTCCTACCATGGCTAACGTGCCGGGCGGCATGATCGAGTTCAAGTACTACGTCGAGGTTGTGATTGACTTGTGCGGAAAGCTTGGTGAATCAAGGATTCTTCCACGAATGTCTTTGACTTCACCACCGCAGAGTTTCACCAATACTAACGGCAATGATAACGGTCTTCAAGTGACGTCAAATTGGGCAGACAACATTCTTGATACCGCACAGCTGAGGCGTGGCAAAAACATCGCAGTCTGCTTGTTTGAAGTCACCGTCGGATCGAAGGATTCCACGCGAACTTCCAAAAGGTGGAACGATGTGACACCAGCAGAAACTCAGCGGTCAAGCAACATACCCCAAACAGACCAGCCCTTGGTCGAGGAGGAGTACCACAGCGAGAATGGTTATTACACTGAACAATACGGCTACGAGGGCTGGAATGAAGACCAAGGACAATGGCCAGAGGATCAAACTCCTGTCACGCGGTTTGTCCCGCCTCCAGAACCGGAAGAGGCGGTGGATGAAAAGACCAGGTTAAGAAGGCAGGAGGCATTGCTACTTCCCAGTAGACCTCCAGACGAAGGCGGCTCTTCCTTAGCTGGAGAAGGCTCGAATCCTTCAGCTCCTTTCATACCAGATGAAGAGCATCTATATCAAAAGCATTGTATGTGTAATGAAGACCAAGAGCCTTACATGGAAGAGGTGACAACTTCTGCCACATCAGCTCGATCTGTCGAAACCACAATACCTTCTTACTGCCACTCGCATCCGTCAGCGGTCAATGGATATCGCATTGATCCTTCACCAGACGATAAACAAGACCTTGAGCGGCAACGGCTAATGGCACAAGCAAGTGCACCGCCAACCAATGACATCGACGAGGCTGCCGGGCCTTCAAGCCCGACCGATGCTCCAAGTGCGCCGACATTGACAGAGGAAGATGAATATAATGCACATACGCTTAACCATGATCATGAGGCTGGGGACAATCTACCACGATATCGACGATGACTGGATCTGGTCGATGGCGCAAGTATGGAACTGGGCGTTTGTGGTTCATAATTGTGGGATTTATGATACCAGGAGTACCTATTTGAGGTACGAACATATATGTCGAGGCAATGTACAATTCGATTTTTGCCGTGTTAGAACTGGATCTGTGCGCGAGGCATGCTTGCGATCATTTTCTGTGAAGACTGCAAGTAATAGATTGTCCATGAATATCAAGGCTCCCAGGGAACCATGAAAACGCCAAGGATGATAGGGCTAAACTAGCAGGTGAATGGAGACGCAGCTGAACCGCATCATCATCCGTACCTCGCTCCCAAGCTCCCAAGCTCCATCGACACCCCTTTGAATCTTGACCTTCCGAGCCTCCTCCAGCTTTGTACTTTCTCTCAGCTGCCAAAAGGCATAGACAAAACTGCGGTTCTCTTGGTTGATTTCACAAAGTGGACGCCAGGAACCTGACAATCATTTGCAACAAACATTCGGTATTAAACTTTGGTACCTAGCCAGGCAGATTACGATACCATCCGAGAACTTGGCAGCTTGCAGTTCAATTGGAGCATATCCAGCTTGTCGAGCGCATTTGACTGCGCGGCGCGTTGTACAAAGCAAGAACCCTATTAAAGATCGACCCGCCGAACATTGGATTTCCAACATTGTCAACACAGAGCTCGCTCGAGTCCCCTCAAATCCCAGATTCTTTCCTGCTTACGCGCGTTATCCATACCTTAAACCGGTGCGATGCCGACTTTCGCCTTCGCAACCTTCCTCATCGTCTGCCGTAAGTTTACTGCTCCCAGCCTTACCTCAACACCATGCCTAATTTACCACACCCACACTAAAACGCCTCCTAGCAACCGCCTTCTTCCTCGGTATCCTCTTCTCCCTCTTCCCTTACGACTACCCCCTCCTCTGGGCCTCAGGCTCACCCACCCAATCGCACCTCCTCCAAACGGAAGCACACCTCCGCCTTCTCCATGCCTCCCCCGCCCTCATCGTCCGCATCCTGCACACTATGATCTTCCTCGGCCTCCTCGGCCTCATCACAAAACTCTACAAACCCTCCGAATCCAACATGCTCTTCGACGGAGGGAGCCTCGTCCTCTACATGTGCGGCATCGTCGTTTATGTCGCGAATATCGTCAAGGGACTGAGGATCGTGACGCAGGGGACTTATGGGCGCGGGTTGGCGAATCTGGATATAGATGAGTTAGACAATGTGGACAGGGCGGGCTATGAGGAGGATACGGGGGAGAGTGTGCTGGGGAGGGAGGATAATCTTAAGGTGTTGAGCGCGAGTAATACGATTCTAGCGCTAGTGTTGGTGGGGGTGTTGATTCTGCAGGCGGGCCAGTGGTATGCCGAGAGGGCGGATGAGAGGGAGAGGAAGAATATTAGGGAGGAGGAGAAGAGGGAGGAGAGTGAGGAGGGGACGGGCACGAGCGCGAGCACGGGCACGGGCAGGAGGTCGAGTCAGAGGGAGGGGAAGAAGGTAAAATAGACTGGATTCCTTGGGCAGATAAAGTCACAATTCTTTTACGGAGGAATGAAAAAGATATTAGTGTTTCATTCGCGAATCTGTACGCAGCCAGCCCTACATTGTAGTGAGGGTATATACCGAAAGCAACGGTCGAGCACTTCTGTGGCTCCGTGCCTAGCTAGAAGAACCCTCCGTGATTATAGAACACGCTGAAGCCAAATGTACGGGCATATACGCACTTGTCGAGCGACGAAAGCAGCACGCAGGAAAGCACCATTTCTGTGCAACCGCACCCACCGAGCGGTCATCATTGCCCCCAAGCCATCAAGAAACGCCCTGCCCTGTCGCAAATTCGCAAGTGAAAAACGGCCTTCCCATCCCCCAGTCAGCGTCAACCAGTCATCCAGTGTCTTCGTGCTCGTAGCGAAAATGCCGGAATAATGCATCCAGCACCAAAGATTGGCACTGGAGAGTACCAGAGATTGAGGCCACTCCGCTACTCATCATGCCTATCATCTCGAGTTCCCATAATTGGTAAAAGCGGTTACTGGGCTCGAAGCGAGCGGAGGCGGAGCAGGATAGGTCGCACTTCCAGGATAAGAAGGTACCTGCGGATAAGCGCTGTTCACGGACCCGAATTGGTGGGTAGATTGCGAGGATGAAGAAAGAGGAGGCGCACCCTGGTCGTCTTGCGACCATAGTTTTAGACTGCTTTTATAGTAGCCTGGCATATTCGACTTCGATTGGGCGCCGTTCTGTGGTGGAGCAGGAGGAGGAGGTGGTGATTTAGGGTTGTAGAATGACGGAGCTTGGTTTGCGGAGGAGCTGGGGAGGAAACTGTTTGAGCTGAGACGAGGTGGATGATGGGCTAATGTGGAGGAGAAGTGCGGTTGGGAGGTGTGGGTGGTGGTCATTTCTGGGAAGCTCTGCATGAAAGGTTGGTATTGCTCCGGACGCATGCCATTCCAATCGCTGGAAAATCCCGGATCAAACGTGATTCTGTTCCCGCCCGTGAGGTATTGCGGTTGCGGACCCGAGACGAGCCCGCCTTCGTCTTCTTCTGCATGGAGCGCATCGTTCAACTCGTCGAAGAGTTGATCATCTGGTCCTACGGAGATCTGGCGCGCGTGTCCCTCTTGCGGCCGTGCTTGGTCTCTTGACGTGGCGGGCGCTGAGGAAGCCTTCGCATTTGAACTGATGTCGATAGAGGTTGGTACAGTCTTGACAGTCTGTGGCCATGGCTGCGATGGCAAGAATGATTGATGCGAAAATGGAGAGAAGCGCAAGGCATTGTTTTGAAAGGCTTGCGCATCGAAATGGAGTGCGCCAGGAGCAAGGCGCTGTGACTCGGTCGACTGCTGGTCTCGTGAATTCGCTGCCTGCTGTAACAGAAGCTCGGATTGACGTGCGAGCTCCCGCGCAATTGCCTGGAACCTTAATAGCGACGGAGGGACCTCGAAGACGACGCGTGTGCGGGGTCCTGGCGATGGTGATGGGGTGCGCTTTCTTTTTGTCATGACGACCTCTCGATCTGGGTCTATGGCCGTCTATGGACGAAACAGGATCTGCTGTTCTGATCGCAATCCGACGCTTCTACGCTCGGCATCGAGTGCAATCGATGAGCGCGTTGGAGCACGTGACAAACTCTGTGGCATATGCTGACCCCGCTCCAAATCTCAAGGCTAAAAGTGATGTCCTCCTTTGGCACGTTTCACTAGTGTTCTTCCGGCCATTGCTTTATCAACTGACTTTGTCGCAGCTTAGCCTTACCAGATCGGGTAACGCGGCTCCGCCCTGCCTGGCCCGGTCATAAACAGCCCGCTGCTCCTGTCTCTCACTTTTCCTCCCTCTTTCGCTTCGCCTCCTCTTCGATTGATCGCCTCTTCTTCGATTGATCGCCTCCTCTTCGATTGGTTTGCAGAAGTCAAAATATGGGATCAGTACCCACTCTTCAGCTTGATTTGGGCGAGTCCGTAAGCGAGGTCAACACATACCAGCTACATTTTGAGAAGATCAAAAAGTCGAACCCCGATTGGATTTTCCTAGACTCTCCTCGACGCAAAGTTTTCCGAATGCATAATTCTGTTGTCAAATTTGGTGCTAGAGTGGACGTTCGAGAAGCCCAAACATTGCAATTCATCAAGAGATCAACAAAGATTCCAGTTCCTAATGCCACTAGCCATCTGCCAAATGCTATAGTGATGGATTACGTTGAAGGTTGCAATCTTGAAGACTGTTGGACACGATTGTCGAGTGGAGAAAAGCGATGCATCGCCGAGCAGATGCGCGACATTCTCCAACAACTACGGGGGCTTGGAGGCAGCTACATTGGTGCCGTGAATCGAGGGCCTGCCGTGGACGCTCGAAAGTCTACTTACAACGGTGGCCCGTTCAACTCCGAAGGTGAATTTAACGAGTTCCTCCTACATAACATGATCTCCTCCACCCCGTCATTATATCTCATGGCGATGCAGCACAAAATGAGGAGAGATCATGCTATTGTTTTCAGCCACAATGACTTAAATCTACACAATATTATTGTGAAAGATGGGGCTATTGTGGCTCTTCTGGACTGGGAATTCGCCGGGTGGTATCCAGAATATTGGGAGTATGTCAAATTCTGTGCTGCGTCATGCCACGACCGAGAATGGCATAATTTTGGTCCGACTCTTTTTCCAACGACCTATCCCGACGAATTGATCAACGATCAATTCTTCGCTCTGTTCGTTTTCTGAGAAAGCTAGGGTTGAGATATCTGCAGGGCTGTTTAGATTGGAAACGTACTCCGCATGAGAAATTCAAAATTCGTCTGGCGCATCGACGAGGACTTCGGCCATAGCATCAATTGCGTTAGAACGCGCATCGCTGGTGATCCACCCGCTGTCACTAAGCTTCTTCAATGCATCACCAATCCAGCTTTGGCAATTCCAAGAAGGGTCTGAATTATCGATTGGGGTCGACTTGATTTCCGACTCAATGGCAACCTTCCCTTGTCCCTGGATTGTTCCCACCGGTATCTGCTTGACAAACTTTTGGCTCTTGAATGGATCTTCCCCTCGCTTGACTTCAGCTTCAAAGAAGCCACTTGCCCCAATAACGTGTAATAGCAATGTGGTATTATCAGGAAATTCGACGAATAGGACAGTGTGTCTGTACTTAGAAGCATCAATGGGGCTTCCCTTGTAAAGTATAATGCTGAGAGATGCAGCCATTGCAGGAGAGATGGTGTGAAACGCAACACCTGATTGACAGCAGAGTCATCGAGGGATGTGGTAGGATCCTGAAAGACCTGATTAGCCGTAGGCAAAATAGAGCATGGTGCTGAAAAGGTCACTGTTTTGGAGGGACTCTTTTTTGCTGTAGTGGCAGAATTTTAGCGGTATGAAGTCACATGACCATAGGGTGCAACACATCCCGCACGTCTCGTGGTGCACCTCAACTGGGCCATTGATAGGGTGGGTAGCATTGCGGTCGAAGACATCCTGCATACATACTTTCAATCGACTTCCGATCCGCCAAATTCAAGAACGTATCGTAGTGCCGCTGTGTGGCCACGCAACAGCGTCCCGACTTAACATTGAAGTTCCTTGTAGGCTCTCAAGCTTATGACGAACACAGATGGGGGGGCCACACCATCCAAAGTCTTCAAGCAGTCGGATCACATGTGTAATCAACTTCAGAAACATCACAAGCTAAGTTAGTTCCAGCCTTCCAGCAGCCTTCTTCCAAGCTTCTGTGCTCAGCAACCTAAGAATCAGAGTCTGTGTTGTCGTTTCTCTTTGGTCCCCACATAAACTCCACGGAGAATGATATCTAAGGATCGGCACTGTCTTCGTCGAATGCTTGAGCCTCGCCTCCAGCTTTCTTCCTCAAAATATATTTATTCTCCCAGATCTCATTATTTCTATTGCGGACGATCGGCTGTACCTCTCTACCACGGGCTTGAACAAACCACAAATGACACCCGTCCAGGCTTGCCATGCATCCTTTTACGGCTACCCGTTCAAGGCTTCAACAACATCCGATGGTAGATCTTTACCCTGTACACAGTATTTTCGTCTCGAACGGGTTGAGATGCGATCAGGAAATACGAGTTTTGTGACGATCCCCCCAAGCAAAATCAAAGTCAGCCCACATGGTTGAATATAGCTCAAGCTGGATCCTTGACAGCTGTAATATTGCACGTCGGATGGACAAGCCGATACTTAGGGTATCCCGACGATTGTCTAGCCTCTGCCTGTAACACAAATCTCCGCTTATGCATTGCCATTTCTCAGCTATACGAGACTTTGCGGTTTATTTTCGTGCTTTCAATCTCTTGCTTAAACCTTTTGGTCTATTCTCGGCGTATTTGGCTGCCTCTCCATGCAACGCCTGTTGGATGGGTTCCTGGAAATGAAACAATTGCGGGGGCAACAATCATCCTGCATGTCTTACCTTGGAGGCCATACTTTGTGCAATTCCCAGAAGTATGTTCCAAGCTGTGGCCTGAGCCTCTCCATCTTCTTTTCCCCTGCTGGTGTGTAGTAGGAGTCAAATATGGTCCTTGATGGCTGGCTGAATAGTACGAGATGTGTCTGTCAGGAAGTTCGTAGCCAGTTTTCGATGGGCTGATGAACGAATCCCAATGATTCACAACGCCTTCTGACGAGGTTGCCGAACCTTTCGACCCTGCGAGGTCTCCTCGGAATCGTAGATCTAGCGATCTAGCAACCTTCAGCTCTCAGCCTGCTGCCTTGGTGTTTGCTACCGGTCCTATTCGGGATTTGCCCCTCGGAAGGCGTTGACGACCACTGCATGGCTTTTTTCTCCCTTCATCACTTGTCGACGCTCCGAAAACAAGATTCATCGAAGGAAGACGAGGCAGTAGCAGAAAGCTCTCAGGACGCCTCCAAGTAATCCTTCCGAACCCAGATGAGCGGAAGGGAAAGGTATATAAGGTCCTCAAGTCTCCCGTCTGTCCTCTTGTTATCCAGCAGACATCCACCTTTCGTTCTTGCAACCAAGCAACCAAATCCAAGCACTTTCATCCTTTTTTGAGATCTCAATCTCTCATCTACCCTACCAAAATGCATTTGACTAAGGTCCTTGCCCTCGCAGCCCTCTTTGCTGGCACAGCATTTGCTGCACCTGCCGCAGAGGCAGAGGCGAACCCACCACACAAGCCACACAAGCCACCCAAGCCGCAACCCACCACTGTGAATCAGAGCAACCAATGCGGTAACGGTGTTACGCCTTTCTGCTGCAACACAGATAACTTTGGGAAATATACTAGCTGTTATGCCATGAGTAAGTCCTCTCAAACATACCCAGTGGTCCCTTTCTCCTCATATCAGTCGAGAGTCGTCGTCGAGGCTGTGATTGACTTGTATCATCAACATGCTGACGTGATATGCAATAGCTGGTGGGTCTCAGTGCTCAACTACCATTGTCTGCTGCAACGCACAAGACGTAAGTATCCTTCCCCAAGGCATCCGCATAACCCTTCTAAAGAAGTACCTTAGAGTATTCAAGTCTGTGTGGGCAACGTCAATGTTGTTCTCAAATGAGCATGACAAGCACATTGACCCCGTATCCCAGCCAGATAACTCAACAGAGCGATACAGACAACGGGGTCTCATCAGATGGGGGCAAAGATGTCTCTTGGAGTAAAGCCTGGCTCCGTGCTTTGAAAAGCACTGCCTTGACAATATTTGCAGCTTTTCTTTAAGGGACTGTTTGCTGAAAGTTCTGGTGGTCTTGCTAGTTATTTCGTCATTTATTGATTGGCTTCTCGAGCTCTGGACACTCACTCATCGCAATCGTGTACCGAAACCAAACTCATAGCTGGTAGCAATCCACGTCACTCATTTACCTCCCTTTTCCTTCCATATGCTTCCGTATGCCTGGCCAGCAGTAATACCACTCCGCCGGAGTGATTGGGCGAGACCTTGATTTAAGGATATAAGGCTTACCTGATCAGGCAAGCCGACTCCTTGGCGTAAATTGGATCTGGTATGCACGGAGCAGAACTAGCGAACGCCTCTTGACCTAAATTCCAGCAGTGCCCGGCTCCCCCGGGCTGCAGAGGCGTGGTGTCCACTTTCACGGTCTAAGTGGCTGACTTCTTGGCCCAATCCTGTGTGAAGATTTTGGCACTAGTTGTTACCCAAGCCTCAGGTGTTACGTTTTTGTATCACAGATTTGTCAAGCGTTCGTGTCAAGCATCCAAGGAGTACTCTGTATCTCGGTGCCAAGCAACACTTGGTTCATCGTGCCGTCATACTGGTACTGGGATGGCATTCGGAGCCTTCTTTGATGCGGGCCCCCGCACCAAATCCCGCTTAATGATTGGTAGGGGTTTTTTGCTGCTGTGCATTGTCAAAGCCACTGGTGACAGGAACCACATTCGTTGGGTGCGGCGTTATTTAGAATAGAAGCTGCACATTGGGATGAAGAAGGTACCACTCGTAGCGTCTTAACTCGTCAATCTTACCATTTCCCTCCAAGGCCTAACACCCCTCCACATCTTGAGCCTCGGGCTATCTAGGCGTGCAGCTTAAGCGTGCTTATGACATTGATTTCGTGCCCGTTCGGACACTGATTTTTTGCTTTCACCATTAGGAAGCTTCTACCCCTGCAAATTCACGCGTGCTTTTCCAATGTGTAACCATCCTTTGGCAAGCCCGTGACAAAATTCGGATTTTATTGCAAGCATCCACGTTACTCGAATTTGTAGTCCTAGGTCGCCAAGTAATCACTTTCACTCACACCAAGTCTTGGCACACACTTTTCACTCCACTGCCACTATTTGGCCTTCTTTACGATTATTCAATAGATGAAGCTGCAATGGCAAGAAGGAAGTGCGAACCCAGACGAGGGGGCCGAACTTTATGAATGGTCAGTTTACTACGCTTTTGTTCACTTGGGCAGGTTATACAAAGCCCTCAACCTTGATGTTCTACCGGTTGACGAAGCCCGGCAGGCTGTTGTTGAGGCAATCTTTTCAAATTATATATACATGAATTCTTTTGTTCAATTTACCAGATCTTTCTTCGTTTTTACTAGACCCGCAACTCGACAAATTGTTCAGCCTACCCGAGATATGGATTCATGATATTGTAGATCAAGGTGTTACTCCTGATTTCATTATAGAGGTCAAACACCTTGATCTTGAAATACGTCGATCAGACAACGCAGGTAAAAGATGCTTCCTTCCTAGGCTAAACTATTGTTACAATGTCAAGTAGACAAAATCATGCCAATCTCAATGTTATGGCAAGAGGGGGCAATACACGATCTCACAATCATTCGTGTATGAAGCTGACGATGCAGCATTCTTCGTATTCTAGGTCGCCCAGAACGCCACTCTTTCCGTAAGAGGCAACTGGGGCAAATGCACGGCAAACCAAGTAATTTCAGTTACATTCTTCAGTAGTAATAACGGATTTAGATTGTGACAGACCCTTTTTTCAACTGTGCTTTATCCGTCCACAAAGTACTTGTACACTGTTGGACTAGTCTTTGAACTTTCCTGGAGTCCATTTTGATGAATGAGTGTATGAAGAGAAGAAGCTATCTACGCAAACTAGCAAGGAAGAAGGAAATAGGCCTGTGCTGAGTAAGCCGCCAAGGAGGACCTACAACACACCCCCACAAGTGTAGCGGCGGAGACGAAGCCTGCTGTCGTCTTAAATAGGCAATGATATAGAAAACCATGGTATTAAGGCCTCTGCCCACTCATTCCCTCTTCTCACTGTTCATATCCGCGCCTTTGCCTCCTCGAAATGGCTCAATCAGGGCTCTTCAAAGGCCATATTTGTCTACTTTTAAGGCCTTGATCAGTCCATCGGTCTTCTGCCTATCTGTGAGCACGTATTCCATCGAAATAGTCCCATTCTCAATGGTCTTCTATACGAACTGATATCGAACGTTGATATATCTTATCCGTCTATTTTATCTTGTCTTTTTGATTAATGCTATAACTTCTTAATTGTTCACCTAAATAAGAATAGAGCTTAGCTCTGCAATATCCTGAATTTCCTATATATAGAGATCTATTCATATAATATCTTAAGTAGCTGTTAATGTAGCTATATACTCTATCTCACAAGTAGATAGAGCAATCATCGATTGCCTTTTCGTAAACTAATAAATAGAGCCATTATTCAATATAAAAATGACGTCTGTTATTAATTTTGTAGAGCTCTCTTCTATCTAATTCGCGTTAGAATAGTCTTGCAGAGAATCACTGTCTTAATATATCAGATCTTTATTAATAATATCTCTTAAATAGTGTAAAATGTGTTTAAAAGTAATTTAAATCGTTTCTGAGAGTTTTGTTAACATACTTATAAGACAGCTTGTGACGTGGACTATATTAGAGCGCGAAATAACGGCTAATTACTGTATTTTATTTACAAGTCTTTTAAAGTTCTTTATTCAAATAAGAATGTTAGCGGGCTCAATCTCTAGATCTATCTTTATAGAGATAGGCTTTGACTTGATATCTTATAGCTCTACATTCTGCAGAAGATGAGTCGTGAATTTTGCTTGCGTTAAATGAATAGCCTGCTTTTCGCGTGTGATTTCCATATCTAAATAGATCTTACAGGCGTCAATATTCTTTATTTTAAATCGATTTAATATGATCTCTTTAAGCTGGCGAATATCTTGATTATTACTGTTTGTAATGATATAATCATCGATATAAAAGAAGATGAAGATAACGCCATTTAACGAGCGCCGAGAATAGAGGGCTAAGTTGTATGAAATCTGCGAATAGTCTAGATCTCGCAGAAAGACGGTCTGAGTTCTATATTAAATAGCTGAAGACGTTCGGAGATTATATAGAGCCTTTTTTAGTTTGCAAATCTTGCTCTTTTATTTATATTCAATAGACAATTTGATAAAAACGTCGTTCTTAATCTTCTTATTTAAGAAGATGACGACAGCGTTCATCTATTGAATATTCTAGCTATTTTCTGCGGTTAGAGTAAAGAGAATTCGCGTTATTTGAGCTTTGATAGTTGAGGCTATTAATTCGTCGAAATTAATATTCTCGTCTTTCTGCTCAAATCCGCGGATTATTCATCGAGCCTTTTGTATTTTAGACCCGATTTCCTACTCTTTTTCTGTAAATATTCATCTGTTTAACAGTATATTACTATTCTTGGGCATAGAATTGGCGTTAATAACTGATCAGATCTTATTCTCTTTAAGAGTCTTGATTTGAATATTTATAATCTCACGTTATATTCTTAATTTAGAGCCACTTCGAGCTTTATTAAAGGATTTTGAATAATAATTTAAAGATCTCTTTAAAACGCGCACAGAGATCGCTATAGAGAGCGTATTCGCGTTATTAGATATTTAGTTAGATCTAAGTAAATTTAGAGTATTTTAAGTCATTTCTAACAGCTCTGCCTCTCTCTATTTTATATGATATTCCTCCTCTTCAATTTCAACTATTTCGAAAGAAGGAGAAGACTCGAAGATCGAAATTTGAGGCTGAATTTGTGGCTGATCTTAATTAGCTGTAGAATTATGTAGAGAATTTGGCTCAGCTATTTCGCATAATCTTAAATTTTGCTCATCAAATTCAACATCTCTATAGAACGACAATTTCCTGCTTTTTAGATTCTAGAGGCGGTAAATTTGCGTAGAATCGTAATTAACAAGCCTCATTTTCTATCCTCTCGGGGAGAGCTTGTCATGACTATTTGCGTGAGGAATTCACGCGTAAATTACGCAGCCAAAAACGCGAAAATAAAGAATAGATAACTTATAATCGTAAAATATCTTAAATAGCGTTATTTCACGACTTAAGGATCTTATTAGACTGTAATTCATAAGCTGAGTAGCTGTATCTACAGCTTCTGCTTATAAAGAGATAGAGAGATCTGTTGCTGTTAGTATGAATTTAGCTTTTGAGCAAATCAGGCTAACTGATCTCTTAAAGAGACTATTCTGTTCAGAGGTATAAGAAGCTGAATTCTTCTCACGAATTCCTCTTAATTTAAGCTATTTTGTGAATTTTCGACTCTCAAATTCGGACCCTTCATTCTTGCGAATAATCTCCATTTTATGATCTTTTGCGTTAAGCTCAAGAATCCATTCTTAAATAACTTTTTCAGCCTCATTTTTACGCTTGAGAGAAATAGTTCTTCGAAATCGACTGAATTCATCTATCATAACTATAAAGAATTTAGCTCCGTTCTTATTGATAGATAATTCATCAAAATTCTCAGCTATTTAAGCTTCTTTAGAGATAAAAGTATATTCTCTTTCACATAAATTAATATAAATTTGTTAATTAGAGCGCAGAGCTTTTAAAGATGTTATAAACTCTTAATTTGATTTTCTGCGCTATTTTTTAAGTATATAGAGTTCGCAGAATTCTCTCTTTTCAAATTTAAGCTCAAATTAACGCTCTAAGGTCTCTGATAATAGGCGTATAAATTTCAAATTTAAATGACTTATTCTTTGATGAATTAGCTGTTCTGACAGCTTTGGAATTTCTTTTTAAATGTCTTTTTAATCCTCAATTTTTGAGGATTTCGCTAATTCAATCTGTTCAACTTGAAATACTCCATTTTTTGAAAGTATGAAGATTAAGAGCTTATTCTTTGTAAGAATAGCCCTTCTCTATTGCTCTGATTTGAAGCTAATTATCTAATTATTTATTAATAGAGCGTCAATTGATAGCAAATCTATATTCAGATTATAAACGAAATAGATGTTAAGCAGTTTAATTTTATTCTCCAGATAAATAGATTCTTTTTCTTTGATATTCAGCTTATTATCATTACTTATCCTGATCTTTTAAGGCTTAATAGGCGTTATATTCATAAGGAATTCTCTAAACTTGATTATATAGAATGAGGCCGCAGAATTAAGCAATTAGCTATTCTCTTGTAAAATGCAGACGTCTACAGCAGATCTAGCTATTAATTGGCTCGCAATCACTTCTTTTTTCGTGAACCCTCTATATCTTCCTTTATTCTAATCTGAAGAAGATCGTTTTTCTGAATATTTAAGTCAGTAATTATTGATTAAATGTCTAATATGATTATAGTGAGCGCATAATGATTTCTCGTCTTTTTTAGAGTCGAAATTTCGCTCATTTCGCTTATTTTATTTGATAATAGATTTTGGCGCATTTGAATGACGAAATTCGCGTTAATTCTTCTCGAAAATAGATACGCGAATCAGAGCCTATTTAAGACTCTTAAAATCAGAGATATTATTCTATCTAATTAACTCTAAAAAGACTTCTTGACTGAATTAGAATTGTAGACTTGTTATAAAGATTCTTATCAGTAAATCAAGATATATTTAATTCTCAGAAGACTTAAATTAGACTTTTAGACTATTAAATTTAGAAATATAATCTTGAATAATCTGCTCAGAAGCTTATCTTAATAGGCTTAGCTTCATTAATAAAGTAGTGTAGATTATTACACCCGAATTTAAGTATCTAGCTAATAGAATCGAGTACACCTTATTTACAGATTTATTCTTAAATTCGAATCTTATTATTATTAATAATAATGCCAGAATTAGCTTTTGAAGAGCTATATTCACACTCTTAAATAGATCAGACTCAATATTCTCTAAGCAGCTCTTTAAGACGTCTAAAACACATAACCCGCGTGCTTTTTTTCTAAGTTAACTATCTTATTAAGAATATGTCTCTGATCCCGTCAGAATTGTAATTATTTTAAATTTAAAGAAGTCTAGCTTTTTCTTAAATTCAGTCTCTGAGACTGATATTGCGTATTAAGATCTTATGAGTGATAATGAAGATGCTGACTAATTATTTGCGGCCATATTCTGCATTAGAATTCGCTCAATATCGTTTAATTAGCTATAATTTTATCTAATTGTCGTTAATTCGTCTAATTAGATTGTTTGAGGAGGGGTATGAAGGTCTTCTGCAGAGCCTACTGCAGATCTTATAGGAGTTGCGGGCGTTTTTGATCGCTCACCCCCAGAACTCTGCGATTTCGAGCGAGAAGAGGCTCTAGTATCTGCAGGCATTGGTTAAAGAGGATATAACAGTTACGCTATATCGATACAGCTCTGTTTTGCGCTATTTGAAGTGTTGAGGGCTCATAACCTGATGAATGAGTGTATGAAGAGAAGAAGCTATCTACGCAAACTAGCAAGGAAGAAGGAAATAGGCCTGTGCTGAGTAAGCCGCCAAGGAGGACCTACAACACATTTGTCTTGTTATTTATCGCTTGCTACTTCCCAGGTCACCCCATCAGACTGCCAAAGTGACAGAAGTTTGTTAGGATTATACACGAGGAAAGTATGAAACCTTCTGCCTTAGTACCGTGTGTCTCCACTACGTGTTGCCCCCGATCTGTCATTCGGGCGTCCTCTCGGTCGGTACATGGTAATTTCTTCATGCATGCTCGAAATCTGCGACGAGTGTACATTTGTGCGTCTCCAGGGTCTGAATGAGCTGGGACTCCTTCGAAGGCTCGCCTCTCTTTAAGAAGCCCTGTGTAGTCGAATAAGTGACAACTGTATTATTTCAGCATCTCTCCAATATATGCGCTGTTTCAGTCAGTACGAAATGCTCAGGTTTCTCGACCGAGATCTGTAGCTTTTTGGAAACATGCTGGCGTGCAAGATTTTCCATGACATTTGTGTAGTTCTGCCTCTCATTATCAATAAAACCAGAGATCTATTTTTGGCCACGCGTCCTCGGGACCTTGCGGGCCGTCCTGCGGCAACTCCAAATCTCAATTCCGCGCTGCAGAGTACATTATTCAGCAAGGTGAAGGAGAGTTTTGAAGGATTTTAAGATCTGAACATCAACGCGGAACGTCGAGGACTCAAAGCAAGGTCAAAGCGCTAAAATGTCTCAAAAGTTTGCAGCAGACAGCGATACAGAACCGGCCCCCTCAACGCCACGATCGCCTAACACTTTGGAATCCGTTTCGGCTTTCGCGCGCTTCGAATTCGAGCCGGGGAAGAGCAATGACGGTACCAAGGTGTTGATGGTCGAATGGGAGGACTACAGTGAGACCAGGGGTGCAGAAGGGCTCTGGCAGGTATCATGGTCAGGGAAGACAACCGTCCTGCCCGCCGACGAGCGCACAGCGGACAATACCAGACGGTTCTACTTACTGCTTCCTCCGGGAACCAAGATACCGCCGCATGTGAAGCTCAGCTATCAGCCGACACCGAAATCAGCTTCTGCGGTCAAACAGGCTCAGCATTTGACGATCAACCTCTTGCCAGCCATCTTCCCGCCCGAGCTTGGTGTTACTTCGAGAACTAGCGGTAGAAAGGGTGTACTGCATACAATATGGGCCAAAAAAAGACTGCAGGTGCTGGACAAGGAGATCAGACAGGAGCAGGAGCACAACCTGGAAGGCATTGCATTGGAAATGGCTCTTTCGGAAAAAGAATGGATAGAGAGTAATTTTGGCATTGCGCCAAGGTTGCCAGCTCTAGATATGTCCTCCGTCCCAAAGTATCCAGGAGGTGCGCCGAGCCCGGGCTTGACCAGCCCAAAGAGCCCAGGCGGGAGAAGACTGAGTGAGAAATTGAAGGGTCTTAGTATTGGGACGAGCGAGAAAGACTTAGCTCCACGTGCAGAAGGTGAAACGTCTCGTTTGATGTTGAATTTTGGTCTGTACTGATTTTATACCCAGGTATGAACACCCCGAGCCACGAGGTACATCCTCTGTCCCCGGAGTCTTCCGATGTGGCATTTTCTTCGTTCAACTCATTCCGCCAGACACCCTCTACTGGGCCAAGTTCGGCAGCAAAGAAGAAGGTTACGTCTCAATCTCCACCGGACCACGTCAAATACCAGCAATCCGCTACGTCTATGCCGTCGATCAATTTTATTTCGAGTATGCAAGAAGTAGATGAAGGCGAGGAGCTCTTCGCCAAAGCATTGAGTCCACGAACGCCGGATGTAGCAAGAAGTCCATTCTCCTTCTCTAGCCAAGAGACGATGCCTTACTTGAAGGCAAAGAGAGACAGTTGAGACACCAGATCGCCATTTCAGATTTGGGGCCTCGCTTGTCTTGACAGAAAGCTAGTCTGCTTTGTCAGGCATAAAACTCGACACGTGATGTGCACGGTCTTCCCATTGCCACTCCGATCAGGCCCTCTGATTGATTGGCTTTGCTCACTGTCGAACTCTGCAGAATTGGCTATCGAGATCTCACAATCTTTGTGGCCCCAGTAGGGTTTGGCGTACGGTTCTCTCCTCCTGCTGAGTTGGGCTCCTTAGCGAATCGTTTGGCAAGTGCTTGGCAAGCCGCCTCATGTGCGATGCCATCGGCTCCCAAAGTTCTGTATCGAAGCTTTGCCTCTAGAATGCTCATCCTGATTAGCTTTCGATGACAGAAAATACAATCCGAGGTTAACAAAGGTGTGTTGAGGACTCTCATCGCTAGACATCGCGCGGCTCTTACATTGCGTTACTCATCATGACCGATGAGACTGCAATTAGTCTGGTATAGCCTCGACACGGCGAAACGCACAGGCATCGGGTTGTCATCTATCTCCTAGCGATCACCCCATCCATAAACGGTCCAGAAAACTAAAGCAGAAGCAAAGTATTCGACGTTTCTCGAAACCTTCGTCTCGGCACCTTCACTTCGTCCTCGAACAACACCAGCCACCGTATCAGCGCACAGAAACTGGACCATGTACAGGCAGAATATATCATAATATCGACAATGATCCCTCTATGATTATTAGCAGGGCAAACTCAGCCACCACGATGAGGTAGATTAACGAGAACAAGAAGAGCCGCGCCTGCAGCTTCAGTTCAAGTAGGAGGAATTGGAAGACAACGGGTGTCAGTGCGTTGGAGGTGTTCGGGGACATGTCAATTGGTAGCAGTGGAAGGTACACGAGCAGGAATGAACTCGTGTAGGACCGTTTTTCCAGTCCAAAAGATCAGGAGCCGGTTGTGATGGATCGACGCTGGATGAGAACCGGTAAAGCAGTGGCTTCATCATTTTCATGCACCTAGCCACAATACGCATAGCTGATCTAATTGGATTGGAAGCGATGAAGCTGCCTTGTCCCTATTACTGTACTTGGAAGTGAACTCCATAACTGAGGAGCCATGGCTAAGAGGAGCATCTACGGTACCATAGCCACCTCCGGGACTTGGCTAGGCATTAGCACACAACATATCATTTCCCAGGAACATGATTTTAATGAGTACACGAACCAACCAATCGTCAAGCTCTTTTGTGCCAGAACTTTGTTGCTGCGCTCGTTGATGTCTTCCTCTTCTCCTGACTGTACTGCTAACTAGCGGGTCTCGTGCTGAGAGTTCATGCTTCAGGGAAAGCAAAGAATGTCACCCAAAAAGGCAGGTGGACAGAAGAAGAAGAAGAAGAAGAAGAAGAAGAAGAAGAAGAAGAAGAAGAAGAAGAAGAAGAAGAAGAACTCAAAGCAGGCATCTATTAAATGGTCCCACGGCCTGTGACAGCAGTGGTGATGGCAGGATTTGTATCTTGACATTTGCTTCTGCAACAACAGAAATCTCGACTCCCTCTGAATCACACGAGGACAAGTATGAACAAATGAGGCGAAGGTCCGAAGTGAAGGCATGGGGAACAAATAGGAGCGAGTTACCATCAATGAGACAGTAAGGATGACAATACAGGATGTTTTTGAGAGGAGACCGGAAGTGAAGCACACGTGAGAAGCACAGGTTAGAGACTTGATTTTAAAGTATCATTGACATTCGAATTGTCCTGAATCACAACTTGTAGCAGATCTCTTGCGATGACCCTAGTCCGGTCAGTTCGTATGTAGAATTGAGGTTCTTGATTTTGCATCTTCTTCCGAGATCTTCTACACATTGTCCTCATTGTCGTCACCACTAGTGCCTGACCCGGGCAGTAGATCTAGGTGCTGACTGCGTAAAGACGATGAGCTCGTTGATGATGAGTCGCTTCCAACCCTTGGTGGCTGAGCCCTCGCTGCTTCTACGTTCGGCACTGAGGACACTTGCCTAAGCCCGGTCCTGGGACCCGCTGCACCTCGCAGAGAGGAGGATTGAGGACTGGGACCTGATCCCAAGCTATTTGGTGACGAGCCACTCCCGGCCGCTACACCCTGTGGCGATGATGATGGACTTCTTTCAGACCTGGCGGGCGTTGCAACCTGCCACCAAGTTGACAGATTAACTGGCTTCCAGCCTGGCCGCCGCTGAATCCTGCCGTGAAGGCCTTGTAGTAGCTTGAGGTCTGGCTCCTGCCACACTGCCCGACGACGACGCTGGTCTGACTCCAGGCCTTAGTCCTGCTGGGCTCTGCGGCAAGGGCGGCGGTCTAGCTGAGGCCCAGGGGGCTGCTGACATCTGTTTCCGTGGAGCTGGTGTGAATCGACTCCTGAGGGATTCGTCATGGCTGCCCACTGCTGCAGGCTGACCCCTTGGCGCCGTTGCACTTCCACTGGCGGACATTGCTGTAACCTGGCACCTAGTCGCTGGTGTAATGTCTCTGCTGGACTCCGCTACAGTCCGGGTCATGGAGGCACGTCTCGTCCGTGTGTCCTCTCACCCTCACGGCTCTGCCCTCCTGTAGGCTGGTTCTCAGACACCACAAAAGCTCCACTGCCGACCGGTCTGCCATTCCGGTTCCTTGACTCTGGTTCACTCTGCGTCGAGCCCTGTGGCATACTCACATCTGACGGTGGTGTAAACGTAGATGTGCTCGCTGGCGTTTTATTTCGACCGCTGCTGCACTTAGAATCCTGGCCGCTGCTGTATCTTGAGTCTCGGCAGGTGGTGCCCTCTCCATTGTATTTGGCCGAACAATGGCCGCGGCTCTATTGACATGCTCTCTCACTCGCCGTGTCTCTTCAGTGCGACCGGCGGTATACAATGCGGCTGCTGCACCCACCACCGTCGTCGCTGCAACTGGATCCGTAGTGAGATCCCGCTGGGATTCCCCGCTCTTCGTCTAGGTGCGCTTCATCCCTCATCACGCGTAGGACGATTATCCGAAGCCAAGGCGCTCTGTTGCAGCAAAACTAGAGGGAAGCTACCTTGCAACCCGAGCATGCGATTGAGCCTCCTAAAGAGCCCATATACCCGCTGGCTTGCTGGATTGCATCCGGAACGGGCATTCTATGCGAAAGCGTGGGCTCCACAGATGACTCGTGAGCTTTGATTTTCAATAAGCTTTTCAAGGCCTGTTCATAAGCAACTCGAGACCTTCTGTTGACTAAGACCAGGCAAGGCAGAATACACTGAAGGATAAGAAATACCGATCTTGAAGCAGAAACAAAAGCGAAGCTATTCATAAACCTTAGCGCAAGCTGGATCTGTTCATGATTTATATCATTCCTGTGTCATAGGGACCGAATGCCATCAAGAAGGAAAGTAACCCACAAAAGCATTCACATGCAGTATCAAACGACAGCTGTTCTGCTAGCGAGATCGCGAAGGCAGAGAGTCTCAAGTTCAAACGCAAGGAACTACATTGCCTGAAACACGGAGAACCCGGAAAATAGAGGGCGGTGCCTCAAGCTCCATTTGGTGCTAGACGCAAAGTACAAATAGTTTGGCATTGAGCTCGGAAACAGTCCAAATTTGCATCCAACCGCAACTCGAATACATCCATAGATCAGTCGGGCAATGACGCAGGCACGAATTTCCATCGCCGCCCAGCTCCTAGGGTTCATGTCATTCCCAGATAATGAGGCTTAGTGGTAGACGAGCTCTCCTTCATACGGCAGAGGGGTTTTTCAGTGATTCGTCTTTGGAGACAAAAGTTATACTAGTCGTAGCAAGATGAAAATGGAGGGATACTGCCCTGGTAGATCGATGAAACAAGAACTGTACCATTTCTTTGCAGATGATGGTTCAAGGGTAACTACTATTCCAGCCAAGGGATGGAAAATCTGCCTCGAGCTCACCACCGCTCGGGGCTTAGGGTGCTGCCGCTCTCCCTCCCCCTGGTATTACCCGGAACCGGAGGAAGACTCGGGTGGCACTCCCTCGTGCAACACGACTCCGGTGAGATTCGGCCTTAAACGCCTGCCAGGCAGCAGTCCCGGGCGTCATGCAAGGCAGACTTCGCCCTTCCAAGGATGAGCTGATCCACTGATCAAGCTGTCTTTTGGGCTCTCCGTAACTTTTCATCGATTGCTGCAGTACACAGCCTCCACTAAACGGGTTTTGTCCACCCTGCTTGGAAAAGTTAGCCTCTCTGCAAAGCAACGTCGTCAAGGTCACAGGAACCAGATCCAAGACCTGTACAATAATCACGAAGAAATCCATTCCACATAAGCTCGAATTTCGTTGTGTCAAAGGCCAACGCAACGGTGAAAAGGCCGGCGAAACGAACACAGTCGATGGCTCTTCTGAAGCGTTTCAGCTACTGAGCCTCCCTCAGAATATTGATCTTCGCTATACCGATACCACCATCGATTGGCCATCTGGGCGAGAAGAGAAGATCAAAATTATTTTGAGCAAGAGTTCCAGGCCATACTATGTCGCTTCTGAGCTGCAAGTAGGCCCTGTTGCAGCGCACATCATTCATCGAGATCCACGCTCTTTACAACGATTGGAAGGTGCTGCCATCGGCATTGATCAAGATGGTAACACGTAATTAACCACAACACCGAGGTCCAACACAAAGCCTATGGAGGTCGCTCTTTTGTCAGGCCCTGGTAGTCTAACCACAAGGCAACAGACTGGAAATGAGCAAGCAAAAATCGTATGTAATATATTGTCAGACTAGATCGGATTACGCAAAAAATATGCTGTATCCGATGGTAGGCGTAAATGCATTGTCAAAGAAAATCTCTGTAGAAAGAAGGCTGAAATGGGTAAAAGAGTATTTATTATTAGGAGGGGGAAAATTCCCCCAGATATGAAATAGAGCAAGGAAGTAGAAGAACAGTAACGGATGAGAATATCTTCCTGACTTGTAATATATTTGAGTTGAATGTGAAGGTCGATTGACGATGGAACATGAGGTAAAGTCGTGCAATGCTCACGGGTGGATCATCCTGAGTGGGTGATGGGCGGGTGAGGTGGTGATAAAAGCGGCGCCAGCTTCACCAAATTTCTTGGCATTTATCGCTTCTTCCAATGTCGAGCATCCATCTTACCTTGACACTCACCTCTACCACGAGGCATTGCGTTCTGGAACTCTAAATGATGCTGTGCTTATTGCCAGTGAAACTCCACTATCATACCATCTACCCCGACGTTTTGCACTCGTCTCCAATCTTAATTTCTTCGACAGGCCTCGTTTCCAGCAATGAATTTGAACCACGACCACTATGGCTTCGAAACCATTCGGGAAGTGCTTGACAGCAGAATTCAAAGGCTTCAAACCTTGGGGGCCTCTAGCATCACGAACGCTCGCCTCGCAGCGCAGCTAGAATTGACTACCGATATACCTTATCAAGCAGCGACCGTGAATTCGCCTGCCCGTCAAGAAACCATCTATAACATGGAATTGCTCATTACCTTTTTTTTGAAGATCCTGAAATTAGCTGCGCTAGAGGAACCCATATGAAGCACGTCAAGTCGGCCATCTATGGGCTTACGCTTGATCTATTCGATGGGGCAAGTAAGTTTTGCGCAGCACAGTACGAAAGGACGATCAAAGCAGCGACGTCCAGCCTTTGGTCGATCAATCTCCCTAGGTGAGCATAGCTAAAACGCTCGTCAAAGAGCACGCCATAGCTAGAAAGCTGTTTGCCAAATCAAAGCGTCGAGAATAGATCGTATGAGAAGGTTGCGAGGCACGAATCTCGTCCAGAAAGATCTTTCCATGGCCTGGTCAAGACGCCCGGCTTATGTCATCAGCAGACGTGTCCGAACCGGGACCTCGATCCTACTACCCATATGGGAAGGTTTTCCAATTATTACGATGCTAATGACATGACGACCAAGATACAACAATGCATCAGCTCAGTCGTCCGCGACCAAGCGACCAAGCGATAGGTCTCATACAAAGCCGAGGCGCTGGTATGTCTCCTCCATTTCTAAAGATCGATGTAGAACTCAGCGCCAGCGGATGAAGTCAAATGCATTCGGAGAACAGCCCGGTTTACAGAACATTGGCTTGTGGTGTTTTTTCGAACGGTTATGGGAAGTCTATAGCTGCGTTGTGGAACTCATTACCTCCGCGAACGACCATCACGAGGCTCAAGCTACTTGGCTCTCGTCAACGTCTTCAAGCATATCGATGGAATGGATACTTCCGTTTGGGGGTTGCGAAACGTTCTTGAGGGCCATGGCCCAATGTCTCATAGGACAGATAAGTCAAGTACACATAGTCGGAATATGGAATAGGATTTAGTTATCTGGCGAAGTATAATACTTCTATGATCTTCTCGAAAAGTTTATCTGGCTCATGTAAGAAATCTCTAAGCACTGCACCTCTTGATGAGCGTCTGAGCGTGAGCTTACTGCCATCCTCGCTTGTCCTGCTAGGTACTTTCCAACAGCCATGAATAGACCCTGCCCTCGCAGCAACAGCCATTTGAAAGCTCAGGCGATATATTCCTAGGATGGCGCCTTCTGCCAAGCCGGTTCGTCGCGGTTTCAATTTCAGACTTTCCTCGAAACGTCAGCAAAGAGCAAAGTTGAAAGCAGCAATAATGTTCACCATAAACCAAGTTTCTGTCAAAGTCTTTTCCCACATGGAACGGCTTGGTTTGGAAAACGCAAGACTTTGTTCCGCACGACAGCGCCACTTGTAAGATCCCCAGCGGGATGATCATTCCGCTGACAGCGTGGCCCCCCTCAGTCAGATGTGCTGGAGATGGCAACACCCGAGAAGCATAACATGATCTATTTCCGTGCGTGGATGGAAGCCCTTTTCATTGACTCATAGGACCTGTTGGAGAGATAGCCGAGAATCAAGTCCCGCATTGTGATTTGCAGTTATGGAAACCTCCGGGCTTAATCGCGATACCTCGCTCATCCCCTTGAGCAGTAGAAATCGCCAAGTCGTGCTGTAAGACATTTCAAGTCTTAGTTGAAGAGCTTTGAAGAGTCTTGAGGCTGACTCCTGTCTACCCATAGACGCAAAGACACATCTGTTGTCGTTTATGACCATGCCTCAAAGGAGATGGCAACGCTGAATACCGAACGGGAGGTTGACCTTGAACATGCCAATTGCCCTACTTGTCATCAGGCTTGGCCAGCGCAGTCTACGAATGAAGAAGACGTTGCAGCGGTATCTAGTCCAGATGAGATCGACCCCCAGTATTTTCGGATGCTGAGCCACACCTTGAATGGAAGCCCCAAATCTTCACCACCTACATCGCCTCGGAGACGGCTGGTACAGGCATCGAGCTCGCCGAGCAATTTCCGATCAGACCTACCCTCCGGCGCAGAATTTCTTGGAAGCTCGCCAGTACCATCCGACCCTCATGGTATTTCCTCTTCGGCATTTAGCCAAGACTACTTCAGAAAGTTCTTCGTGGAGGAGAAAGTGCTTGGACGTGGCGGGAAAGGTGTAGTGTTGCTTGTTGCGCACGTCCTAGATGGTGTTCAGCTCGGGCACTTCGCCTGCAAGCGGGTTCCCGTTGGAGACGACCATGAATGGCTCAGAAAGATTTTGACAGAAGTCCAGACGCTTCAGAACCTGTCTCATCAGAACCTAGTGTCTTACCGCCATGTTTGGCTCGAAGACGTTCGACTAAGCAAATTCGGCCCAAGTGTGCCATGTGCCTTCATCTTGCAGCAGTATTGCAATGGCGGGGACCTGCATGACTACGTTTGCGGCCCAGCTAGACCATCCGTCACCACTGCAGAGCTGAAGAACCGTCTTCGACGTAGGTCGAAGGGTGGAAGCGAGAAACCGGATGGCATAGATGAGCCGAGAAAGCTTACTCTGGATGAGATCTATTCATTCTTCAAAGATATCACATCTGGATTGCGCTTCCTTCATGCAAGTGGTTATGTGCATCGGGATCTCAAACCGAGCAATTGCCTCTTACATCAAGTTGGGGGGGAGATAAGAGTTCTCGTCAGTGATTTTGGTGAGGTTCAAGCTACAACAGCTATTCGAAAATCAACCGGCGCGACCGGCACCATCTCGTATTGTGCCCCTGAAGTCTTGCGCAGAGAGTCTCCTGACGGACCTTACCAAAACTTCACTGTCAAGTCCGATATATTCTCTCTCGGAATGATTCTTTACTTCCTATGCTTTGCTACATTACCCTACGGAAATGCCGACGTCCTCAATGATGAGAACGAAGATATCGACGATCTAAGAGCCGAGATACTCCGTTGGGAAGGTCTTGATGAAGAGGCGCATGTACGACCTGAATTGCCAGAGAAATTGTATGTGTTTCTGCGTAGGCTGCTTGCAATCCAGCCCAAGCATCGTCCCAGCGCTGGGGAGGTCGATCACGCAATTCGAACAGGCATCGGGCTGTCCGATGTGTCGTCATCCAGTGGTTTAGTGGCCTCTTCCTCGGATGATGTTTCTCAGTCAGAACGCATCACACTAATTGACAGTCCTGGACGGCAAACTCCTTCCACTCGAAACTCTACACGCCGGATGGCTCAGTCCACATCCGTCGCTCAACGATCACCTTCTCACCTTCGCCAGCTGTCTCGACCACCAATTTCTCAGGCACGGTCCGAGCATGATGGTACATCCAGCAGAACAAGAAGTCCGCGCCAGCAGCTGGTAAGGGTCACCTCCCCCACACCAGAATCCAGCCAGGATTTTTCATCTCCGTCCCGTCGAGGCTCCTGGGAAATTATTCCACCCGAGAGGGTTCCGCTACTACTCCCTCCGCCAGCTAAACGTAACCGACTCTCAGCCTCCTCGGCGCTTCTCAAATATTCCACTTTAGGAACGGGTATTCGCGTAACACTGTTTTTGGCAAAGATCATCTCATTGATGAGCGCCTGTGGAGAAAGAGCTGCCAACCCCGTCGTTGTATATCCGTTACTGATTGCTGCAATTCTCGAATTCACAGCTCCATCCAATGTTGGTGTTGTTCTTGGCACAGGCATAGTGCATGCTTTGGCACTGGTCATATCGTCCACGAGGCAGACTCTTTGTGTGCTTGAACATGGTGAAGAATATTGAGTGAAATCAATCCGACACTCAAAAGATTAGGATTTTGGCCTGGAGCTGCCGACGTTATTGAGTGGAAGCGGTTGGCGAGGCAGGGAACGACGAGCAGGGGAATATGGGCTGCGAGACAACGGGGTCTGTTGTCCATGTTCCGCCGGCGGACTCAAGTGTTGCTTCGGCTCGCTATAAAAGCCAGAAGAAGCATATATATCAAATTATGTTGATAGCAATTCGTACATCTTTTGCAGTGCATATATTACTTCCCTGAACGGCTTACTGTACCCTGCCGTATTATCTCCGTTTGTTGCCAAGATCCAGAACGTCATTGCCAAAGTCGGTGCCGTCAACTGATCCGAACCTTCATGCGCAAAAGATCCTTTCAAATAATATACAGGCAGTCGACTTCTGGCAGCTCTGTCTGGACGAAATCAGGGTCCAAAAGGAGAGCATCTGGGGATAAGTCAGCGCATACTTTGGGAGAGTCGCCACTTTTCCGCAGGCGAAGAGTGGGAGACCGGATGTCATTCTAAATGAATCTTACAAAGGAAGGCAACCCTGAGCGAGGCGATGCTTCCAATCTAATTCGCCTGCCACCCGAGATCATCCATCAGATTCTTGCTCTCCTGGAGTGCCCCGCCCTCGTCTCAGTGATCAGGACATGCCGATTGCTTCGCAAACATGCCGAAAGTGAGCTGCTGTGGGCACAATTGATTCGCGAAAGCACACCAAATCCTCCAGACAGTCCATATCCATCACTGACTTTTAGATCACTGTACATCGCGCACCATCCTTATTGGTTTCTACCAAAGCATAGACTGTGGTTCTCGGACAACGCTCATACTGGAAAGCTTGTACTGGTCAAGTACGACCCAAGAAGAGGTTGTATAGAAGGGTGCCGATTACTGGGCAGTAAGGGTGAAAGCGCCTTTCAAGATTGGTCGTATAACACCGATGTCATCATCCATTCATTCGAGCCGACAGTCACCCTGCACTACGATCGTCCTGTGATAAAGCTCGAACACACCGACCCTGCGGAACAGACAAAGCGCCAGGGATGGTGGGAAGGAGAAGTGCATATGAAGATTGGAAGTAATGCGCACGACAGCGTCTTCTCAACATTTTTCTTGAGTCGTACCATACCCAAGCAGCTTCAAGATCCAAGTATGGAGATGTGGCCACCAAGAAAAATCCCGGCGGAGGAAAGAGTTCGAAGTGCTTCACAGGACAATTTTCAGGGATGGGGACACAAGCCGCAGAGGTATGAGGAGATCAGTAAAAGGACGTTCCGGCTACGCACATGGATGCAATTCTCGGTGGGGGGCTCTGCGTTTGGCGTTAGAATGGGCGAAGAGGTGTCAACGTGGAGCACGTTGGATCCTGAGTTATACGCTCCTACCAAGGAAAAGCCTTATCAAGGCATTTGGGTGGGTGATTACGCCGGGCATGGATGCGAATTTCTGCTGGTCACGCAACGAGAGACTATACCCGGCGAGTCGTATCAAACGCAAGGCCGGTCATGGGGGGGCTGGGATCCTGATCTCCCTGAGGACGAACCTGATATGAGAGTTGTGATGGCGAACACAAGCCATGGAGGGAGTTCCATGCAGGAGGATTCAATTTTCAAAGGCAGGATTGAAGCAATCAAGTTGACGGGCGATGTGAACGTGCCTCGAGGAGAATACACCTGGATTGCCAACGACATTGGCTCAGCTGGCTTCATTCGCGTGGCTGAAGAAGAACCATTCCAAGGAGCAAGGATTGTGAAGAGCCGAGGACATTTAGCCGCCCGGGGGTTTCAAAATGGTCTGTGCCTTTCCATGTTCGAGCCTCGCTCTCGAATTCGGCACTGACTTGTTGCTCCAGATGCATATGTTCCCTCACAACTTATCATGATCTCACATGACAGATTGGCGCAGTACTGGGTGCAGCTAGGCCACGTCTCATTCTATGAGAGGGTGGACATGGATGCATTGATGAAATAAGGTCGAGTAGACGAAGGACACAGGCAAATTAAACGAAGGGAGTGAAGCAAGGCGCGCAGCATGATCATGACCAACGTGGAAGAGAACCGACAGCAACGGATCAGACAAACATGGACTGTAGCTGATAGTGTCGATTGGAGAAAAAGAGCACTCAACGCTGGCAGACTCGCGTGAGAGTCGGTGTAGACGGAAGTCTGGAATATCCATTACCCTTTCGACACCGGTTCTTCGTTCGAGGGAGAAGCCGATGGAGGCCGCTCCAATATACCACGCATAACACCTGCTCCGTTGCGTCTGTAGACATTCCAAGCGAGCAAACCGTCCATTGTTGCACATCCCATCTTCAACCTCCAGCAAGCGCAGCCGTTCTCATCTCTTCCTCTCAAACCAGGAACTGGTTCCCATGACCGCCACACTTTGATCCATCACCCACTCTCCAACTCCAAGGTATTTATCCACCCAATTCTTCAGCTCTTTGCTGTCTGAGATTTTGTCCGAGTTGAAACTGGGGCTGCGCGTTAGTTAGTGGTGCCTCAACCGTGGCTGTTGAGATTGTGTCCTTGGAAAGACGGAAGGCATACGTTAGGCCGGTACTTCGCTTCACACCGGCTAAGAAGGCTGATACTAGAATCGCGTCAAAGGCGTAGTGGGTGAGTCGACCAAGCTGCGGAAGCAGATAGCTCTGTTAGCTGTGTCGTGCGCCTAGGGAGTGAAGAAGGCGCTGCGTGGGTGTATAGGCGAAAGGGTATACCTACCACCATGACTGCAACGCTTCAGAGGAAGAATGGTGGAATAGAGTTCTGGCGAGACTTGTTTTGCCAATGATTCCAAGGCAGCATTGTCCTTGTTGTGTTGCCTGCTGTCACACCCATCAAGCCAAGGTGCACCATCTCTGCTCAATCGGGCTAGCTCCCGACCTCGCTTAAGACTGCCCTTTTCTTCTCCGGCCCGGCTATCCAGCCCTTCCTCGCGCACAAGCATCAATGCGTTCCTGATAAGCTGGGCCCCACCACTGCCCCGCGCCCTGCCCTGGAGAAGTGATACCGGTTACGACTTTCAGTCCCAGTACGAGTTTCAGAGTCCCAGTACGACTATCAGTCCCAGTACGAGTATCAGTCCCAGTACGACTTTCAGTCCCAGTACGAGTTTCAGAGTCCCAGTACGACTATCAGTCCCAGTACGACTATCAATCCCAGTACGACTATCAGTCCCAGTATGAGTATCAGTCCCAGTACGAGTATCAGTCCCAGTACGAGTATCGGTCCCAGTACCAGCACCAGCACCAGCACCGAGCACCCACGAGTCCGCGGCGGCTCAGTGCTCACCTTGTAACTGGTAGGGCTAGTTTTTCCTCCAGCTGCACATCCTGGTCAGTGCCCTCTCTCAACGTCCAACGCATCTATCTCCGCTACCCAGGAAGCGTATCCGAACCCGCACCACACAGTTCTGCTGGTGGTAGCTTTCACGAGCTTGCCACTGTGGAAAAGAACTCTTTGCAGCTACGACTTTCTCTCTGCAACAGCTTCACATCACACCTACGATCATTGTTATCGTTGCAACTTCCCCCAGCCGCCCCCAGTTCCATTCATTCTCAACCTCAGCACCCGTACAGCTGTGGGCTACTAAATCTGTAACCCATCCGCACCCTCCCACATCCTTTCCAGCTTCCTCCTCGTTCTACACTTCGACTACAACGCCCCTCTTTCCCACCACCTCACCTCCCTACATCATGGCCAACGCTCTCGAGCATCTTGCCAACCAGACGAAGCTGGAATGGACTGCAGGCTTGAATATCGACTTTCAGCCCGAGAAGAATTACCGCCGCACCTCCATCATAGGCACAATTGGTATTGAAACTGCACCTGAAGCTTCCGCTGCCATAATCTCATGCTAATTGAGTGGTGTGCAACAGGACCGAAGACAAACTCGGCCGAGAAGATTTCCATGCTCAGATCTGGTATTGCCAACTTCATCCCTTTCATTCGAGAACGCCGTCTGACCTTCGTCTTCGCCAATAGCTGGTCTTAATGTGGTCCGCATGAACTTTTCTCATGGCTCTTATGAGGTCAAGCTCCACTCCGTGGCTAGCACAATCACATGTTGACAGTCTCGAAGTACCACCAGTCTGTTATCGAAAATGCCCGTGAATCTGCCAAACAACAACCGGGTCGCCCGTTGGCTATTGCCCTTGACACAGTGAGTGTTTTGCTACCCTAAATATGATTGGCTTCGTATCGTACAGAAATCTGATGGTTGTTTCAGAAAGGACCCGAGATTCGCACAGGCAGCACACCTGGAGATGCCGATATTCCTATCAATGCTGGCACTGAGCTGCACATCACGACTGATGACAAGTATGCGACTGCTAGCGATGACAAGAACCTGTATGTCCTCCACCAAAGCTTTCCGACGTCGATGCTGACTTCCTGAAGCTATGTTGACTACAAAAACATCTCAAAAGTCATCGATACAGGCAAGCTCATATACGTTGACGACGGGATTCAATCCTTCGA
>JAABUK010001139.1_pt1 | contig 51766 bp, 48 predicted proteins | sample 5559141 | NCBI WGS metagenome assembly JAABUK01 (sample SAMN10711869, study PRJNA513367) | rock metagenome | isolation source: Antarctica rocks | place: Antarctica: Victoria Land, Pudding Butte nord | collected 2016-01-03 | reverse complement strand
GGCCGGACTGTCGGCAATCAAGGATGAAAGGGATGCGGTGAATCAGGATGATTTCAACAAGGCCGTGAGGAAGGTCGCCGAGAACAAGAAGTTGGAGGGGAAATTGGAGTACCAGAAATTGTAGGAAACAAAGCGAGACATGGGGGAAGGGAGAATGGATGAGCTCCAAAGCACAGGGAGATGAGCATTGAGCGCATCAGCACAGGCGTCGGCCCGACCTTGACTTCTACTTTGCTTACTATCTGCTGATGCTAGAGTCCATCCATGCGCAAAGCACCCACGAATCCACCCCCCTCACTGACTCCAATCCAAGTGCATGCAGCATGATGAACACATCCTCCTAGCACCCTCGAGTAGACTTACTGGGCGTAGCCCCACTGGCGTGGATCTCCTGCTGTCGCATCTCGCCCTTGCTGCTCCCACGGCCACACAAGATGACTACGACGCCGGGGGGATTCCCTAGCCATCACTCATCGACGTGGTTTGTTCACTGTACTGCCCCTGAACAGTAGAGCAGAGCCTGCGATGTGATAATCCAGTTCTGCATTAGAACTTGGGAGGTCTGGCAAGTTTGATCCGAGCTGCTTACACTTTGGGGGAAGGGATAGACAACAAGAGATGGACAGACGGGAAAGCCAGACAGACGGGTAGATTCTGTGGAAACATGGGACTTGTGAGGCAGGGCCTCTGGTTTTATTTTGCTGTCTCTCTCGCATCATTCCTTCGGGACCACCCAATCAAGTGAACGGGAGGAAGTAGGGTAGAAAGGTGGAATTCCGGCATGGGTAGTGATCAATCCCTCCCTCACCGTACGAGTTGTTTCTCGTCACCCTTCACAGCCTATCGAAATCTTCAATCCCTCGCAATCGACCCCAGGACATGAAAGACAGGGCTTCCCGTCCGTTCAGCCATACTGAAGCCATGTTCCGGCCGGTTAGTAGTTGGTTGGGTGACCACCAGCGAATACCGGCTGTTGATTGTTTTTTCTTTCTTTGCTTGGTTTGTCTTTTTTTGGCGCTGGATGGTGGGCCAGGAACGCTTGGAAGTAGGTCGTCAAGAGTGGGGAACGAAGAAAGATTGTGTTCCAAGATACTGTGACGTAGAAAAAGGGGTGTTTATGAAGGGGTCGGCATCTGATCCTTAAACTCATACGCAGTTGGAATAACAAGCCTCCATCTCGTACGAGGAGTCTCTTCAGAAAACAGAGTAGAAGAGTTCTGGTCCTTGACCAACTGGCCACGCCCATGATCAACACATCGTAGTAGAGCAAAGACTGAGCCACCAGACAGCTATCACAAGCCTCATGTCCGTGCACTGCTTCTCCAAAGACGCCATCAATTCCACCCTGCCAAACTCAGCGTTGTAAAGACGACTGAAGGCGGACTTCGTAATGAACTTGCAGCTGCGTCCAAGGAGAAGATGCAGATGCGGCTTCGGGTCCGCTGCCGGGAGCCAGCCCTCGACCCTGCTTTCGTTTGGGAAATGGAAAGGAGAGAAGAGAAGAGAAGAGAAGAGTGATGAGCCCACACTCGCCCTAGAAAATCCTAATGACGACCACTGCGAGTACGACTCCACGCATCGCCTTCAACTGACCTTCGACAAGGAGTCAAAGGATCCTACCAAAGGATACTCTTTTCGTACCAACTCGCAGATTTGTGATGTCGTGTTGGGACCGAGAGGCGCGCACCAAAGTAGTGGGCTGCATTTCTGTATTGCTTTCGATGTCACTTTCGGTGAGAAAAAGCATCTTATGCTAAGGGATTCGTCAGCAAATGGAACGGCCGTCAGTTACAGCGGCCAAGCAAGAGAAGAAGTGCGGCATCACTTCACCTGGATTCTGGACCTGGAAAAGGAAGAGGGGGGTGGGAAATCGAAGTCCAGATTCGAGGGCTCAGGCTCAAGGTCGAGTTGCCCAGCCATAAGACATGCGAAGTTGTATACGACAAGAAGGTGAAAGAGTTTTTTTAAAGACAGTCGTTCTGTTGATCGACAGCCCAGTCAAACCCTCACTCCTAGGTAACTCCCCATCTACATTCGTGAACGAAAACTGGGAAGTGGTTCATTCGGAGCAGTTGACAAAGTTATCGATGTGAGCACCGGCGCGATATATTCCCGCAAGGTATTTTACGAATCTCAATGGCGGAAGGACAAGGAGCGCAGGAGGCAACAGCAGGAAGACTGGCTGAACCGGGTTCGCAGAGAGATCCGTATTATGAGGGAGAATCCGCATGTAAGCATATCACCCTTGTGGATTGGATGCAATCTGACCGTGTGGAAGGAAAACATCGTTCAGGTCGTGGATTTTCGAGAGGATTCTCGGCCCTTGCTGGTGATGCCATATCTTCCTCTCGGAAATCTGGAGGATCTGCACAGCGAAAGCCTCATTTCTGTGGAAGAAACTATAGACCTTTTTCTCCAGGCCCTCACCGCGCTTGGATACCTACATCCGCGCGGCGTGGCGCATCGAGACTTGAAGTCGGAGAATATCCTTATTGAGTCTCGATCTCCTTTGAGCATTAAGCTTGCTGATTTCGGCCGCGCCTAAGGTTTACTTGGGTAATAAGTACACGACCTCGATAGATCTATGGCCACTAGAAGTGATCATATTGTAGTATATGCATGGGCTTCTAAGAGCGCCCGAGAAGAGACGTGGGCAGCACAAGAATTCGCTGTCAATATTGCGAGAATGGGGACTCGCTTGGTGCCGTCGTGTTATTGATCACGCTAAAGATTGGGACTTGGATGACTTGATAAATCTTTTCACAGCTGGAATGCTACGGATGACACCCGAAGAGCGGCTCTCTGCAAGTGTCTGTTTGACGAAAGGATGTGATTTGGGGCTTTTTGATGGTCACTCTCTTGACTTGAGAAGTGCCACCCTAAGCTCCCCAAGTAATGGAGATGATTACGACTCACAACTCGGAAGCTTTGGAACTGGCTTTGATCATCGGGGTAGCAACGTTCAATCACCAGTAGATCATTTATATCCTCTTGAGGCCGGGTCGAAATGTCTAGGAGGATATGAACGACGACGATCTGGGGTCGTGGGCTCAGCCAATAAGTCTTTCAGCAGGGAGCGGATTAAATGTGGACCGTCAGAGAATCGTCTCACGCAGATTCCTATCTCGCGCACTGATAGAGTCTCGGACCACCGCTTAGAACATCAAGGTCAATCGAATCAATTCTGTATGATATACGATACTGTCCTCGCGCTCTTGACGGATCTCCTGGGGAGTAAGAGTCAAGACATTGACATAGACGATCGCACAAGAACCCTAATAGAAGAGCTAAGTGAGTATTTGGCCCCGGCTTGAGATCACCGGGATGAGGCTCACTCGGAACGACCTCTCTGGTCAAGATATTCCCACGACAGGTGTGGACTGCCGGGAGATCGTGCTTATCAGCCTGACTCCTTCCGAGCTGATGAACTCTATTACTGAGAGGCTTGTGCCGGTGAGATCTTCGCCAGTACTAGACCTCTATCTGCTAGATTCATCAGTGACTGATGAACGGCCCCTGCCACTGGAGAATCACCCTCCTGTGGGGCGAAGCACCGACGCAGAGTAAAACCAAGGTCTGCGTGCGAGGAGCAGAAGTGTAGAGAGAATTAAGATAAGTCTACGATGTGGAGGTGCTAAACTGGTTTTCTTGGAATACTTTATTGTACAACATAACTACCACAGCAGTGGATTGCTATGATTGAACCAGCAAACCTCGCTTTTTCTCATCGTATTACCATCTCTACCGGCGTACCATTACATCCTCTCTGCATGCAACTTTTCCCATCCGTTGTGGGTATCATTCTCGTTTTCGTTTCAGGTTGGAGGTTTTACATATTGTACACAAACGCTGCACCACCGAACAAGGCAGCTGCACCGAATGCACCAGTCTTCATTGGCATCGCTGCGGCTTTGCTGCTGCTGCTCGACTGGCCACCGCCAGCGCTAGTCGCGACGGCACCAGTTGGCGTAGGAACGCCGCTGGTGAATGGAACATTTGATGCGGAGGAAGCGCCAGAGAAAGCAGGCATCTGGGTGGCCATCGATGGGTTGGGCGTGGCAGTAGTGTTCATCGGGTTGAGGACATTGTCAATAACGTGAACCACACCGTTTGCGACGAGAACGTCAGGAATGATGACTTTGGCGGAGTTGACGAAGACGGTGCCGTTTTCGACAGTAATGGTGACATTTGCGCCGTTAACTGTCTGTAGGGACATGTTCGTAAGAGTGGAGCTGTAGCCGACGGTGCCATTGATGACGTGGTAGCCGAGAATACTGGTCAGATCTGGAGTGGAAAGATTGCCGAGCGCAGAACCAATGGCTTGGAAGGCCATGTTGCTTGGGGCAAAGATGGTGACATCAGGTGTAGTGTCGACAGTCTTTGCCAGCTTGGCAGCGGTGAGGGCACCCGTGATCGAAGTCAAGTTCGCGGCAACGGCAGTGGTGGAGATATTGGCGGGTGGCGTCAAGAAGCGATCAATCACATGGACGATGCCGTTGTTGTAGGTGATGTTCTATGATTCAAGTCAGATACGGGGGTCAAGAGACGGCCGTGGGAAGCCACTTACAGCTGCTGTAACTGTCGAGTTGGTGAGCAGGCCAGAGAAGATCATGACCTTGCCGTTCATCATCACGGCCTCAACGACCTGACCATCAGTGACGTTGGTATATGAAGTGTTCATCAAGGCAGTCGGGATGAAAGCAGGTGTCTTGGTGACATTGGCAGAGTAGTAAGTACCGTTGAGGACGTGGTACTGAAGGACAGCCTGGATCAAGCTGGTATCATTGAGGGCGGCAGCCATGGGGCTCTTCATGAGCTCGGCAAAAGCATCGTTGCTAGGAGCAAGAAGGGTGATGTTGGGGGTCATGGACAGACCGGCGACCAGGTCTGAGAAGAGACCGAGGGTCTGTGTCAGGTTGGACAGTTCAGGTCTGGAGCTCAGGGCAGCAGTGAGGTTCATCATCTGTGCCGAAGCGGCAGAGGCCAAGGCCAGAGGCAGGAGGGTCTTGGTCTGCATCTTGCTGTTTTGATCTTGAATTTGAGATGGTTGTGAGAGAGGTGTAGGGCAATGAGGTGTGGCAGAGAGTGAGAACACAAGAGTACACGCACACCACAGAGAAGATGCGGGCGGGGTTTGTGATGTATGTGACAAGAGCTTTGCTGAGCTACTCGTACACAGCGGCTAGTAAAGCAAGTTTTCTCTTGGGCACGGAGTCCCATCTATCTGACTGGTCAGAGGTAGCTGTGACAGGCCCTTGAGATTGGACCTTACTCTGGTCGAAGCTTGGTGAAGGCCAGGGAAAGGGGAAGGCTTCTCCGGGACTGGGCTAGGTCTCGAACGGTATCGTGAAGCTGGGTCAATTGCTGGAGCCGATGACGAGTGGAAGGGTGACTTAACCAATCAACGTGCAGCCTGTGGTTAAGTCCAAGAGGCTCAGCCACCAAAGAGCAGAGCGTCGACTGGGCCATCCAGACCGGGCATAGTGCTCTGTTGTGTTCTTGGTTCGGATCCTCGGCTTGGGTGCGCTGCGGTACTGAGGCTGGCTGTGGCGCCGCGTATCATTCTTGTCGTTGTGGTTGTGGTTGCTGCTATGACGGAGTGTTGACGTTGTGCTTTGGTCTCGATTGGCTGTCCTCCGCCTTGCTGGCATCTGCATTCTGCCAAAGCTTCTCACCCACCAATCAGCTCCGTCCATCTGGCACTTAAGTCCCTTGTGGCTGACGTGAGCGGGGAGCGGGGAGCTCCGAGCCAATCAAATTACGTCTTGGCAAAGATTCACAGGGTGATCCTGACCATGCGGAAGCATGGAGTGTGGGTCGACTGACTCCGGCCACATCAGAGGCCGTCCTCAAGCGGTCTCCACACTGCAACTGCCCGGCTGCCTGAGCGCGTTGCAGTTCGATCGGAGTGGAAAAAGCACGGCGGCGTTAACGTCCCGACGAGGTGCCAGGGCCAAGAGCTTGGCGCCGCTTCGATCCATCCCAGCCAAGACGAGACAAGCGGCCGGCTCAGCGTCTTCTACCCCGCAATCCCCCGTGACTACGGCTCTCCCGTTGCAGCTGGCCGGAGTGCTGATTCTCCATAACCAGTGCATCCGACGATGATAACAATGCAGGGCAACGACCCTGGCCCTGGCTCCGTCCAGCTGCACGGCAGAGACGAGCCCTCCAACATTCGGCCTCGAGAGAAGGCCGCTGCTCTTGCTCCGGTCGATGGGTCGGTACCAGTGCTGGAAAAAGGAGGATCTAGTGATTGCTGCAAAGTGACATCATCAGCATGTCCCCGACAGCCCGTACATTGCTCTGTTCCTCTACCTGCTCCACGCGCAACATCGCATGCAAGGGAGCCCCCGGCCAACTGGAATCCGGGATGGGCTCCTTGGCGTGGTCAGACACGATGGCAAATGCGCCCGCAGTCAATTCTTTGTCCTGGATAAGTGTATTTCGAGAGGTTGGTTCCCATGGAAGTGGAAACGGTCCAGACTACTCCGTAACTAAGGCTAAGCTGCGCAGTAGTGACGCCAGCGACCCTTCTCGTCCTCATCCCCTGAGCTGTGCCGTCGGAAAACTGGGAACAATGCAGAGGTGGCGGCTGGTGCCCCTTCTGTACAGTGCTGTACTATTACCTCACTAGTCCAAACCTGTCGATGCTCCTAATGCAGTAGTGTGGAGCAAGCACCAGATCAACGTACCGTAGAGCTTTTGGCTGTGGTCGACCAGGCTCGGTGCGTGTTGTGCAGGAAGCAACTGACGGGAGAGGATAGCTACGGAAGACAGCAGCCAGGAAAGAATGTCTCGGTCGCCTGCGATGGATTGCGCACCAATTTGCAGCTCGCTGAGGTCCACAACCAGGCGTTTGGATGTGAAAAGCCACGGTGACAAGACGCCAGGTAACGCTCGAATACAACTGAAAATCGCTGAAGCTTGCTCGCCAAGGTGGCCGTGCAGGATATGCTCTTCACTCACTCATTATGGTCGTGGTCAGTCCTCATCTCTTCCTTGGACTCGCCGTCCCTTCGCTTTCGGCCACGTCCTCGTCTTCCTCCTCGACCAGGGCCGGCGTCCTCCTTTCATTGCGCCGCTTCGGTCTTCTCCGTCGGCTGCTGCTGATATTGCTCGCGCTGTCATCTGGCGCCAGCTCGCTGATTGCCTCCCAGTCTCCCAGGCCATCATCGGTTTCCGCCTCCCAGCGCCCATCAACGCCAAGACCGCTCGCCGGGGTACCCATTCGGACCTCAATTCCACCACCAATACCTCCTCGGCGGCGCTGTTGCATCGATGCCAGTCCTGCCCCTCTCTCCCGCAGAGCCTGTCGCACCACCTCCGCTTTGACGTGGAGTGCTTCAAAGGCATCCTCCAGCGCTTCCATACCAGAGTAGATGTCTCGCTCAATCTCCGCAAGAGTGGCAACCTCGGTCTCCTCGTCATAAGCGATAGGAGCACCATAGTGCGCCCCTGATGCGGGTGTCGTCGTTCGAGAAGGCTGGGATGCCAGTCGAGACTGAGAAAGTCCGTGTGGGGGGGTCGGACCGCGGGAGTTCACGGATCTGAGAGGCGTCTGCCGGCCAGCGGCTTGAGGTGTGTCAACGAGATCATCAGCGCCACTGCGCAGAAATCCATCAAAACGACCAGAAATTAGGATTTCCCACTCATCATCGGAGACCGCGGCCAGGGTAGCAAGCGCATTGTGCATCATCGTGTTGTCGAGGAGATAAATGGCTATCTCGGGATCTCGAGGTGGTGATGCAAGGCGGTATAGGCGTTGAAGAGCCTTACTGGCTACGACGATTGGTTCAGGTCGGCGTCGCGGCTGTGGAGTAGGAGCCGGCTGTGGTGTTGGACCTCTTGGTGGACTGGGCATCCTTTTTGGACGCTCTAGGGGCGTGTTGACAATACCAAGCAGATTGCTAAAGGTTGGTCGCCGATCGAAGCTGAGGTGTGTCAGAATTGCAAAAGTGAGTGTCTCATCGTCCACTTCTTCGGGTGGACTGGTTGGACTGTCTGTTTGCCTCGATAGCCATTTGTCAACGCTCTGCTTTGTTTTTCGTGATTGTCGGATATAGTGTTCACGATACTCCTCTGGCACATCCACGTCGAGTTTCTGCATTGGAACATGTGTTTCGAGAGAAATCCCAAGCCCCATTGGCGTGGTAGTGAGTGAGAATGGAGGCCACGGTGGTAAGTCTCGCCGGCCGGCGACAAGCTCAAGAATCTCTCCCCAGCTGACCCCACGGACACTGTCGCCATCATCGAAGACAGAGGTGCACATGCAGCATTGACACGCTTCAGAGGAGATGTCTCTAGCGAATACAGCTTCCAGTCTATCAAGTAATCTTCGTGCAACAGATCTGTAACCAGTCGCAACAGCCAATGATCCATTTTGGGAAACCACATGCTTGTAATCATCAAGAAGCCGATTGTACGGCTCAAATAGACTTGCCACCATCTGAGCAGGTTGAGCAGACAACGCTTGCTGTATTGCCATTGGCTTCCCGGCAAGGAGTAGGTTCTTCGGCACGCTTTGGCTCAGACCACCGTACTGTAGCAGATAATCCACTTTTGGCTGGCAGATGGGAGCCAGAGGCGGTGGTGGAGGAGGTGGTGGATGATTTGACATGCCAGAGGCGGGAGTCCTTCCATTCTCAGCAAAGACTTCTGAAGGTGTCTGACCTCTAGAAACACCTTCCTCTGCGATCGATGTTACCTGTGAAACCATATCATCTTCTACCATAACCGGTGGCGGTCTTGACCCTGGCCGCTGAATCTTGGGCTGATGTGGCGCGATGGACGTCGCATTAGAGCTTGCATTGGTCTCGACCTCTGTGGCCGCAAGCGAGGATGGGGGCGGTGACACAGCTTTTGTCGGCTGGCTTACCGATCGTTTTGTTTGTTCTTCCATCTTGGATTTGAGAGGTGTGCTCTGCTTCGAGCGATGAGGCGACCTTGTGGGCGATCCCAATTCTGATGTACTTCGGAGATGTCCATTTGACCTTGATGATTTCTGTCGCAGCTTGACCTTCACTGTCTTCTCCAACAGGCTCTTCTTCTCTTCCTCTATTGTTTCAATTCCTACCCGCTTGGCGCTACCACTTCTGCTTCCTCCGTGCTGATCGACCGACGTCAAAGGAGGACTAGGCGGCGCTTCGCCTACTGCAGTATACCGTGATGGTCGCTTGTCCTTTGACGTCTCTAGATCTGTGGGATCGGGTGTAAATATGTTGAGAGTGGGCTTGAGGCCTTCTCGGGTACCTACAGCTTCCTTGCTGTGGGCTTTCGAAAAAGTCGGGTATGGTATACTTGTTTTGGATTCCAGTCCAGAAGCAGTCACAGGCTCGTCTGTATTGACACTCCCAGGCATGGAAGACCTTCTCTTTCCGTCGATTGTAGAGTACGATGCCCCTTCCGTTATCTTGTCCGAGTCTTTCCTGGAGCTCTTTCGGCGTGAATATTTATGACCACTTCTGCTCTCTTGCTTTTCGTCTTTCTCCGTATCTCTTTTCGAAGTCCCTCGACTTCGATCACTGTCTCGAAGTCGAGATGGCATTTGGGGCGGAGGAAGGATCAGGATCTCCGCGCTTAGAGCTGGGCAGCATGGATGAACAGTATATCGAAAGGATCAGATGCGTACCGGCATGATCAAGCTGTACGTTTCCAGGATGATGGATCTGGCAGAGGAAACTTACTGCAGCAAGATTAGAATCAAGGTGGTTGGAATTTGAAGTTAGCCATTCTGGCCCGGCGCTGTCATAAAGGTTGGGTGGCAGGGGTTTCACGGCGGGTCTGGATCTCACGGTAGAGGCTGTAGCTTGCCGCATCAATGCCTGACACTTAACAGAGCAATTCACAACTGGCTCACAGTCAACCATTCACTATGAGCAAACGCGTTGTTCACCAATAAGATAACGTGTAGTGCTGGAGTGCTCCGTACTGGGTATGATCGAGAAGTTACCATTCCCCAATACTACCCGCTTTAACCAACTTCTGCCAATTGATCAATCTCCCAATTCACCCTTCCAGACTTTTATCCAGGAAGAAGTAAGCCAGCAGGTTTCTCCATATCATCCGGGAGACCGCTGATCGAGTTATCCAGCTCTCTCTGAGAAGTCAATACTAAGTGATCATTCTCTTGCTGCTCTTGAACAATGCCTCCACCTCGAGCCCTTTCCAAAAGCTTTTCGTCGGCCTTTGTTCTCTGCCCAGTCTCCTTGTTCCAAATCCAGCCTTCCTTCAACCACATCCAAGTGAGATATGCTCGCAATTCTTTGTCCGTGGGTAAAACTCGCTTCCATTCGGGTTCGAAATTATCCGCGGCGCCTTCTCCATTCCATGATTCTGAAAGCCCTCGTAGTTCATCCCTGCAGAATATTCTCCAGCTATCATGGGAATATGGACCGAGTCCAGGCAGATATGAAATCTCCCAAGCAATACGACTGTCTTCGTCCTCAACAGTTTCCTCTGCTAAGATGTCTCTGCCATCGCCCTTGACCGGATAGTTTGATTTTCGAAATCGCTTCCCTTTCTCTGGAGTACCCTTCAGCCATGTCTTAGCCATCTCAATACATTTCCTTGCTCTTTGATTCTGAAAGCCCAATTTATGAATGATTGCAACCACATCTTCGACATTCGCTACAGCCAGATCGGCCACCGTCGGGTATTCTTGCATCAATTGGAAGAATACAGGCATTGCCTGCTCACCCCTGGTGCGATTGAGGAATATAGTGGCAATCAAGAGTCGAAAGGGGTCGTATGCTAGTCGTTCTTGCATCAAGCCGAACTTTTGCGCAGATAGAGGCGGAAACGGTAGGCATGATAGGAAGTTTGGACGTCGTTTGTTTGCAAAGTAAGGCGATCTAGTAGGATGCTTGACCTTGGCCGGCTTCAAGCCCAAGGATTCTTCGATTTCAGAAATGAAGGGGTCTGGTCCAATATCGCTCGGTACATCTGTAAGCGACGAATCCGACGAAAGCTCATCCACGTTCAAGCCTGCAGCTGTGGGAGGCTTTTGGGGCGTTGCAGGGGGGGTCGCAACGCTCGACTCTTTGACGAAATGTTTCGAGACATATTTCCTCTGGTCTTCCCTGACGTGTTTCTTTGGCCGCCTGCGCTTCGCAGGCGCACTAGTATGTCCCGAGGTTGCATTGTCGAGCTCATCATCAGCTATCATGCCAAACTGATCGGTGGGTATTATCGGTAGCGAATTATCATTGTCTTCAATGGGAGAGGGAGGAGGAGTAATAATCCATGGTTCCAGGGCAGCCATCTTGGCGACACAAGACAATGGAAATATACCCCCATTCGGTCGAAGCTCGCGCTGGCGTGGCCGCTTTAGTTGGTGGGCCAGGTGAGCAGGGTGGAGCGACACCCGACCACATTACTCGCCCTCTCGCACAGCCTGCCTCAGATGTGTTGTAGGTCCTCCTTGGCGGCTTACTCAGCACAGGCCTATTTCCTTCTTCCTTGCTAGTCTGCGTAGATAGCTTCTTCTTCATACACTCATTCATCAAGATGGCCAAGGTGTAGAGTTTTAAAGGGAGCGGTTCGCCGCCCCCCTCCTCTCTGGCTCTTCAATTCTCGCTCCTGTAACCGACAGTTTGCCTCGATCTATAGGATCATGATCCGGAAGCCTTCACCTGAGGAGCTGTCTGTAAGCTCTTATGGAGTGCTTGCTAAGGTGTTTCCGAAACAGGTGTTGCTTTTCAGGGAGGACCTCCCAGTCATACGGTTCATCGACACTTGTGATCAATCATACGTCTGTCGGTGCGACGAATATTTCCCGCTTTGTGACTAGAGGAGTGCTCAGCGACGGCGTTCCCACTTGCATTTTTGACATACATCTTAAGAGCAGATATGTGACGTAGATGATCGAAAATATACTCTTTGGTTATACGTTTTTAGGTTTTAATGTCTCTTACTCTTACTCTGGCTTTGGCTCCGGCTCTAACTCTGGCCCTGGCTCTGGCTCCCGCTCGCTCGTTTCGTCCGCGGGCTCTATGCTTGCTCCTTCCCTGTATAATTGGTCTATGCTCTTAGTAGCCGGAGCCGTTCGAGGGTAGGCGTAAGTAAGTTTCAGTCTTATAAGAAAAAGCTGAGTGAGGTGCTTGGGTAGGGGCTTGGTCGGTTTGGCTTCGTGGTCCATTGTAGCTGCACAGCAACAGTCCCGATTGACATGATTTTATTAGGATCATTGAAGCGCCTGATTAGCTTTTATCGATCAAACACAACCGACTCAGTAAGAAACGACGTTGAAAGACTTCGAGAGCTTGATTTCAATTCAGGAAATAGTTATGTAATGTTATGAAAATGGACTAGCGTACTGTCAGACAGCCTGCGCCTCAGCCTGCGCCTCAGGCTGTCCATCGGCCTAATTGAGCCAATCTCCGGCCTGTCTTGGCCCCATTTCCTTCATATTTAGCCCATTCTCAGGGGCATTCTACATAGTCTTTTAGACAGTCAATTCCATCCATTTAATTGCACTCAATTCGATTCTATACAGACATTTAGAGCTATTTCAGCCATTTGTTTGACACGTACGCTGTCAAAAACCACTTTAGACCCTTATTCACTCGCCGTTCTGAGTCTCTTTCTTTTGACAAACTCTTTCGCCACATCAAATGTGGTTAGACAATATAAATAGCAATTTTCTATCAAAAGGGATTTGAATCCAGGGACTCTTATGTTTGGATAACCCAAAGCAGGGGTTCTGCTGCTGAGCGATGAGCGAATAATCATAGTGAAGTGTGGACTGTTGTATCGAGCAAGAGGTGTTATCTAACCAATGTATCGAGATTCTCAGATTGAGTACGGGCTAGATCGGTACGTAGTGGATCGACTTTTTGCTTTACCTTCAAGTACAAACTGTTTCGAATTATTGTTCCTTATTTCCTTATATCCTCGTGGCTCTGCTGACGAAGATTGCCAGCTATATGGCATGGCTGCTTTGACGGCCATATCGTACTTACCATAATCAACAAGGAATTCTGTAAGTCGTTTATGACAGATAAATGGAATGCCTAGATCAACTGGGATAAATCTTCCTCCGCTAGGGCATCTCAGGCAACGGTGTTCTTTAATACGATAGAGCGGCCGAACATTACCAAAGATCCATATGGCATCATTATCGATATCCAGGTCCCCCTCCTTGTTAGCATGGGAACCTTCTACATTGGTTTTTTCTTTGCATTGACAACACCACAAATTGATCACTGTTGGGCGTAGAGGACTTTCACCCTCTTTGCGCAAGAGTGCGCGAAACGGGACATTGCCGTCTCGTCGCTTTCCAGCCCGTATGGAACTTCTGTCACCCCAAACTCCCTCCAAATCAGATGAAATTGGCTTCAGTCGTGACCCGTGCGGGATTCTTGTATCTGGCTTCTTTCTATTGCACTGCTGCGATTTATAACGCCGCGTTGTTTTTATCATAAAACCCTCAGCTTGCGCGTAGGTGAATCGCGGATTCTTGTCAACACTCTTCAAAGCGCCACAAGAACAGACAGTCTCGACTGTGCTGCCATCAACACGACTAAAAATTCAAATCGCCATTAGCAAGAGCCTGCGAGCCTAGATGATGCTGTTGCTTCCCCTTAATTGATGCAACATATATCGGAGTTGACGGCCGTTTGCTTGGTTGGCGTTCTGTTCTTCAATCTCTTGTATATCGATGCACTTGTCGAACGCAAGTTCGATATCCTTCGCAGAAGAGACCGGCCCGTAATAGAATAGGACATTGTTTTGCCCCTTGAACCATTCCAAGACGGCAGGAGAACATTGGGACGGATCATGCCAACCTTTGCGATCTGACTTGATCGCAAGAACTGTAGCCTCAATTGCGGCAGGAAGTAGTTCCTTAGTGCGCTCATTGCTATAGGGATATTGGTCGAAATATGAATGCTATTCGCCGTCTTCAGCATCAAATTTCTTGACCGTGACTTTCGGCTCTGGTTCACGATTCTCTGTTGTGTTTTCGAAATCTTGCAAAGACAGGCTCTGAGTGAGTTCCTTGGCTTTTATTTGTCCAAGTTGAAATACTGTTGGTACATTTGACATCCACTTCTTGGATTGGTAGTATTCTGGATCCATAATCAACTTCAGATCTGCGATACAAGACGCAGCTTCGAAAGTAAGATCTTGCCGAACAGCGACCGAGCTTCCCTTCGGCTCGTAGAACATTCGCTGGGGATGGGTGGCAAAAGATATAACTTTTCTGAACACAATGCCTTTCTCCGCGTTGTGAAAGTTATTTCATATACTAGGACCGGACGCACGCCACTGGAGTGATCCCAGAGAGGTAGAAGACAGCACTGCATCATTTGGAGAATACGCTTCTGAACAGCACGACCGTAGACAACTTCGACTTTGGTGGCGAAAGATGCTATGATCTGGTGGGTGAAGTCCTCGTGGGCCGTGATTACAGCTTGTGGATATCAATCGAGGCCCTCTGATTTCGCCGATCGCCGATGTAGATGATCGAATATGAGACTTTCTCCCTCTTGGAATGCATGTCCCATAACCATTGCTATACAACCGTTGCTTTGGTCCGCCGTGTCTCCAGAATTCAAGAAGTTCGTCGTGAACGAGGGCTGATGCAGGTGACGAGCGATGATGCTGTCAAGAGATCCCGAGGGCGGGACTAGGCAGCTATTTTTCTCCGGCTCGCACTCAGAATCTTTCCAAGCCTGTTCTTCTCTGATTTTGAAGGACTCAAATTCCGAACAAAAGTCGATCCTTCTAGCCAAGGCTTGAAAGAAGGATTCGTGAGAATACGTCCTTGACAGAGAACAGAGGTTGACATACTTCGAAGGTCACGACTAGTTATATTCTGCAAATAGGGGAGCATATCAAGGATATGATTCACATGTATCACGTCGAAACCACAGTCGGCAGGATGCGGTAGCTCCAGGGATCCTAGAAGAGGGATTCTGCCTGAAGCTGTACCAGCTTTCGGTTTCAAGATCGGCGCCACTGAATCTAAGGGAGTGTCGGCGCGAAGACGCTTGTACTCATGTGTTCCATCCTCTGGTAGTTGAGCAAAGGTCGAAGTTTTACGTTTCCAACGGCTGAATGCATCTTTCTTCTGTTTCGTGTTTTGCGTCCATCTTCTCGCTGCTTGAATTCTATCTAGAGAAACTTAGCCGGATCTATATAGCAAGCCAGAAGATCAAACCTTCGGTCCTAAGGCTACAGCAGACGACCATGCCTTTAGGTCGTGTAGCAAAACTATTTGCGCATTTACCGCCGATTAACTTAGGTTGTCAAGGAGAACGCACTCTGTAAATGGCCCTTTATTTGCTTGGCAGTTATCACACGCAATCTTTGGGGCATCGCCACGGCTTTGAATGAGCGCTCCTTGCTTCATAGAGAGGGCAGTGAGCTCGAATCTGGGTTCGTGGTGTGGTCTCAAAAGTACGTTCCTCTTGCATGGCATTTGCCGAACGCATATGAGGACAGCGTCGACAGATTGCTCAGCAGCAGCTTCAATCAGCTGCTGCAAACGCTCGGGGTGCTGCGGCAGATTGATGAGATCGAGCTTTTTGCGACCCATTTAGGCTTGACCTAAGAGCGTGTTGAAAGACCAAGAGTAAAAGTCAAACAAATTCGAAACTGGGCGTCCTCAGCGGAAGGTTGATGAGATGGAGCTTTTGGTGAGACATTCTGGCTTGACTTGAGAAAGTGATAAAAGCGAAAATCTAGAACATTGTAGCTAAGTGTCATTCGCCGTTTGTGTCACACCTTCATTGTTAGAAACGCGGTAGCCTTCTTAGCCCTTGGTTTCCACGATTTCAGACATTCTGTTCATCCCTTAGGACGGTTCTGCAACTCTTTTTCAGTTTAAAGCATTCAATACATAGGGCTGACGCTTAACCTGGTTGGCTTTCTCCCTGATATCGCTTACAGGCAAATGGCTGAGCTGCGCCCAAGCGCTCAACATCCACTTCAACACCAATCGAAATGAACGACTGATCGCCAGACCATCAACATCTCCCAAAGCAAGATTCCGCCCGTAGCGCCTTCTTGCTCCAGGGTGCAAAGTCCGATAAATCAATGTCAGCACTTTTCTTTCGGCTATTACGAGCCTTGCCAGGGCGACGGCGGCCGCACTGTGATTGAGCAGCTTGGACTGTTGGCTGCTAGGCGAAGATTTGGGGAATTGGCGTCACGATAAACAACTCACTGCTGGCAGGGAGGTCATATTACACACTTCGATCGCCAGGCTCAACTCTATACAGGCCGAATGTTGGAACGCCTCTCACTATATATCTTCCAATAACTCTAGCTAGTTTCGTCGTTCTGAAAATTGCCGTTTAATACCGTTAGAATGATGTTGCATTCAGACGCTAAAACCAGAAAGTGAGAAAGCCTCGTAAAATGGCGTTGTGACCATATCGAATCGGACGCATTCTTACCTGCGCACAAAATATCATCCGCGCGACTTTCAGGTGAGCGGGGACTACATTTTTGATGTCTTTAGCTGCCAATAGCTACTTAGGTGACAACTAAAACCTGTCGCGAGCGCGCTTGGCAGCTATCTATTACTTTACTATTGGCGGCCTGCTTACCAAAGCTGGTGGCTTAACCACAACGAGATCAGCAGGACAATGTAAAGCCACTTGGGAAACGCTCGGAGTATCTAACAGCAAAATGCTTTTGAAGATGGCGTCTTTGTTTCCTTTATGTTCTATGCTTCATCTACCCGACAAATCAAGCACCTCGAACCATGATCCTTACACCCTTACTACTCTCCTTTCTATTCTCTGTGACCAAGTCCCTCACGATCTCCACGTCCTCGCTCGTAGTCTGGAAAAGCTCCAAGGTTGGACTTCCTTTCTCCGTGCCATCCGATCCGTCATACCTCCTAAACAAGCCCGCAAGAATCATGTACATCTCCATGTACGCCAAGTTGATACCCAAACAGATCCTCGTGCCGCGCGAGAACGTTAAATTGTATCTTTTGAGCTTAGGGTCCTCTAGAAAGCGCTCGGGTCGGAACTCTTCCGGTGAGGGGTAGATATCAGGCCTGCGGGAAAGAAGCACTGCGCTCATTGCCATACATGTCCCAGCTGGAATCGGGTAACTTGCTTGTGTTTTGGGGTTTGTGTAGAAGAGGTCCTCATCAGGCGCTATACGTTCTTGGCGCGTTGAGACGGCCGGACAGAGACGGAGGCCTTCTTGGATGACTGAGCTGAGATAGGGAAGATTCTCCAATCTGGCAAACGTTGGCTGAATTCCATCCGGAATGGCCTCCTGAAGCTCAGCCCGAAGCTTTTGGAGTTTGTCGGGATTGGAAAGAAGATGGTAAACAATTGAAGCCATGGTGTTGGCGGAGCTATCGGTGCCTGCTGCAAGGAGAACATACGCTTCTTCTGCTAGACGGGCGGATGTTTTCTCTGATTCGGGAAGCTCGCTTTCTAAGAGACCATGGAATATGGTTTGTTTTTCTTCCGCAGAGGTTGTAGAAGATTTGATTTTGTTGATCTTATTCATTAATGACTCCAAGCGAATTAGCCATGGGTTACTGATTAAAGAACAGGCAGACTCACTACTACCATTTCGACACTGTGCCTAGCCGTTGGCATCAACATTGTAATCACATCAGGTGGAAGTCTTCTCATTATTTGGCCAATCCATGGAAAATAACAACCAATGTGCCAAGCACAAACCGTTTCACGGTATGTTCTGAAGTATGGTTCATTTAGATCTTGTCTGTTGAATGATGGAAACCCCTGTCCCAATGCATACTCAGAAATGACATCATGCGTGGCAGCAGAAAAAAGAATATTCAAGTTGATGGCGGAGTTTTCTTTGTGGTGTTCATCCAGCTGTTGAAAGATCCGATCGAGTACTTGAATGACTGTTGGCTCAAGGCGCCGGATATTTTGTTTCGAGAAAAAAGGATTCAGAGCTGCGCGGCGGCTTTTGTGGAGGTCATGCTCTTTTGAGCCTAGGGTTGTTGGGGATGAGAGCCCGTTTATGCTCCTCTGACCTTTATCGCGCCTCTTTCCTGGCCCTGCATAGATATGGTCGATGAAATCAGGGTCATTGACGTGTACTTCGCTGGGGGATATTCTGACGATCGGACCTGTCCACAGAATTACTAATGATCTTCTGGTCAATTGGTGGTAACCTACCGTATTGCTCGTGCATTTCCTCTACTTCCCAAATGTAGAGTCCTCTGCGAATCAGATCATGATAGAATGGGTAAAGGTGTGTTGCAGCTATTGAGAATGATTAACTACGCTTGCATTCGCCCAGAGGAGACTGTGAATTTAGAGTCTAGCCATATGGTAGCGATCACAGAAGACACCGAGGGCGAAAGAAGACTTACCAGCAAGTTTCCTTCCAGGTATGCGGGACAAGGGGCTCAGATAAAGACGATAGAATACTTTAGAGACAACATAGATTGCAAAAAGCCCAAATGCGCTGCACACCTTCGTCGCTGTAAAGTAATCTCCAATCTGCTTGGGATCAGAGCGGAGAGGCTCTGCTTGGGCAAACATTGCCAAACGTCAAAGTTGTGTAATTAGTCGAGGCAGTCTGGGGAAGCCTCGAGTTCAGGATATTGGCTTGACATTGAAACTGATGAATGAGTGTATGAAGGAAGAAGCTATCTACGCAAACTAGCAAGGAAGAAGGAAATAGGCCTGTGCTGAGTAAGCCGCCAAGGAGGACCTACAACAGAAACCAGCAAGGCCTATGCTGAGTAAGCCGCCAAGGACGACCTACAACACTTTTCGTAAGACTTCATCAATGTAAGGATAGCCCCTTTGCAGTAGAACACCATCTGCAACTCTGTGTATCCCACCAAGTGTGATATTCCTTTAAAGCGCTGCATCAAGCTCAGTACATAGTGCAATTCTACCCAATCTTGAATTATGGCATTGTATTATTTCTCTAAATATCTTGGCAGGTCAAGAAGAAGGAAACCCGACTCACCCTCGCCTCAACACCCACTCACCGTCCTTCCCATCCACGACCGGTGAATCTGCGCGTGACTGTTGCACCATCCCACCTGCGTGCAGGATGCCCTGGCGAATTTGTTATCACCGGGTCCCGATTAGGACCCTCCCTGACCAACGGCATGGCTTGCACCTTTATCTTGAGCTGGCGTACGTTGAGTCATGACGGTCATGCGTCCTACATTAATAGGCGCGGCGCACGCTGAGATGCCTCTACCTCTACCTCTTTTATTATCGTTACTCTAGCTCTTTCCACTACTAACTGCCTCCGTCTCTCCTGTTAATCCCAGCCCATCTACCTGTCCGCCTTTCTCTTCCGGCACGCATCCACGTGGGCCGATAACGAGTCACGGCTGAAGAAGTGATCACTTGAGCTGAAGTGAACGGCTACCAGAGAGGGGCTCATAAAGAACGAGACCAAGTCCAGGGTCAAGAGAAGCACGTGAATAAGATGAAGCAAGATCAAGATATTATACTTCAGTGATACGTCTTGTAAGAGACGCCGCTTCCATACAGTTGCTTTTACCTGTTAACATGATTTAATCTAGATGATACCTTACTGAGTAGCGGCGGGATCATGCGAAATATAGTCTGCCTATCTAGTAAAGAGAAAACAGCCCGTGAAGCGTACCTGCGCCATGATGTTGAAGCACCTAACCTGGCTACCGTGAAAGACTTTCTGCGCTTTCCCATGCCTACGAGCCGCTCTATATTAACGGACAGGCCTACCGCCGATTTTATCAACTCGGAGGCCGAATGGTTCTTTCGCGGCTTTACTTAGGTGACTGGAACGGACACAAATAAGAAAGAGTGAAGCGAGGTCTACAACGTAAGATGGCCTCTGCTATCTGGCTTAGGTGCAGTCTGACACGATTAGTGGGTACGCAAAGTCATCACGGCGGAAGGCTTGGTGGTAAATAAACGATGACCTAAGCACAACTTTACTATCCGCGACCTATATCAGGTCTTGTTGACAATATGGATTAAGAACGATCTGATCTTCATTTCTAAACGCTATTGAGTCCAGTTCACCTTCATTATTCGAGTGTACTGCTGGACCGGGGCCAGACTGAGTGCATTCTTTATTAATGGTCTGCGACACAGGAATATCGAGGTCGTGCTATAGCGAACCTCCACAAGTCACTGGAGACTCATCTACAGAATCGATTAGAGATGGGCGAAGAACAATCGAGGTCCAGAGAATATCGTCTTCAGTACCGCCGGTCGTAAACACGACAAGTTTATCCACGACGATGCCGCGGTCCTTCTTAATATGGCTATGATCGATAAGGCTTTGTTCGTCTACGAGACATTTGCAGACTTACAGCAACAGGAGATGCCCCCAGGCGACAACGAGATCATCTTACGATTTCGAACGTCGACTTTAAATCAGTCGATTCTTCGTAAATGCACCAAGGCAGACGGCGTCACTGACGAGCCTATGCCCAAGACTGCATTCACCGATATATTCCGCAGCAGCCTTCGCAATGCCGGGTATTTGTGTACGACTTCGATTCATGCAATCTGTCGACAACTGGGCAAAAAGATTGATGAGCTATATACCGGGGTCCAGCGGTCGCAACACCTCACCCAAGCTGACCTTCGAACTTTTAGTCAAAGCTACGTCGCCAGCACTTCGTCCGTCGATGGCCAAGCCGCCCTTCTGAGTGAACCGACCGATCACAGCCACGTTGACTATTTCCAAAGTCTAGAAAAATTCTACGAACACGGACTCTCGTGTGAGCTACCCGCCCGCGTTGAAGAAAGCTTGAAGCAGATCCGCAACTCCTGCGCTTGAAGCAGAGGTGTACAGGGGCTCATGCATTGATCCCACCGCTCTAAAAGAATCTAAGCGGTGTGTCGCAAGTCATTGGAAGACTTTGATGAAGCGCCTAGCCCTTCGCCAACATCAAAAGACGTGGGTGCAGCAGGAACGTCGGGATTGGAAAATTGTTACTCGAGGAAAGGAATAGACCAACGACCTGGACCGGACCGATCTTGTCCGGAGCCTCTGTCTTCTGATTCCTGAGCGCGGACGTCTTGCCCAACGAATGGCATCGGACGACCCCCTTTCACCGGAGGAGAAGTGGCGCGCCATGGACGACCTGTATGCACTCTGCACTCGAGACCTGTCGGTCCTTTACCTTCCTGGCCATCAGCCAGCTGATGGCGCATGTCCGGTCAAGTGCCGTCAGCTTAATCTCGACCGATAGGTCCCGTTCGAGGTGTTCCCTCCACGTATACTAACATTCGTAGACTACCCAAGGCCTACCGCTACTAGCATATCTAAGCCTGCGTCTGTCGAGAGATTGCGAGCAAACGCGAACGCCTACAGTCCAGATGTGATCTTTCTTGAATCAGTTCCTTGTATAGATAGCGCCGTCCAGAAGCACCAATCAATGCTCTGCAGGCCGAAGGTATTCGGACAATCTTTTGGAGCATGATCGTGGATGACTAGGAACGCTTAGAGGAAGGACAAGGGGCTTTGATCCTTGCCCAAAGACCAAACCATTTAACTAGGCCGCCCAGTAATCAACTGCCCGACATGTGCTTGGCGCCAGCAAACTGCTCATCCGAAGCAAGGCTGACGATGATTCTCACTAAACAGCGGCGAAGTGACGGTCAAAGATGATACATCTTCCCGTCTCATTACCTTGCATGCTTAACTACCCTCAGGTCATTTCCTCCTTAATTGGCTCCACCATGGTCCTTTCCGACCACGCTGCAGGGCTTCAGCGCTTACTGTAACACACCCAGAACCACAGCATTTCGCAGGTATAAATCATCCTGCTGGTGATGATGCAACATTTATCACTACCATCAAATCGAACCCAACTGGATGCAGCTCCAATCCAATAACTCATTTGTTCCAAGCAATCTCGTTCTTGACTGTCAGCGTTCACCTTGGGGATCAGAGCAAGATGTACAGATCCCGTTTCATACCATGTTATGAGGAAGTGAAGTGGTCCCAGTAGTGACTCTTAAGACGGAAAGTCGGCGGTCAAGCGAAAGTCAACGATCAAGGATCTGAGGTATCTCCCTAGTAGAACATGAACAAGTTGAAGGGGCTTACTCCAAGACTCCTGGTTTCTACGGATATGTCCTCTAAATCGCGAACCCACCACTGTTCTTCTGCCTTGGCTCGCCCGCGGCTTCAAAGGTACCATTGGGCAGCCGTCGAAGCCCCTGAGCTGTACTCTGGCCAGGTGCAATCCTAGTCACATTGTGTCCTCTGGCCTTCATAAAGGCGACCGTATCATTATCGTAAGCATACTCGAAGCTGACCAGATTCGGCAGCAGCTGATCATGTAACCTGGGCTGAGCCAAAGCTTGCAGGACCGTCATGTTCTGGTCCAGGACGTGGACTAGATTTTGTATCGTTGAGGTGATGATGCGGGATCCGCCTGCCCCGCCGATCACATAGTAAAGAGTGCCATTGGGGAATTCGGCGATTGTTGGGGAAATTGATGAAAGGGGACGCTTTCCGGGTCGGACGTAGTTTGATGGTGACGAGACGTAGCCGAACGCGTTGCTTGAACCTGGGATAGAGAAGTCGTTCATCTCGTTGTTCATGATGATGCCGGTTTCCGGAACCATAAGTTGCGAGCCGAAAAGCAGGTTTACCGTTGTTGTCAGGGTGATTGCCATTCCGGACTGGTCGGCGGCTACTATGTGAGATGTGCCAGGGGTTTCCAGGGATTCTAGTCCGGACGGATCGTATGCTGAGACGTTGAGAGTGTGCTGATCCGATATCTTGCTTCTTACTTCTGCAGCAGTCTTTGCGGACAGCATCTCGTCCTGAAAGCGATCGAGGCCGGGTACGAAAAGTGGGTCTCCAAGGTCGGCGCGCTGGCCATAAGCAAACCGAATGGCTTCGTCTAATCTGTGAGTACTGAGGTTGATGTTGTTGGGGTAGAAGAAATCCGAGTAGCCTTCGACTGTCTTCAACGAAGCCAGTGCAACCTCACCCGAACTCGGAGCACTGCAACTTGTCAACTTGTATCCTCTGTACTCAATCTGGGCTGGTTTGCGTATTGCCACTGTGTAGTTTTGCAGATCTCCTAGTGTCATGGTCCCATTTGCACGTCGAAGGGCATTGATTATGGTCTCAGCTATAGGACCAGTGTACAGGGCATCAGGACCTCTGTTGGCAATCCTCTCCAGTGTGTCAGCATATCTCTTCCGAGTGATTACGTCGCCCAGTCCGACGCGCGTTCCATTCGGCGCGAAGTCTAGTGCCCAGGTCGGATTTTTTGATAGGAAATCTTCCTGACCAGCCGTTGCTGATTTCATATAGTTCACAAGATCAACCGTAACGCTCCAACCGTTTCTTGCAGTATTTATGGCTGGTTGCATCACTGTCTTCCACGGAAGGTGTCCGTAATTGTCATGTAGATGTGCCAGTCCTCGAACTTCGCCAGGAACACCACTAAGAAAGCTTTCAGTGAACGTTCACCACGGGATCCTTGGAATACTACCGTACCTGGCAAGACCACCGAAACTGCTCGCTTTCGTGTTGTTCTTGTACATATCCTGGAACGCGGCTGCTGGCGCAGTCTCACGGAAATCGATAAACTCGTAGGACCCATTGGAGCCACGAACGAGCATGAAACCACCACCTCCTATCCCACTGTGATACATGCCAATCACTCCAATGCAGAACACTGTTCCAACAAGCTGTCACCGCGTAAGCACAAGTTGGGGAAGATATCGATGTCCAAGTCGTACAGCGTCCGCCGCATTGCCTCCTTCCTTGAGAAGATCAATTCCAATTTGACTGCAAATACTGCTTTCACTGGCTACGGCTCCCAGATGGCCCTCAAGGTGAGATTGCGAGCTGCTCCTGGGCAATGATCGCTCAGGAAGTGGGTTGGCCAAAGCATATTTCACTGGAAGCAGTGCTACCACAATCGTAACCAAGAAGGTCCACAGTATCGACATGATTCCCCAATCTCTCCGCCTGCTGGATTTGGGCAGCGAGCGAGGTGAGAGAAGAGGCAACAACTCTTTATCCGCCATTCTGGAGGATCGGCATGGAACTAGTCACAGCTTGTTGATTGACCTCCGCATGGTAGTAGGTAGGATGTAACATAGGAGGGGCAGGATGCAGGAACACTACTGGTAGTTGGTCAAGCCACGCGACAGGGACTGATCATGCGAGAGACGAAGATGGCGTGGGAAAGTATGAAGATTGGCCAAAGAAGCAGCATAGAAGGAGGTATCTCCGTGACCAACGGAGAGTGTTGCGTGAGGTAAAAACCCCACTGTGGATGTTGAGTAACTAAGCACCATCAAACCTGATAACAGTTGATAAGCCTTCAGCCAGGATACCCAAAGAGAGGTGAGCCCAACCCTTTCCCTGCTGCAAGGGCCCGTTAGCTGTTGACCAATCGTTCAGACATCAGACGGTTGGGGGAGCTATTTCCAAGAAAAGGAAGTCCTCTCGACAAGCTCGTTGTTCCAGTCGTGTGAAGTTGGAGATTAAGCGAACGACGACGTACGTGTAGAGGTCCCACAAATTACAGTCTCACCGACCTCCTTGAATCACTTCAACCAGAAAATCGGATCATCAATGTGTCGCTGGTTTGCATACCTGTCGCCAACAGAAGAATGTCTCCTTGAGGATGTTCTCATCACACCTGTACGTGAGAACACCAGACATCGAATCTCTCGAGGATACATGACTCAACCACTTCTAGGCTCATGCGCTTTCAAAGCAAGTCCACGACCACTATCTACCCAAGCTAATCTCTCACGATCCGGGCAATTCGACCACCGAGGCCGAAATTGCCGTGCGCAATCGCCTGTTCAACGTTGATGGCTTCGGAGTAGCGTGGTACACCAATGCAAGAACCGATTTCGGTGAATGTAAAGGCAAACGACAGGCCACTTACAAGAACAGCCAGCCTCCTACAAACGATGCAAATTTCCACAGCATCTGTGGCAATACCACCACAACAGCATGCTTTGCGCACATTCGAGCGGCTACTGCCACAGCAGTAACCCCAATCAACAACCACCCTTTCACCTTTGGCAGGCATACTATCATGCACAATGGGGTCATCTCGGACTTCCTCGATATCAGACGTGACATGCTGGACGAGATCGAAAAGCATGCTTACGAAAACATCCACGGCTCGACAGACTCAGAACACCTTGCGGCGCTCTACATGACATATCTTGCTCGGTCAGGGGAAGTCCAAGGGATGGGGAGCTGGGAGAGCGGCAACTCCAACTGCGACCAAATGCGCCGAGCTTTGATCGAAGCTGTGACGACCATCATCTCGCTGCAGCAGAAATCGCTGGGTCTAAAGGCACAGGCCAACAGTCTCAATGTGGCAGTCACCGATGGCGAGAAGATGGTGGCACTTCGATTTCGGAACCATGAAGTCGAGCAGCCCCCCTCGCTGTACTGGTCAACAACAGCAGGTAAGAGGACCTATCCAGGAATTCTTGAATGCTGACATTCTTTAGGAGTGACTTTGAATCGCAAATATCCGGATCGCCCGGATGGACAAGTCAACCCGGTGGCCTACAAGGAGCCGCGGGAGCATGGAAGCCACGTCATTGTCGCAAGCGAACCTTCAACGTACAAGAGGGAACAATGGACTTTGATCCCTAAGAACCATTGCTTGTTGGTAGACAAGGACGGCACGGTGGAGGTCTTCCCTATCGATGTTTCTGCAAAGCTCATGGCTAAGGCGACAACAACACAGCACGCTTGACCACAGGCGCGCGTTACCGTGCCTCGCCTCGCCTCAGCGCAGAATACCGATTGCCGATTTGTGTTCGCTGCAAGACCAGACCGCCAATCCTCTTGGCTACACAAACGAACGGGGACTGATCTATACATCTGCCCGCCTCCAAAGCAACATGACGGTGTGAGGCTTAGCCCCGAGGTCCCCCTGCGCTAAACCCGCTTAATGCCGAGGTGTGCATCCAAGCTGAAGTACTACGGAATTGAACGTCTCTTGATCCGACCGTCTTCCATTGTTGTTGTAGCCATACTGCTGTCTTCTGCAGTATAACTCACTGCTCCGTGGATTGAGCCATTCCTAGACCTTCCACGCCAATGCTTGGCATGCGGTAATCCCCGCTCTCGACACTGCAGTCATCTTCTGGTCGGCCAGGATCAAGTAACAAACCCACTGACCAGATCTTGTTCATCAAACGCTGAGAATGGCAGATCCGCAGCCCGTATCTCGATGGCGGAGGCGGAACGTGCCAGGACCGTCGTGGACGAAGAAAAGCAACTCGAACCCCCCCCTCTCACAGCTTCGTCGCATGCGACAAGCAAAAGCTCAAGCACAGATTCGGCGTCCGAGAATGCCCCTCCAGACGGTGCAGATCCATCGAGACATCAGAGCAACATCGAGAAAGGCCTCCCAGCAATCGTCCCCATCGAAGGAAGAGTCAGCACCGTACAATCCGATCCATCAGGCCCCAATGTCGTTGACTGGGACAGTTCAGACGATGCGGCCAAAGCTCTGAACTGGCCGGGGAAGAAGAAATTTCGAAACATCGCTGTCATATCCTCCATCACTTTTCTCACCCCGCTAGCGTCTTCCATGTTCGCGCCCGCCATACCAGAACTCTTGCCAGAGTTTCACAGTACCAACCAGACAATCGCCAGTTTCGTCGTGTCGGTCTACGTGTTGGGATATGCAATCGGACCTCTCATCATCGCACCGCTGTCGGAACTCTACGGTCGCCTGGTCGTCTACCATTGTTGCAACGTGCTCTTCATCATCTTTACCATAGCCTGCGCCGTGGCGCCTAATATGGGCAGCCTGGTCTTCTTCCGCTTGGTGGAAGGATGTGCTGGAAGCGCTCCCCTAACTATCGGAGGCGGCTCTATTGCAGATATGATTGGACAAGAAAAGCGAGGAGGCGCCATGGCGATCTTTGCTTTAGGCCCCCTCCTCGGACCAGTCATGGGACCCGTTGCCGGAGGCTACTTATCCCAAGCAAAAGGCTGGAGATGGACTTTCTGGGTCATCACGATGGCAGCCGGAGCCCTAGCCATCAGCTCCTTCATCTTCATGCGCGAAACATACGAACCAACCCTCCTCGGTCGACGCGCTGCCCGCCTGCGCAAAGAAACCAACAACCCGGACCTGCGCTCCAAATTCGACGACCCAACCCGAAGACGGCGCGACGTCTTCTTGAAAGCCATAATCCGCCCTTCGAAAATGCTCCTCCTATCCCCAATCGTCTTCGCCCTCTCCCTCTACATGGCCATCGTGTACGGATATCTCTACTTACTCTTCACAACCATAACCTTAGTCTTCGAACGCAACTACGGTTTCTCATCGGGCAACGTCGGACTAGCCTTCCTGGGCATTGGTGTGGGGAGTATCTTAGGACTCGTCATCTTTGGGCTCGCTTCCGACATGATCGTAAAGCGCATGTCAAAGAAAGGTGAAATGAAACCCGAATATCGACTTCCGCCGCTTATTCCCGGATCCCTGCTCATCCCACTCGGCCTGTTCTGGTACGGCTGGACGGCGGAGAAGGGTGTCCATTGGATCGTTCCTATATTGGGAACCATGTGGGTCGGGCTAGGATTGCTAGCAACATTCATGCCAATCAATGTGTATCTAGTGGATGCTTACACAATACACGCCGCCAGCGCATTGGCAGCGAGTACGGTTTTGAGGTCTCTGGCCGGCGCATTTCTACCTCTGGCCGGACCCAAGATGTATGCGGCGCTGGGATTGGGGTGGGGGAACTCACTTTTGGCGTTTATTGCGTTGGCTATGAGTCCGGTGACATGGGTGTTCTTTCGGTATGGGGAGAGGATACGGAAAAGTCCAAGGTTTCAGCTTAATCTCTAGTGGAATTCTCCATGTGTGATACGCAAATACTGTTAATACTGTTGTGGTTGTGGTTGTGGAACCAGCAGACATCACTTTACTTTTCATTCTCAAGCTTGCCTGGCATAGCATAGCGATTGCGCGGAGTTGGATTGGGATTGATGTCAGGGATCAAACAGGGCAACTTTTCTTGCATATCGTGTCACCGATGTTGTTGCCATGGATGGTAGGGGTCTATCTACCTTTGGGGAGATATTCTGCTTCAACTGTCCATGTTGTCCTCCCACCTACCCACTTGAAACGCGAAATCTTCCAAATAGAAGATTTTCCTATCCAGCACCAGATACTCCATTCTTCACTTTCATTCTCATTCTTCATTCTCATTCTTTCCTTCATTCTCATTCCCACCGCTTCATAACCAACAACCAGTGCCCACCCTCTCGAAAATCCTAACCCATCCTACCCCATTCCATTAATCTCACTTAGGCAGCCCTCGTGATCTCAGCAACCCCATATCACATTACTACATTACACCAACCTCAGTTGAGTTCTCCTTGGAGATATCCATTGGCTAACACCCAGTCCTGTGCAGACTAAATCATATCCAAGAGTCGTTTCCCATCAATCTAACTTGCGCAGCCGCCGAATGGGATTACTTTCTTCATCACCTGCAAGCATGCATGAATGTACATCTTCCACAAATGGGATTCTTTTACAGGACAACATGTGATGTATGCTATTCTTCGTTCTCGGCAAATATTCTCATCTGATGACAAGAAGTCCAACTTGCTTTGACGTAGAAATGCGCTTTGATCAGTGACTTCTAACTCCCTGCCTAACACCTGCACTGGAGGACTCCTGTCCGGCTCTAGCAAGAAGTAATCTTTTGTTGATGGATATGCCATATTATAGCATATATCCCATTCTCCTCCTTCGTTCTTATTCTACACAAATATACTCGTAAAAGGGCCTCTCTACTCAGTCTAGTCAGCGAATGCGTTCTCATGCACTTTCTCCCTCAACCCACATTTTCGTCGCTCACACACTGCATATACAAACGAAAAATAAAACACTCATTGGCAGAAGAATTGATTGAGAAGAGTACGCATGCTCCAATGTACACCCAGGATCCCACTGTATTCAGAGCGGTAGTACCTCGCCTCGCCTCGCCTCGCCTTGCTCTGTTGTTGTTGCTGTTGTTTTTATACGAGCCAAGTCGATTGCCAGTAGAAGCACAGTTTGAGAACAAATTGAATGCGGATCCCAAGATCCAACTTCCACACAAGCCCCCACCTCCAGACTCGCTACCCTATCCGACCAAACCAAAATCAACCAACCTGCGTCCCTCTTCCTCCCAGGCTAGTCCTCCTCCTCCTCCTCCTCCTCCGCCTCCTCCTCCTCCTCCTCCTTCCTCCTCCTTCCCCGTCTCCTCCTCCTTCTGCGTCATTCGAAGACGTGGAGGACGCCGAGGTTTCACCTCCACCACTCTTGCCTGCCCTGTTCGATTTTCTTCGCGGCCGCCAGTTTTGACGAAGGGATTGGAACAGGGAGGCGGGATTTCATGCTCTGATTCAGCAGGGCCATACGGTTGACGAGGAGTTGGGTGCGGTGGAAGAGAGTTGAGACTTTGTCTGTGGGGGAACTGTGGTTTTGTGGGGTGGACGGGGAGGGCAGACGCGTGGTCGGAGGGCTGTCGTGGTTGGAGGAGATTGGTGATGCTGATGCTGATGCTGATGCTGGGGTTTTGGGTGAGGGTGAGGGTGAGGGTGGAGAGGAGTTCGAGTTCGAAGTGGTGTTTGCAATTGGAGACGAGGAACGGGAACAAGGGTCGAGATGGATGACTGTCGTTGCCGTGCTGGCTTTGCTGTTGCTCCGGCTTTGGCTTCGACTGCCTGCTTCGCTGTGGGATCGCGCATCATCCGGCTGGATGAAGGGCATTTCTTCTACTTCGCCCGTTGAGTCTCCACTCTCATTTCCCATCCCACCCGCTGCACTAGCACGAGGAGCGGAGAAAGCTTTCCCCCTCACAACCTCTCGCCCTTCCTGCTGGCGCCAGCCCATGATCGCTTCAATCCTGGCACTTGGCTCCTTAGCAAACCATTCAGAGATGATGCCGATTTTCTTGCATGAGTTGCAGAGCGTGGGGTAGACGTGAGGTTCATATGCTGTTTCAGCGCAGGGTGGGGAGGGTGAGAGAATTCTGGTGTCTGGGTGCGGAGTCAAAGGGGAGTGACATGCTGGTCGAGGGGATGTGAAGGGGACGGGGGAAGGACAGGAGATGGTATTGGATGAGTGGACGTGGCCACAGAGGTGGTGGAATGTGAATATGCGGCACATCTTGTGGGCTTGCCTTGGTGATTTCGTTTCCGAACGTGGGACGACAGGACTCCCTCTTCCGAATTGGCAGAATTTCCGAAATGGGAAGGTTGTAGTGTACACGAAGGCCAAGCAACTCGAAATGGTCAAGGAGATGGTTGCAAGATCGACCGCTCCAAATGGAAGATGCAACGGTTTAAGAAGCATGGTGTACATTAGCAATGCCTGGCAGGCAGACAAAGAAGAAACGAGAAGCATGTTAAGGTATCAAAGAACGAACAGAAAGACCATTGTGGGTGGTACCAGATGAACAAAGGAAAGATGAGCACAAACGACAAAGAAGCTTGGCCTCGGGCACTGGAACGACGAGCTCTGATGTGATGAACGAATCGCTTCGAAAATGGGAATGGAAAAATCGTGGGGCAAAGTTTTTGATGCGATCTTCGGTATTGGGTGACAGGCTGCCAGTTTGCTGATTTCAGCAGTCCCAAGCCCACAGGATAGGGCATCGTCGTTCAGTGGAGTTCTATCGTATGTATGCCTTTTGGCGTGTCGTGATCCTCCTTCTGCCAATGCATCGGCCACACTCAGCACATGCTAGTTCATTTCACATCTCCATGACTTAGTCGGCTGATCGTGCACGTCTTAACCCTCAATCGGCGCCAATGAAATCAACTTCCCTCGGATTGTGGTTCTGTTGATTCCTTCCTCCTCTTCCGCCCTGCCCTCTGTATCCACCAAATCTTCTCTCACCACCTTGCTGAGTACCATCAGCACCCGGACCTTCCCTCTCAAACTTCTCCCTTTCCGTCTTCACCAGCATCAAGACCCCTTCTAGACTCCGTTGCCAGACCATCAGCCTCCCTTGTATCTCGCTCCATTGTTTAGGACCAAAAACTCTGTAGGTGGATCGCTGAACCAGAAATTCCTGTTTCAGCTGCGAAAGCTTTCCTTCTACCAGTCCACCACGAATGGTGTCAATCACCCACATCTCGACGTCTCCTTCAGGAATCTGCAGGGAATCCGAGATTGTCGAATACGGTAGACTGCGACTGGCAGCACCTGCCGCTAAAGATGCAAGCGTCAGCAGTCGCATCTTGGTCTGTAGCGTTTCGGTAGCCGATTCTGGCAGATTGAGTGATGAAAGCGAATTGGTCTCCAGGAAATCAGTGTACGAAGAATAATCATCTGACGCGAAAATATTGAGCAGGTCGAAGAGTCCTGCATCGGAATCGCGAAGGGCTTGGATAGCTTCACGATCGATAAGAGGGTTGAAGTCGGTAATGCTTGGATTGGTGAGTGCTGCTATCAGCGTTCGTTTCGCAAGGTCGCGGGATTCCGGTTCAGAGGCAGACTGGGGTGGTATAGACTCGAGACCATGCAACAGATACTTATACAACATGTCATTATTCCCGCTAGCAGCTGCCACATCTGCGATTGCGATATGTAACGAACGAGCATCCTCGTCATCAAGATTCCAGGCCACTACCCATTTCGGTACGTTTGTGTCGAGTTGTGGTGTAAGTGCGTCAAAGGCAGCATTATTTGAAGTAAATCGGATCACTTTTAGGATGGCTAAAAAGACATGATAGCGTGAGGAGGAGTCATTAGGCAGGATGTTGAAAATGGTCGTCAGAGTCGTCAATGCTAAGGATGGGCCGAAATGGGTTGAGGATGTGATGGGTTGTTCGGAAAGGTAGGAGCATATTCGAGCGAGGAACATATCACGAGAAGGTGACTGATTTGAGAGGTGTATTAGGAGGTTGTATGCGGCCGTGAATTCTGTAAAGCCTGTTAGCATTGCCCTTATCTCATCAAACCTCGAGCTGACCTTTCTCCGGTGCATTGTTCAGCACAGCGGCGTTCCCAACTATCTTTTTGAGCACTTCATCCTTCTGTTTTTGTATCGACGCTGGCTCTGCAGGCTCTTCTGCTTGCTCTTGTTCGCGAAGTTCTGCGAGCGTGGGCGCGATCTCGCTCTGAACTCCTGAGTCTGGTTCTGACTTGCTTACAGTATCGACATACTGCGCGAGCTCGTCAGCTAACTCGGCAAATGAGCCTTCGATCAACAGCGTGTTGGATGGGCCTGGCATATTGTCGGCTGTCGAGTAATGCAGATGGTTGAGGGGTGTCCCCAGAGAAGTTCAAATTGCGCCTAAGAATTTCGCCAGTGGAACGGTGCGGTGGAAATCTTGGCGACGGTGGGAACACGTTAGATTAGATTAGATCAGATCAGATCACCCTTTCGCGGAGGAGAACGGTGATCCAGCATTACCAATTGGATCAGCATTGGCCTCGAAATAGCCCGCAAATCCTTTGCCCTGCTTGATGTGGCACACCCTCTCAAAAGATGCCAATCTGTACGCTGCACCTAGTCTCTCTGATACCCACAGCCACCATCCCCGATTTCCTCGATGCCCTCCGCTCCTCCACTCTCCAACCTATCGCTGTCGCCAAAGTGATCCGTTGGATAATCACACCTACAATCCTCTCAGTCAATGAGCTCCTCCACCCCCCATCCACCTGGCATCTATTCCTGCTCCTCCCGTCAGACCCCCGCCTCCTTCCTCAAAACCTAGAAATCCTCCTCTCAGCCCACTGGAGCATAAAAGCCGGAATCCCCCGCCGGCTCCTCCAAGACTTCCCTTCTAAAAACTATGGAATCCTCCATCCAGCACCCAACACTACCCCTCCCTTGACTGGCGCTCTCTCCTCCCCCCTCCTCGCGGGATCCTCACAATCCCTCGAACTCTCTCCTGGCCTCCAAACCTGGATCACCGGGCCCGCAACCTCAGAACTCACCCATCACAACTCAACCGCAATCTCCATGCTTAACCTGCTCCTTTTTCACCCTGGCCGCACGGCGAAGGAGTCCTACCTCCAATACGGCACCGCATTCGCCCAATCCATCGGCTCCAAGCGCGGTGGGCTTGCCAAAATAGTTGGGTCGGTTATCCCGCACCCAACCTTCCCCAACAACAACAATACTCGGAATGAAGGGGCAGGTCCCGCTACCTGGGACGAAATAGCCCTGGCGCACTACCCCAGCATTCAGCATTTTGGGGATATGATCGCGTCCGCTGATTATCAGGAAGTGAACCAGAGGTACCGGGTTGGGAGTTTGAGGGATACGGCGATTTTGTGTTTGAGTGAGGGGGCGGTGGAGGGGATGTGGGAAAGGAAGAGGGCAGGAGGAGGAGGAAAAGGAGAAGGGCCGATGGGGATGGAGGATCGCGGGGCCAAGTCGAAGTTGTGATTTTGGGAGAGGGCCCTGTCGAGGTTGAGGAAGACATGAAATCGATGTGGGTGAAGAAAACGCATTGAGGAGTACTTTTGTGGGTCATTGGCGACCGCCTCTTGCTTATAAGGGATAACTGGTGCGGCTGATTGATTCTCAGGCACCTGGGGCGCAGCGAAGCAATTACAATACAGACCTCTTGAAGTCTGGATGGTTGAATTCATCTTGCACAGCACAGGACAGTATCAGAAAGGTCTTGCACGGGCCAGCATGACTATGTCCAGTTCCAGGGAACCCCAAGACAAACATGTACCCTGTAACACAGATCCCACCTTACTTGGTACACCTCAACACCTCGCCCAAACCCAAGCTGATGGCCTTTTCTCCTGTCGATGTCATAAATCGTTAAGACAGCGCAAGATCCCCACCCCAGCCTAACACCTCCACAATCACATTCCCAATCGTGCTCAGACTCCAAAGACAAATCAGGCCCCACCCAATCTTCCGATCCATCTTCCACCCATTCAGCGGCACCACCATCAGCAACCCCACCAGCGTAACCAGCAGGGTGATCCCCGAAATCAACAGCGTCGTCGATATCTCGATTTCATACGGTTTATACTCGATCGGCCGGTCAGGATGCTTACGATGAGCTTTGGCGCCATGACGAATGGTAATGTACAACCCCGAGACGCCAATGCCGAGGAGGATATTGAGCATTGGCCCACCGAAACAGGCGGAGAGCGCCATGACAGGAAATCCGAGTTTAGCGACCGTGACATCCGCCACCAGATCGCCCAGGGAGTTGCCAACGGCGAAGATGGTGAGGCCGAGGATTGCGTCACTGATTTCGAGGATGACGCCAAAGGCCTTCAGGACGCCAACGACTTCATTGGCGATGGTGGAGATCCAGGCGACGGCTACGGCGAAGCCGAGGAAGCAGAGGAGGGAGCGATATTTGGGCGGATGGCTGGGGGTTGTGGTTACAAGGAGGATGAAGAGGCATATTAGGGAGAATAGGAGGGAGCAGAGGATGAACCAGAAGAAGGATTTTAGGTCGTGATCGTCGTCCAGGTTTGCCCAGATTATCATGACGGTGAAGAGAGGGGCTGTGAAGAGCTGGAGGCAGACAAGCCACCGATTCCATTCTTTTGGATTGGGAGTATCGTCGTTGGGGTTGGTGGTAGGGCTGTGGATAGTAGCCTGCAACGAAGCTTGTTGGTGAGGGTGAGGAGGAGCGTCGGATTGACGCTGCTGGGCAGCCAATTCTGGACTTCCGAGTGCCCATTGTGGCAATTGAGCCGTCGAGCCAGACCTCGATCTAGCCCCGTCTCTTGAGGTCAATAGCCCGGAGATGGCTTCTGTTCGCTCTTCCTTATCTTCTGTTTCCACAATTGGAAGAGTGATGGTGAGAAGGAAGACGCTTGGAACGGTAACAATTCCAAGGAGTTTGTCCCAGATGCTCTTGCCGCCCCACGCATAGATCGTTGGGAAAAGGGTGCTGGCTATTATCTGCGGCGGCGCCAGATACGTGTACGGCCACCAATTGAACGTCCGCAGCTCACCGGAGTCATCATCTTCGTAATTCTGTTCGGGATAGGCCAGATAGTGACTTGACTCGGGTGACAAAATAGGGGGAGGGAGTCGAATGCTGGGTGGTCTAGAAGTGGCGGGTGTCAAATGTGTCGGTGTATCTGTATAGACTGGGAATGCAGAGGCTGGTGGCGATTTCGATGATGGTGAATGAGGTATTGATATTCTGGGTACCTCCGGCTTTGGACTCATGTGAGGTGAAATGTTGGGTGTCAGGCTTGTGTCGTGGTGCTGTTCGTCATAATCGGGACGATGGAAAGAAGTACTAGGAGGCGCGAGCCGGTCGGGTAACCTTGTTTGCGGCGGCGCCAGACTATGGTCTCTGGATGGTTGCGAGGATGCTGGTGGAGAGATAAAAAGTCTTGGGGAGCCTAGCACTGGAGACAGTCCAGACGCGGTTGACCCTTGTGACTGGCTTTCCAGCAGAGGCGAGGCAATTTGGAGCCCCAACTCAGAGGTAGCATCTCCGCCACGGAGGCCTGTCTTCTGGAGGTTTAAGCCTGCTGCATCATTTGCCGAGACTGCTCTTCCACGACCACTGATGTTGTACGGAGCTCGCAAACCGTTCTGCTCTCCATGGTGCTGGGACACAGATCTTGTAGGAGCAGGATCTGATGCACGCCCATCCACCTGTGCGAGCACATTCGAGGGATCATCTGAATACCTGCGGAGATTGATGGGAGGCGAATGTGTGCTTCGCTTCCCAAGCGAATTCAGCACTGAACGGAACTCGAGAGCTCCAACCAGCGACGGCCTGATAGGAGTTATCGTATTCCTCCGCTCGCCTCTTATGGGCCTGCTCACACGCATGTTACTGCGAAGCTCAGCCAGATGTCGTCCTCTTCGCTCGTCCTCCTCATAGAATTCATCCTGCTCCTTCCATGCTGGAGTGACATTGCCTTCTAGGCCCGAGAAATCTTCTTCGGAGATGCCCCGGAGCAGACCCGTGGTTTCGCCCGCCGGAGCTTCCTCGTCCTCCTCTTCCTCTTGGATATCCAATTCCTGTGTTCGTGGTATGTGGTGGTGTAACTTGGCAGCTGCTTCCCTCAGCCTTCGACGCCGCCGGCGCGTTAGCCACCAATGCCAAGTGACCACAAAGATGACATAGAACAGGTAGAAACCAACCATAGAGGCACATTCCCAGATTTGTAGCCTGCCATCGGCTAAGAACACCATGCTGAAGCAGGCAGCAACCACGAAGAAGCCAACATCTCGGATGAAGCTTTTCCTTGCAACCTTAAAAGGTCGAACCAACGCCATACTCCCTGCCACCACCGCAGTGATGAATGACGCCGCTCCAATCAGCTCACCAACAGCCAGGCTCCCACTGTGACTGCCCATGGCGGCGAAAGTCGAGAATACATCAGGACTTCCATTTCCGAAGGCCAGGAAAGTGACCCCTGCCAGGCTCTCGCTCATACCGAGGATGCTAGCTATCGTGCTAAGATTAATGCAGAGGAAGTCGGAAGCAGCGATTCCAATTGTGCTGAAAAGAAGACCAGTCCATATCACGAGGATGACGAAAGCGACGGGTTGAGCGTGGCTGAGGGAGCAGTAGTAGAGCTGTAGATATGAAATCAAGCCAGCTTCTTCGTCGGGGCAATTGGCTCGGACGAAGGCGCATTTGTCGGGAAAGTTGTGAACCATGCGGCACTACATCAGATTAATAGATTGGTTATGAGACTGAGAGTCCTTGTCGCACCTCTTCATCCCGCCTGGCCAGAGACCGGCCAACAAGTTGACCAGAAGGTTCTGCGTCTGCACGCCTGTTGGTTAAGAACGATAGAGCTGCAAGAATGGACAGCGCGAGGACGGTGGTATAGAATGTGCGGCCAGCTGGACGTCTGCTCTTTGTTGGCGCATTCATGGCGAGTCAGATAGGTCTGTCGCATTGTCGCAAGATGGGTCGCACCTCGCGCCGGCGGATATTATCTGTCGATAAAGGACAGCGAAAGAGAACGAAGGCTTTGCATGGCTAGTGAATGAATGCAGTGGGTCATAGACGTTTATCAATAATATGATGCATCGTGGGCAGCGAAGTGTGCTGGCCGCAACGAAGCAGCTTCAGGTCCAAGTTGAGCAGCCAGCTTTCAAGCTTGGCCCAAAGTGACGTCCTGTCACTTGTAGAGACCAGGTGCGCCACCTTCACCGCCACCGAAGACGAAAGCCGTTGAAGAGTTTGCGTGGTTCCATTATCAAGGCTTGCAATCGATCTGACTTTCTGGATTCCCAGTTGATTCCGCCGAATGTCTCACTCTACATGATCAGGAACATTCAATTCGATCAGAAGTGGCGTAAGCTGCAGCCATCACAGGTATCCATGCTCCGATTGAGAAGAAATGAGCGGTGATCTTGAAAGGAACGATCTACCATTTGCCATTCTATACGACGATAGCGTCCTCCGACAAAGACTCTTCCAAAGCTACCTCTGTGGCGAGATGCCTTTGGCCGCCAGCCCTTCCACCACATGCTCATACACTTCTTGCTCCGAGCCAACTGCCGATACCTTGACTACCCGTCCTTCCTTATCAAAGTAATCCACAACGGGCATGCTGGTCTCCACAAACGTCTTGAATCTCTTTTGAATGGATTCGGCATTATCATCGATCCTTCCACTGGTTTTACCCCTGTTCAAGAGCCTATCTTTCATGACGTCCTCCGGACAATCGAGAAATAGCGTGCATCTGCTGTGACATACAGACGACTCGAAGAACGCCGCCTGGTCCATCTTTCGTGGGAATCCATCGATGAGGAATCTTCCTTGGCCGTCATCAGACAGGTTGGCATGCATAGCATTTTCCAACAGCTTTACTGTGACTTCCATTGGCACAATGTCCCCGTTTCGGATGTAATCCTTGATCAATTGGCCATATTCACTACCTCTTCTGTCTTGCTCCGCGCGCAGTAAGTCGCCTGCGCTGAGATGGGTAAAGCCGTAATCCCGCACAAGGTTGGCAGACTGTGTTCCTTTTCCCGATCCTGGCCCCCCAAGAATATACACAACAGTAGCTTTCTCGGGATCGAAAGTGGGAGAAAGGTTTGAGGATGTCAGCGGCGGAGCTGGCTGAAGCGCCGGATCGGGGAGACCGGTAGGAGGGATGACAGCCGGCATTGTTGATGGACGGGAGGATGCTGTTAGAGGATGGATCTAGACCTTTCGTTGATATCGACCGTTTTTCCTGGTTTCTCCTGAAATGGCTTGCTGAGGCTGACTGGCGCGAGTCTTGACCATATAGGCGTAGGCACCGGAGCCGGCAAGAAAGATGAAAAGGAAGGGAAAGAAGCTCAGAGGTGCTGCTTGTGGACCACCAGCGGTTCGAGGTGGTGTTTGAGGAGGGGATTTGCTTGAGGAGAGATCGGAGTGTGCTCTGAAAGGATTGTGTGACGGCTGCGACGATGGACGGTGGCTCGAGCCCGTGGCTCGGAAGACTGAGGGCAGCCTTTGGCGCATAAGCATCACTGTTGATTCATGGTGTTAGGTTCTTTTGCTTCGACTTTGTCATTGATCTGGTCCAGGGAGGTGTAGCAGTGTAAAGAACCAACCACACTAGATCATGATGATGGCGCAAGCGGCCTGGAACTGACCCCTCGGGCAAAAGCTGGGGTTTGACTCCGCTGCAGCGTGATACGAGTAGATGAGATAAGCCTCATCGCACTACCATGCAATAGGCAGAGAAGCTTTGGTTCACAATACACACAGCACGACTACAGCATAGTAGAAAGGACGTAGCCAGGTGGTCTGACGCTAGATGCTGGAGCAGCAGATGCAGATATGTGATGATTAACAAGGCACTTGCTCCGCCAGACTTTGACGCACAGCCCATGACACCAAGGCTACAGGGGGGTTTCTCCTCCACTTGTCTGCTGCTGGTACGGACACCGCAGAGAGGAGCGGCCACTGATGTAGATGGCAAAACCCTCCTGGTAGTTGGCGGTTGGATGATGGTTGGATGATGCAGGAATTTCAGGCGGACTCCGCCATTCACTACTCACTAGTAAGCCCTGCTACTGCCTGCATGCGGCGAATTGAATCCCCATCTCCCTTGCCCCATCAACTATTCAATATCAACAACTTCGACCATTCTCAACCCCATGATCACCACCTGACTGGCAGTACACGGACTGATCCTTTTCTGACCAATGCTGTCAAACTCAGACTGCCAGGACTCCAGCAACTTTTCATCCTCGGCCACTTGACTTCGCCGTCAACTCCACTCCATCTCCTCATTCTCCCTGCAGCTGTGTTGTAGCAGTGCAAAAGTGAAGCAGACCACCCTCGAATCACCCACCGCCTGGAGTCGTCCATTACCGCTGACCGTCTTTGGGCCCGGGCCCACCATGGCGTACTATGCTCCTGGTACAATCATCCCCTCAAAGCTGCATCTCTTTCAAACACAATCTACACCGCGTGAAGCTTTTCAATTTCTCGATCTTCCCGGAGAGATCAGAAATAAGATCTATGACTTGGCATTCGATGCATGCTTGACCGATATCAGGATGGGCAACCACCGGCATTTCCGCGGTGAGATCATCAGCCGGCCACGCACCGAACTTCCAATCCAACCTCGCAAACAAAACGACTCGAAGCCTCAGCCCGAAACTCGGAACCCAATTGATCAGCAACCCGGTCGCAAGATCCCCCCCTCCCATTCAATAACAGACTTGAAGCCAGTGAAGCAGGCCCCTGTGTTGTTGCAAGAGCAACCTCGTACAGCACGAAAGAAATGCTGCAAACAACGATGGGGTAAGCGAGGCCCTGGGCGCATGTATCATACTGTCCTGCCTTCATCTGCCACCACTCAAGATGGAAATTCAGCAGACTGCCATGCCCCGTTCAGGTTCTTGTTCAGCTGTCGTCAGATCTACCACGAAGCACTGTGCCTCATGTACGCAAAGACGGTCTTCCGCTTCAGCTCGACCAAGACGATCAACAGGTTCCTTTCGGTCACGCCACTTCGAGCATTGCAGGCCATACAAGGACTCGAAATCTTCCACGCAACCCAAGCAGAGCCCGAGCTTACGGAGCACCGGAAGTTCAAGATATCTGCCGACAAGAAATGGTTCGAGACTTGCCAGCAAATCCGTCAGAAGATGACTAACCTCAAGAAGCTATGCATCGAATTGCAATTGTTTGATTGGCCATCACAGCTTCTGCTCCGGGAGGAGTGGGCTCGGCCTATTCTTCTTCTCCGTCGGAACGGGCTTGATCGAGTTGATGCCACTCTTCTTCATTCAGCATTCAGTGCGGAAAGGTTGAACGAAGCCGCACGAAACCTGGAGATGGCTATGATGAGCAACGAGGGGCGGATTGCCAAAAGCGCACGAGAGAAGAAGCTTCTGGACGCAAAGAAGAAGAAACCAGAGTCGAAGGTGCGAAAGGTGCTTGTGATCAAGATGGATAACATTCCAAAAAGTAAAAAGGTGCAGAAGGCGTGAGCGAAGGATGATTACCGCAAGGACAGGCGTCCAGTGCGCCTTTCCAAATCACCATCATTTCATTCCTCACCAGTACTGACAAGCAAAGCTTGTCTTGGAGGTGATGAAATTGGGCCCAGAGCTTTGTTCACCTTGTACCACCATGAGCGAGGGATGCGCTCTCGCAATTGCTTCGGACATGCATACAACGGACCGCTCGTACGCTCTCATCAGGGATGGGAGAGCTGTTGCTCTGAAGATAGCGCAATGGTGGCGCACGATCGACACTGCACTGGATGTACGAGGTATTCTAGCACACACATCCTGTCTACTGCATGTGCGGGGGTTAATTAGCATCAATCGACCCTGGCCGAGCTTTCTGCTGCTTCAATCATAGAACATCGTTATTTCAGACATGAGTACTGCCCAGAGATCCTTTATCCAAGCTTTACTCTGTGCTCCCAGAAAGATCAGCAAGATATGATCTATGTTAGCCCGTGCACACGCTGCCAGTAAGCCATCCGGAGATGGTGGGGAGGCATCACAGTCATGGTAACCATGCTGCGTGTTGAAACCATTCACCTTGCAAAGCACGTCAGTCTGCTACTATCAACATCGCTATGTGTCTTTGAATGCGCCGCTAGAACAAAACTTCAGTAAATAAAAATGATGTTTTCCACCATCGTCTCTTTGGAAGCAAGGTTTTCACTCATCACGTAGCCGTGACCCTATTTCCCCATGAAACTCTTCATGGTCACGGAAGCGATGAGGTGACGGGCATCTCTTGTCATTCTTCTATCTCTGCGGACTGGGAGAACCCCTAATCAGCCAAGCACCCAATCATACTGAGAGCATGGATTCAGCCGAGACTCATGTGCCTGAAGAACATCGCGTCAACAGGTACGCCGGCATACCCATCTCCTCCCACTGGGATCTAAGAATTCCAGAACTGGCGAGTGGCTGCCACAAGATCACCGTGCCCACAAGCAATGGCCTGGGGATCTTATCGAATATGTCGACAGCCACCCAAGAGAGCTACATCCTACGACCAAAGAGTTCAGAGACATGATCGAACAGGACACGCGGATATGTCTGCTCTTCGCTTCCATGTTCGAACAGATCCCACGCAAAACCCCTTGCCAAAATGACCCCACTGGCCATCGCCAGATTCGCGATTGTGATCATGAGCTCCGAGTTCTCAACCACCGCCTGACCACTGCACCGTCATGGAGCGATGATTCTGCAAGGGTTGGTTTGGTCGGTCTCCCTATCAATGCTCTTCTTGATTGGCCTATGGGAACCCAAAGCGGCTTTGCTGTTTTCTTGGACCCGACAGTGAATGCCATGTTGAAGAAGGTATTGAATGCGTGGAAAGAGTATCTTGAATCTCCAGCGTCCACGGAGGTTCTCGAGGACAACGCCAAAGGCTGGTTTAGTCAGACAGGGAGGAAGGAACTTGCAAAGACTGCGAATATCGGAGAAAATTCCTGTTCTTTTGAAGATGTGTTCGTCTGTGACCCCTCAGCAAAGCATCATGGCGTCAAATCCTGGGACGACTTCTTCACTCGCCACCTAAGAGAGGGGGTCAGACCTGTGGCAGCTTCGGACATTTCGAATGTCATTGTCAACGCGTGCGAGTCCACTCCCTTCAACGTCGCGTATGGGGTGAAAGCTCGAGACAGATTCTGGAACAAGGGACAACCGTACTCAGTCAGCGACCTGTTGGCCCACGACGAACTTGCCGAACAGTGTGTCGGCGGAACAGTGTACCAAGCATTCCTAAATGCCCTCAGCTATCACCGCTGGCACAGTCCAGTCACCGGTCGGATTGTCAAAGCGTATGTGCAAGATGGGACATACTATTCCGAACCTCTCTTCCAAGAGTTCGATGCTACTCAGGACGCTGACGAGGAGGGAGAGGTCAGCGGACAAGGGTACATCACTGCCACAGCTACACGGGCGATGATGTTCATCGAAGCGGCCAATCCTGCTATTGGCCTGATGGCATTTTTGGGAGTGGGCATGGCAGAGGTCTCGAGCTGCGACATCACGGTTAAGGAGGGTCAGCACGTCGAGAAAGGTGACCAGATTGGTGTGTTCCATGATGGTGGGTCACCACACTGTCTATTGTTCAGGAAGGGCGTCGACGTCGGTGGATTTCCGAACCTGGCAGACAGCGAGACTTTCCAGTGCGTGGTCAGGTTGCCGTCGTTGAATCCCACACCCGCTGATCGCGTCTCTGAGGCCGAAGCGTCAATGGACTCCATCTACAGACCACGCTTCCATACTTACAGAGTAGCCAACGTTGCATTGCCACTGGCTTACCTTTCTTGTGCCGTTTGCTGCTTCTGTCACACGGCATTCGACTGAGGACTCTGGAAGGGCAAGATTGAGGAGGCGTCGGTCCAAGCTTGCCAGCTCGAGTGTGTTGCAGGACTTGGCAATGCAGGTTGCTTCCGAACCACGAAAACCCAAATCCCCACCCTGGCCCAAAGCTGGCCCAAAGATGGCCCATCAATCCACCATCCATGGTCTGGCCGCTGTCCGCTCGCATGTTGGTTGACGAATCACTCGTCCTGGGCGCTTGAGCTTCAGCCTGCTTTGCTTTCGAATCGAGTGGCGCTTCAGGAACCCTCCCGAAAGGGATACAGAACGGACTCTGAATTGCTACAATCCACCTCGTCGCTCCGTCTCCTGCGGTCCCCTGTGCTCCCTGTGGCCAAGTGCCTCGAGCATTTCACTACTTGGAAGCGGCGCGGTTCAGAAGAGACGACTCGACGCTGCCAGGCCTATGCCTGCATCGAAGCGAGACTCAAACAGTGATGGCTTGTTTTCGCGCACGATCGGTCAGAGCCAACCACGACCTGCTGCCCGCGGTTTGTAGGCGCTGGGATGAGCGATGTGCCCTGTCAGAAGAGTTAGGGTGTGCAACTACTCGCCTCGCACAACCCAATCATGCATCTCCATCACCTTTGCAGTGCCGCCCGCAAGGGTCCAATCGCATTGTCGAGGCTCCAAACAGAACCGCTCGCCCTCTTTGTGGAACTCGTCCTCCACATGGAAGCACCCTCCAAGCGCCCACTCTCAATTGCATGCAGAAATGGAGTACATTGAGACACGCTCTCGATCTTGAATCGAACCTTCTGACCATCAGTCTTCCTCCAAACCTCCAACCTTTTCACTGCAACATTTCTTCCATCTCTGCTTCTCTTCCTCCAGCGCTGGCTCCGCGATCTTCATACTGCTCTTTGCATCTCTTCCGCTCTCATACTTACAGACGACCAAGAGCTGGACTCTTAGAGTCACTTGTGCTTCCATAATCTAATCCTGCTTGCGCTGGTATTCCTCAAAAGCCTCGAGCCTCATTTTGCGTCAGCAAGCCTCACGCGAGAAACTGGCGCTGCTGGAGCCGCAATGTCGATGCCGTTTCGTCAGCAAAATCAATCATTTGATCCTGTTTCCCCCATCGACATCGTGAGCGGAAACAGAGCACCACCAGCGGTTGGCTTTGCCGACTCATCAGAGAGGAAAGCTCCCTCGATAACCACAAGATCTACGAGGACCAGTTCCAGCTCCTCCTCGTCCTCTTCGCAGAAGGTTGCCCGAACCGCCCGCTTCGCAGAGGCAACTTCAGTCAACTCACCGGTCTCAGGTCCGACCGAGAACAGATCACCATTCGCAGACCCGCCCGAGATGGCTGCTCAGCAAGCACAACCATCCGATGTTGGATTCGGCTACCTCTCAAATGAGCCGGTTGCGCAACAGGCGACGCTGCAGCCGAATATGAATGGTCCATTGTCACCACCGTTGAAGTCTGCTCTCAAAACACCGGGAACTCCAGGAAGAATGCTCAACCCGCTTAGCCCGACATTCAGGGAAGAACAAATCCTCGAGAAGCACGAGGAAGATACAGAAAAGGAACAAGTGAAAGATCTTGTAAGCCTTCCAGCTCTATTGGTGGCTAGCCTTCAAGCCTTACTGATTTGTTCGGTAGAAAGCCAAAACCCGTGTGCGGATGGCAAAGATGATGCTCCGTGGTGTCAACTTCTCCTGCTCCTTGATAGTCCTTGCTCTGCTCACAACAACCTTCAATATCTTCAATGCCACCAAAAAGCTTCCTTCTCGAAACGGTCTACCAGCTTGGTCTACCCATTCTAAGCCATGGCCCCAGATTCTACTGCTGGTGATCGCTGCTCTATCCCTTGTCTTTGCAATTGGCATTTTCTATGCCTACTGGAAAGGAGGTCACAAACGCGCCGAGAAAGCTGCTGTCTACTACACCGTCTTTGCGGTCTTCTTCTTCACATTCAGCGTCATCATGTGGGTTGTAGGCGCCGCAGTTTTGAACAACAGCAAGCAAAGCGGTAATGGCCAAGATATATGGGGTTGGAGCTGCAAAGACAACAAACGAAAGCAACTTTTCAAAGACGAAGTCAGTTATGCCCTCATCTGCCGTCTTCAAGAGTGGTCACTCGTCTGCTGCATTATCGAGATCGTTGTCGAGACAATCACCATTGCCATCTACGCCATCGTCTTCTATCGATTTTGGAGCAAGCGCAAGCTCAGGAAGAGCATGGATGTACGCGACAAAGCCCGCTCTGACCTGTATCTTGCTCAGCTCCGCAGTCAATCCGCACCAAACACTCCTGGCTTTGCACAGAGCATGCGATCTCCAACCTTCCCTACCAAGGGAGGTGACGATTACTCTGCCGCCGAAAATGGCGAAAACTACGGGCACGCGCAATTTCCCACTGCATCGCCAGCCTCCGCACATGGATCTTCGCCATTCAAGCTGCAAGCTCCTCCCATCAAGGTCCACCAGGCCACTCCGCGCGCCCCTCAAGAGGGTTTCGACTCTGCCCCAACACCGTCAGCCTCACCTCCACCACGGGAGAGACAGAACGAGCATGTGGCTGCCGCACCGGGTGAACAAACCTACGCAGCTGTCCCAATCCCAGGCGCGTATGCTTCACCTTTGACGAGTCCTGCTATGCAGCCACAACACGGCTCGGTGGCAGGGCAGATGCAAAGATATCCGGGCGCTGCATACTAGATCAGTTTAACAGGAAATGGAAAGGGCCAAAATGAAGAACACGCATTTTTGAACGCGGCGCTGGAGCAGTGGGGCTCATTTGGCAGACATTGCTCCCAGTAGCATTTCTTTTCTTTTCGTCGCAGGTTATTGGTTTTCGAAGTCCCTTCCGAGAATATCCAGATATACCAACAACGCTTAGGTCGTGGCAATATTGCTTTGAATATAATGAATCTATCTCACACTCTTGATTTATTTCACATGATAACTATATCTCGCACACCCTTCTCCCTTGTAATTGATAATCATCTTCTAAAACACGCTTCTCCCCAAACCCCTGATTCGCCTCAGTCATGAACTCAGATTCTCTCATGAGTCGCAGACCAAGTCAATCACTCACCATTGCAACTCGATTTCCCTGCCAAGCAGCTATGCCTCGAGTTTCGATCTATCCTTCATTTTGTCATACCCTATCTCCCCCCACTCGCTCCCACCGATGCCCCTTCGCATCCGCGTCGACCACTGTGATGATCATTCTTATTCTCCCCTTCACTTACTCTATCCAGATCTGCCGGAAAACATAACATGCAGACCTCAACGTTCGCGGAACCATTACTTCCTTCTCACCCAACCAGGTGGGCCCGACAATTCTTCCTTCCCGTCTCGGAGTTATATTCCATTTCACCACGTATTCGAATATCTCCAAACACACTTCTCTCCCTCACTACGATGGTACAAGTAGCGACTCGGTGTGCCAAGCCCAGTTAATTACCTCCACTAACTCGGGTTGACAAACTCGGTTTCTGTAACGCATACGTATATATATCTCTCTTTTTCTGACAGGACTTCTAGAGATCTGACCTTTCCTACCCATGGCAAAGGTCGAGAGATGTGGAGGTGTAGGGGATGCGACCTTTTTGGCTGTTTGGGTCGAGTCTAAGATGCAATTGTAACATGAGTCCTATCTCATCCTTCCTTTTATTGTTCCTGGACATGTAAAATTTGAGGTTTGGGAAGCGGCGGGAGAATATTTACGCCAAGGTATGGAAAATCTGCTCCGAGCTCACCTACTGACGGGGCCTAGGGTGACGCCGCTTTCCCCGACCCCGGCCACGCCCGGACCAGGGTAAGATGCGGGGACGCTCAGCCGCATACTATTTGTAAACTCATCGCTGTAATAATCAGTCTTATACAGCCAATTAAAGACTAAAAAGGCATAAAGGAATAAGAAAGATTTTGATGTTCCTTCTGCCAAGGCTGCAGCAAAACTATGACGCTAAAGCGCGGCAACGCTATTCTCAATAAGGAAAGGTTACCAACTCAGTGACAGTCTCCCTTCTTACGGCCGCCTCTTCCATTGCTCCAATCTACGGAGTATTCACGGCGACTCTACGGTAGCAGCATTTTGCATCCAATAAGGGAACCCCTGACGCGCCAAGTACTATTTACATCCTCAACGATGTCGTCGCCTACTGTACTGCCTCGATCCCCAACTTCGTATCTAGCACGCCGTCTTATCTGCCACCTCAACGCAACCTCACCCTCTGCTCATCCTCCCTAAGCCTCGCCCTAGCCCATCGTAAATGACCCTCCCATTCCCTTCCCAAGACCTCACCCACGGCCTCCACCACCCTCCTTCCCGACGCTCTCAATTGCCAAAATCCTTCAAAATCGTGCAAGCCCGTGCCATAGTGCGCGAGTATTAGCAGCGCAAACGGATCCCTCTCTTTCAGCAGAGCGATGTACCGTCTGTCGATGAACACGGGCCAGCCGGATACCGCGCCGAAATCTGGACGTGCCGAGATCGAGGCTGTGGTGGGGAAGACGTTACTGAGCTTTTCGATCGCGTCCCTGTAGACCTCCGCCTTCCATGTTACCCCTTTCCCGTCGTCTCCAACGCCTTCCTCTCCCTCTCCCTCTTCCGCTTCCCGATCTCTGTCTCTATCCCGCGCCTCCATGTTCGCCACGCACCCCACCAGTCCCTCCAGTGCTCTCCGCGGCTCTTCCTCGATCTGCGGCAGGATGTTCCCATATCGTCAAGACGGCACTCTGGCACAGTACCGTTGGCTACCGCAATAGTCAAATTCGAACCCCAAAGGGAGAATCCACTCAACGGAGTGGTATCGCCAGGAACAGACATGTCAAGACAGCAAAGAGCGAATCGACTCCTCCATGATGAGCGCCCCAGTCCGAGAGGACAAGCCCCTAAAAGCCCAATTCATTTCTCAGGAGTTGATTCAGGGTGTAAGAATTGGCACAACTGTAGCTGTTGTTGACTTGATTGTAGGCGCACATGATGCTTCCGGTGCCCGCTCTGACCGCGTTCGCAAAAGGCCTAACGATCTCAGCGCACGAAACAGCTGACAAAGTAAGCTTCGCCTACCAGAGGTATACTTCATGCATCGTCTGATCATCAATATTCTCGCTGATGCTGTCGCTGACTGTGAAATTTTCGCGTGTGACTTCCATACTCTGGCGAAAGTGCTCCTACTCATTCGCAATAAAATGCTTAGTACTTGCAATCACACCATTATCTTGAATGCCTCGAATAGTTGGGTCTATCATCTCGCCGGAAAGATGAGGGTCCGGGCTGAAGCCTTCCTAATTGCGACCTCCTTCTGGGAATCTTCCAAGTGGTGAGATGACTGACCGAAGCAGTACATCAGCCCCCCTTGACACGGAATTCCGCTCCAAGGGCATCACCTCGAGCGTAGGCAAGGCCTCTATCCCAGGTTGCGCCAGTGTTCAGACCAGAGGGGAAAGCGGATGCCCAGTCAGCTTTCAAACCTGTCGGCACTGCTATTCCGAAACTGTAGCATTCGTAGACCTACCGAACGAGGCATTGAGAGCAGTATCTTGGAGACAAAGTCCTCGAAAATCAAGTCTAGGAATTTGGCCAATGGTTGCAAGGCATCGCCCTCCTCCCCATCTGGTCGTGTGTCGGCCGAGTTTGGGAAACTCTGGAAGTGTTACCTACTCAACGCCTGTCGTCAGGTTTACCTTCTCCAGCAAAGTCCGTTGACCACCAAAATCCGCGGCTTTTGCATGTGCGTTCGCCCATTCAGTGTCAGGTTTCATCCAAGGAGATGAGTACCTAGGAGCAGAGCGAGAGAATGGTTCACGTGGTTCCTGCTCCAAGATTAGACGACGGTGTTCATGAAAGAAGCACAAGTTCGTTTGCATACCTGACCCAGGGCTGAAAGTGAGAGCAGTGCCACGATACTCAGAGTGATCAAGTAGTAAGCCATACTGAGAAGCCAGGAAGAGTGGTTCAGAGTGGTTTGGCGGACGATGACTGGGATATTGTCAGACAAATTGAAGGCTGAATAGCTCGTAGATGTCTGTAGAATTGATGGAATTGACTGTCTAAATCTATGTAGAATTGCGCGTAGAATGAGTGTTATATACTCAAGAAAACGCTCGAAATAGTCTTGTTGGACAGGGCGGTTGGACAGGGCGCAGGCTAGCCGAAACCTGACCAATGGACGCCCTAAGATCTAGACTGTTTAACACACCCCCTCAGCTTCCATTTCGGGCGAAATTGAAGCTGGATATGAGCCGAAATAACGCGAAATAGCGTTAAATGAGTGGATCAGATCTTAAATGACTTAGAAACGCATAGAAATGCTTTCTAATATTCGCTTTTATACTGAAAATCAATATCGGCGCTATCATAATTCTTATCGATCCTGCCGAGTTCCCCTTATTAAAGAAAAAGAAGGAGGAATAAGAGATAGAGCAGGCTTTTATATTATTATCATCAATAACGTCGATGATAACGTGAGTGATAATATAAAGAAATAGATCATTTGCGAGTTATTCACTATTCTTTTAATTCTCCTTTTTAATGCAGGTCAGTCTGTCTAATATATTAACTAGATTTAACTGTCGAACAAATATAATATGTTTTTGAATAAGTAGAGTCTTAATAAGATTGTTTGTGGGCATTTCAGCTGTTAGAATTCATTTAACAGTTATTTAATTAGCTTAAATCTTCTAATAAAGTTAGTGCTGATGTATTCCTTATATCATTGGATCTGTGACTCTTCTCTTGAGGATTTAGCGTTACCGCGCTTTAGCGTCAAAATTTTGCTGCAGCCTTAGCGTGAGAAACATTAAAAATCAAAATTTTGCTGCAGTCTTAATGTGAAAAGTATTAAAAATTGATTTTTTGATGTTTCTTATATCAAGACTGCAGTAAAATTTTGACGCTAAAGCGCGGCAACGCTAAACTCTCAAGGAAAGGATCATAGATTCAGTGATACAAGAGATATTAATATGGCGCAGCTTAATATTTAGTTTAAACATCTCTTTTTTAATAATTCAGATAATCTATTAATTATCATAATTAATAATAATCTGTTGCTCGATATTAAATTATATAACTCGAAAAAAGCGTTCTTATTACAATAATTCTTAAGAGATTAGAAATAATGATAGAAACTCGACTTCTATACTTAATATAATAACTATTTTCTATTTAATAACTCTTTAATTAATGATTTTCTGATACAGCTTAAAGAGATATTTATTGAAGCTGTGATAAGTAACTAAATTATTTGTGAAGACGATATTGTTTAAGCATTTAAAGAGCTCGCTATTATTATATTCTGAGTATTTAATTATTAGATTTTAAGAGATATAAAGATAGAAAATAACGCGATTTGAAATAGCTAAATAAACTGCAGATGAATTAATAAGAAACTGAGATAATTTGAAGATAGAGAATGTTATATTAAATTGAGAAATGATAGCTACAAAATTTAGAGAGCTTACGCATTATTAATAGATGAGAATTTATTGTAAGATGATCTGCGCGTTATTATTTTAAAGAAAAATGTTGATAAAGAAGATAGAGCTTTTTAAAGATTATAAAATATTAAGAAGATTAAATTTTAAGACGATTTTAATTATATATAAGTTTTAATATAATTATATTTTTCGAGTATCTTAATTTCGCTTAATTTAAATATTTAGAAATCATTTTAACTCACTTAGAAATCTCATTTCAAATTTACATAAAAGAGCTGTCTTAAAGATCTGAAAATGATTGAAATTCTTCTTATTATAAAGAATAATAATATTATTAATATAGAAAAATATTAGAAGACGATCATTAATATATAGATAGTTAATATCTGATATTAAATATAAATCTAATTTTTCAAGAACTGTGTTAAGATGATTATATTATAAAAGTGAAGATTGCTTAAGATTATAAAGAGCGCGGAAAAGAAGTCACACTGAATTTAAATATTAAAAGCTCTTAAAAGAATAATAATATATCTGCTTATTTAGCTCATTATTAATAAAGATGTTAATGATATTATATTAATGAATTTTTAGATTAAAAACAATTATTAAAGTTATTAATATTATAAGTTGCTACAGCTATGAAGAATAATTATACGTGAGAGATAATTGCAGACTTAATTATAAAAATCTAACTATTTTATTATACATGTGATATGATAAAATGTCTAAGACTTGGCACGCGGGTTTAACGCGTTAGAGCTATATCTCTTGATTAGACTTCAGAGCTAAAAGACTGTATTAAAATTAGCGATTATAATGCGCATTTAATACTTCTACAGCTTTTCTGTAAGTTAGATTAGTTTCTGCAACTTAAGTATTCATTTTTATAGGCTATTAAATATATCTAGTTTAAGCTGTTATAATATACTTAAGTTCACTCTCTTTATTATTTAAATAAATATAAAATAATCATTCTTTAATCAATTTAAATTTCAAGCAGATTAACTTATCTTTATTAAATCTTCTTCAAATTATCTTCAGACTCTTTAATAATAAAATAGATTTTGTGAATAAGCTTAATATATTGAGTTTAATTATCTATCTTTAAAGAGAGAGAAATTAAAGACATCTTTAAAAAAGTAAGATAATCTGAGAATTAAGTTAATAGATTTAAGATCTATTAGTTAATAATTAGTATTCGCGAATAAAAGAATTTTAAGAGCACTTAAAATAGTGTGATTAAAAGTAGAATCTAGAATTCAGTTTCTAAGCTAATTAATATTGATATGACTTGATCTAATTAAAAAAGATTAGAGAAAGATTCTGCATCACAGAATAATCTAAATATAGATTAATAACGATCTTCTTTATCTCTTGTGTCACTGAACTGACAATATCTCCTCATTTGAAATAGTATTCCCGCGTTATAGCGTCGAAATTGGGTGCAGCCTTGACATTAAGAACACCAAAATCAAAAAGATAAAAAGAGCTTAAATCAGCTATAGCAGGATAAGCTTCATAGCTAGCATACTATAAATAGTATTATTAGAAAGCGCTAGTAAATCTCTATATAATAGTCTATTTATATCTATTATTTAACTACTAACTAAGCTAGAAACTAATATTTAATCAAATTTCTAAAGAGTTCTTA
>JAABUK010001138.1_pt1 | contig 51877 bp, 40 predicted proteins | sample 5559141 | NCBI WGS metagenome assembly JAABUK01 (sample SAMN10711869, study PRJNA513367) | rock metagenome | isolation source: Antarctica rocks | place: Antarctica: Victoria Land, Pudding Butte nord | collected 2016-01-03 | reverse complement strand
GCTTCAACAGGCCCGGCTTCAACAGGCCCGGCTTCAACAGGCCCGGCTTCAACAGGCCCGGCTTCAACAGGCCCGGCTTCAACAGGCCCGGCTTCAACAGGCCCGGCTTCAACAGGCCCGGCTTCAAGCGGCGCAAGTACTTGCACGGCGTCGCCGGGCCGCACCTCGCCTTCGAGCAGCACGCGCGCGTACAACCGGCTCCAGCCGGGGTGGGGCCGCTGCCACATCCGCTTCCACTCGCCGCCCGCGAAGGAGGCCGCGATCTTGAAGCAGGGCTTGGTGTAGCTCGTGATTTCGACTGTCGCCGCGCCGATTTCCAGCCGCACGCCGGGCCTGATTTCGTCCCAGTCCAGGCCGCTGAGCAGGAGGTTCTCGCCGGTTGAGCCGGGCTCGATCGGGTGCCCTTCGCTTTGCAGCGCGAGCAGCCGCTCGTGCGAGAAGAGGCAGACCGCGCGCAGCGGCCCGCCGTGGAAGCGCCGCTCGCGCTGCTTGTCGCCCTCAACGTTGTCGAGGCCAAGCGTCGCGCCGGCGACCGCGTGCTTGGGCACGCCGCCCTGCGGGCTCACGCTGACCTGAACCACGCGCCCCGCGCCCGAAGTGTGTGCTGTGCTCATGGCGGCTCCAGTGTCGCTCAGCAGGCGCGCTCAGGGCGCGAAGCGGGCGCGCAGGTTCTCGTCGGCGCGCTGCAAGTACTGGCGGCCAAAGTCTTCGTCTTCGAGCCCTTCGAGCAGCGAGGCGGGCAGGTCATGCGCGTAAGCGGGGTGAACCGAGGCGGCTGAGAGCGCGATGGTGGCCACGGTGTCCACGTCGCCGCCGAACGCGATGCACTCACGCAGCAGTTGGCTCAGCGAATCGTTCCGGCTCAGCGACGTGATAGCGGCGCGCACGCTGTTCTCGCCCCGCCCGCCGACCTTGCCGCTCCACAGCTGAGCCCAGCTGCCGCCGATTTTCGCCTCGATCCACTTGCCCGCTCGCGAGGGCGGCTCGCTCTGCCACAAGCAAAAGTGCGCCAGCAGAGCCGAGGCGCAGGCCGCCGCGATGCCGTCCGGCGTGTCGTGCGTGACGCGCGCCTGAACCGTCGCAACTTCGACGACGCGCTGCCAATCGCGCAGCCAGCCGATGGGCGCGGCTCGCATCGCCGCCCCCGACTTGTCCGAGTCGGGCCGGATGCGGTTCAGAAAATCGCGGCCATCGCGCACGCTCTGCAGGAAAGCGTAGAAGCCTCCCGCGTAGCCTTCGCGCTGGTCGCGCTGGAAGGCTGAGGCGAAGGCATCGGCGAAGTCGAGCGCGCCTGGGTCTTGGGACGCGAGCAGGACTTCGGCGACAGCGAGCGCCATCTGGGTGTCGTCGGTGTAGGTTCCGGGCGCGTGGTTGTGGCGCGGGTGCGAGCGGTAAGTCGCGCCATCGTTGTGAGCCGCGATCAAGCTCTGCGGCACGTATTCAAAGGCGGCTCCGTAAGCGTCGCCGACGGCCCCTTCGAGCAGCATGATGTTCCTCAAGTACTTGCACGAGGCGAAGCTACTCCTCGAACTTCTTGTCCCATTCCCAGCGTTCTTTGGGCGCGCGGCGGGGCACGAAGGGCTTCTCCAACTGAGCCGTGCCGTTGCGGATGTTCTCCATGTGAGCTTGATGATCTTCATCGCTTAGCTCACCGTTCATGTCGCGCAGGATGTAGCCGTATTCGACCGAGGGCTTGCCTGCTCTCATTAGGAAGCGTCCGGCTTCATCCAAGGAGCGTTGGCCATAGCTTTCATCCTGAAAGTGATACTGCGCTCCTTGAAGCGCGAGGAAGAAGGTCGTGGACGCGAACTCAGAATCGGGCGACAGATCCACTGTTCGCTTCAAGTAATCTATCGCTTCGTCCCAACGCCCGAGCGCTTCATAGATCAGCCCGATGTAGCCCAAGATGCAAGCAGTCCACGGCCACGCCTCATCCATGAGTTTGAAAGCCTGCAAAGCTGCGGCATGGTCTTTAGCCGCGTACAGATCGCTGGCCTCAGCATAGGCTTTGTTGAACCTCTTCATCTCCTCCTGGCTCTCGAACTCAAGAGGCTCGGCCATGAAAGGCGGCGCTTGGTTTGTCTTAACGCTCATCGGGCTTCACCTCCGCTAAGCACAACGCCCGCAAGCACTTGCAAGTACTTGCGGGCGCACATTTGTGGCTTGAGCTACGCGACCTCAGCCGCTTCGTTGTGGTGCTGCACCAGGACTTCCTCGCGGTAGCCGCCGCGCGACTTGTCGTACAGATAGATCGCGCCGAAGATCAAGGCCAGCACGACCGGCAGCGCCAGCATCACCTGCAGCGCCTCCTGGCCGCCGATCTTGAGGGCCGCGGCGAGCTGATTCTTCACGGCGTCCGAGGCTCCCGTGGCGCTCGCCTGGCTCTTGAGCGCCTGCAAGCTGGCAGCGCCCTGAGCCCTGGCTGCGGCCTCGGTGCCGTTGTCGTAGACGTGGCCCACGAAGGGCAGGAAGGCCGAGACCGACAGGTTGCCCGCGCCGCCCATGATCGCCATGCCCAGCGCGCCGGTGCGCGGGAAACGCTCGTTGACCACGCCCAGCATCGTGGGCCAGAAGAAGCACACACCCATCGCGAACACAATCGCCGCCACGAAGCCGCTGGGCGCGTCGCTCGCCCGCGACAGCAAAAACAGCCCCGCAATCGAGAAGATCGACGAGCCCAGCAGGATGGCGACCGGGCTCATGCGGTGCACGATGGCGCCCGCGCTGCCGCGCCCAATCGCCATCAGGCCGTTGACCAGCACCAGGAACAGGATGCCCGGAGCCAGCGTGGTGGCCGAGAGGATGTCGGGCATCCACTGGCCCGTCACCAGCTCGGTGGCTGCGGTCATCAGCATACAGACCACGAACAGGAGGAAGAACGGGTTCAGGCAGGCGCGGAACATATCCGCGGTCGAGACATTGGAGGCCACGCGCTCGGTGGTGGGGAACTTCTTGCCGATGAACATCACGGCGTAGATGGCCAGGGGAATCAGCATCGAGGCCATCTGGATCTGCCAGTAGTGGGCTTTGCCGCCCAGGTTGAGCACGTCCGGGCCGATGACGTAGGCGACCAGGCCGCCGATCACGATGCCGCCGGGGAACCACATATGGAACAGGTTCAGCCTCTTGATCTTCTGGTCGGGATACAGGGTTGCGATCAAGGGGTTGCAGGCGGCTTCGACCAGGCCGTTGCCGATGCCGAAGAAGAGCGTCGAGATGAACAGAGTCCAGAAATTGCTGGCCAGGATCGTCATCACGATGCCCACCGCGTGCCCCACGGCGGCCAGCGTGAGCAGGCGGCCCATGCCGACCACGTCGCACAGCGGCCCGCCGAAGACCATCGCCAGCGTGAAGCCCCAGAACGCCGTGCCCAGAATCAGACCGATCTGCCCTTTGTCGAGCCCGAATTGCTCGCCCAGCGGCTGGATCAGCGCGCCTCGGATGGCGAAGCTCATCGCGGTCACGATGAGCGCGATGCACGAAGCGATGAAAAGCTGGTCCCGCCGCGCGAGCCAGTAGCCCGAGTTGAGCCGGTCCGCGTCGTGCGCGCCGGTTTCGGTGGGCGCTACGGACGCCGGTGTGTTGCTGGTGTTAGTTGCCACGATGTTCTCCTTGATCCTCAATGTCCCCTCAATCCCCGCCGCGCCAGCAAGTACTTGCGGAGCGGTTCGCTTGGCAGTGTTCCCGCGAACACTTATTTTCTCACCTGCCAGCGCGCCAAACCAAAATCCGCCCCGAAGCCAGGCGGCTCGGGGCGGATTCTAGATTTTGCGCCAGTGGCAACGCAAGTACCAAGTACTTGCGCTTCACTTGGCTGGCTGAGCCGCCGCCCAGCCGCGCACGAAGGCCACGCACTGCGCGATTTCGGGCAGCGAGTTGTCCCAGTGGTACTCGTACTCGACCGACATCGGGCCCTCGAAGCCCTGCTTCTTGAGCTCGTCCAGCATCTCCTTGGCCTGCGAAATTCCGGTTCCCCACGGCAGGTCGTGCGCGTCGGGCGTGAACTCGTTCAGGTCCTTGAAGTGGCTCGACACGATGTGGCCGGACAAAATCCTCAGCCCATCCAGGGGCCGCACGCCCGAGCGAACCCAGTGCCCCACATCCGCGCACGAGCCGACGCGCTCGCGGTTCTTCACCAGAGACAGCACGAAGTTCGGGTCCCACAGCTTGTAGTTCGGGTCGTTGGGCCGCTTGGGGTGGTCGTGGATGCCGACGTGCATATCGAATTCTTTGGCCATCTTCTCGGCGGTGTCCAGCGCGTCGATGGACTCGGTGTTGATGACCTCGATGCCCAGCCCCTTGGCCCACGCGAAGAGCTTGCGCGCCCCGGCCTCGTCCTTGTCGATGCCGGTGACGCCAAAGGCGATGGCGCGGATTTTCTTGTCGGCCAAGTGCTGCTTCAGCTTGGCCGTCGCCTCGGCGCTCATGTTCTGGTCGACCTTGTCCTCGCCGTCGGGCGCCAGCTTCTGGCCGGGGTAGAACTCGATCAGCTTGGCTCCGCACTCGGCGGTCTTGTCGATGGCCTCGAAAGCCGTGAAGCGGTTGAACGAATACGCCTGCACCGAAACGCCAAACGGCCCGGTCTTGAGCGCGGCGTCGATGGGCGCGGCGGAAGCCGCCGAGGGCAGCAGAGCGGCGCAGCTCAGCAGCAAAGCGCCCATGGCAAGTGTCGAGAAGAAGTTCATTGTTGGGTTTCCTGACAAAGTAAAAGCTCGTGTCGCCGTCTCTGGCGCACGGACGGCGCACGGACGGCGCGCTGAGCGCGCGGCTGCAGTCGAAGGCTCGCCCGCAAGTACTTGCATCGACTTGCATCGGCGCTTGGGGGCGGCCTTCCGGAAATGCGTCTTGAGACGCGCGGCTGCGGCCTTGAGTTGAGGTCAGCTGAGCTGAGTTGGCTCAGCCGTTGCGGTCGAGCTGAGCGCGCAGGCTCTTCTTGAGGTCGGCGTTTTGCGAGGCGTCGAAGGCTTTTTGCAAGGCGGGCTTGGCGGCCTGCAGGTCGGCTCCCTTCATCTCGGTGGCGATCTTGAGGATGGTCGAGGCGGCCTCATCGCGCAGCCCCTCGTCGCCGAGCAAGCCCTGAGCGGCCTCGATGGAGCCTGCGGTGTGGATGTTGGCGAGCGCGGCCAGCATCAGCTGCTTTTCCTCGCCGCGCTTGGCCACGCCCAGGGCATCGCGCAAGAGCGCGACTTTGGCCGCGTCGTCGCCCGCGCCGGGAGCCAGCCGCGCCACGCCGCGCAGCGCAAGTACTTGATAGACAGGCTTGGTGGCGGTGCGCGCGACCTGCATCAGCGCGGGCAGCGCCTCGGCTCCGGGCCAGTCGGCCAGGGCGCGGATGGCGGCGTCGCGCACCTCGGCGTTGGCGTCCGTCGAGGCCGCGCGCACGCGCTCGAAGCCGGCTGAAGCCCCCAGCTGGCCCAGCATCTTGAAGGCCGAGGCGCGCGCTTCGGGCTTGAGGCCGGGCGCGTCCAGTACTTGCAGGAAGGGCGCGGGCGCGATCTTCGCCTTGTCCACGCGGCCAAAGATCGTTTGCAGCGCCTTCTCAGCCGTCGCGCTGTCGCCGCTCTTAACCATCCACGCGGCCAGAGCCGGCACCTCAGCCGCGCCGCCGTTCTCGCCCAGAGCCCGCGCCGCCTCGGTCTTGACCTCGTTGGATGGAGCGTCCAGCAGCTTGATGAAGAGCGGCAGCGCCGCGCCCGCCCGACGCTCCGAGAGCGCGCGCACCGCCTCGACCTGAGCCTTAGCATCGGCTCCGTTGGCCGCTTGGATCAGCCGCGCCTCGACCGCCGCGCCATCGCCCCGAGCCGAGCCCAGCCGCCCCAGAGCCGCCCGCGCGCCCTCGCGCGAAGGGTCGTCCACCACGGCCAGCTTGAGCAGAGCCGCTACATCGCCCGCGCCGCCCAGCTCGCCCAGAGCGCGCGCGGCCTGCCCCTTGACATCAGCTGAAGTGCCCGCGCCGCCCAGCAGAGCCGAGATCGCCGTGCTCACGCTCGGGTCCAGGTCGGCTCCGTTGCGCTCGGCCAGAGCGGGCAGCACAAGTACTTGAGCCGCAGCGGGCAGCGCAGGCAGCGCCATCGCCAGGGCTTTGGCCGCGCCCGCGCCGGGCATGAGCAAGGTCAGGCGAGCCGCGCGCGCGCTCGTGGCCGGGTTCTGCAGCGCGTCCAGCACCAGAGGCAGCGCCGCCGTGCCGCGCACCTGCACCAGCCCGCGCAGAGCCGCCGCCTTGAGGTTGGCCGGGCCGGAGCGGTTGATCGTTTCGTAGATCGTGGCCGCCGTCTTGGGGTCCGCTAAGCGCACGCGCGAGGCGGCGTCGATCAGCTCGACGCTAACTAAAGGCTGCAGCTTGGCCTGCAAAGCGGCGGGCGGGCTGAGGCTGAGCAGAGCCTGGGCCGCTTCGGGCCGGTTCATGTTGGCCAGGGCGCGCACGGCCTGCGAAGCGACCAGCTCGTCCGGGCTTGAAAGCGCGGCCTTGAGCGCGGGGATGGCCGCGGCCTCGCGCCGAAAGCCCAGGGCGTTGATGAAGGATGCCTTCTGCTCGGGTGTGTTGGCCTTGTTGAGCGCCTGCAGCAGGGCGGCTCCGGCTTCGGGCGCGGAGTTGTTGGCCAGGGCACGCCGCGCGCGCTCGGCCACCTGAGCGTCCGGGTCCATGAGCAGAGGCGTCAGCGTGGCCACGGCCTCGCCGCGCGCGCTCCATTCGAGCATCTTGAGCATCCACAGCCGAGGCTGCAGCGGCGCGTCACCGACCACGCCGAGCATGGCCTGCACGACGCCCAGCCTCTGGGGCTCGGCTCCGGGGCGCGTGGCGTGCAGCACGATTTTTTCCCAGGCGTTCTGCGAGGTGCCGCGCTTGCCCAGGTCGTCCGAGCTCATGTCGGGCAGCAGGGCCGCAAGTACTTGCGTGTAGGCTGTCTTCCAGGCCCTGGCGTCGCGGGCCGGGGCCGGGGCTTCGCCGCGCATCTCGCGCATCAGGGCTTCGACATCAGCGCCTTGAGCGTTCGCCGGAGTGTTCGCTTGAGCCTGAGCCGGAGCGTTGGTGAAGAGAAATGCCGGCGCCAGCGAGAGCGTGAGCGCCACCGTCAGAAATCGCGTTTTCATTTTAGAATTGGGAACACCGGCAGCTTGCTGAGCCCAGGCCACCTAAAGGCGTGGCCAGGCGCCGAGGCACCTGGCCACACAGGAAGCAGCAGCTTGAGGCAGCAGCTTGCGCCTGCAAGTACTTGCGAGTTGGCTTGGCGTGGCGGCTTAAATCGTCCAGGGCGCGCGGCGGGGGCGGTCCAGCCAGCGCGAGGCTTCGGGATCGTTGAGGATGGTTTCGCTGGCCGGGTCCCAGGTCAGCGGACGCCCGACCCACTGCGCGATGTTGCCCAGGTGGCACACCATGACCGAGTGAGCGCCGACCTCGACGTGGCAGATCGGGTTCTCGCGGGTCTTGACGCACTCCAGGAAGTTCATCATGTGGTTGTTCGAGCGGTACAGGTTGATCTCGTCGGAGGCGATGGGGGTCTTGAGAACCTCGTCCGGCCACGACTTGATCATGCCGCGGTTGACGAAGATCTTGCCCTCGGTTCCCGTGAACAAGACGCCGTTGGAGTCGGGCGAGCCCTCGGGCATCTTGTTGTACATCTCGACGCCGTTGGCGTAGCGGAAGGTGAGCGGGCTGCCCTTGCCGTCAGCCGGGATGATCTGGGTCGGGCCCGAGTTGTCCATGCCCTGGCCCCACTGCGCGATGTCGAAGTGGTGCGCGCCCCAGTCGGTCAGCATCCCGCCCGAGTAGTCGCGAAAGTAGCGCCAGCCGCCGCTGTAGTTGCCGCTCACACGCTCCGAGTTGAACGGCTTATAAGGAGCCGGGCCTAACCACATATTGTAGTCGAAGCCCTCTGGGATTGTCTCCTCGGGCACCCACTGCTCGCTCGACTGCTTGCCTGCGTTGGGCAGGCCGATGTGGATCGTCTGCAGCTTGCCGATGCGCCCGTTGCGCACCAGCTCGCACGCCTGGCGGAACTGGCCCATGGAACGCTGCATCGAGCCGGTTTGCAGCACGCGGTCGTAGCGGTGGACGGTGTCGGCCATCGCCCGCGCCTCGCGGATTGTGAGGGCCAGCGGCTTCTCGCAGTAGATGTCCTTGCCCGCTTTGGCCGCCAGAATCGCCATCGGAGCGTGCCAGTGATCAGGCACGGCCATCACGACGGCGTCGATGTCGGGGCGCGCCAGCAGGTCGCGGAAATCGGCGTAGGCGTCCACGCCTTTGTATTTCTCCTCGGCCCTGGCCTTCCACTGCTCGCGGCGCTCGCGGCGCACATCCGAGACGGCCACCACCTGCGAGATGCCCGAGTCGCGCGCGGCCATGAAGAGGCCCTGCATCTGGTTGCCGTGGCCGATGGTGCCGACCACGATGCGGTTCGAGGCCGCCTGCACGCCCGGCGCGCCCAGCGCCTTCGAGGTGATGATGTAGGGCGTGGCGACGGTCGCCGCCGCTGCTCCGGCTGCGCTTTGCAAAAAGCGGCGGCGTGAAATGGTGTTGCTCATGGTGATTCCCTGGTGCCAGGCGCGGGCGCGGTGTGCTGGCCCGGCGCCCGCGCTTAATTTGACTTGGCTCGAACCTCTGCAAGTACTTGCAGGCGCTTAAGCCTTCTGGACTTTGAACTCGTTGGGGTCGAAGTCGATTTCCTTCTTGGCCGCGACCGCTTCGTTGGCCTTGAGCACGGTGACGCAGGTTTCGTAGCCCACTTCGGGCGGGCACGACAGCGGCGTGCCGTTGCGCACCGCCGAGAAGAAGTTTTCGAGGTGCAGCTGGTGCGGAGCCTTCTCGCTCATCGCGCCCAGCGCCTGCTCCTTGGGCCGTCCCCCGGCGCGCAGCGTCTCGCCGACCTTGAGCGCGATGGCGTCCACGCCCATAGCCGTGATCTTCTCGGCGTCGTTCTCCCACTTCTTGGGCGGGGCTCCGGGGTCGCGCACGTAGAAGCCCTTCTTGGTGTCTTCCGAGACTTCGATGACACCGCCATCGCCCATGAAGACCTCGTAGTAGCCGCCCCAGCCCGTGGTGTTCAAGACCTGGTAAAAGCCGCGAGCCGGCCCCGCCCGCTCCGGCCCCTCGCCCTTGCCGTAGGCGTAGATGGCCATGACGTGGTCGTACCACTCGCCCTGCTTGTAGTAGTCGTTGCCGCCCGCCGCCAGCACCGAAGTCGGGTTGGCGCGCAGGAACCACGAAAAAATATCGACCTGGTGCGAGCCCAGGTCGGCGATGGCTCCGCCCGAATACTGGTGGTACCAGCGCCAGTTGCGGAACCGCTCCATCGTCTCGTAGCCGTATTTGTCCAGGATTTCCTGCGGCGCTTCCTGGCCCTTAGGCCAGCCCAGCTCAAGGCGGCGGGGGCGGTTCCACTGGCCGTACATATGGGTCAGGCGGCCAATGGCCTTGTCCGGGCCGTGGATCATCTCGTAGACGTGCCAGTAGCGCGGGTTCGAGCGCCTCTGGTGCCCGATCTGCAGCAGCTTGCCCGTCTCGCGCGCCGCCGTCACCATGGCCGCCGCGCCCTCGACGGTGTTGGACATCTCCTTCTCGCAATAGACGTGCTTGCCCGCCTTGAGGCAGGCCACCGTGATCGGCGAGTGCTGCCAGTCCGGTGTCGCGATGATCACGGCCTGGATGCTCGGCTCTTTTTCAAGCATCTCCTGGTAGTCGGTGTAGGCCTTGACCTTCTGGCCGTACTTGCTCAGGATGTTGACCGAGTACCGCTGCGAGTAGGGCCAGATGTCGCAGACGGCCACGTAGTTGACGCCCGGAATCTTGAGCGAGTTGAGCAAGAGGTTGCGCCCCTGCGAGCCCGCGCCGATGATGGCCACGTTGACGCGCTCGGGAACCGGCTCCTTCTTGTCCTTCTCGATGGCCTTCTGCGCCTTGGTCGCATCGTTGAGCTCGGCGTGCGTCTGCTGGGTCGGCGCTCCGCTGTGGCCCTTTTGAGCGTTGGTCTTGCTCATCGCGCCCTTAGTCGAAGGCGCCGCCTTGCCGCTGGGGTTAACCGCCCCCGCCCCGGCTCCGGCTTTGGGAGCCGCTTGAGCCAGGCGCGGCAGGATGAGCGCGCCCGCTCCGGCCACGCCCAGCGCGCGCAGGAACTGGCGCCGGTTCGATTCCAGCGCAGGCGGCAGGATCAGCCGCGACTCGCTGCTTCCCTCGGGCGTCTCAGGCTGCGCGTCGAGTTCTGCGGGGGCTTGGTCTGGGTTCAGGTTCAGGTCGTCCATCGTGTCCTCTCAAAAGAAATTACTTCGCCTCGTGGCAGCTGCCGGGTGTTGGAGCCAACGCCTGCCGGCCCCGGAAGTTGCGTGGTGCAAGTACTTGCGTTACTTCAGCTCGCGCAGCCGGATGTTGCGATACCAGACGCGCCCGCCGTCGTGGTCTTGCAGCTCGATGTGGCCCACGCGCGGCATATCTTTGTAGGCCGTCTTGAACTTGTTGGCGGTGCCGTCGGGGTTCTTGCCCGCCTCAGTCCAGCGGCTCAGGTCCTGGTTGAGCACGGGCTCGCCGTTGATCTCGACCTGGATGTTCTGGTCTTTGGCCGTGATTCTCATCGTGTTCCACTGGCCCGCAGGCTTGACGGCGTTCTTGCTCGGGGCCATCACGTCGTAGTTGGCTCCGGCGTCGTGGATGTCGGGCGGGTTGTGGCCGAACGAGTCCAGCACTTGAATTTCCATGCCCGCGTACCAGTCGCCCGGCTTGGGGTTGCGGATGAACACGCCCGAGTTGGCGTTGGGATCGACCTTCCAATCCAGATCGAGCACGAAGTTGCCGAACTGCTCCTTGCTCCACACATCGCCGCCGCCGTGGATGGCGATGGCACCGTCCTCGATACCGGGCGCGGGCTTGCCCTCGCCCCAGGCCCAGCTGTCCAGGCTCTTGCCGTCGAACAGCACGCGCTCCGCTCCAGTTCCAGCGGGAACCGCAGCCGCAGCAGTTTTGGTAACCGCGTTGGGGTTGGCGACGGGCGTGTAGGGCTGATCGTTGAGCTCCTGCGCCCACACGTTGCGGTAGCGCACGGGGTTGCCGTGATCCTGCAGCTTGAGCGGGCCGCGCGCCACGAAGCCTTCGGCGCCGCCGCCGGTCTGGTGAGGAATCTCGACGTTGTCCTGGATCACAACACCGTTGAGCGCGATGGTGACGTGCCCCAGCCTGGCCGGAGTGCCGTCGGTGTACAGGCGCGGCGCGCGGTAAGTGATGTCGTAGGTCTGCCACTTGCCCGGCGCCAGGCCCGCGTTGAGCAGCGGCCTGGCCGTTTTATACAAGCCGCCGGCGTCGTTATCTTGTTGGTCGAGCCCGAACGAGTCAAGTACTTGCACCTCGTAACGCTCCTGTAAGTAGATGCCGGAGTTGCCGCGCTCCTGGCCGCGCGCCTCGGGCTTGAGCGGCGTGAGCCACTCGGCGTGCAGCTTCATGTCGCCGAACTCGCGCTTGCTGAAGTTGTCGCCGCCACTGACCAGCACCGAGCCGTCGCGCATCGGAATCCAGTTCGGGTTCTTCCACTCGCTCATGTCCGGCCCGGCCTCGCGCTGCCTGGGGTCCGCCGCGTAAGGAATCAAAGCGACCGCGGCGCGCGGCGGCGGAGCCAGCAGCGTGGGCGAAGCGCGCTCGAAGCGAGCCAAGCTCAAGGGCGCAGCCGCCATCGCGGGCGCAGCCGCCATCGCGGGCGCGAGTTGAGTCAGGCGCAAGGTCGGCACGCTCGCCCGGCCAGAGGTTGGCGCGGCTGCAGCCGCCCACGTTGCTTTGACATCGGCGTCGCCATCCTTGCCGCTGAACTCGATGGCGTTGGCCTTGAGCACACCCGTCATCTCGACGCGGTGGCCGCTCAGCGCGCGCTCCAGGTTGTTGCGATGGGGCTTGGTGGTGTCAGGCCAATACAGCACGGCGCGGTAGGCGTCGTTGCCTTCGGGGAAGATGCGCACCAGTACTTGAGGCGCGTTGGCCGCCCGGCTGATGGGAGCGGCATATTCGCCCAGCGCGGCGTCGGAATATTCGGCTGGCATCTGGGCCAGCGGCGAGGTGTCGGCCTTGAGGTCGCCCAGCGCGTACTGGATGCCCGCGAGGTAGATGCCAAGTACTTGAGGGTTGGCATACATCGCCTCGTTGTGGCCCAGCGAGCAGTAGAAGACGCGGCCCGCGCCCTGCGTCTTGACCCAGCTCACCGGGTAGTCGCGGTCGGCGCGCTTGAGGTTGGCCTTGGGCTGCGACTTGTCCAGGTCCAGGCCCGCCACCACGCGCTGCTTCTGGCGCGAATACGGCTCCTTGAACTGGTAAATCTCTTCCTTGAAGGCCAGCTCAGCTCCGTTGAGCGCGCTCACAATCGGGCTCGAAGGGTCTTCGACGCGCACCGTCACCGGGTCGCCCGCGCCCCAGGGATGCTCGTTGAAGACGCCGCCGATCATGGCCTGATACGCGGGCCAGGCGCCCGGCCCCTGCCAGTACGTGTCAGTCGCCGAGTGGATGCCCACGAACCCTTTGCCTCCGTTCACGAAGTTGAGCAGGTTCGCTTTGTAGCGCGCCTCGTTCGCGCGGGCCGTGGCCTTGGCGGGCTCGGGCAGGTCGTTGAAGCCCTGGGGCAAGAGCGCGTCGCCCGTCGTGTTGAGGAAGATGACCGCGTCATAATCGGCCAGGCTCTCGAAGGCGTCGGGCGTGTCGGCCAGGGTCGCGCTCCAGGCGCCGGTCTTCTCGCCCAGAATCTTCATGGCCGCCGCTCCAGTCTCGCGTGAGGAGTGCGTGAAGCCGTTGGAGCGCGTGTAAACCAGCACGCGGCGCGCCCTGAGCGGGCGGGCCACCGGCTTGGACGGCGCAGCCGCCTGAATCTGAGCCAGAGCCGCCGCATCGGGCGGCGCGGCCTGGGCGCACGAGGCGAACAGAGCCGCCGAGCCCAACGCTCCGCTCCACAGCGAAGCAGCCAGCAGAGGCCGCTTCCACACAAAATTTCTTGGTGACTTCATATTTGAAAATCTAAACGGCCCGCAAGTACTTGCAGCCGCTCTCACTCAACCGCTGGTCCCTCTTGATCTCGAACCCGCTCGAACTCATCGAGCCGCACGCTCTCGAAGCCGGCGCCTACAGCCACCGCTTCGCCCTCGCGCCAGGCCAGCACGCCGATTTGAGGACGCGAGGCGCAGAAGGTTTCGATGTCGGCCCGGCTCAGCACCATGAAGGCCGTCGAGAGCGCGTCGGCCAGGGCAGCGAAGGCCGGGCACGCGACCCAGGCCGCAGCCCACGACTGCGCGCTGCTTCCGCTGCGCGGGTCCACAATGTGATACCCCTGCACCGCCCGTCCCGAACCTCCCAGCGCCGCGTCCTTCAAAAAAACCGCGCCCAAACTCGCCTCGGCGTCCCACGGCGCCCGCAGCTCGACGCGCCAGCCGCCCCGAGCCGGCTGAGTATCACGAGCCCAGGGCAAGGCAGGCGCCTCAAGTACTTGCGGATTCCGAGGCTGCGCGCCAAGCCGCGCCGGGCCCGGCGCATTAACGCCTGGCTGCGCCTGAGCCTCACGCTGCGGGCTGCCCTCGGCTAAAGGCTCGTCGCCCATCGCCAGCACCGAGCTCTGGCCCGCGTGCAGCAGGGCGCTTTGGATGCTCCACTCGCGCAGCACAGCCGCCGCGCAGTCGAGAGCGTAGCCCTTGCCGATGGCTCCCAGGTCCAGCCGCGCCCTCGGGTGGTTCAAGCGCGCCCGCAGCGGCTCGACTTCAAGCTCCAGAAACTGCAGCAGCGGGCCGGGCCACTCGGCTTCGGCCCCCGCCTTGAAGGTGCTGCCCTCGCCGCGCCGCTCCTCAAGCACCTGCCCCAGCGCGACATCGAAAGCGCCTCCGGTCTGGCGCGCCACTTCCAGCGCCCACTCCAGGCACTCCCACGCGCTCGCGCCGACCGCAGCCCACTCGCTGCTCCCGGCGCGCGCGTTGACCTGAGCGATGTCGCTCGACTCCACAAAGCGCGACAGCTCTTTTTCCAGCCGATCGACTTCCTCCCAGGCGGCTTCGACGGCCTGCTGAGCGTAGCTGAAGGCGTGCCCGCCGTGCTCCTGGTCCGGCACCCGGATCGACCAGTCGCAGGCCATCGCGCGGTGGAAGAAGAAGTGCAGCCCGGCCTGCGAAATCGGCTCGGGCTTCTTCTCCCACTGAGCCGCGCCGATCCCGGCGCCTCCCAAACCCATCGGGAACATCATGTCCTGACCTCCAGCTTCCTGGGCACGAACACGCACATCGGCACCCCGCGCCGCAAGCCGATGTACTCGTCCACCACATACTCCGGGCCCAACACTCTGGCAGCTTGAGTGGCCATCGAGACGCCGTCCTGCGGAGCCGCTGCGATCACCACGTCGGGGCGCGCGGCCCTGAGCTGAGGCGGCACCGACTCGAAGTAGCCCACGTTCTTGAGCGCGCGCGCGTAGAACGGAATCGGCCAGTAGTCGTCGCCCGGCGCGATGACGATGAGCGTCATGGCATCGCCACGCCCGCTGGCCTGTGCAAGTACTTGCAGCCGCTGCTGCAGCCGCTTCTGATCCATCGTCGGGTGCGCATACAGCCACGGGTTGTTGGCGCTGAGCAGGAACCGCTCGTTCAGAGACCCCGCGCGCGCCTGGCGGCTCAAGTCCCAGCTCATGGCCAGGATCACGGCTCCAAAAGCGGCCCGCCGCCACCAGTTTCCGCTCGCCAGGCTCGCCGCCCCCAGCCCGGCAAGCCACGTCGCGCCGTGCCAGAAGCCCAGCGCGCACCACGGCGTCTTGTAGGGAATCAAGGCGTAAGCCACCGCCATCAAAACCGTGTAGCACAAAGCAAAGCGCGTCCACGAAGGTCCCTGCTCGCCAGGCCCTCGCGCGGCCCTCCAGCCGCGCACAACCACGAAAATCCCAACCAGAGCCAGCAGCGCGATGCTCCACTCGCTCCAGTGCGGGCCGGGCTTCGATCGCACGAACCACAGCAGCCACTCGAAGTATTGAAGTGGCGGGTGCCGATGCAGCGCGCCCTGCGCCTCGCCGCCCCCGGCCCGCTTGAGGTAGCCGCCCAGCGCGCCCACAGCATCCAGGACGCCGCGCGGGTTGCGCCCGAAAGACGAGTAGCAAAGCACAGCAGCCGCAGTCGCCATGCTGAAGGCAAGCCCAACGTCACGCGGCGAGAACTTCCAGCGCGCGGCCAGGGCCGCCAGCATCATGCAGGTCAGCGCGATGATGGCGGTTTCTTTGGTCGCCAGCATCAGGCCGAGGCCCAGGCCAGCGCCGAGGAGCCAGCCGGTTTTCTTCTCGATCTGGAAGCGCCAGCAGCAGCAGATCGACAGGAAAGTCCAGAAGACGAGGGGCGTTTCCTGGATGAAGTAGCGCGCGTAGAAGACGAAGATCGGCGAGGCGGCGCACAGAATTCCGGCCCAGGCAACCCAGGCGCGGCGCTTGATTTGGGGGGTGTCGAAGCCGTCGCGCACGAGCCACAGCAGGGGAACCAGGCCGACGCCAAAGAGCGCGGTCGAGAGCCTGAGCGTGGCTTCGGACAGCGCCGCGTAGCTTTGCGCGCCCGCGAGCTGAGCTAAAGGCCAGGCGAAGAAGTACAGCGTGGGGCCGTGGTATTCGCGCGGGTCGTAGCGGTAGCGCCCGCTGCTCCACAGCTCGTTGAGCTTGGCGGCGTGGATGGCCTCGTCGCCGTGCATCGGGCGCAAGGCCAGGTCAGGCAAGCGCAGCCAAGCCGCCGCCAGCGTCGCCAGGAGAAGCGCCAGCGGAACTAAAGCAAGGCGCGCCTCGAAAGCTCGCGGCGAACGCGCGGCGGCTGGGAGCGAGGCGGCAGGCGCAGCGGGCATGGTGCAAGTACTTGGCGCGGGCAAGCCGAAGGGCGCGGCTCCGAGAGGTTCGAGAGAGTTGAGAGGGTTCAGTTTGCCTGAGCACAATAGGCGCGCGCCCGCGCTTGCGCTCGGTTCATCTCAACCAAGCAGGCGGGCCAGCAGGCGGGCCAGCAGGCGGCGCAAAACGAAGCGGGCGCGGCGAACTTGGCCGCGCCCGCTGTGCAGGTGCAAGTACTTGCGGGTGGCGGGCTTACTTGCCGTAGACCTCGACTTCGGTGTAGCGGTTCTCGTCGCCGCCGGTCGAGCCGTTGGAATACAGGCGCACGTAGCGGCCCTTGATGCCCCTGGCGTTGATCAAACGGCCCTCGGCGGTCTCGTAATACTGCGGGTCCTTGCCGCGGCCCAGGCCGATGGTGCTCTTCTGGTCGGTGTTGTAGACGGTCTTGACGCCCTCGACGAAGTCCTTGTCGTCCGATATCTGCACCACAACGTCCTTGTAGACCGCAGCCTCCGAGTGGTAGTGCCACAGCGCGATGGCCGAGATCGCCGCCGAGCGCCCCAGGTCGATCTGCACCCACTGCTTGTAAGGCCCAAGCTCCACGTAGTTGCCGTCGCCGGCTTCCTTGTTGCCGTCCGTGATCAGGCTCAGGTCGCCGATGACCGGGGCCGAGTCGGATGAAGTGACGGGCTTGCCCTTCGATAGCAGCTGCGTGCCTTTGGGCACCATCATCGGCGGGCGCGGACGGCCACTGGGCTTCTCGACCGTGGTGCCCGGCGGGATGTTCTTGGGCGTGCCGATGAAGGCCGGGTGCGGCAGGCTCAGCATCAAGGGCATCATGCCCGCGTTCGAGCCTTTGGCTCCCATCTTCTTGGCCGCGGGCTTCTTGGCCGCGGGCTTCTTGGCCGCGTGGCTTTTGGAGGCGGGTTTCCTGGCCGGGGCCGCCTGAGCGGGAGCCGAGGGCAAGGCGGCCAGGGTCGAGAAAACGCCCAGTGCTGCGCCGGCGATCCAGATGCGTGTCTGCTTCATCATCACTCCATTGAGGTGCCGCGCTCGCTGCTCGGGCGCGGACAAATTTCACCGTTGAATTCGGGAACGCGCAGTGTAACGCGCCGCACCAGCCTCGGTTCACGCCGCGCGCCGCGAAACCAGCCGCTTGAGCCCAGACAAGGGCGCCGGGCCGTGGTTGCAGCGGGCGCAGGCAAAGCGTATAATGTCCCCAGTCGCATTTGGTTGCGGGGTGTAGCGCAGCTTGGTAGCGCGCTTCGTTCGGAACGAAGAGGCCGTCAGTTCAAATCTGGCCACCCCGACTTATTAAACACCGTTTAAACACCGTGCCCTTCCCGGCGCGGTGTTTTGCGTTTTAGACGCGCCTTGCCGCAAGTACTTGAGCCGCCCTTGAGCCGCACCATGATTCCGATCACGCCTGCCATCGCCCTTTCCGAAGGCGAGATTCACTTCGACTTCGTGCGCTCCTCGGGCGCGGGCGGGCAGAACGTGAACAAGGTCTCGACTGCGGTTCAGCTTCGCTTCGACGCCGCCGGCTCGCCGGCCTTGACGCCCGAAGTGCGCGAGCGGCTGGCGCGCCTGGCCGGGACGCGCCTGACCTCGGACGGCGTGCTCATCCTCAAGGCCCAGTCCTTCCGCACCCAGGAGCGCAACCGCCGCGACGCGCTCGAACGCCTGGTCGAGCTGATCCGCCAGGCCGCGCGCCAGCCCACGCCGCGCCGCCCAACCAAGCCCAGCCGCGCCTCGCAGCAGCGGAGGCTCGAAGCCAAGAGCCAGCGCGCACAGACCAAACAGGCCCGCCGCACGCTGCCCCGCGAAGATTAACCGAGCCCAACACAGCACGCTGAGCATCCCGCAAGCTACTTGCAGATCGGGCTTCGGGCTTCGGGCTTCGGGCTTTGTTAGGCTCCAGACGAGGCGTAAGCTCAGGTTCAAGCTCGCCAAGCCGACTGCACAGCGCGCTTTGTTAGGCTCAAGTGCCACAAGTTGGTGCGGGCTCAAGTTGGGGCGGGCTCAAGTTCCGGGCAGGCTGCGCAGGCGCTCGTCGAAGTGGGTGCGGTCGGCCAGAGCGTGCAGCAGCGGCCCGTGATCGCCGAACTCGACGATGCTCACGCTCCCGACCGGGCAGCCCAGCCGGAAGCGGAAGCGGCCCACGTCGATCCCCAGCAGCGAGCACAGCGCGATGCGGATCGTCGCTTTGTGCGAGACGACCAGCACGTTGCCCTGTGGAACCTGCCGCCTGATCTCCTCGATCACAGCCAGCGCGCGCCCCGCGATGGCGATGGCGGGCTCGCCTGCCGTGGGCGCGTTCCAGGCCGGGTCCGCGGTCCAGCGCAGGTAATCGCCGTGGTGGTCGCGGCTCACTTCCTCGACCGAGTGGCCCTCCCAGGCGCCGTAGCCGATCTCCTTGAGGCCATCGCGCTGCTGAGGCTCCAAGCTCAGCTCAGCGCACAGAGGCCGCGCCGTTTCAAGCGCGCGTTGCAAGGGGCTGCAGTAAACGGCTTGCCAGGGCGTGGATTTGTAAGCCTGAGCGAAGGCCAGGGCCATCGCTGAGCCGTCCGAGGTGAGCTCAGGGTCCATGCCCGAGCCGCAGAAGGCGTTGTCGCGGCTAAAAGAGGTCTGGCCGTGGCGCAAAAAGTACAGTTTCAAGCTCATGTGTTCTCCTTGGTCCTGACTCACAAGAGTAACAAAACGCGCCTCAAGTACTTGAGCTAAGCCGAGCGAATCGAGCTCGCTTGCTACACTCGCGCGACATGGATTCAACCCTTGAGCCGGCCTCAGCTGACCCCGCGTCCGTGGTGCGCGACTTTGAAGACTACGTCAACCCCGCGCTCGCTCAGGTGCTCAAGTTCATCGGCTTCTCGGGCGTCGAGTCGCACGCGCGCGGCTGCCTGGTCTGGGACACCGCGGGCCGCAAGTACCTGGACTGCCTGGGCGGTTACGGCACCATGAGCGTGGGCCACTCGCACCCGCGCGTCGTCGCGGCGGTGCAGGCTCAGCTCGAACGGATGTCGCAGGCTTCGCGCGTGCTCTTCAACGCGCCTCAAGCGGCTCTGGCCAAGAAGCTGGCTGAGGTGACGCCGGGCGAGCTGCGCTACTCGTTCTTTTGCAACTCGGGAACCGAAGCCGCCGAAGCCGCCATCAAGTTCGCGCGCATCACCACGGGCCGCGCCGGGCTGGTCTCAACCGAAGGCGCTTACCACGGCAAGACCCTGGGCGCGCTCTCGGTTTCGGGCCGCGACAAATACAAGACGCCCTTCGCGCCCCTCATCGGCGGCGCCACGCAAATTCCCTTCAACGACATCGAAGCGTTGGAGCAAGCCGTGACTTGTCAGACCGCAGCCGTCTTGATCGAGCCGGTTCAAGGCGAAGGCGGCATCCACATCGGCTCAGATGAGTTCCTGCGCGCGGCTCGCGAAATTTGCGACAGGCACGGAGCCTTGCTCGTCTTCGATGAGGTGCAGTGCGGGCTGGGGCGCACCGGCAAGTGGTGGGGCTGCGACTGGGCCGGCGTCGCGCCCGACATGATGCTGCTGGCCAAGGCCCTCAGCGGCGCCATCGTGCCCATCGGCGCGGTGGTGGCGCATCCCAGAGTGTGGAAGTTCTGGGACGACAACCCTCTGATCCACTCCTCGACCTTTGGCGGCGGCCCCCTGGCCTGCGCCGCGGGCCTGGCCGCGCTGCAAGTACTTGAGGACGAAAACCTCATCGAAAACTCGCGCTTGCAAGGCGAGAAGCTGATGGCCCGGCTCAAAGAGACGCAGGCCAGGTTCCCCGGATGCGTGCGCCAAGTGCGAGGGCGCGGCCTGATGATCGGCGTCGAGTTTCCCCACGAAGACGTGACGGGGCTGGTGCTCTCGGGCATGGCCGCGCGCGACGTGCTGGTCGTCCCCTACACCTTCAACAACGCCACCGTGACGCGCTTCGAGCCGCCCTTGATGATCAGCGACTCGCAGATCCACTGGGCCGCGCGCGCCTTCGACGAGTCGGTTGAGCAGACCTCGGCTCTGCTCGAAGAGAGCGGGCTCAGCTTCGACGGAGCCCAGAGCCAGAGCGACGAGGAAGCGCCCGAAGAGTAAGCGCGCCGTGTTAGGCGTGTTAGGCGAGGCGGCAGCGCCTCGGGAGATTGAAATTTATGGCTGAAATCCAAAGCACGATCGTGATGGAAGCGCCGCTGTCGGTGGTGTGGCCGCTGGCGCGCGACGTGGAACGTTACCCTGAGATCATGCCGGACCTGCAGAGCCTCAAGATCATCGAGAGCCAGGACCAGGGCGGCGGCACGCAGCGCGTGGTTTCGGAGTGGAAGGGGCGCATCAAGCAGCTCAACCGCAGCATCGACTGGGTCGAGGAGGACATCTGGAGCGAGGCCGAGCACACCTGCCACTTCTGGCAGCTGCGCGGCGACTTCTCCGAGTACAAGGGCGACTACCTCTTCTCGGACGAGGGCGGCAAGACGCGCGTGCAGCTCAAGGTCACCTATCGCTTCGACATCCCGCTGCTGGGCGCGCTGATGCACAAGGTCATCCAGAAGATCATGCAGGACAACGCCAACAATATGCTCGCCTCGCTCAAGGCCGAGGCCGAGAAGCGCGCCGCCCAGTAGCCACAAGCCGCAAGTACTTGAGGAGAAATTCATGGCAACACGCTCGATGCAATCGAAGGCCGCGCTGTGGGCGATGCTGGCGCTTGGAGCCGCGCACGCGAGCCCGGCTCAGGACGCTCCCCAAGCCGACGGCACCCAGGCCGACGGCACCGTGGCTTCAGCCGGCGACAGCACGCTTGGCGGCAGCTTCCTGGTGCCCTTGCCCATCCGCGAGGTGACGATCTTCAAGGACGGCCACGCCTTCGTACTGCAGTCGGGCCGCCTCACCTCAGATGCGCGGGGGCAGGTCGTGCTCGGCGGGTTGCCTTCGCCGGTCCTGGGCACCTTCTGGCCCTTCGCCGTGGACGCCAGGCTGCAAAGCGCGACAGCTTCTCAGGGCACCGAGGTGAGCCTGAAGAACGCGCAGTCGGTGGCCGAGCTGCTGAAGTCGAATGTTGGGGCGCAGATCATCGTGCTCGAAGACAACGGCAAGCGTTACGAGGCCAAGATTCTGGGCGTGCCCGCGCCCGAGAAGAGCGCGCCCGGCCTGGCCGAGGCTCAGCCCGCGCCCGAGGCCCAGATCATCCTGCTGCAAACAGAAGAAGGCGTGCGAGCCGCGCCGCTCAGCTCGATCCAGAACGTCATCTTCAAGACCGCGCCGAGCCTGCAGACCTCCAGCGAAGCTCGGAGCACCGTGCTGAGGCTTCAGCTCGACTCGCCTAACAAAGCGGCTCAGGTCGGAGCGGTGTACTTGCAGAGCGGCCTACGCTGGATTCCCAACTATCGCCTGCAGCTCGGCGATGGCGGGCGGGCCACGATGAAGCTGCAGGCGACGCTGGTCAACGAGCTGGCGAACCTGAAGGGTGTCTCGGCTCACCTGGCCATCGGGGTGCCTTCGTTTGCCTTCCGGGACATGGTTGATCCCATCGCGCTGCAGTCGGCTCTGTCTCGTGTCTCGCCCGCTTTCCAGGCTCAGTTCGGGCCGGGCGGCTTCAATGGACTGTCGAACTCGATTCAGTCGCAGCAAGCCAGCTCGTCCTACGCACTGGGGCCGCGCGGACCGGCGGGGCCTGATGGCGCGGGCGGTGGCCCAAGCGTAGGAGAGGGCAAGGCCAACGAGGACTTTTTCTTCTTCGATGTCAATAACTTGTCGCTCAAGAAGGGCGAGCGCAGCGTGCTCGCGCTGGCGCAGAACGAGCTGAAGTTCCAGGACGTTTACGTGGCCCAGTCGCCCGCCGCGCCGCCGCCGCAGGTGTATCAGAGCCTCAACTCCGAGCAGCAGCGCCAGGCCACGCTCGCGGCCCGCGCCCAGTTCATGCACAAGATACGCCTGACCAACACCGGCCAGCAGCCCCTGACGACCGCGCCGACCTTGATCGAGCGCAACGGCCAACTGCTGGCGCAGACCTTGATGACCTACACCGCGACCGGAGGCCGCAGCGACATCGACCTGGCGCCAGCGGTTGACATCACGCTCAAGCGCAGCGAGGACGAAACCAAGCGCACGCCGGACGCCCTGACCTACAACGACAACAAGTTCTCGCGCATCGATGTCGCGGGCAAGCTCACTGTCACTTCGTTCCGCGCCGAGCCGGTCACGGTCGAGATCACGCGCCAGTTCGTGGGCACGGTCTCCGAAGCCGGGGCGGGCCCAGCGCGCGGCGCGATCCGCCAGGTCGGGGCCGGAGACGATGCCTTCGCCTCGCCCGAGGGCGGCGCTCCGGCCTGGTGGAGCTACACCAACGACTACTGGCGCCAGGTCAACCCGCTTTCGAGCGTGACGTGGAGCATCACGCTGCCCGCCAAAGGCGCGGTCGAGCTGCCTTACAAATATTCCTATTTCTGGCGCTAAAGCCAGCTGCAAGTACTTGCGTAGGCTGCCGTTCCTTGAGAGGACGAGGTGCTGTTTCGGGCGCGGGCGGGCACAATAAGCTGCCCGCAGCCGGCAGACGGCGCGGGCACCTCACCATGAAACCTCGCGCCCTTTTGCTCGCCCTGGCTCTGCTCGCCCCGCTCGCCCCGCTCGCCAACGCTGCTCACGCCCAGATTATGGCTTCGGCTCAAGCTCAGCCCAAGGCCCAGGCCCAGGGTCCACGGCTCTCGGATAGCATCGAAGTTCCCGTCACGCCAGCGGTTCTGGTGCAGCCTCGTGATGGGCTCAGGAACGTCTTCGCTAAGCTGAAGGCGCGCCAGCCGGTGACAATCGCCTATTTTGGCGGCTCGATCACGGAGGGCGCGGGAGCCTCGAAGGAAGAAAACACCTACCGCGCGCGCACCACGCGCTGGTTCCGCGAGCAGTTCCCGCAGTCGCCAATCACCGAGGTCAACGCGGCCATCGGCGGCACCGGCTCGGATTTGGGCGTCTTCCGCCTGGGCCGCGACGTGCTCGGCCTGAAGCCGGACTTGATCTTGGTTGAGTTCGCGGTCAACGACGGCGGCGCGGGCACCGGCCAGATCATCCGTGGAGCCGAAGGCATCGTGCGCCAGGCGCGGCGCGCGCTGCCGCTGTGCGACATCGCCTTCGTCTACACCTACGTCGCGGCCTTCCAGGACGAGCTGGCCAGAGGCAGTTACTCGCGCTCGATGGCCGCGCACGACCTGGTCGCGGCGCACTACGGCATCCCTTCGATCTGCGTGGCGCGCCCCATCGCGCAGCGCATCGCGGCGGGCCTGATGATCGCCTCGCCCCAACACGGCGCTGATGGCAAAGAGCTGCCGCCGCCGCCGGGTGTCGAGCTGTTCGCGAGCGACGGCGTGCACCCGCACGACTCTTCGATGCAGCTGTACGCCGGCATCATCACAGGAGCCATGCCCGAGCTGCAGCAGGCCGGAGCCCAAGGCCCGCGCGCTCTGCCCGCGCCGCTGGCGAGCGACAACTGGGAGGCGGCCAAGCTGGTTGCGCTCGACGCCTCGATGCTGTCGCCGGGCTGGAAGCTGCCCGACGCCAGCGAGGAGCTGGCCAGGCGGTTCGCCAAGTACTTCCCGCAGCTGTGGCAGGGCAGCGCGGGCGACAGCTTGCGCTTCAAGTTTCGCGGCTCTTCGGCTCGGCTCTTCGACGTGATGGGGCCGGACGCGGGCCAGATGAAGGTCACGGTCGATGGCCAGGAGAGCAAGAGCCTGGTCTCGCGCTTCGACTCGTTCTCGTCCTACCACCGCATGAGCGCCTCGACGCTCTTCGAGGGCGCGGCGGGCGTGCACCAGGTGCAGCTCGAAATCGTGCCCCAGCAGCCCGACCGCTCAAGCGTCACGGACAAAGAAAAGCTCAAGCCCGGCTTCGACGCGAAGAAATACGACGGCACCGCGATCCGCATCGGCTGGCTGATGCTCGTGGGCAACCTGGAAAAGTAGCACCGCCCGCAGCAAGTACTTGCAGGCTCCAGCTTCAAGCGAGGCAATTATGGCAAAGAAACACCTGATCCTGACGTTGGGCACCCTGGCGGCGAGCGCGCCTGCCAACGCCCAAACCGCAGCGGCACCGCCACCTGCCGATCCCGCAGCACAACCCAGAGCCTCATCCGCAGTCACCATGCCCGAAGCGATGCGTGAGACGATGCGCCCGTCTCAGGCCGAGCGCGACGCGATGGCGGCTCGCGAGGAGGAGGCCCTGTCCAAGCCCGCTGCGTGGGGCGAGATGAGCCGCGACGAGCTGGAAAAAAGCGTCGGCGGGCGCACCCTGCTCGAAATCAAGGTGCAGCAGGCCACGCTCGAAGCCATCGCCGACTCGATGCGCGCGGCGAGCGGAGTGGACATCTTCACGCAGCCCCAGATCATCCCGCAGCTCGCAGGCGCGCCGCCATTCTACGGGCCGCCCGGAGCCGTGCTTCCAGCATACAAGCCGCCCACCTTCAGCTTCGACATCTCGAAGCGCCCCTTCTGGGAGGCGGTGCGCGCCATGATCCTGGCCCAGGCCGCGCGCGAGAAGGTGGTAGGCCAGGTCTTCGCGGGCAGCACCTACGGCTTCGGGCGCTCGATCTTCAACGACATCAGCGGCCCGCGCAACGAGCTGTTCGCGATGCAGCGGCCCTTCGCCGCATCTTCGCTGGGCCTGTCGCCCGTGCACATCGTGCCGCCCGACCCGCGCTCGCTGGCCTCGCTCGGAGGCACCATGATAACTCTCTCGCCCGAGCAGAAGGCCAATTGGCTGCGCCAGATGCAGGCTCCCAGCCTGCGGCCAGCCTCGCCGCGTGCCGATGGCGCGCTGTGGCAGCTCGGGCGATCCTCTCCCTTCGAGGGCGGCGACCTGTCGCGGGGCCGCTCCTTTAGCTCGTGGCCGTGCCTCTTCGTGCTCGACTACATCGCGCGCAAGCAGGACAACTACCTCGCCCCGGACGCCTCCGAAGCCCCGCCCAAACCCCAGGAGCCAGCCAAAGCCCCGCCAGCCGCCGCGCCCGGAGCCGGAGGCGTGCTGCCGAGGATGCTGCCGGGCGCGCCGGCGGCTCTGGACGAGTGGCAGCAGAGCGTGGCGCTGCAGATGCGCGCCTACGTCGATCCCCGCGTGCGCCAGTATCGCAACGTGCGCCTGGTCGTCGATGAGGCCAGCGACGAGTCCGGGCACGACCTGCGGCGCGACGACTTCACCAGGCCGCGCCAGGTGCGCCTGGGCGAGCGAGCCGATTTAGACCTCGCCATCGCGCTCAGCCTGCCGCGCGACAGGCCCGCCAAGAGCGACAGGCTGCACCTGCGCGGGGCCTTGCTCTTCTGGGTGCCCGCGCGTATCTCCACCGCTGAGTTCGCGCTGGGAGCCGACGGCACCGCCGCGCGCCAGGCCATTTTCTTCGGCCAGGCGGCGGGCCTGAAGATGAAGCTGAGCCGAGGCGAAGGCAAGGCGTGGCTGCTGTCTTCTGATGTGGAACTCAAGGGAGATCAAGGCCAGCTCGACTTCCGCCGCGAGCTGGGCCCGGCCCTCAGCGACGACGACGGCTACCGCGCGGGCCTGACGATGCCCGGCAGCGTGCGTGTGCAGAGCGCCGATGGCTGCGAGTGGACGCTGAGGCCCTTCGGCGAGGAGCAAAAGCTCACGCTCAACGCGGGCGAGAACCTGATCTCGCACAAGACCAACTACGTGGGCGCCTTCCGCCGTGCCCGCAACGCGACCGGCACATTCGAAGGCACCACCTCGGGCAACGGCGCTGGCTACTCCTCAGCCTCGGGTTCGCTGGTTCCGCCCAGGAGCAGCAATGGCTCTGGCAACCTCGAAAGCGCCGTTGGAGCCGTGCCCGTGCCGCCCGACGGTTACGCCTACACCGAGAACGTGACCTGGCAGCTCGAACCGGGCCACGCTGCGGGCGGCGATGGCGGCGCGTGCGGGACGGGCGAGGAGCCTCCGGCGATCTCGAAAATCTTCTTCGACACGCCGCAGGAGTGGCGCGAAGTCCGCGTCCCCTTCGAGTTCCGCGACCTGCCGCTGCCGCCGCGCTAAGCCTCAAGTACTTGCAGCGCGAGCAAACTAAGGAGAACCATGAAACTGACGGATGAGCAAGTCGCGTACTTCCGCGCGCACGGCTGGCTGGCGCTGCCCGAGTTCTGGAACCCCGACGAGGTGCGCGCGATGCAGCTTGAGCTGGAGCGGCTCAAGCGAAACGGCAAGCTGAGCAACGTGGCCGCCCAAGGCGACGGCCAGACGGCCTCGCAGAGCAAAGCGAACCTGCAGCTGTGCCCGCTGGCGCCGCACTCGGACTTTTTCCGGGCCATGCCGTTCGCGCCACAGGTCGTCGGGGCCGTCTCGCAGCTCATCGGCGACCCGGTTCTGCTGCACCTGGATCAGGTGTTTCTGAAGCCGGCCCAGCACGGCGCGGGCACCAACTGGCACCAGGACAACGCCTACTTCAAGATCGCAAAGCCCCTGCTGGGCACCGCTTTGTGGACCGCGGTGCATGAGGCCAGCCGAGCTAATGGCACCCTGCGCCTCATCCCGGACGCCTTCGACAGCAAGCTGCAGCACGCGCGCGACCTGGACTCGAACCACCACATCCGCTGCTGGCCCGATGAATCGCGGGCCGTCACAGTCGAGCTTCCGGCTGGGGGCGCCGTGTTCTTCGCCTACGGCACGCCCCACGCCACCGGCGCCAACACCACCGAAAAAGAGCGGGCGGGCGTGGCCTTGCACTTCCTGAACGCCAGCGTCGCCTCGCACGCAGCCGGAGGCTTCGCGCCCGACGCGCGCCCCGTGCTCAGCGGCCCCGAGTCCAGCGGAGGCGAGCGCGAATACGGCGAGAAAATCGCCGGAACGTGGCCCGCCCGCGTCCAGGAAGCCCTCGCGCTGAGCCTTTAGAATCAGCTAAGAACGACTTGGGCTGTGCAGCAACCGGCACAACACACCCGCAGAGCCGAGTTAAAAACGAGCGGCGCGCTTTTTAGAAAGCGCGCCGCTCAAGGCTAAGCTCAGGGCTGAGTAAGCTCAGCTAAGCCGGAGCCATCACTCCATGACGCGCACGCGCTCGGAAACGACATCCTTGACGCCGGGCACGGAGCGGATCAAATCGACGCCGCGGCGGAACTCCTTCAGCAGCGAAATCTCGCCGCCGGACTTGGGCGGCTTCTTGACCTTGCCGTTGAGCTCGATCATGCCGCGTGTGCACGAAATCGTCAGCTCCGAAATGTCGATGGGCGCGCGGGCGATGGCGTGCCGGGCGCGGATCGAAAGCTGCTTGTCTTCCACTGACATGAGACCACACCTCCGTTGTCACCCTTAGCTTAACCGCTATCCAAAACAAAGATCACTCGCAAAAGCCCACGCCGCCCGCGTGCAAGTACTTGAGCCGCCCCTTGCGCTGACCTTAGCTCAGCATCAGCGCACTGTGATGACGGCGCGCCACTGAACCGGGAAGTGGCCGGACGCGCCGGCGGTGATGGCCAGGACGCGCCGCCCCGCCGAGCGGGGCTGCAGGCGCAGGCTCCAACGCTCCTCGGCGGCCCAGCGGTGGTAGATCCACATCGGCTTGCCCACGCGCCGCGCCTGCGCATCGGGCGCGGGCGACACGCTCACCACGCGCCAGTCGCGCTCGACGCTTCGCGGCAGCTGCCACGAAACCTCACGCAGCAACCCCGCCTCGCGCCCATCGCCGCGCACCGACTCCAGACCCATCTGGCACGCCAGCACTTCGCCCAGCCTGACGTGTCGCGACAGCTGAGGATACACAATCAACCGCTGCGGCTCGCCCGGCTGCGAGTCCGAAAACGACAGCGCCACGACGCCAGCCAGGGCCAGCCCAACCAAGCTCGCCCAGAACCCGGCGCGCAGGGGCCGCCGCCAGATCGAGACGCGCCCGGCCTCACGCGAGGTGGTTAGCAGCGCGCTGCAGCCCGCGCAGTGCGGGAAGGTGACGAACTTCTCCAGGTTAATGGTCCCGCACTGCGGGCACACAATCTTCTTCACGCTCGCCTCTTCGCCTCGCCTCAAGGACCGGCGCAATGTTAAACGCCCGCCCGCCGCGCGCGCTGCCACACAAAAGCCGCAAGTACTTGCAGCTTGAGCTCGCCTGAGCCGGACTGCCGCGCCAGCTCAGCCGCGCCAGCTCAGCCGCGCCAGCTCAGCCGCGCCAGCTCAGCCGCGCCAGCTCAGCCGCGCCAGCTCAGCCGCGCCAGCTCAGCCGCGCCAGCTCAGCCGCGCCAGCTCAGCCGCGGCCTCACACCAAGTCCGCGCGGCCTCGGTCGCGCTCGCTCAAGCCGCGCTCGATGGCTTCCCACAGCGCGTGCGCCGATTGTTGAAGCGGCTGATTCTTCACGAACAGGCCCGAGGCCGAGACCAAAATATCCGCGCCAGCCGCCACAGCATCGGGCGCGCTCTCAACCGACATCCCGCCGTCGATCTGGATGCGGAAGCCCAGCCCACGCTCCTCGCGCAGCCGCTTCAGGGCGCGCACTTTGGGCAGGGCGAGCGGCAAAAATTTCTGGCCCGAAAATCCTGGGTTCACGCTCATCACCAGCACGTAATCGACCGCATCGAGCACGGCTTCCAGGCTCGAAACCGGCGTGCCCGGATTGATGGCCGCGCCACAGAGCGCGCCGCCTTCGCGGATGCGAGCCAGCACGCGGTGCAGGTGCGGGTTGTTCTCGACGTGCACGCTGATCGAGTTGGCCCCGGCCCTGACGAAGTCGTCCACGCGCGCCCCGGCGTCCTCAATCATCAAGTGCGCGTCGAAGTGCAGGCTCGTGTGAGGGCGCAGGGCTTCCAGGAACATCGGGCCAAGCGTCAGGTTGGGCACGAACTGGCCGTCCATGGCATCGAAGTGCAGCCAGGCGGCGCCGGTGGCTTCGAGCTCGCGCACGCTCTGCGCGGCCTGCGACCAGTCAGCCGCGATCATCGAAGGCGCTAAGATCACTCGTTCGGTCATAGTTCTGAGTGCAAGTACTTGCGGCTAAAACTGCTCGCGCGGCGCGATGTTGAGGACGTGCAGGGCCTGCCGCGCCACCACCCGAGCCGCTTGCAGCAAGCTCAGCCGAGCCGCCAGCTCAGCTTGAGGCCGCTCGAAGGTGGTGCCCGCGCGCGTGCTCTGCAAGTCGTGGCGGGCCGCCTGCGCCAGTTCGAGGGCGAAGCGCGCGATGAGCTGCGGCTCCAGGTTTTGAGCTGCGGCCTCGGCTTCGTCCGGCCACAGGGCGACCAGGCGGCGCAGCGACTTCTCGCTTGGCGTCCAGGCCGCGAAATCCTCCGCGATGGGCTGGGTTCGGGCCGCGAAATCGACGCGCGCTTCGAGCTCGCTGGCCAGCATCGTCAGGCGCGAAGGCAGCAACTGAATCGCGTAGGCCGGGTTCGACTCGTCGTCGCGCGTGGCGACTTCGACTTCCAGAACCGCCACATCTTCCCAGCCGGGCGCGATCAGAAAGTACTTGAGCGCATCGGCGGGCACATCTTCGAGCAGCTGGTCGGCGGAGACGCCGCTGCCCTCGCCCGCGATGGCGATGCCGTCGCGCCGAGGCCGCACGCCCTCGCACGCCAGGACTTGCACCGCCTGGGCGTCGAGCCCGGCCAGTTCGAGCGCGGCCCTGGTGCGCGCGACGTAGGGCCGGTGCTGCGAGGTCCAGATGTTGATCAGCCGCCCGAAGCCGCGCGAAAATTTGTAGGCGTGGTAAGCGATGTCGGTGGCCAAGTAAGTCGGGCGCCCGCGCCGCACCAGGGGCCGATCCGCCTCGTCGCCGCGAGCCGAGGTCTTGAGCCAGGACGAGCCGCTGCGCTCTTCGAGCTGCCCGCCCGCCTTCAGGCGTTCGAGCATCGCCTGCACCAGCCCCTGCTCAAGCAGAGCGGCCTCGCTGGTGTAGACATCGAAGCGCACGCCCAGCGCGGCCAGGCTCGCGCGCTGCGCGGCCAGGGCCGCGTCGCGAGCGCGCAGGGCGAAGTGCGAGCGCGCCTCTTCTGCGGGCGCCAGCAGCCAGCGGCTGCCGTCCTCGCGCACCGCCTCGCGAGCCACCCCGCGCACCCACTCCGAGCTTAAGATCGAAGGGTTCTCCTCCAGGTCGTCCGCGCCCTCGAAGGCCGAGCGGTACCAGGCCAGCACGCTCTCGCCCAGCGAGCGGGCGCGAGACGAGCTCAGGTCGTCGTTCTGGAAATACTCGCGCGTGACCTGCGCCCCCTGCGCTTCGAGCAAGCGGCACAGCGCCTCGCCCGCAAGCGCGATGCGCGCCGCCTGAGCCGAAAGCGGCCCGCTCGGATCCGAAGAAACCCACTCAACGTTGATGCGCTGGCCCCCCAGCAACTCGCCGCGCCCAAAGCCCTCGCCTGCCTGCCGCGCCCGCTCCAGCGCCCCGTTCTGCTCTTGCTCGTTCATGGAAAAATGCACGAACCCTCGCTCAATCCCAACACTCCACCTAAGTCCTCTCTCGCGTGCGTCCAGCTTCAGCAACTCAACGAGCCGCTGCCCGAGCGAGCCGCTCAGTTTGCCCTTGAGCGCCACATTCGAGTACCACTCGCTGTGCGTTGGCCCGCCACGGCTGCGCGAGCGCCAGATTTCAAAATCGAGGCAAGGGCTTGCCGCCTCCAAGTTTTGCAGCGCGCGCTCGATCGAGCGGCGCGCATCGCGGCGCGTGAGCGGCATACGCGTGAGCGGCATACGCGTGAGCGGCATACAAGTACTTGCAAAGCGCCCGCAGTTTTGCTTGCGGGCGCTCTTTTGTCAGGGCCTGAGCATGGCGTAGCTCAGGATGGCCTGGTAAATCCACTGCACGCACAAGAAGCCCGCCGCCGACATCAGCAGGCCCGAGTTGAAGAGCCGCATCGCGAAGGAGCCGGGCACGTTCGGCTGCTGCTGATACTTCCTCAGCAGCTCTTGGCCGGCTCGGATGCCGCTTTCGAGCTGCTTCTGGGTGGCGGGCTTGGTCGTCAGGTGAAGCTGCATCAAGGTGCCCAGGTCGCGCCAGGCGAAGTAGATGAAGACCAGCGCGATCAGGATGGTGCCCTTGTCGAACGAGGGTAGGTGCCCGAAGACGATCAGGATGAGGCCCATCAAGGCCATTAAATTGGTGCCGCAGCGGGGGTGGGCGCGCGGCATCAGGGCCACGTTCTCGGGCGTCAGGGCGATGCCCTTCTCGATGGCCCACACGGTCTGGTGCTCGGCGGCGTGGATGCCCGCCAGCGGCGACAGGCGCATCACGCCCAGGAAAAGCAGCGAGTGAGCCAGGGTGATGAGCAGGTTGAAGGTGCCTCCGTTGAGCGACTCGGCCCCCAGCCGCCCCGAGGCGTAGGCGGTGCCCCAGTCGGCGTTGAGGGCCGAGAGAAGTACTTGCAGCACGAAATCGGTGGCGCACAAGAAGGTGCCCATGGTGAGCCCCGAGAGGAAGAGCCCGACCGGGGGCGCGCCCGCCGAGACGCCGCCCGTGGTGAGCCAAACGCCCAGCGGAGTGGCCATGCCGCCAGCCGAGGGCGGGCGCACCGCGTGCCCCAGGGCGGCCACAATGTCGGCGCGCGCGATCATGCCCAGGTAGCGCCCGCTGGAATCGTCAATAACGGGCAGGGCCGAGGCGTCGAAGGCATCGAGCATATTGAGCGCGCGGTGCAAGGTGAAGCGGGCCGGGATCATGCCGACGTTGGTGCGCATCACGTCGCGCGCGCTGATGGCCTGCCCGCGCAGGCTCTCGCCGGTCGCGTGCCCGCTCTGCTCGAAGGAGCGGCGCAGAACCGGCCCCACCAGCAGCGGCTCCGCGCGCGACAGCTCGGGCAGGAAGTCCTCGAAGTCCTCGGCGCGCTGCGACTCGGACTCCTCAAAGAGCGGCGCGACGACCTTCGACAGATCGCGCTCCTCGACCAGCCCAACGATGCGCGGCACGGCCTCATCGCCGCGCTTGCTGCCGCCCTTGGGAGCGTCTTCGAGCCAGACGCGGTCGAAGACAGGCAGCGCCGAGCAGGTCGACTCGCGCAGGTTCTCGGCGACGAGCCCCAGCGGATCGTCGGGGCGAGCCGAGGGCGTGTGGCGAGCGAGCTGCCCGGCCCGCGTGAAGAATGATGTCATGCTCTACACCCGACGCCCCAAGTACTTGAGGCGCTTCACAACTTCTCCAGCCCGCCCATGTAAGGCCGCAGCACCTCGGGAACCGTGACGCTGCCGTCTTCTTGCTGGAAGTTCTCCAGGATCGCGGCCATCGTGCGCCCCACCGCCAAGCCGCTTCCGTTGAGCGTGTGGACGAGCTCGGGCTTGCCTGGCTTGCCCTTGTCGTCGAGCGGGCGGTAGCGGATCGCGGCGCGCCGGGCCTGGAACGCGCCGAAGTTCGAGCACGAGGAAATCTCGCGGAAGGTGCTCTGCGCGGGCAGCCACACTTCCAGATCGTAGGTCTTGCACGAGGTGAAGCCCATGTCGCCGGTGCACAGCAAGACGGTGCGAAACGGCAACTGCAGAGCCTTCAGGATGCCTTGGGCGTCGGCGCGCAGCGATTCCAGCTCGGCCATCGAGGACTCGGGCGAGGCGAACTTGACCAGCTCGACCTTGTTGAACTGGTGCACGCGGACGATGCCGCGGGTGTCGCGCCCCGCCGAGCCCGCCTCGCGCCGGAAGCAGGCCGAGAAAGCCGCGTATTTGACCGGCAACTGCCTGGCGTCCAGAATCTCGTCGCGGTGCAGGTTGGTGACGGGCACTTCGGCGGTCGGGATGAGCCACAGGTCGTCGTCGGCGATGCGGTAAGCGTCCTCGCCGAACTTGGGCAGCTGGCCCGTGCCCGTCATCGAAGCCGAGTTGACCAGGAAGGGCGGCAGCACTTCTTCGTAGCCGTTCTGCTGCGTGTGCTGGTCGAGCATGAACGAGATCAAGGCCCGCTCCAGGCGCGCCAGCGAGCCCTTGAGCACGTAGAAGCGCGAGCCCGAGATCTTGGCGCCGCGCTCGATGTCGAGCCCGCCCAGCGCCTCGCCAAGCTCCCAGTGCGGCTTCACTTCAAAGTCGAACGCCTTCGGCTCGCCCCAGCGCTCGACCTCAACGTTCTCGTCTTCGCTCGCCCCGAGGGGAACCGAAGGGTCCGGCAGGTTGGGGATTTCGAGCACCAGCCCGCGCAGCTTCTCGTCGATTTCGCGCACGCGCTCGTCGCGCGAGGAGATTTGGTCGCCTGTGGCTCGGGTGCCCTCGATGAGCGCGGAGGCGTCCTCGCCCGCCCGCTTGAGGCGCGCGACTTCCTGGGAGGCTTCGTTGCGCTCGCGCTTGAAGCCCTCGACCTCGGTCAGCTTGGCGCGCCGCTCTTCCTCAAGCTGCTGGATTTGATCCAGCGAAGACAGCGCCGAATCAGCGTGGCGGTTTTGAAGGGCGAGGCGGACGCGCTCGATGTCGGTGCGGAAGAGCTTCAGGTCGTGCATGACGGTCGGGACTGTTGGAGCAAAGCAAAAACGGCGGCCATAGTGTAGCCGCCGCCTCGGGTCGCCGAAGAGGTGCAAGTACTTGCGCGCTCAGGCCGCCGCCTGCTGCTTGAGCGCGCGATCGACAGCGGACTGCAGCGAGGCGGCGATGGTGCGCTCCATAACAATGCGCAGCTCCTCATCTTCGATCTGGGCGCACAGCAGGCGGGCGCGGGCCAGCGTCTCCTGGTCCACATCGAGCCTGGCGTCGTGGGGCAGCGGCGCGCGCGCGGGAAACGTCGGGTCTTCCCAGTTGGGCTTGAGCGCGCCGACCTTGATGCCGCGCGGCGGCGTGACCGTGGCCCGGATGCGCTGCACCAGCGGCGCTCGCAGGCGGCCATTCAAGCGCGCCACCACGCGATCCTGGTGGAAGTGCAGCTCCTGCGACCACATCGGCGAGCGCGAGCGCACGTAGATCGTCCCGCCGCGAAACTTGAGCGCGACGGTGTGCTTGGCCAGCACCTCGCCCACCACCTCGGGCCACAGCTCGACGGCCATCTGCTCCAGCACCTTGCCGCGCCAGCCCTTGGCCTCCAGCACGCTCGTGACGATGTTGCTGATGTTCTCCATCTTCCACTTCCGCCGACCGAGCGCCTCTTAACCCAGCCTTCATTCTTACCGCGCCCGGCCCGCCGTCAACCCACCCGCGGCCTGTTTCAGAGCTTAAATCATCCGGCTTTGGGCTCAAACCGCCCTTTTCGCCCGACTTTTCCACAGGCATGGATAACTACAGGGATAACTTCTGGGCGGCGGGGAAAACTTCGGCCTCAAGTACTTGCCGCGGGCCTGGCCGCTGCGAGGACCCTGCCGTTCTGGATGGGCAGGATTTGCGCGGGGATTTGGCCCAGGAAGGTGTCGTCGGTCGCGGTGATGATGGCCTGCTCGAACGAGCCCGCCAGCCTGAGCACGCGCTCGCGCCGCGTCGAATCCAGCTCGGAGAGCGCATCGTCCAGCAGCAGGATCGGCGACTCGCCAGTGGCCGCGCGCACCCACTGCGCCAGCGCGATTTTCAGCGCCAGAACCGCCAGCCTCTGCTGCCCCTGCGAGCCGAAGCGCCGCAGATCCATGTCGCCCAGCCGGAACACCATGTCGTCGCGGTGCGGGCCGTTTCCGGTCGCGCCCCGCCGCGCGTCGATGTCGTGCTCGTCTTCCAGGGCCAGCCCCAGCAGGCGCTCCCAGCGCGGGCTCTCGTTGCTCGCCGCAGGACGCAGCGCGAGCGGCAGGCCAGGCACCAGCTCAAGCGAGAGAGTGTCTTCCAGGCCGGACAAATCGCGGTGCACCTGGGCCAGCAGCGGCTGCAGCTGCTGCGCGAACTCCCAGCGTTGCGCCCACACCCTGGCTCCGTGCCCTATCAAAGCGCGGTTCCACTCGCCTAAGGTTCCAAGCCCTGCGTTGGGCGCTTCGGCGGCTTCTTCCTGGCTCGAAGGTGGCTGGCGCGCGGCGCTTTTGCGGGTGCGCGGGCGGTCGAGGAAGTACTTGAGCAGGGCGTTGCGCTGGGCCAGGGCGCGCCTGTAGCGCGACGAATCCTCGAAGTGTGAGGGCCGCGCCTTGCCCAGCTCAAGGTTCAGGAAGCGCCGCCGCTCGCCGGGCTCGCCCGCGATGACGACCAGGTCGTGCGGGAAGAAAGCCACCACCTGCATCAGCCCGAGCCACTGCGCCAGAGCCGACTGCGGCACGCCCCCGACCTTCAGCTCGCGCGACAGCGCATTGTTATGCAGCGTCCACTCGAAGAGCAGGCGGCGCGAGTGCTCGCGCGGGTGCGACAGCACGATCTCAGCCTCCAGGCGCGTCGAGCCAGCGTCCCAGCGCATCAGCTCGCGCTCACGATCCACGAGGGGCGATTTCGTGGTCGCCAGCACGCACATCGCTTCGAGCAGGTTGGTCTTGCCCTGCCCGTTGTCGCCCGTGAAAGCCGCCAGACCGGGCTCGAACCGCACCTCCTGCTCCGCGTAGTTGCGGAACGAGCGCAGCCTCAGATAGCGCACGAACATCGTCTTTCCCTGACACTCCGCAGCTCTAAAACAACGCGCCCGCAAGCAGCAAGTACTTGCGGGCGCGGTCTCGACTCTTCAATTTTTGTGCGCGGAACCGTAGCGGAACCGTCAGGGCTCGCCGATCTCAGCCACTACTTCCGCTGCGGCCAGCTGGCTGTGGCGTCCTTGAGCACTTCCGATCTTGGCTTCTCCTGCGCTTCTCCTGCGCCCCGAACCGAGCCGAAGCCTCTTGCTGGGCCGCCTGGGATTCAAGCTGCAGCCGCCTGCCAACTTCGGTCTTCAGGAGCCACGAATATACTTGATCCTGCCCGCAGAAATCACGAGGCGCTGCAGCCACGGCTTCAGGCTCAGCGGCTTCGGCCACAGCTTGCGGCGCTTGAACAGCGGCTTCGGGCGCGGGCGGATCGGCCCCCACAGCAGAAGCGGACAAGGCCACAACCGCAATCGCGAGTAGGATTTTCATAGCAGGAGCCTGCAGCTGAATCTACACGTTCATCGGCATTACGAGATACAAAAAGTCGGGCTTGTTGTCGGCTCGCATGACGCTTGGCTGCAGCGGGCCTTGCATTTCCATGGTCATCTTCTCGGCGTTGACAATGCCAAGTACTTCGTTCAGGAAGACGGCGTTGAAGGCGATGGTGATGTCGCCGCCTTCCATGGCGATGGGCACTTCCTCGAAGGCGCGGCCCACGTCCTGGCTCTCGGCTGTGACTTCGAGCGCGTCGCCCTTGGTGCGCCACACCGAGCGTTGCATGGCGTTCTTGGCCACGATTTGCACGCGGCGCATGGCGTCCAGCATGGCGGCGCGCTCGAAGGTCAGCTTGCGCTCGCAGTTCTTGGGAATGAGCCGCTCGTAGGGCGGGAAAGTGCCGTCCAGAACACGCGAGACGAGCGTAACCGAGCCGGTCTCGAACTGAACCTGCGAGCCTCCGAAGCGGATGGTGACGGTGTCTTCAAGCGTGTCGCGCAGCACGCGCTCCAGCTCAGCCAAAGGCTTGGCCGGCACGATGGCCTGCACGGGAGCTTCGACGGGCGAGGACAGCTCGCTCTGCTTCCACGACAGGCGGTGGGTGTCGGTGGCGACCAGGGTCAGGGTCGAGGCGCGCGCCTCGAAGAGCACGCCCATCAAGACCGAGCGGTTCTCTTCCTTGGCGGCTGCGAAGGTGGTGAGGCGCAGCATTTCCTTGAGCGTGCCCTGGGGCAGCGTGATGAGCGCGCCGTCTTTGACCTGCGGCACCACGGGAAAGTCCTCGGCTGGCAGCGAGACGATGGTGTATTCGCTCTTGCCCGAGCGCACCGAGACCTTGCCCTCGCTCAGCTCAAGCGTGATGGGGGCGTCCGGCAGGCGTGAAACCACGTCCGAGAGCAGCGAGGCCGGAACCGAAACCTCGCCGTCGCGCTCGACGAAAGCGATCACGCTGGCGCGAATCGAAGTGTCCAGGTCAGTCGAGGTGAGCTGAACGTGATCGCCCTTGGCTTCGAGCAGGACGTTGGACAGGATGGGCAAGGTGTTGCGGCTCGAAACCGCGCGCGTCGAGACACCCAGGGCCTGCGCCAGATACGCCCGCTCGCAAGTAATTTTCATCGCTCGTTCCGCAAAACCACTCAACTCAACCCGGCTTGCATAGCTCAACCCCCAAAAGTTTTCCATCCTATGGATAACTCAAGGGATTCTATGGATAACCCTCTGCTTCGGCCCGCCATGACGGCTGCGGAGGCGGTAAGCAAGTACTTTGACCGATCGGCGCGCAGATTTCCACCCTAATTTTTTGGCCTTGAGCAAGCGGCTCAAAAGCCCCGCCCAGCGCGGAGTTATCCCCACAATCCCCAGAGTTTTCCCCGTTCGCCAGCGCACAGAACCCGCTTCCGCCGCTGCTTCGCCGCTGCGCGAAGCTGTTCTGCAGCCGCAGCGTGGGCACCGCCTCGCAGCTGGCTCTCAGCCGGGCCGGGGCCGTTGAAGCCGGCGGCTGGGCTTGCCGCTGAGCTCGCTGTCCCACTCAACCGAGCTCAGCCGCTCGCGCCGCCCTGAGCAAGCCCAGGCCCAAGTACTTGCCGCGCCCCTCCCGACCCAAACCTCGCTGCGATGCCGATCTGCGTGCCGCACCATTGGCACCAAGATCCCCCAGAACTGCTGGCTGCCGTCGAGTGTTCGAGATTCTGAGTTATCCCCAAGTCGTTTTTTTTTGAGCTTTGCTGGTACGTACACTACGTTAGTACTAGCTTATTATTATTAGGGGTGTGGATAAGTGGATAACTCCGCCGCGAGCGCCATTTGAGCCAGGTATACCTACATTTTTGGCCCCAAAAGTTTTCCATAGGGGGTGGGGATAAGTACCCCCACTTATCCCCACAATCCATATGGACACAAAGTTTTCCCCGTTGTCCCTACGCGGTCCACAGGGTTATCCACAGGGTACAGGGAAAACTTTCAGGCTTCAAAATCAGCCGATTCACAGCTCGATCCGAGCCCAGATAAGGCTGCTGCGGAGCGTTGGAAGCTGCTTCTTGAAGATACGCTTGAAGTGTTGGGATGAGACAAGCTGAAGGGCTGTTGCCCGGCTGCAGGTACTTGCAGCTTTGGATGGTGTATGTTGTCAGGAGCGGGCGTGGATTCGGGAGCGGATGTCGGAGATGGTGGCGCGTGAGGAGGAGTCTTTCTGGACATCGGCGCGGACTTTTTCGTAGGAGTGGATGACGGTTGTGTAGTCGCGCCCGAAGGCGCGTCCGATGTCCGGGTAGCTCATGTTGGCCATCTCGCGGGCCAGGTACATCGCGATCTGGCGCGGGGCGACGATCTCGCGGTTGCGCTTCTTGCCCAGGATGTCGACCACGCTCATGGCGTAGTGCTCGCATACCACGTCGATGATGGTCTGCACCTCGACCTTGATGGGCTCGGCTTCGATTGTCGAGTAGTAGCGCACGGTTTCCGAGGCCAGGTCCAGATTGATCTTGCGGCCATCGAGCGAGGCCATGGCGAGCAGGCGGGTGAGAGCGCCTTCGAGCGAGCGGATGTTGGAGCGGATTTTCTCGGCCAGGAACTGCAGCACGGCGGGCTCGACCTGGACGCCCTCGGCCATGGCTCGTTTTTGCAAGATCGCGATGCGGTGCTCCAGGTCGGGCGGTTCGATGTAGGAGATGAGGCCCCACTCGAAGCGCGAGATGAGGCGGCTCTCGGTGAGCTGGAGGTCCTTGGGCGGCTTGTCCGAGCAGATCACGATCTGCTTGCCCTGGTCATACAGCGTGTTGAAGATGTGGAAGAACTCGACCTCGGTGCGCTCGGCGTTGCAGATGTACTGGATGTCGTCCACGAGCCAGATGTCCACGTTGCGATACATCCGCCGGAACGCCGTCATGCGATCCTCGCGGATGCAGCGCACCACTTGATACAAGAAATTCTCGCCCGAAACGTAGACGATCTCAGCCGGCGAGTTGCGCAGCTTGTTGATGTGGTGGCCGATGGCCTGCATCAGGTGCGTCTTGCCCAGCCCGACGCCGCCGTAGATGAAGAGCGGGTTGTACTGCCCCTTGGCCGGAGCGTTGGCCACGGCCCACGAAGCGGCGTGCGAGACGTAGTTCGAGCGGCCCACGATGAAGTTGTCGAAGGTGTATTTCTTGTTCAGCGGCGAGGACGAGAAGTCCTCCAGCTCGCCGATGTCGCGCACGGCCTTCGCGCTGCCGCGGCTGCCCTTGGCTTCCTTGGCCTCGATCTTCTCGGTCTGCGTGTTGGTCGGGAAGTGCAGCTTGGCCGCCGACCTGGGTTCGTCCGCCGGCGCTTCGGGCGCGGCGGAATCGAAGAGCGACAGGGTGGCTGGCCTGGAATCGGCAGCCTGAGCCTGAGCTTCGTTGGGGCCGTTGGGATCGGGCGCAAGTACTTGAGGCTCGGCTTCGGCGGTGCCAAAGGACATCTCGGCCTCGTCGTGCGGCGGCCCGGCCTCGCCTGCGGTCTGGAAGGAGAGCATCACCGGACGCCCCAGGAACTGCCCCAGCGTGGCCTCGATGCGCGAGGCGAAGCGGCGCACCAGCCAGTCCTTGACGAACTCCGAAGGCACTTCCAGAACGAACTGCTCGCCGTGCATGGCCACGGGCCGGATGTGGCGCAGGTAGTTGTTGAAGGTCGGCCCGCTCAGCTCGGTCTGCAACACTCCCAGCACTTCCTCCCACGCGCGGCTCAAGACCGCTTCGGGCGCATCCGAAGACGCTGCGGCATTCGCGCCGCCCGCAGTTCCCGCAGCTCCCGCAGCTCCCGACGCTGGCCGAGGCGCCGGAACTTCCACGGCGCCCGGCGTGGCCGCCGTGGTGGAGGAGGAAGAGGAACTGAACCCGGCTTGCTGCAGAATCTGCTGCTCACGGGGAGAAAGCTCGGCGAAGCGGTCGTTGCTCATGGCGCTGGTGCCGCTGCGCCCTTCGACTCTCCTGGCCGCGCGGTAAGCATATTATGCCTACCTCAGCGCGCCACGCAAAGAGTTATCCCTATGTTTTTCCCCAGGTAGGGAAAACCTGTGAATAACTCTGTGGAAAACCTGTTCCAGGCGCGCTGGAGGCGGGTGTTGTGAGGCGAGCAGGCGATTGTTAAACTGGGCGCGCTTAAAACATGACCGGCCCTGGCTTGCCCGGCGGTTCGGTGTGACGAGCAGAATTTAGCGAAATCCGCAGTTGAGGTAACGATTGTGAAACGGACATACCAGCCCAAGACGCGCCCCCGCAAGCGCAAGCACGGCTTCCGCGCGCGCATGGCCACGCATGGAGGGCGCGCTCTGATCGCTCGCCGCCGCGCCAAGGGCCGCATCAAGCTCACGCAGTGCTGAGCCCGGCTCCAGCAGCTCGGCTCAACTCAGCTCGGCTCGCGCCTGGCTCACATTTCAAAACCGTCGCGATGCTTCTGGCTCTTCGCGGCGGTTTTTGAGTTTCTCAGCGCCTGCTCCCAGCACAAGCCGCTGCAAGTACTTGCGGCCTGACGCGCCATGCTTTCCCGTTCCGAGCGGCTGTCCTCGCCTGAGTTCGACGCGGCCTTTGGCTCCTCGCGCTCGCTGCGCGGCTCGCTGCTGACCTTGCGCGTCCACTGGCGCGGCGAGGATGGCGGCGAGGATGGCAAGGCGGAGCTGCGGGCCGCCTTCGTGGTGCCCAAGAAGCTGGGCCAGGCGGCCTGGCGCAACCGGGCGCGGCGGCGGATGCGCCAGGCTTTCGCAGCGCAGCGCGAGCCGCTGCAAGTACTTGCGCGCTCGGCGGGCGCCTGCGATTGCATCTTCCTGGCTCAGGCAGGCGCGCACGATGCTCCGTTCGAGGCGCTGCAGCAAGCCATCCACGCCCTGCTGTCGCGCGCGGTGGCCGAGCGCAGCAAGCAGCGACGGTCGAGCTCAGCTGCCTCGGCTTCGCTGGCAGCGCGAGGGCAAGGCGGCGTTTAAGAGCAGCCGGTACTTGGAGCAGCTATGGACGAGCCGAGGCAAGCATCAAGCCCAGCAGAGCAGGCGAGCCCAGGGCACTGGCTCAGCCGGGGCGCGCTGAGCGCGATCCGGTTTTACCAGAGCGCGCTGTCGCCTCTGCTGCCGCCTTCGTGCCGTTTCACGCCGACGTGTTCGCACTATACTTACGAGGCCGTCGAGCGGTTCGGGCTGTGGCGCGGCGGCTGGCTTGGCCTCAAGCGCGTCTGCCGCTGCAACCCGCTGTGCAAAGGCGGCTTCGACCCCGTGCCCCAGGCCGAAAGCCAAGCGCAACCCGAACTCGATTCGCTGCCCCAGGCCGGCGCGCCCGAGCTGTAGCTCAAGCTGCAGCCCGAGCCGCAGCAAGTACTTGCACGCCGGTCGCCGCCCCTTCTTATTTGAGCAATCCTCCCTCACGATGAACAACAAGCGCCCTGGAATGGGCGAACAGTTGCTGCGCTCGCTGGTGCTCTCCTTCGCGGTGATGTGGCTGATCTCCACCTTCTTCGGCTGGCCCGGCCAGAAAAAGAAGGACGACGCCGCAGCCCGCGACCCCAAGCTCGCAGCCCGCGCCACCCTGGACAACGCCTTCGAGGGCCTGGCTGCGGGCCGCGCCCTCAGCCCGGACGCCGCCAAAGCCGAAGTCGCCACTTTGCAAAGCGCGATCACGGCCAACCCAGCCGACAAATACGCGCTGTGGGCTCGGTTGCGCTCGGGCCTGCTGCAGCAGTACGTGCTCAAGGACGCGCCCTCCGCGCTCAAGAACTACGACGAGGTCATCAAGCGCGGCTCGCCCGACGACGTAGACGCCCAGGCCATCTTCCAGAAGGGCGACTGGCAGTGGTTCACCGCCAGGGACGACGCAAGTACTTCCACCACGCTGGCCCCAACCAAAGTCGAAGCCACCCAAACCCTGGAGACTCTCATCCACCGGGGCCGCGGCGCCTCGCAGTACCTGGACACCCCGATCTTCGTGCCCGCCATGGCCGACGGCACCAGGAGCTACGATCCCAACCTGCTGCCAACTGCGGGCTTTCGCAAGGTCAAGGTCGGCGAGCTCAAGGGTACGCTGGCCGCCCCCAACCCGCAGGGCATCCTGGATCGCATCAACGCGTACTACTCGACCACGACCCTCAACCGGGGCATGGACGCCCTGGTCAATGCCTTCGGCGCGCACCCGGCCTACTCGTACGGCCTGGCCATCATCGCCCTGGCGATCTTGCTGCGCACCTTGATGCAGCCCATCAACCGGCGGCAGTATGAAAGCATGAAGGGGATGGCGGCGCTGGCTCCTGAGATGAAGAAGATTCAGGAGAAGTACAAGGCCAAGCCCAACGATTCGCCGGAGGTTGCGCGCGACAAGCAGATGCGCTCGTTCCAGGAGGTGCGCGAGCTGCAGAAGGTGCACGGCGTCAACCCTCAGATGGGCTGCGCGCTGGCCTTCGTGCAGATGCCGGTGTTCTTCTACATTATCAACCCGCTGATGATGCACTACGAGCCCAAGATGGAGCTGGTGGGCGCGTCCTTTGGCTGGGTGGCTTCGCTGGCTCGGCCCGACTACGTGCTGCTGGCCTTGTATGGGCTGACGATGCTGATCTCGTTCCGCTTGTCCTCGCAGCCCCAGACCGGGCAGATGGAGGAGATGCAGAAGCAGATGCAGATCATGAGCACCTGGGTCTTCCCAATCATGCTGCCGTTCTTCATGAAGGGCTTCTCCTCCGCCTTCATCTTGTACTGGATGAGCTTCAACATCGTCTCGATGATCTACCAGTACTGGATGATGAAGAAGGCCGATCCCAACCGCAGCGTCATCAAGGCCCTGCTGGGCCAGAGCGACGCGCCTCCGGCTCCCGCCGTGGCCACGCTGCCGCCGCGCCCCAGGAGCGCCGGCAGTCTCAAGAGCGCGAGCTTAGCCGAGCGGGAAGCCGTTGACACCACCAAGGTCACTGAGGTTAAGCGTGTCAAGAGCCTGTCGCCCGAGGAGCCCGAGGAGCCTGCGGCGGAGGCGGCCAACGGCGCCAACGGCCACGCCAACGGGAAGAACGGGCACGCCAACGGCAGCGCCAGGGCGGGCGAAATCACGATGGGAGCGCCGGACGGCAAGGGCGACGCGGGCAAAGGTTCGGGCAGCTCGCCTGGCGGGAACAACGAAAGCGGCAACGGGAGCAGCGCGGCTCAGCGAGCGCGCCGCCGCCGCCGCTATTGAAGTGGTGGGCTGCAAGTACTTCAAGTACTTGCAGCGCGAGTGCTTGGGCCGGGGCCCGAAAAAAATCTACGAGTGAGAGAACGCGATGGCATTAGGTTCCTGGAGTCCGGTGCGGATGCGCGCCGCAACTGAAGAGAGCGCGGTTTCGCAGGCCTTGATGATGGTGGGCGCTCAGCGCGACGAGGCCACCGTCGAGGTCATCGAGCGTGGCGACAAGGGCGTCACCGTCCGCGTCAGCCCGCGCGCCCAGGCTGAGCCCGAGCCCCCCGCGGCTCAGCCCCCCGCGGCTCAGCTCAGCGACGTGCTGGCGAGCCAGGCTGACGACGAAGCGCCCGAGCTGATCGCTCAAGAGGAAGCCGAGCCCGCTCTGCCCGACTCGGACCCGCCCGCATCCGCCCGCTTCGCGGCTGGCGACGCGCCTTCGCTGGAGCAGATCGTGGAGGACGAGGCCGCGCTGGAGCCCGTCCTCTTCGAGATGGAAGGCGGCGAAGCCACTGCAAGTACCTCGGCGGCCCTGTCGTTGGTGCCCGAGGCGATGCGCGAGCGGGCGCGTTCGATGGCGCAGGCGATGCTGGACAAGATGGGGCTCGAAGCGCGCGCGACGCTGGCCTCGCGCCCGTTCTCGGCCATCGAAGCGGGCGACCCGGACGCCGAAAGCCGCATCTACGTCGCCATTGACGGAGCCGAAGTCAGCATTTTGATCGGCAAGCATGGCGCGACGCTGCAGTCGTTTCAGTATTTGCTCAACTTGTCGCTCAACAATCGCGGCGAGACTTCGGGCACTTCGGGCGCGGAGGCGATCCGCGTGGTGCTGGACGCCGGGGGCTACCGCTCGCGGCGCGCCGAGCTGCTGGAACGCTCGGCCCAGGACGCCGCGTCGCGGGCCAAGCGCGAAGGCCGCGCGATCCGCATGGACTCGATGCCCGCGCACGAGCGCCGCCTGGTGCACATGGCCCTGCGCGGGGATGCCTCGATCGTGACCGGCTCCGAGGGCCGCGAGCCGCAGCGTTTCGTCGTCATCGCGCCTGCGGAGCGGGCTGACGAAGCGCCGCGCGCCTCAGCCCAGCGATTTGCAAACGGCGGCCAGAGCGAAGGCGGCGCGCGTGGCGGGCGCGGCGGCTACGGCAACCGTCGCGGGCGCCGTTGAGAGGCGGCACACGATCACGATGAAGAAGGCCGCGCCTGAAAGCTCACACCCCAAGCCAGCGCCCGCTGCTTTGCCGTCGCGCCTCAAGCGCAGCAAGGAAGCGGCTAAGGCCCCGACGCGGCGCGAGTGGCTGGCGCTCAAGCCGGTGCGCAACCCTCTGCTGCAGTGGCGCGACGAGGAAGGGGTCATCATCATCGAGATTCACCGCGCGCAGAGCTGGAAGACGCGGCTGCTGAACCTGGTTTTTCCCCTGCCCGAGCGCCACAGCGTCGCGCTCGATGCCATCGGCTCGACGGTGTGGCGCGCCGCAGACGGCGAGGCGACCGTGGAGCAAATTTCCAAACGCCTGGCGCGCGAGCTGCAGATCGAGCGTCGCGAGGCCGAGATGTCGCTGCAGCAGTTCTTCAAGGAGCTGGGGCGGCGCGGCTACATCGGCTTCAAGATGGATGAGGCTCAAAACCCCGCCGCAAGTACTTGAAGGGCTGGAGAACGCGGCTGCAGGCGTTAGAGATTCGCGGGAACGGGGAACACTGCGCGCATGGCAACAATGGGAATGGGGCCGGCGAAAATCGAGCGACAGATTTCGCTGCCCTTCAAGGACGCCTTCAAGATCGCGCTGCGCAACATCACCATCCGGCTGGGGCGCGCGGCCATCACCGGCGCGGGCACCCTGCTTGGCATCGCGTTCTTGATGAGCGTGTTCACGACCTCGCTGCTGCAGAAGGCTTCGGGCGTCGAGCTGCCCATCGCGCAGCAGCAGAAGAACACCTGGCTCGTCGTGATGTCGCTGCTGGTGACGGTGGTTGGCATCACCAACTCGATGCTGATGAGCGTGACCGAACGCTACAAAGAAATCGGCACCATGAAGTGCTTAGGCGCGCTGGACAACTTCATCGTGAAGCTGTTCCTGATCGAGAGCGGGCTGCTGGGCTTCTTCGGCGGCTTGATTGGCGCGCTCATCGGCGGCCTGTTCATGCTGCTGACCAACATCGGCGTGGTGGGCCACCTCGACTGGGGCCAGTGGTTCCTGCGCCTGGGGCTGTGCGTCATCATCGGCACCATCTTGAGCGTTGTCGCGGCTGTTGGCCCCGCCATCCGCGCCGCCAAGATGACGCCCATCGACGCCATGCGAACCGAAGTGTAAGCCGGGTGTGGCCTAACGCAGCCCGACAGCACGCACTCAAGTACTTGGGCCCTGCTGAGGCGAGTTGCTGAAGGCTCGGAGCGAAAACGAAACGGAGACAGCGATGGCACAAGCCAAGGAAACAAGTATGCCCGCGACCTCGAACCTGACTGAGGCCAACGAAGTTGCGGCTGGCGGCGCCACGGCGACTGCCGTAGCCGCCGCGCCCGCGGAAGAATACTCCGACCAGGAATACGTGGTGCGCGCGCGCAACGTCAAGCGCGTCTACGAAATCGGCGGGCAGCCGGTGCACGCCCTGCGCGGCGTGGACCTGGACATCAAGCGCGGCGAGTACATCTCGATCATGGGGCCCTCGGGCTCGGGCAAGTCCACGCTGTTCAACATGATCGGCGGGCTGGACAAGCCCTCGGACGGCACGGTCTTCATCGACGAGGTGGACCTGGCTCAGCTCGATGCCTTCGAGCTGGCCTGGCTGCGCTGCCGCAAGATCGGCTACATCTTCCAGACCTTCAACCTGATCCCGGTCATGAGCGCGCTGGAAAACATCACGCTGCCCATGATCTTCGCCGGCGCGAGCCTGGACGAGCAGATGGAGAAGGGCAAGAAGCTGCTGCAGATGGTTGAGCTGGAGCACAGGATGCACAACAAGCCCTCGCAGCTTTCGGGCGGTCAGCAGCAGCGCGTGGCCATCGCGCGCGCCCTGGCCAACGATCCCGCCATCGTCCTGGCCGACGAGCCGACGGGAAACCTGGACCAGAAGACGGGCAAGAGCATCATCGAGCTACTGAAGCGGCTCAACCGCGAGTCGGGCGTCACCATCATCACCGCGACCCACGACGACAAGATGCTGGCGACCTCCGACCGCATCGCCTGGGTCATCGACGGCCAGATCCACCGCCTGATGACGCCCGCCGAGATGGACATGGAGCGCGGTACCGTCGATGGTATGCACTAACTCAACCGGGCAAAGAAGCGGCAAGTACTGGCACAAGTACTTGCCGCTTGTTTTTGGTGCCGGCGAGCAAGTCCGGGCGCGGCTTCCAGAGCGGGCCTTTGTTCGCTAAGATATGCGGCAGCCATGCGAGAACTTACGACGCCCAAACCCGCTCCCAACCCCGCTTCCGGCCCGTCAGAAGGTGGCTCGTCAGAAGGTGGCCCGTCCGCCGGCGGCTTCGAGATGCCGTGCGCGGACGACCCGCAGCCTTCGGCTTCGCTCGGGTTGCTGCTGGTGCTGTCGGGGCCTTCGGGCGTGGGCAAGGACACGGTCTGGAAGGCGGCGGCTCCGCTGCTGCCCTCGTTTTGCAAGGCCATCACCTGCACCACGCGCCCCCAGCGCGAGCACGAGCGCGAGGGCGAGGACTACTTCTTCGTCTCGAACCAGGAGTTCGACCGCCTGATCGCGCACAACGAGCTGCTGGAGTGGGCCCAGGTGCACGGCAACCGCTACGGCGTGCCCGCGCAGCCCGTCCTGGATCGCTTAACTCAAGGCAGCGACGTGGTGTGCGTCATCGACGTGCAGGGCGCCATGGCGGTGCGGGGCCGCTTCCCGATGAGCCTGCTGGTCTTCCTGCGCCCGCCCCAGTCGCAGTCCAAGAGCGAGGCCGAGACGCTGGCCGAGCGCATCCAGAACCGCGCGCCGATCTCACCCGAGGAGCTCGACAAGCGCATGAAGACAGCCGCCCGCGAGCTGGCCCAGTCGCAGCTGTACGACCACGCCATCGTCAACGACGACCTGGAAGCCACCGCCCGCTCCCTGCGCGACATCGTGCTGCGCGAGAAGAAGCATTGGCAGCGCAACCACCCCTCAACCGAAGGCTCCCACGCCGCGTGAAAGCCCGCTCCGATGATTCGGAGCGGGCCTTTTTGTCGCCGAGGCTCGTTTAAAGCCGCAAGTACTTGCACCTGAACTCGGGCCGTTCGTTGGCTGATCATGCAACAGAAAACCATCGTGCTCGGTGTCACGGGCGGCATCGCGGCTTACAAAGCTTGCGACCTGGCCTCCAGGCTCACGCAGCGAGGCGCGCGCGTCGTGACCGTGATGACCTCGGGCGCGGCTCGCTTCGTGGCTCCGCTCACCTTCCAGGCGCTCACGCAGCAGCCGGTTTACACCTCGCTGTGGCCGGAGCACAATCAAGGCGACGGCGCCACCGACGCGGCCATGGCGCACATCGCGCTGGCCAACGAAGCCGACGCCATCATCGTCGCCCCGGCCTCGGCGGACTTCCTGGCGCGCGCCGCCCACGGCTTAGCCGATGATTTGCTGAGCACGATCCTGCTCGCCACGCGCGCGCCGGTTCTGCTCGCCCCGGCCATGAACCCCGCGATGTGGGCGCACCCGCTGACCCAGCGCAGCGTGCAAGTACTTGCCGAGATCGGCTACCGCGTCATCGAGCCCGACTCGGGGCGCATGGCGTGTGAGCACGTCGGGGCCGGGCGGCTGCCTTCAACTGATGAGCTGGTGGCTCAGCTCGAAGCAGCCTTCAACGCCGAGCGCGACCTGCAAGGGCTGCAAGTACTTGTCACAGCCGGGCCCACGCGCGAGGCCCTGGACCCCGTGCGCTTCCTCTCGAACCGCTCCTCGGGCCGCATGGGATACGCGCTGGCTGAGGAAGCGGCGCGCCGTGGAGCGCGCGTCACGCTGGTTTCTGGCCCGGTCAGCCTGGCCGCCCCGCGCGATGTCGAGCGCGTCGAAGTGACCTCGGCCCAACAGATGCTTGAAGCCGTGAGCCAGCACTTTCCGGCCTGCGACGTGCTTATCGCGGCGGCGGCTCCGAGCGATTTTCGCGCGCCCAGGCCCGCGCCGCACAAGATCAAGAAGAGCCGCGCCAAGACGCTCACGCTCAGGCTGCAGCCCAACCCGGACATCGTGGCGAGCGTGGCCGCAGGCAAGACTTCGCGCCAGATCGTGATCGGCTTCGCGGCTGAGACCCAGCGGCTGGTGGCCGAAGCGAGGCTCAAGCTGGCCGCCAAGAACCTGGACGCCATCGCCGCCAACGACGTGTCGCAGCCGGACGCGGGCTTCGATGTCCCAACCAACCGCATCACCTGGATCACGCGCGCCCAGGTCGGCGAGTGGCCGCTGCTCAGCAAAGAGGAGGTGGCGCGGCGCATCTGGGACGAGGTGAAGCTCCTGCGCGCGGAACAGGGGCTGAGCTAAGCTCGGCTTGCCAACTCGCTGCGTCGTGCGCGATGCCCGCGAGCTTTAGCCTGAGCCCTCGCGCCGCCGCACTGTCCGGCCCATCAAGTCGTTCGTGCCTGTTCCCGGCAGATACGACTCGGTGAAGATAGTGTTTGGGAACATCTCGTGCAGCCGGTTCGAGCAAGCGCAAGTACTTGTAGCTTTGTGGAGGCCGATGAAGATCGTTCTAACCGGCATTGAGCCGGATTTGCTGAGCGCGTGGAAGAAGTGGTGCGGCGATTTGGAGAACGTCGAGGTGCTGGCGGGCTCGATTTTCGATGCGCCGTGCGATGCGGTTGTGAGCCCGGCCAACTCGTTTGGCTTCATGGACGGCGGGCTGGACCTGCTGCTGTCGCGCTTCTTCGGCTGGCACGTGCAGGATGAGCTGCAGCGCCTCATCCGCGAGCAGCACGGCGGCGAACTCCTCGTCGGCACGGCTGAGATCGTGCCGACGCAGCACGAGCGCATCCCATTCCTCATCTCGGCCCCAACGATGCGCGTGCCCATGATCCTGCGCGACACCATCAACCCTTACCTGTCCGCCCGCGCCGTGCTGCTGCTCATCCAGCGCGGAACTTTTCGGAGCGGCGAGCACGCGGGCCGCCCGGTTCGCGAGGTGGTTCGCTCGGTGGCTTTTCCGGGCCTGGGAACGGGCGTCGGGCAGGTCGGGCCGGACGTGTGCGCGCACCAGGTTCGCACCGCTATCGAAGACGTTGTGCTCCACACGCGCGGCTTTCCCGCGACCTGGGCGCAGGCTCAGGCCCGCCACCAGCAGCTTTACACCGACCGCGTCCGCGACCTGCAGCGCGAGCCGTGACGCTGCTGCTTCGTGCAAGTACTTGCGGCCTTCACTTGCCCGGCAGCTGGACGATGACGGTGGCGCCGTCGGTGAAGACGAGCTTGCCCAGGGTCTTGAGCATCTCGATGGCGCGCGGCGTGTAGGTGCGGCGCTCCAGGTCGCCGATGAAGATGTGCGTCACGCCCAGGGGCCGCAGGTTGGCGCGCGCCGACTCGGCGTCGGGCGCTTTCCAGATGGCTTCGATGGCCTGCATCCGAGGGTTGATGTCGCGGCCCATGTCGGCGCCCCAGTAGGTGTCGTGCTGAGACCAGCCCATCGGCGTGGGCACCCCGGTCAGCGAGGCGACGCGCCCGTATTCGTTGTAGCCGTAGTAGCCGCCGCCCGGCTTGACCGCTTCGAGCACCACGCTGCCCTGGGGAGCGTTCGCGTTGAGCCACGCCACGGCCCGCGCGTCCTCAACGGGCATCGAGAGCGCGCCGTCCAGGGTGGGAGCCAGAGGGTTCTTCATCGAGACCGCGCGCATCCACACCACGCCCAGCGTGCACAGCGCGGGCACCAACCACAGCGCGGCCCAGGCCGCGAAGCCCAGCCGCCGCACCGGCTTGCGCGTGTGGTCGAGCAGCCACCACACGCCGCACGCGCCCGAGGTACCCAGCAAGAGCCACGCTTGGAGGCCGAACTTGAAGACGGTGTCCTGGTGCCTGTAGTCGCCATCGCCGAACGCGCCCCGAATGTAGAAGAAGCTCGGGGCCACCAGAGCCAGCGCGCCGCAGCCGGTAAGTACTTGCCACAGCTCCCGCCGCTCGTTCTCGACGCGACGCGCGCCGGCAATCGAAAGCAAGGCCAGCGCGACGATCCCGCTCCACAGCAGCGCCCACTCGCTCAGCGCGGGCCGCCACAGCTCGCGCTGCACGCCCTGCACCTGCGGGTGGAAGCGCGTCAGGTAAGGCAAGGCCAGCAGAGCCGCCAGCCCCAGCACCACGCCCATCTGCTGAGCCCAGGCGAGCAGCCGCGCCCGCTCGCCCCTCTCGCCCGATGCTGCAGCAGAAAGATAGAGGCAGGCCGCGCTCAGCAGCGCATACAGCGGCACGTCCCAGGTGTTGCCCAGAATGAAAGCGCCCAAAATTGCGCCCAGAGCGAGCACACGCGCCCAGCGCAGAAGGTGCTCGGTTCGCAAGCTAACAAGCAGCGCACCGTCAGGGAAACTGGCTTCGGCTGGGGCATTGGCTGCAGCCTTGAGCTCCGCGTCTTCTTCTGAAGGCGCTTCCAGCGTGGCCGTTGCCGCAGCACTTGAGCTGCTCGAAGTGCTCGTGGCCGCTCGCGCCATCGCGCGCCGCTTCTTCGAGTTGCCGGATTTGGATTTTCTGTGCGGGGCTTGAGCCTTGAGTTCCGGCTCGCGCGCGTGCGTATGCTCGCCGGCCTGGGGCGCGGGCGCAAGTACTTGCGGGGCTTGCGGCGTGGCAAAGAGCGCCCACGCCAGCGAGAAGAGCAAGGCCGCCATCGCCAGCGCGTAGAAATGAGCGTGGATGTCGCCGATTGTCAGGGTAAAGGCGGGGTATTCGTTGATGGTGTTGGTGATGACGCGCGAGGTTTTCCACCAGTCGAGTCCGCTGGGCCACAGCCAGTGCCCGGCTTCGTGCATCTGGCGCAGCGGCTCCAGGTGCCCCAGCAGCGCCACGATGCTCATCGCCCACGCGCCGCGCGCCCAGGCAGCTGAGCTGAAGGCACGCCCGGCATCCTGGCGCGGGCGGCACAGCGAGGCGCACAGCGAGGCCAGAATCGAGACGAAGAGCGCGCAAAAGAGCGGCTGCACCAGGTTGTAGGCGATGTGCGGCGGCGTGGCCAGGGTGCGCGCGGGCAGCGAGCCCATCACGGGGAAGAAGTAGTAGTAGTTGGTGAAGGGCACGCCGGCCATCCACCAGTTCTCGAAGGGCAGCCACACGGCGCGCGTCGCGCTCGACAGCAGGCCGGCGTCCATGGGCTTCTCCAGGTCCGAGAGCGCCGGGTTCTGCAGCCGAACCCAGGCGAAGGCCAGCCAGCCCACGATGAAAATCGCGTCCGAAACCAGCAAGTCGCGCGATTTTGAACGCGCCCAGTCGCGGAACTCGCTGAGCTGAGCCGGTTCGCGCCGCAGCTGGTACTGCAGCGCCAGCGGAGCCGCCAGCACGAGCAGCGGCGAAAACTGCAGCGAAACGATGTGCAAGAGCGCGCCCTCGAAGGCGAGCAGCCCGACCAAAACCAGCGCCAGCAGGCGGCCCGCGGCCAGCCCGCCGTCGAGCAGGTTGGGGAAGAGGTGGCGCGAGAGCGGCAGGAACGCGCGCCCCCACGCCCACGAAGCCGCGATCCACAGCGCGAGCAGGGCCAGCGTCGGAAGCAATGAGGAGGATTCCATCGGGTTCAAGTCTTCGAGGCAGGTTCGCAAAAGGAGGCGCGCCCAGTTTACGAAGTGGCAGGCGCAGCCGCGCGCCTCAAGTACTTGCACGCCGCTGCAAGAACAATCGCCGGGATTGTGGACAAAAGGTTAGTAATTCAGCGCAACGGTTCATAATAGGCCATCTCAAGCGGAGGTGGACAATGTTGAGCTGGAAGAACACGTTGCACAAAAGTAGGGGGGCGGCAATAAAGCCGCTTCGCGAGGCGGGTTGTGGTGGCTGGCAGCGTTGCTGGGCGCGCTGTGGCTGAGCGGGGCTGGCGAGGCGAAAGCCGTGACGTACACGGTTGGCGACCCGATCCAGGCCCTCATGCTCTCAAAATGCAACGGCTCCTACGCAATCAGCAGCACGCCCGGTAGCCCGAGTAGCAGCCTGACGGTTCAAG
>JAABUK010001136.1_pt1 | contig 51896 bp, 40 predicted proteins | sample 5559141 | NCBI WGS metagenome assembly JAABUK01 (sample SAMN10711869, study PRJNA513367) | rock metagenome | isolation source: Antarctica rocks | place: Antarctica: Victoria Land, Pudding Butte nord | collected 2016-01-03 | reverse complement strand
GCCCAACGACAACCTACCCGACAGCAGCGACGACGAAGCCCCAGAAACAGTCACCGCATCAACCGGCCAAGCCCACGCCCTCAACGCCGCCCTCGAACAATCTAAAGCCGCCGCACAGCTAAAAAAGGAGCGAAAACTAAAACGTCAAGAACGAGATGCTCGTTTAAAAGAGCAAGCCAAAACCGCAAAAAAAGCAAACAAAGCCGACATAACCCCCAAACGATCGAAGCCGAAAGCCGCTGCAGAAGAGACTATCAACACACCCACCCCCAACCCCATCCCCCAGATCCCCAAAAAACCAAAACAGCCCCTCCCAGCTCTACTACCCGACCACATCCTCGCAGAAGAACCCCCAATCCGACCACTCATCCCCCTACCTCTACCCACCAGCAAAGCCATGCCAAACCTGAAAAAGAGATTCCTAGATCTAGAGCAGAAACCACCCAAAGATATTAAAAAAGGCGGTGTGAGAATCCGCGTTTTGCAGGAGGGCAATGGGAGATTGCCACCTAAAGCCAGTCAGCAGGGTAGAGCGGTGAGGGAGGCGTGGTTGATGGGGCGGGGGACGGTGGAGAGGAGGAAGACGAGGGGGCAGGGTGGGTTTGTTAGGAGATGATTTTGAGGGGTTTGGGGGCTGGGAGTGGGGGTTGGTGGTTGGTGGTTGATGGTTGAGGTTTGCAGTGTGAGTGTGGTAGAAACAGTGAGCGTTCAGCGCGAGGGGAAGATCTGATTTCGATTGCTAGTTTGAATTGCGTATGAGAAATTGGCTTCTTGAATTTTGTAGATGAATGCCAGCCTCTAGCCATTTGTACATAGACTCTATTTACAGTCGACAACAGATTGAGAACCAATTCGAGTAGATTACCCCTGATCCACCTGGTTCCACAGCGCCTTGCTAAGCCGTGCATCATCCCTTCCGCTTCCTCAACCCATTACCCACAGCGTGTATCTGAAAAACTGACGGAGCATCTTCAGTCAATGCCAGCATAGAGATCGACGACGATATTGATAGCTGCCACTAGAATCTCCGCCGCGATCAGGACAATGACTATACACAAAAATCAGCCATTACAATCAATTACGATTTCCGCCTCAACACAAACATCATTGGAAAGGAGAACATACCGATCCATTCCAAATACTCTCCATGCTTCGTCCCCACCTGATCCTTCAGCACAGCCAACAGATCCCCAATAACACTCAGCCTTTCCGTCAACAATCCCACCCGCTGGTCCATCTCTAGATAGCTTCGCACGGCCGTGTACACAGGTTCCAAACTCGGCTCCGCCCACATGAGCTCTGGACTGTCTAGTACCGACCCTTGCAGGTGGATGTTGATTCGTAGTATGAAAAGCTGGCCGATCTGCTGGTGTATCTGTCTGCGATTGAGACTGATGGTTCCGGTGAGTGCGATTTCGGCTGGTAGTGGGGATGTGAGAGTGATGGTCGTCGTGAGCAGGTCTTCAAAGAGGGAGGTTTTGACACTTTGAGCTAGGGCGTGCGAGATGGCTAGTTTGGTCATGTAATTTTTCTTGTCGCGTAGGGAGATGAAATCGTTGTATATCCGCGCTTGATACTCCCTCGTGTAGTAGAAATTGAAATTCTCGGTTTGCACGTCGTCGGTGCTGAGTTTTTCGGATTCGAATTTGGATATCTCTTTCAGGAAGCGTTCTTCTTCTTGTAATGTCATGCCCCATATTACAACTGTGCCGTAGTCAAAGAGGAACACCTCGGGCGTGTGGACGGTGGTGTCGAAGTCTAGAGATGAGATTGTGGTGGGTTGGTCCTGTTCAATGGTGCTAAGGGTGTGATTGGGGATTGAGGGTTCGCCATTGTCGAGCGTGGTGTCGCCCGCGGAGGTGGAAAGGTCTATGAGGTCTTCGCAGTGTTGGTGCTTGTTGTCTGCCACCTCGAGGGCGCTATCTGAGTACCTGCGCTCTCGCATTGATTGGAACTCGGAATCTTGGTCGTCAACGACGGCTTGCTCTGCTTCGTTCGAGCCGTTCTGTTTATGCGTCGGTCTCGATCGCCCGTAGCTGAAAGGTGAATATATGCATTCGTCGAAATGTTTCGGATTTGTTCCCCGCGTCCTTCCCTTGCCTTTCAGATACCTCATCAAACCTTCCAACCGATACGAACTTGCGGTGCAATACGCTGTAACCCTTGGCAATTTGTCTCTATCCGCTTTCCCTAACCTTGCCGCATCTCTCCTCGCCGTAGGATCTTTGATCCGAGTGAATTGACTGTATACATCCCTCCCACTTTCCTCGTCTGGTCCATCCTCGCCAGGATCTGGATTTGGAAGTAGCTTTAGCTTCTGCGCGTTCTTTGTGGTTCGTTGAGGTCCGATCTTGGATGCTGGGTTTGCTACCATAGGCGGTTGCGAAAGAGGTGAGCCATGACTGTTACGGCGGCGGAGCTTGCTATTCAGAGCAGAGAGCTTGGGTTGGGACTGCTGGACGCTTGAGACGCTAGGGGAGGGTGTGGGAGCTGAACGCAGAGGAGATGTGGTGGATGTTGTATTTGATGTGGAAGAGACGGTTGTATGAGGGTTGAAAGTTACGGTTCTCTGTGATTTGGGCGAGTTTGGTGGGCTCAAGATTGTAGGCGTTGGTGGAGGTAAAAGCGGTGATCTCTCTGTGGATGCGGAAGCCATTGTGAAGGGCTGCTCTGGGTAGTGCGCTTTAATAAAGACTGGAACGTCCTCTTGAGGCCGCCCGTACTACTTTACTGACATGTTGGTAAGTTTTTAGTGACGAGCATGACGGTGGGACTGTCATGTCTGCATGCCAAGATCAATTTCTCCGATCCTTGATATGATAGGACTATCAAAATGGATGAGTAAGCGTGTCTAACTACTATCAGTATGACATCAAGCATCCCTGCAGGAACGCGGTTCGCTAAGCCCGTTTGGGGTCGGATATTGCATCTTTCTTCCAACATAAGTCATAGATATCAGCCACAATCGAATTTCGTCTCTTGCAAACTTCATCTGTTCCTCTCTACGGAATCGATAGCGGCTTATGCACTCCCGAAATTGGTATGGCTGCGTGACTTACGTGTTACGGCATTCAGGGACTCAAAGCCGTAAGTCAAGTTTGCAACGAGCTTGCGGAAACTCCTGCCAGCTCTTTGGCCACAACGATTCGAGGTCGATGTGGAGACCGGTCCTCCAAATTAGCGATTGCTCAGGATACCCATTCTTAAGGATTGGTTGAAGGGTTTATGTATGACACCAAAGTATGCTTCAACTTGCTTTTCAAGCCTTGGCGGTTATCTACACAAGATTGCTTGTACTCAAGGAAACGTTTTGAGTCAGGAGATAGTGTCACGAGCCTCGGACTAAAAGCCTGTCGTCAAGCCTATCGTCATGGCTCCCTCAAGTCATCATGAATTGTCCGCGAATCATCTCCAACTCATTTCAAAAATCTTCCTCTTGTTAATTTATTGGTGGTTGTTATTTGCAGTTCCGCCGGTGCCAACGAAGACGACTTGAACAGCAGTAAACCTGTCAGGCCATGAAAATGAGCGTAGTATGGTCGGGCGACTCGGATGTACTTACGCAGCAGTAGCAGCGAATATATCAACCAGTCTTGCATTCGTGACCATTCTCAAGCTCAAGGAGAAGATAATGGTGAAGATCCCGATCGTGATCAAGCGGGTTACATCAGACTTGATCGCGTACAAGACAGCAATTGCGGCTGTAGGGAGGGAAGATGCGAGCACGAGGCCGACGAGGGATGTCAGACGAGACAGACCGACCTGCGAATAGGACACTGTATTCGTGGAGTGTTCGTTGGACTCTGGCCCCTGCTTTGATGAATACCTGGCAGGAAAAGTAAGGATTTTTAGATTTACTTGCCCTTAGATACTTCCCAGCAACCGAATGCCACCAGTGTACTGCGCTATCCGTTATCCATGCTGTAAACATGTCGTCCGCATGTCTCGCCTGGAGAGCAATGAGATCCGACTTATCAGGTTCTGACCAGGTGTCGCTATCTAGACCAAGAAGGTAGACACATCCCATATCGGGACGCTTCATCCATCGCTGTAGAAATCTTAGATCCCGTGGGTTGGGGCTTTGCAGGGTCGTGAAGGTTTTCTGGAGGAGGAGTGTCTTATCTTCAGCCGTGTTAGAGATACAGATCGATGAATGAATGACACTCGGCTAGAATACTGTACTCCTTCAATTTCTCCCTTATAGAGAGGATGATTTGCCATTGTTTGGCCGAGGCATCGTTGCCAGCGCCGTTGTCGATTGAATGACTCAAAGTGTACCAATCTGTTGAGTATAAGGCTCGACCTGGGTCACCAGACACACAGTCTGCGGCAGCAAATGTTCGTAGATCCTTTTCCAAGGTTACCAATTCTGCTTGTAGATATAGGAGGTTCTGAGCGTTCAATGCGCCGAATCGCCGGAAGATTGCAACTTCGGGATACGCTCCCATTAGAGATGCAAGTTTTGCGTAGCCTTCCATTGCAAGGTCTTTGAAACATTAGGAATCTAAACCTGTATCTGTAGTCTGGAGGTTTATGGTGAGTGATAGCCTTGGGGCATCGCAGCCTTGCCTGCGCATGCTGCCAGCCTCGTTACCTCATATGCAGGTCATCATGCAGATATAAGCATAGCCGATTCCGAAAGTGGATAGCTGGGCTTCTTTAACTAAGTGTTCCGGTTTAAGCAGGTGCCATTGTCAGTTCCCAGAATGGGCACCGAATATTTCTGGATGGAAGATTGTCGAGATTTTCCTCTGCACATTGTTGAGCCACTATAGTATGTGCTCAGAGCTGGTCAATCGTAAGTTTGCGAGAGAAGATGGAGACAGCCAACTCAGAAGGCAGACCATACGGCGTTCTAATTTTCATTGTCAATGTGTTGAATATAAGTTCCTGCAATAACGTTGGCACATCACTAACGTATACAGCCTCCTAATCGGACAAGATGATCGAGCTTGGAGGGGATAGCATTGACCTTGTCATTGCAAGTTACAAGTTGACCGTGTGGTAATATTGACGTAGTACTGTCAAGTAGTCTGATTTCATCAATCAGATATTGATGAAGCGATTCCAATTCAAACAAGTGTTATCTCAATCCGTCAATGCAAATTAGGTTTGTCAATTCTATTTGCTAGCATCCTTCCGCGTGGCAGTCACTTAATCTCTAGGGACTCAAGTCCAAAGAAATCACTCATTTGGTGTATGTGTAGCAATACCGGTTTCTGTCTTAATTCCAACCAAGTGGTATCTGGCACGGTTTCAAAGACTCTGGGCGGTAAAAATAGTTACCCACAGCATGCGGAATGTGCGGATTGCAGGTATAGCCGATGCAATCGACATCTACAACAGTCGACAATCAAGACAGTTGAAGGATTCGCCCGTGCGAGGTCTGCTGTTCGCAGTAACGAATCTTGTGCGCGGAGACGTCAGAATGTTAGTGAGTGGAAAGAACTAGCGAGTGGCACTGTATGTGGATGTTGCCAACAATATCTCACAAGACGGAACGTGGATACGTAACATAATGAAACAGATGCAATTTTTGGGTGCCAAGGTCTTTCGGCCAGACTTTTTGGCAGGGTCTCCCAAATTTACATCTCAGATACTCACACGAAGAGTTGTCTTCAAGAAGTCTAGCAAAGTCTGATTAGCGCCCATCCAGCATCGATCTGTCTCGGTTATTTATTTGTGGCTCTGTGCGTATTCAGTATTCCAATGCACGAGTAACAGTAAATTGTCAATTTGGCTAGGGACAGGCCTAAACCCACAGGCCCACAGGCCCATTTCGCTAGACGTTGCTTGGCAGTCTTTTGTATTAGGTAAGACATGTTCACTTACATATATATTACGTATAACGCCCGTCTCTTATCAATTAAGAGGCTATAATATACGTATTACGCTTCAATTTAGCCTCATGCAATTCGTATCATAATCCATAGTCGCCGATGTGAAGTTGTTGCACATATCTTCAGCGTTAGACCCTCAGCCCGAAATCTTGGCAGGGTCTTGCAGGAGCAATTGGGCCTGTGGGCCTGTGCCAAGTCGGTAAATTGTGATCGGAGTAACATTGACGCTAGCGATCTAAAGTTTCAGCTTGAGTAGACTGATCTCCCATATTCGACCACTTTCGCACTGGCAAGTCGAGCCTGAGCAGAGAAACAAGTAGTGACCAACTAAGTTCCCCACGTCCTTGTTGCCCAAGCATTTCGAAAATGAAGCAATTCATACAGAACCGCAAAGAAATTCGACAGAATTCCTGAACAGGGTATGGAACATCTGGGATGGTCTTTGATCATCAATGAAAACAATTACCTAGATATACAAGCAGCCATAAAACTTAGCTTTGATTCTGGTAACCGATATTGGGAACTAGTGACGCCGAAAGAACGCAGAAGCTATCACGAGCGTACTTTAGCGTTCGGACTCGAGAAAAATCTCGACTCTGATCATCTGGATATATTGCTCACGAAGGAGTGTCGTGACCACGTCAAGCTAGCTCTGCACCTTGCGGTTGAAACTAAGGAAATTCTCAAGCGGGCCGTGGATGGTCATGAGAGACACCTCGGTCCAGGTCACCCGGAAGCACAAGGAGCAATGCGAGACCTAATCGCGAGAGAGGAATTCTTGGCACGGTATCGCCCAAACGATGCGTACTGCATTCATCCTGAATTTCGTCTAGTAGGTCTGCAATTTGCAATTTCCAAGGGGTCTGACTGATCAATGCAGGAACAAAGTGGTAGCGTCTCCCAAACGGTACAAGCAATGCAAAATCTCGATTTGCTTCCTCAACACCACTATGGACGTTCGAGTGATACTTTGAGAAGGCTCCTGAACAGGTGTAACGGAGCTGGTCGCCCTCAATCTATCCCAGTGGAATCTCGAAGTGAGAGCTCGTCCTTGAAAAAGGAAGAGCAAGAAGTCGAAGCAGAGAACGAGACGGAAACCGAATGGGTTAATATTCCTTCCACAGGGTCTCCCTCGGTAGGTCATATGGCATTTGACTTTCGGCGGCATTGACTCATAGACACGTAGAATGAACAGGGTAAGACCTTAGAGTCGGAGGCAGAAGCAGAAGCAGAAGCAGAACTTGGAGCAAGAGCGGAAGCCATGGTAAATCAATCCAGAGGACATCCGGCGTAACTGACCAGTTGCTGCAGGGATCCCCTTTCGACAGACAGATTCGAATTGCTATTGCCAAGGGCAAACACAGTCTTGCAATGGCGCTGCTGGATCCTCAATGTCGTGCTGGAAATTGGATTTCGAAACGCCTCGTGCAGCGATTAGGCAAGGCTAGAGAGATCTCACAAGACTATACTACACCAAATCTCCAGGATGTCAACGGCCACGACGTGGAACCCTGTGGAACCATATCTCTTGAATGGTGGTGGCACCCCCAAGGTATCCGAGTATATGAGTGCGACTTCTACGTTTTTGCCAACTCAGATCATCTTGATGTTCTTCTTGGGGCTCAATGCATCTTCCGTGAGCGCTTACTTGAAGCCCCCAAGAATCATATAGCGGTCTTGACGGAGCACATGAGGCAAAAGAATGGTGAGTGCCTCGCAACAAGTCCTCGTGGAATCGGATCCTTACTGAGCGAATGGGACAGATGAGACCGCCAAGATGACTTCCCTCGAAGAAGAACAACGCCGGAAGAGGGCTGCACTTGAAGCTCGACGCCAACAACAGGCAAATGGTCTGCCGGCTTCGTCAAACGGGACTGTAGTCGCTGAAAGCCCACAGAGTCAACAGCAACCCAACGGCCAATCGAGTCGGTCACATGCACGATAACACATGGTACAGGCCCGGCGATCAAAAGTGTGGTGTAGAGATCTTGTGTACGCTCTCCAGAGTCCAACATGGGCGCAGATAATCTCAGATAACAGAGGCGTTAGGAGTCGAAACAATGTACAGCTGCACTCAGACTAAAGGGTTTACCCCCTAGACTAGTGGTGGGCTTATGAACAGCACAGCTCAAAGCGTATTCTAGCTTGCCTCTGGAAGAGAAGAAAAGTTGTCAAATTAGAGTCGACTGTCCAGCTCCGCGCTAAGACCTAAGTACCCGCAGGCTTAGTCAGACGACCATATCCTAGTTCTCTGATTGGCTCAACAATACTGATCACGTAATAGTAGCGTAGAAAAGGGGTGGAAGTCTTGAGCGCGTTTCATATCGTCTGGTATTATCATGCTATTTGAAGGTTGCTGAGGAGCAAAGAAGCCGGGGCCAAAGGCCACCTAAATACAGGTTCTCCATGCTAAGACACTTACCCCACCATGAAGCGTACGTCTGAGATCCCAAGCCATCGACTGTTCTATATACAATAGTACCTGCTTGGCACTGGATGTCCTTCCCATGATCTCATGATTGTTGAAGAACTTAATCCATCAGCACCGGAAAATCTACAAGAACTGCGTTTGGTGTCGAAGAGATTGACAGCCTTGTCACTCCGTTCGTCTATAGCACAACGACCATGATTTCAAGGATCCTGACCGCGTGCACATCGAGGCAAGATCCAGGCCATACTTCCGAACACCAGATTGTAGCGGATATCAGGATATGAAACGACGCAATACGCAATGTGCCTCAGGGCATGGAGTGCGTTGTAAACTTCCACGTCTCAGTACGGTTGGAGCCTACTACTAATATGGAAGGCAAGGTAATTCCTGCAACAGTTGCCTCCCAACATTAAAGACATGCTGTGCCCTCATTGCTTTTAGGGATCAATAAGGTCTAGGGGACTGCCGCTCATACGCCATTTCCACCAATGATTTGTCCATGGACGCCTTGTCGACCATAGAGGCGCAGGTGATGCTTGTGCGAGGTAAGTGGAAGGAGTTGGAGGCATCAGTTAGGCGACTAGTCATGCAGACCTCTGTTTCTTATTGCCTGTCTTATGCTGAATCCCAGTAGCTACCTTGCGTTTCTTGATAATCTCCTTGCCTCGAGGTACGTCGTCTACCTTCATCGCTCCCAGATTTGAAGATTCAGCTGCCTTGCGTTTCTTGAGATTCCCGTCTGGTGCGATGTCTGTGTCTCCCCTGGTGGGGATGGACGGCATTGCTCGCGCAGCCTCTTTCTGCGCTGCCTTCTCCTTGTCAATCGCTGCCTCACAATTGTCTCTTCTATGTCGAGCGCATCAAGGCATTTGTCCGATAAGTGTATCTTATCATACGCCGCACTCGTCTTCGAAATGAGCATGGCGGATGTCGATCGGATTCTCTTACCGTTAAGGTATGCCTGAAGTCGTTTCCTCATGGCTCGTGGCACTGGCTTCAGCGCCTCGATAGCATCTTCCGCAAATTTCTGTACCAATCCGAGTCCTATTTATTGAAGATCAGGCTTTCCCTTCCCAGGTTTTCCCTTTCTCACTGTTGACATGGGTTCGGCTTATCATGATTCATGGAGTCGCGCTGAGAGATACGCGACATTGGGCTCCGCAGTCGACGCGCGAATAGCTGAGGTGAGACCGCAGCTTTTGCGTAGCAGGATGTGTTTGGGTTGCCTGTAGGCATGTCCATTCCCATTATCGAGTTGTCCAGCGAGTCGATGCTTTCCTTGCCCTTGTGCTCGCTGTCCATCAAATTAGTCACTGCAGCCTTCTTACTGCCATCCATGTCTTCGAATCCTATGGGAAGAAGGGACTCGAATCCATCCTTTGCTATCCCGAGGACCTCGTCTGCCGCCTGTCTCAGACACGGTTTATCTCCACAGTCCCCGCACTTCGCTATCAGGTTCTTTACCCCCCAATAGAGACCACTGAAACCGTCTCCGGTCTTGTCACCCAACCAGCTGGTGTCGATGTAGAAGCCTGCGAGATTGAAAAAGGCGTAAAAGCCTGTCTTCACATCCATGGTATAGCCAAGAGCGTGTTCGAACACTTCCTCCTTTTCTTTGGGCGCCGCGCAAGCACTGGTGACGTCTAGACAAGTACTCAGCTTCTTGGTGCATGGATACTGCGTGAGTCTTCTGGATGTCACTTACTTGTATATTCCGCTAACCTGTTGTCAATCCTGACGATGTCAAATTTAGCTCCGAGACCAATACCGAGTTTGCCCATCGGAAGTCCAATGTTGAGGCCAGCCTTGGGTCCGATAGCAATGTTATAATGTATCTCAGTGTCATGTATCGAAAGGTCTGGCTCCAGTAATTCGATGACGGGTTCGAATTTCTTGCTGATCCCTTTGTCATTGCCCATGATATCAACCTCCATCACGGATCCCTTAGCAATGGTCACATCAAAACCCGGTAGGGTCCTACACCGTCAGCTGACTTGTCCGCTTCACATCAAGCATATGTGCTTACACGTCGACTTTGACTGAAATTCCATAACTCATCCAGAGGTACACTCCGATATCCATGGGCCAGACAGTATAGCCGAACTTCATCATGTCATCAAACATCCAACTACAACGAGACGGAATAACTCACATTAGAGACGCCCTTGCCCGCTTTCGGGTCTGTCACTTTCTTTGGGCCCTCCGCATTATCACGTCCGGCCTTGTCCTCCTGAGCAGCTCCAGGTTCCCATGACAAGCCTCCACCCGTGAAGTATTTACCGCAACCCATGTCACCTGGATAAAGGGCCAGACTCGGGACGGGTAGGCTGCAGTACACGTCCACTCCCTCACTCGTCTTGATCTGAAACTGTTTCCGAAGCCTGATTTCCTCCGTTACGGTATAAGTAACGTAAGTGCGCTTGACGTGGTTCTTGAATATCTGGCTGGGGTCCTCTCCATCATCGTCGCTACGGCGACTGAGGTGATCATCATCATCATTGTTATCGTCGTTGTCATCGTCATCATCGTCATCACCATCACCGCCAGATCCAACGGTAGGATGGAATTCGATATGGAATACCTGGTCTATGCTTCCAGCGGTCTTGCATTTGAGGCAGTACAACTCAAATAGCGTAGGAAGCCCCGTCCCCTTGACCTTACTATACTTGCATCAGTAGTATTCTTCAGACTCTGCTCGGGATGACTTTCGTGCGTCACTTACTCCATTGGCCAATATTGTTTCCTCTCCTCACTGGGCTCTTTGCTGGTGAAATCTATCTGTTTGTCTGGGCTTTCGAAATCAAAAGAAATCTTTGCAAGCTCCTTCTTCACAGCTTTTTCCGCACACGTCTCCAATGAGTGGATGAATAGACACTTCCCCCACTTTTCGAAGTCATCGTCCCAGTCATCCGTGTCGCGCTTTTCGCGACTCTGACGATAAGTCAAAATGGCATCTGAGGGTGCACTACCAATGATGAGCTCCGTGGGTGCAGGGAAGTGCCTGTCTCCAAACTCCAAGGGTTTGCCAGTGACCGAGACCGTGTGTGACTCATAATCAAACGCGATAGACAATGACCTTTACAAATCAGCTTGTAGATATCAGCGGCGATGGAATGCATTGATGGTGCTTACTTGAACGAAGACCGCTGTTCGTGGGGAGCGAAACAAGAAGGATCGTGGCCCATGAAGATAAGATTCTTCTTTCCTGCCCAAGCCTGTTGCGCCGCATTGTAATGCAGAGGATCCAAGGGAAAGCTCAGTATGACGGTCTTATTGTTCGGCGAGGGCGTGCAGAGTCGTTCTTGCGGCCGCAAGTAATCCTCGAAGTTCTCGAAATTCACGAAATTGCCCTTTGGATGCTTGTGGATTGTTGTATGAATCCATTGTGGATCATCTAGCAATGAACGAAATGTTAGGAGACTTGACGAGTAACGTCTAGTAGAAATCCGGTGAAGACTCACCTCCGACCGAATGGAGAGACTCTTCGCTCGTTGGATTGAAGATTGTAAGATTGGCGGGCAGGGATCTCGAGAGGAGCTGTTCCCTGGATCGAAGTCGCAAAGCGAACTGCTCTCCATTGACGCTATAAGGATGAGACAGGAGGTTCAGCAGCAGGCAGACGAGGAAAAGGCAAGGTATCATCTTGAGATCCGACGATGGTTATTGTTCAACCTGGATGATAGAAGAAGAATGCTCTGGCGGCGAGTCGAGATATATATTTTATCTCTTAGACCCAATTCTTGCATGCGTGGAATTGAGAAGGTTGAGATAAAGCAAAGATAGCTTCAAACGCCTCGTGGAGCACTCAGCCCGAGATAACAGAGACAGATAGACGCCCCTCCAAGCCATACGAAGCACCTCATACTCACTCATCTAAGCATGAACACGCAATGATTCGCCATCTTCGAGTCCACCTCTATCACAAGCATCGCTCTGATTGTGAAAACCCACGGCAAGCCAGCCGCCCCCTGGCCGCCTATCCAGCTCGCTAAGCCTGCGATATCACTACAGAGAACGGCTAGTATCGGACAAGGATGTGATGACAATTTTCACCAACTGCTTCCAACAAAGTCAATTCCTCAAAAACCAAGAATGCCAAGCGACAAACCCAGCCACCGATAGAGGCGGATTGGTCCGCCTCATCGAAACAAAAGTGGGTCAGAATCACTACACTAACGGAACTATATCGAAAACAAGGCTTCGACCGTCCCGCCCCCGAACTCAGTCTCCCAGCCAAACTCCAAACACCAGCTAGATGTCAATCAATCCAGCGGTACATCTGAGCCATGGTTCATAGATCAGCTAGAAGATCGAAAGTCTATTTATATATAATGCAGCACGTGGCAAAGTCACATAAAAAGGTTATCACGACGCCAAGGACCAACCGATGAAAATACTGCTGGATTGCGTTTTTTAAGTTGTTTGTAGACAATTTGTGACTCGGAAGGGCGATAAGGAGAAAGCGCCCATCAAAAAAAGTGAAAGGATGCCGTGAGAGTGGCGGAGACGTCGCAATACTTCAAGGTTGGCGGAAGAGCCGGATCGAACCTATCACGATTTATGATGTGAAGACTGTTCCGATCCTGAGAACTCTTTTCACACAAAGTCAATGGGTCTGGTGGAGAGGAGAGGAAAGTGCGTCTTTGAGAGAGCTACAGTGATAAATTGGTATGATGATACCGGTGGGAGGGTCGTGAGGGTGAAGCTGTATTGATTGATTTGGGTGGATGCGATAATTTAGCCGGGCGTTGAAGGTTGTCGATTGTCGATTGTATCTTTCTTGGATAAGAACAATCAAATTTGTCATTTCGTTGTTCAGAATTATGATAGTTTTGTTCAATGTCGCGGTGGCTGCTGAGGAATATGATGAGTTCCCACATCAAATGAGTACCCGAGTCCGATTGGAGCTGGCAATGTCAGGTGTTTCCAGGAAAGTGTGGCTTGTACTATTTTCAGGAGCGGGCTTAGAGCAGACGAGCGTGGTTGATAGCTTGACCCATGTCGATTACTTGCACACGACGACCCAATTGTTAGTGATTCGATATATTCAAGGGGGACTAGCGGGTCTGCTGGAACAGCTGGCATTAGCACAGTCAGGTGTTGAGGTTGTTTCTTGAAGGGGTAGTCGTAATGTACTATAGTTAAGGCGGTGTCGCATTGCTTGATGAGGTTTGTATAGAAGTTCTCATTCGTCTTTGGATGAAGCGTACATACTTAGCTTCAACGTAGGAGCGTGTTCAGCAGGGTTGATGTGACAGACACGTTACTTTCACTGACAGAATGTGTAAAGGAAGTTTATCAACTCCTACAGTTCTGGAAGTGAGTGGAAGACCTCAGGTAGAGAACATGATGTACGATTCAAGAGTCGCATGCACTGTCCTCAGGCTAATCCCGAATGCTGATGATCGTAGGGCTCCATGCCTTTCGTGAGTTCCTCCACAATCTCCGCTGCATCGGTTACGCTCTGCGCTTCAAAATCGTACCGTTTCGTGTCTTCCTTCTCCCTTATGCAGACCACCTGTAGGATTTGATGTCAGCAAAAAAAGCCAGGGCTACATAGATTGTCAGAGAATTCAACCCACCCTGAAAGTCTTCGGGTGCCGCCTGCTAACCTTGCACCCTATGATCGTGCTGAAAGGTACCCTACTAGTCTTAGCGCTGCTGTCAAATAGATTCTTCCCTGATTCGCTAGGTAAGATATGCATGAAGTCCTCGTCCAAGATCAAGACCCTAGGATGTGATGCCGAAAACGACATGGGCTGTCTCCGAATGACATTGTACTTCTTGAATTTGGCCGCACTTCCCAACAGATCTTGCTTTTGCGCCAACGGATGCATCAACACCGGCCTCTTGGCCCCCTTTCTAGGAGTCTCAGCTGCAAGCAACAATGGTGCGTTGGGGGAGCTGCTTCCTGGTGACCCGGCGAGACCCAGCGCGCCATCGTTAGCGAAGCGGCGACGGGCTAAATCTAGGTCTGTTCGAGCACCGAGAGCCTCTACTGTTCGATCGACAGGCGCGATGGTATTGGTGCCTGAGACTTTCAGAATATGGTAGGCTTTATCCAGCTTCCATCTTTTGCACACATTATCTAAGACCTCTGCGAGGTATGTGTCTGTTGTGACTTCGATCGTGCTGACCTGACTGAAGGCTTCGAGGCTTGTGAAGTGGATCTTGAGCATCTTGGAAGGGCCCACGCGTGGCGTTGAGTAATTGGTGGGCAGAGCGGGCGTGTCTGCCGGTGCTACAGCTGGCTTACGAAGTGCAGGTGCGAAGGCTACTTCCTTCTTTTCTGTTTGGCTTTGACGTATCGGGGCTGGCGGGACTCGTTCTGTAGTCTCTGTATTGGCGGGAGTTGCAATTTCATCATATTTGGGGGTCGTTATTTGATTTTCCTTGTATTGAGGCTCGGTAGCTTCCACGAGGGCAAACTCATCGTACGGCTTCTCTCTAGACCTTCCTCGGACTCCACGTGTGTTATTCGAGGTAAATTGAGATATAGGACTGGTCCTGCTAAGTGCAGGAAAATCATATTCAACTTCTCCATCGTCCACCATACGCAACGTCCAGCGATTGACATTCAATCTCGCATCCTCAATAGGTTCCTTCAAACCCTCCTCGCGGTATCTCCATAGCGCTAGACCTATGGCGTCAGCCACAGTTACCAGCGGCTTTTCTCCAGAATCGTTATCCTGCACGTTCTTTAGCATTGGCATATCGAAAGCCTTGTCGGGGCTTTTGGAGAAGGGCGCATATATTCTGATATATAGGGGATCTAGCACACCCTTGCCAGACAGTCTTGCAAAGGTTTCAACCGGGTTCCTGGGAGTCGACTTCTTCGCTCTGAGAGCCTGTCCGAGGAGACTCTTAGGTTGTATCGTGCTGATGGGTCGGGCTGGCGGAAGCGGTTGTAACAAATTTGACGGGGCGGCCTTAGGTTTGCTAGGCGATTCCTTATTGAGATTTAGTGGAGCTGGCACATCGGTCATAGAACCAGCGACGATCTCATCTAGCAAAGATTCTGATTCTGCAGTCTCTCCAAACTCTGAAGATAAGCTGGTCCTATCAGATGCTTCGCCGGAGTCTTCATCGATCGTAGTCGTCAAATTGCGCATCTGCTGCCTCTCGTCCTCCTCAAGCTTAGATGTGAGAAGGTTGCTGACTTTTGCGACTTTATTAGGATTGAGCTGTCTCCTCTTGAAGATCGAAGGGTCAAGCTCGTTTTCGGAGGACATTTCACTGCTGGTAGTCGTGTCCCGTCGAGCTCGCTGCTTGACCGCTTCTACATTGGTTAGAGAGCCGCTTCGTAGCCGACCCTGATTTGAACCCCTGGATGGCGATGTGACGATGACTTCGACGCCTTCTTTGCTATGTGAGGCACGAATAGGTGACGATCCCGAACGATGTCTAACAGGCATCTTTGCGAACTTGATCTTCTGGGCATCTCTGAAGGCTAAATTTAGTATCCAGATAGACATCCTGATCTTCAAGCCGCTTACCGTCTTGCGCCTTCGATGTCATCATCACTCTCGTCACTCAGATCGCTGCTATCATCCTCATCATACTGCTCACGCCGTCGGCGCCTTCGCACATTTGGTCCAGGGCCAACTGTGTCAGTACTACCTCGGCCCGTGACCATACCACCTTCCTCTTCTTCATCGTTGAAGCCAGCCGGCGCAAAGCCTGCGGACCTAGGGGGAGCGGCGAAGTAATCGGATGAGATTGTTGTGGGAATTGGGGGAGAGTAGGTTCTCTTGATATCTGCTACGTTGGCCGACCATCCTGCAGCTCGAAAGCTCGGGTCATTGAGAACGCTGGAATCAACGTTTATAAGACGTTCTCCAATCCCGTCGTTGATGTTGGTCAAGTAAGATGTTCGTAATTGCCAGATGAGAAAGCTGTGGAATCGTTAGGCGACTGCGAGACCAAACGGTTGCTTGCGACTTGCGAATCATTTCATGCTATGCATACGTGGGTAAATTGTACAGAAAAGAATTGGACAGAACAGAAAATACTAGGGTATATACAGTCGCTGCATGGTGGAATGGGTGCTTACTCTTCATTTTGAAGCAGAGCCATACCTTATTCACCAGCTACTCACTACATGACGCTTGCCATACTTGGCTCTAGCAATCAGAACTTTAGCTTTCCCGCCCATATCTATAATAAAAAGATGGAGGTTGGCAACAATTCTTATCGAAGATGATAGAGAAGGGAAGTTCGTTCCACCCCACGCACCGCCGACAGCACTTGGCACTTAGCGGCTAATTCTGCCGCCTCGGTGTAGGCGTTAAATCGCCCGGAGGGGAAAATTGATTAAAGTACTTTAAAGTAATTTCATTCATAAGCCGCCCAAGCCGCTCCAGCCACGAACGAACTACAAAATGATTCTAAGGATAGACGATGACTTGTGTAGTTTATCTACTAAATTCGAGGGGCTGAGCATCGATCCTAAGCCTCCACTCCAAACGCAGGTTGAATGAGCGGAGAATTTCTCGAAACGCCAAGGCGCGCGGCATGAGCGCTTGCCCGCTCCTGTTTTCCTGCCAGCAGACTACAGTACTCAATCACTCAGATGGAGTACTTATCTATATATATCGAAGCATCTTCATCAATCGGGGACACCGGCTTGAGCGAGCTGACAGACTCATAGATAATGCAACAGGCAGGAGCCGTCTTCTTGCCCGCAAACGAATGCGCGTCAGGTCCGGGAATCATCCACTCCTCGCAAAAGATCACTAATCTCTACTATGGATATGCACTACCTTCCCTTGAAACCCCAACGTTATCTCCCGGCCCAGCTTTGACTCTCATCCAGATTAATATCCATGCTGTTTTAGAATTTTGCCCCCTCATTACGTGTCGCTTATGCGATAAAAGCGCAAAAATGCCCGATCTGCTATGAAACGTCTCAAAAGCCCAAACGCGGGCCGCGAAGGCCCGGCTGCTATTTATTGACTCGGCGATTCTTTATAAGTTCGAGGTTTGGGCTGTGTTTACATATATGTGCGAAAGCTCTTCCTCCGTATCTGGCTTCGTAAGTTGGATGCTTGTCGGTGTCTCCATTGCTCAAAGTCTATGTCACGGTAGGAAGTTACGACTATCGTAAGACGCCATTTCCGCACCATGTTTCGATTCGACAAAGCTTTGAGCCTTCTGCTCTGTGTTTCGTCGCTGCTGCAATGGACCTCTGCACAACTTACCGGTTTGGTGACGAGTCCAGGCAATAAATACATTGTCACGATCGAAATTACCAATCCGACAACTTCTGCCATTTCGGTCCTTGCTTGGAACAATGTGTTCGATAACACAACAGCGCTGCCCATTTTCTTCGACGTCAAAGATGATATGGGAAACGTCGTGCCGTTGGCTTCCATGAACGTCATGCGTGCGGGCTTTTCGAGCAACGACTTGTACACTCTTACACCAGGAAACACCTACTATAGGACGGTCGACCTGAGGCAATGCCTGCAGAATCTACCCAGCGGACCCAGTGCACCACTTGGTAGCGGTTTCACACCGAAGGTGTTCACGATAGCTCCACCACCCTCCTTCAAAGGCTTTATTGGGGACCCCTCGACAGTCATTGCATCGCCGGCGAACTTCGACTCGAAACCCAAGACGTTGGGGGACTTGTCCCAATCGAATCTGCAAGATATCACCGTCAGCTCCACTCCGACCCGTTTCAGTGCGGTTTTCCCGTTGATCGGATACGTGGATTCGTCGTTCGGGAGTCCTGCCGACGGAGCCCACGTGGATGGTAACTGTACAGGCCAGGATCTTACAGACATGTCAAATGCCCTGTTCGATACCGGTGTCTATGCCAACTCTCTTGCCATGGCGGCCAACCATACAACCAATACGCTATTCCCATTATTCTTTTCGGTCTTCGCACGACAGTCTGTCTCATTTATCGCTACGGCGGCGGTCAACAGCGTCCAAGGTCAAGGCCCACATGTTGATCTGTTCTGCGATGACATAGAGAGTATTTGCGCGGACCCAAACGTTCTGGGCTATTCCTTCACTCCTTCGTTCCTCGGGAATGCGTACATCGTCCTCTGTCCGACTGCTCGAACCTTGGGTCGAGCTCCGGCTCCATGTCAGACTGGAGCTTCGGGAAGCGCCACTGCTTCGCACGTTATGTTCCATCTCATGATGACACTCAACAACGTGATCCCAGCCGTGATGACCAATTCCATAGACGGCCCGGCCGCCTGTCAGCAATTGCCGAAATCGACCTTGATCGACCCAACCACGAATCCGGACTCACTGGCGCAGCTTGCCCTAGCCGAATGGGCCGATGGCCTCGGTGGACCACCGTACAATGGAGCATCATGCCTACCAACCCGTGATGTTCATCCAGAAAAGGAAAGACGGGCAGTGCAACCCAGGCGTCTGGCGGCATCGACTTCGAGGAAGCGCACTTCGAGCGTAGCAAAACGAGATTTTCCGCCTAACGTGTTGAGGTACACGGACGTCGCATACGATATGGCGGTGACCCAAGAATGCTCGGCAGCCGAGGCATCGATGCTCCAATACGCCGTCGCGAACGCGCAAGCCTTGGCGAAATACGCCAGTAGTGATATAGAAAGCACGTCGCCTGCTTCCGCTGAAAGATGGACCACGTATGGTACCCCCCCTCCGCCCAATTGGCCGTCTTGCTGAGACAGCAATCTAGATTCTTCAACGGCGACGCAACGGTCAAAGCGCAGGTCAAGAAATTCTATGACGCCGTATCCACCTGGTATTGTTATCCCTTCTCAAGCCGTGATAGACAAGTGTTTGTCCAGCCAAACATCAGACTGCTAACATAATTAATGAATCCCCAGGAACACAACCGCCCCCTACGTCAACAACGTCCAATTCCGCTGCGACGCCATCCGTCGATCCCCATTCTGCCGGTCCGGCGGCCTAATCCAAGTCGAACAATTTTTCTACCCCGAAGGGAAATTCGCCATGCTCGTCGCCTGCCCTTCCTACTTCTACCAACCCATGGCCTCGGAGTGCATCAACCCGATGAGCATGGCGGGCGGGTTCAAGGAGCTGGCGCAGGACCAGGGCGGCATCATGCTGACGGAGCTGCTGCACATCGTCACGCAGCAGAACAAAGGCTCGTTGGTCCAAGACGGGAACCCGGAGTGCTACAATTGGAACTGCATGGTGCAGAACGCGCACGATAGGGTGCTGCCGACGTTCCCGGACGTGAATTTGCCGGAGCGGGTGGCGATTAATTACGAGTTCTTCGCGTATGCGAATCGGGCGTCGAGGACGGATTGCACGTGGACTGAGTTCGCCGGGGCTACGTGGGGCGCGTTTGCTTTCTGAAAGACTTTTGTCTCAATCTGATAGATAGCGCTACGAGACTGCGTTTGGCTTTCATATCACACTGCAATGTGACTTGGAGAATATTCTAAATTCGATCATACGCAAGCTCATATTTCAGATCCAACTCGCTATCAGTAAGAGAAGCATGCCAAGGTGCTTGCAAGCCCTCAGACCCCCAATCGCCTCGTCAAAGCGGCGAGCTTAGGATGCGTAAAGCCCGACGCCTCGATCATAAGGTATCATCCCGTGAGACTCCGTTCAAGGGATTTCATAGGGCAGAGGGATTGAATTCTAGGCGTAATGACAGACTTACGCCATCGTGACGAAGCAGCGTAGAGGCCACTCGACGAGACATGGAGGAAAATACTCCACCAGATATGGGTAGCCGTTCAGGCGAATGATACGGACCAAATTTTGCCTTGGAACTGACTCTTCCGGCTGGGATGGGACAACAGAATGTGTACTCCAAGTCCCAAGACAGTCGCTAGCCCGATGAATCTTCTAAGTGATGGCTTCTATATCTCGCTGATTCAGTGGTGGATAGGTAGTGTGCTGTATGTATGTGTACTAATCTGGATGCAAAGAATTTGGTGTGGTCCGTATCAGGAGGATTTCCATTGCCCAGTTCATTGACGCATGATAATTTGTTGTAAACGGGTTGAAATGGACAAAGCCGTGAGACAAGCGTTCTTGCTTGGAATCACAGCCGATTTCGTGCCCGAACAAACATGTCGAGACAAAGCTGGTTGTATAATTCTGATCATTAATCTCCGTAGATCTGAATGATCATCCCTTGTGAGCTGCTCCGAATGTGAATCAAAGGTCAATTGGAATATACGAGAGAAAATCTGTTCGAGTCCGAAAAATCGTGATTATAACACATTACATTCCATATCAGCAAGAGAGCGACAGAGTATTGATATGGTGAAGACGAGAACCGCAGTAGCTAGAGATGCGTCAATACCAGCAGACGATGTAGTCAGATCAGCTATGAACCCACTCGGGCCAGAAAGAGTTTGCGACGGGGAAAGGACGTCGTCAAGAATCGAGCACCGTTCCGAGTAAGTAAGGCCTCGAGACAGAAATCTGCTAGAACAGACGGCTGAGTATCGATCGATTAAGTAATCTAACTTATCGTGTAGCCCGAGAGGTACGATCGCGGACCTTACAGCCGAAATAGAACGGTAGTTATCGACACGGTAGTCCTAACGAACACCGAGACTGCTGGCTAGATATATAGATATACGAATATAGATATATATATATACGCTTTCTCCCGCTAGTCCCCTGAACAACCCATGGTAGCCTGATAGCCTCCCTATCCGCGCCCCCCATCGTCGATGGTGTCTAGCAGGATGGACACGAGTAGGCTGAGTCCTGGAAGAGGGATGAAAGCATGCTCCATATTTAATTCCACCCTTGGTCCCATCTTCTCAAATGCTGGAAATCGAGCTGAATCGGCCATATCCTAGTGCCTTGGCAGTCATGTAAAAGTCAACTTCTTGCAACGTGTCTTTCTAGATCCTCAATCAATTATCCATATTCTATCATCATAGATGCCCAATGGACCGAATACTTTAGCCAAGATCTCAAGTGGTTTCTCTGATAACGTCCCGACAAGTGTCACGGGATATCAAGTTTGTGAACTCGAAAAGGGCCCGCTTCATGGTTGCGCCAGCCATGAAAAGCTCGATGTGGGCTCACCCTATTACGGCGAAACAGATACGGTTATTAGAAGAAGAATGGGGTGTCAATGGCGTGATATCGGATGAGGGATGGATAGAAGTATTACGGCCGCAGGTAAGAACATTAGCTTATAGCGACTTCGAGCAAGGTAGTATGTATAATTAGCACGAAACCATCACAGAGATTAAGAAACAAATGTGCCTTACCACGTTGAACTCAGAACATTTCCGAAATCGATTGTTGGAAACGGATGTCACAGCCATACCCTAGTGCCTTGGCACTCATCTAAAAGTGTGGAATCTGCAACGTGGCTTCCTAGATAATCAATCAATCCCTCATGTTGCTACTCCCATTACTATGGTCCAATTCTAACATCGAAGTAGTTACGTCCATGGAGAACACTCGACCATCGAGGATAAAATATCAGCAACAGTACCTATGCAACACTAGATCGACTTCTTTGAGCTTATAGGATTGAGTTGGGGACCGTGAGCAGGCGGAGTGGTGGCGATGGATTGGAAGGGGAAAGGGGAGTAACCTCGACGAGCCGAAGTGAATTCTATAGCTGTAACGGCTGAAACTTCATAGCGCATCCATCGTGCTCTTAACTAGCTAGAGTCTCGCCGCTACAAGGCCCTACGGGCTGTGCCTTCAACTAAGCCTAAACCTTGCGAATCCTTCCCCATCATCTCAGCAAACAGTAAAATCTTCTGAATTAACTATTCCCTCTGTTCTGGTTTTCTTTTCAAAAGAGGTCGCTGCTCTGTGCCCTTAATCCGAGCAAACCTATCGGGAATTCTCCAGGTTCGACCTTATGAAAAAGTAACAACCATGTCGTTCATTCTTTTCAAAGCCAGTGTACCTTTTGTTCTCTACATCGCTGCTTTCTCTTATGCACAAACCTGTTATACGCCTGATGGGAAGGCTGTAGACCGGTCCTGGGGCGATCTGTAAGCCGTTCTACCCACAATGCTCTTTACATCCACAAGCGTACTGCACATCGTTTGGGCGAAGCCGATTTCAGATGAGGAATTGCATAAAGCTCGAGATCAAGATCGATCGGGAGGATGCTAATGTCAAACCCTTGCCATAGGCCATGTAACACCACGGCTACACACAGCATGTGCTGTAAATTGGACAGATCTGGCGGTTCGAATCGTGACTCGTGTCTTCCTAACGGCCTGTAATTCGGCTCCTTAAACGCCCCTGGCGTGCTTTCAATAATTGAAATGTAGATGTGCACCATCGGACAATTTTCGACCATTCCGCGGCCCCTGCACAGATCCAACATGGAAGGACCCTGCATGTGTCCAGCTATGTACACAGGCACTTGGTAAGTCTCCCAAAGATCCGTGACTGTGCATTCGTACCCTGTGCCATGTGGCTGACTCCATTCGTCAAGATCCATTTGGGCAGCCCTACAATGCGACAGTGGGTATTCCTCTCACCTATTGTGCTGACGGCAGTTTCTGCTGCGGGACCAATTATACCGTTTCAGCCACAAACGATGGAAGTGAGGATTGCTGCAAGCAGAAAGGCGGACTATTCCTCACAAACCGCGAACCCACGACTGCTACACCATCACCATCCGGGACGATAGCGGCGCCAACAACGGCAGCAGCATCTACTCAATCTACCACCACGGGTACCGCAAGCTCTTCGCCTGCATCTTCACCAGTCTCCAAATCCACGAATACTGGCGCCATCATTGGTGGGGTGGTGGGCGGCATCGCAGCCGTGGCGATCCTCAGTCTCGCTTTCTGGTACTTTATGATTCGCCGAGTTGTCAAGCAAACCGCCCAGCCCTCGTCCCACGCTCAGGCACCGTACGATAAGAGTAGACAGCAGATGTGGCAAGAGCCCAAAGAAGTTCCCGGGAACGAGTTTCGAGGAGAGCTCGCTGCGGCAGCGATGACGGCGGAATTAGATAGTCGGCAACATAGATAGCTAGGCTCAGAGACGACAGTCCGTACCAGTGTATATCTCATCCAACTTTGTATGACCTCGACGTATTTCGAGGACTCACACCAGTTTAGCCTCAGTATTCATATCTCTTTCGGTGAAGGGTATAAGATTGAAACCCTAGATTTAATTGGCGCAAAAACCCTTCGCTTACTAAAGTAGGTACGTTGCAGGGTAATTGGTGTTAGAAGTAAAGAAGCTTCTGTAAATTACGACGGTATTTTCACTAGCGTCTGCCAAGATGGGACATTCAATACGCCGGATAATGCAGTATACACTCGGCCTCTTTAAAAGCTCTGGCCGTCACATGGGCCTCAGACTCACCTCTACCTCAAAGATGGCACTCGTCGACTATTCCGGATCCGAGTCTTCAGATGAAGAGGAGATACCTATAGCCAAAGCAACATCGAATAAGCCCGCTTTCCGCAAGGTTGTCGACCGTTCAGAACCTCATAAGATCCGAGTCAGCCTGCCTGAAGTATCGAAGCCCACTTTCAGTGGCGAAGAAACAGAACGTCCCTCTAAACGAACGAAAGTCGGCTCTGGCGGCATGAGTGGATTCAACGCTCTCCTCCCGGCGCCTAAGCGAGCAGCAGCACCGAATGGTGGAGTCTCGTCAGGCGGGTCAAGGAAAGGAGGACTGGGCAGTGGTGTCAACCTGAGGACCGGAGCTGCACCAGGTTTCAGCAGAGAGCCTGAGCAAAATCCCTCATCAGTGGAGGACGGTCATACGGAGGGAAAGGAGGTCATGACAGGTGTTGGGGCGCCACAGGATGTTACGAAGGAGCCCACTGATGCTGATGCTGCTCCATTGAAAGAGGACCCAGGCGATGAGCCGAAGCCCAAAGGCAAATTGACAATGTTCAAGCCTCTGTCCGTCGCGCGGAAACCGCAGAGGAAGAAAGCACCTCCTGTTGGGTCGAGTGGCACAATGCCTAAAGCTATAGGCACAACACAGCAACAAATACCAACCCCAAAGGTCTCATTGTTTTCAACCGGTGACCTGAGTGAAATATCGGGAGGCGGGGTCGTAGGGAAGAAGAAATACCAGCCTTTACTGTATCGCGACATAACCCTAGACCCTCCAACGTCATCTCTTGAAGACGCCAGCGAACCTGAAGCCGAAATAAGCGCCGTCACTCCCTCAAATGCATCTAAAACCGACCCGCCACCCCAATCCCTTGATACCATTGCGTCTGACCTCAACCTATCCAAATCCGCTAAGCGGCAGCTCTTTGGCCGCCAGAAGAACAATGCTTCTGCGGTAAATATAGTAAACTTCAACACAGACGAAGAATACAAAGCCAACGAAGATATCCGGAAGTCTGGTGAGCAAGTCCAGCACAACGCTGTTCGTGCCATTGCACCTGGGAAGCACAGTCTCAAACAGTTGGTCAATATGGGTACTGCGCAGGCTGAAGCCTTGGAGGAGTCTTTCGCAAGCGGAAGGAGGAATCGGAGTGAGGCTGGGAGCAAATATGGCTGGTGATGGAATGTAGTACATGGGATGAGGAGTTCATTCCCGTCTCGTTGCTGAAGCAGAAACCCAATCGGACGATACAAAGGACATGCCTCCAATGAAAAGATGAATCTGGATTCTGGCTTTCCTCGCAGCTCCGGCAGCAGATTCGGCCACGAAAGTACCAGAACTCTCATCAAAGAGGGGCCGAAAGTGTATCAACCGCTGTTAAATGTTAGATTCCCATTGGTCAGTGTTATGGCAAGAAGTCTCAACTGATCCATTGACTGACGATGTAGGCTCAAGAAGACCAGAACAGCTCTTCGATCCGCCTACTCGTAGACATCAGACTCACTCAAAGCGAATTTCTTCCCAAGAAAGTCAGTATTGAGGGACGTCCACCGTCATAAGATCGGCTCTAGAGACATATTTGAAGGAGAAAAAACCGATAGATAAGATCTCAATTCACTATATGCCAATAGCCCCAATGTACGAACAAGTGACTAACAGGAGCGTTCATGTGCACGTTGATGTCATACCCGCATAAAGAACACCCTTCCAAAACGCCCCTAACACCTTCGACCCATCTCCAATTCACCACCAACTCCATCCCGACCCATCAATCTCCTAGCTCGTAAACTCCTTTCCACTTCTCGTAGCCCTCGCTGGAAGGATGACAGAGTCGAAGATATTCCACGAACGCACAAAATTTTCGTAATTCTCCTCCCGTGACCTCCTCCGCTCTTCTCGGTCCCCGTCTCCAGCTGCTCCGACACCAACATCGCTGCTTGTACCGGGCTCGTAAAAGGTGCGCTCCATCGGCGACAAGACGACCGCCGACCCAATCACAGCCCTCTCCTCCCGGGACGATGAGGCGATCGCCGACCCATCCTCTGCGTCGCCATTCTCCAAGCGCGGTGGGAGCATTGCCGTCTCCCCTGGCACTTCTCCAGGCCGATGTTTGCCACCGCCGCCCAACCTTCCTCCAGACTCCACCGCAGCTGGCTCCTGTGGCGGAAGGGCGTTGTCAAATGCCGTCCTCACGGCCACGGTGCTTCCGTTCTTGCCAGCTTTCGTGGATGACTGTTAGAGTTCACGTCAGTATAGAGCACATCCATCGGAGCGGAAAGGCACTGTATAGAAGAATGGGACTAACCTGCAATTCCACCCCATTCCCACCATCCTTCCTCGGACGTCCACGCTTCCGCTTCACAGCCGGCTCCTCAGCCTCCACCTGCCTCTTTCCCAATTTCCGCTTCGAAGGAAGAAGCCCGCCTCTCGGTGCATCCCGTACCACAGCCGCTTTCTGCTCCTTACGAGGCCGACCCCGGCGCTTCTTCTCCTGCTTCGGATGCTCGTTGTCACTCTCCTCCGGTGTGGGGAGGCCGCCAGGAAAAGGAGGTGGCTGCCAGATGCCAAACCAGAGATATCCTTGATCTATACTCGGGTTATCACGATCGAAGGGGGGCATACTTACCATATTGGGGCTTTGCATCTGGTCGTTGGGTCTTTGGGGACCCCGTGGTGGAGGGAAGGGTATGGGGTTGTGGGCAGGGTTCCTGCTGACTGCGAGGAGCTCTGCCCGTTGCTGTCTTCTTAGGAGGGCATCTTGACGCTGTAGTGGGTCAGCTTGATACGTCCATGGTGGTCAAAGCAAAGCCAGCGGTGAGGTGACTTTGCGTTGGTATGGTATAGACACTCACTCCCTCCTCTTCTCGCTGCCGCCCGTACCATTGCCCGAACGGGTCCGAAAAATCATTCTCGCCATCCCAATCTCCTAGATTGTCTGACGGCAACCCCTGTCCAAAGAACCCCCTCACATCTTCCAGCTCGGGCGAAGGGGAGCGGTCAGTAGCACGGCTAGACTCAAAGGGGTTATCCAAATCCTCGGCGAAATTGTAGGGAGCACCGAAGAACTCTCTTCTGTCATGCTCTTCGCGAGTCCGCGGACGTATACGGCGTGTCCCGAACCGGTGATCGTATCTGCTGGAGTGATACATCTCGTACTTGGCATCGTGACCGGGTACAAGGCCGGCGTAGGCTGGTGAGCGGAGTGTTGCTGTGGCAGCCATGGTAGTTGCCGTTGCTGTGGAATTCTGCTGTATATTTAGGGTGACTGGAGATCTTGTTCTAGTCTTCGGGAGTATGAAAGAAGCGATGGAGGATGTGTTTGTGTGATCTGGATGAAGAGACGAGGAGATTGGGGGCTGGAGGGGGATTTGTGGAGATGCATATGTACTTGACTCACATAAATGGGTCCACTGGACGGATTGGGAAATATTGGAATAAAAATCAGATAGGGACTGATAGGCTTGGGAATATTGTACATTATTCTCATATATCCACTGATAGGCTTGGCATATTCAAACGACAGAAAGGAGCATTCAGGAGAGATATGGAAGCTATATTTATATCGACCAGTCAGTTTATGCGTGCTTTAGCCTCGCCTTGGGGTTTGGGAAGACTGGTATGAACCTGAAATGTACTTTATTCAAAGAACATGTATAAAGGAATGAATAAGGCATGACCGGCGCATAGTCGTTGCCCGTCACGGAATTTAACAAAAGAGGGATGGTTCCATCAGGCACTTTTCAAGTATGTTTTCAGAAGCAAGGTTCTTTTGGTAACACGTATGACAGGATCGAGGAAAAAAGTGATTTACCTCGCTGCCATAAGAAAAACTCGGCAATTTATCCACTCTCAACAACCTCAGCAAACCATTGTCTCAAGGCCTGAGCCAAGACTCCAGGCAGTTCCCTCACATCTCCCACCACCAGATAATATGGGAATGGGAATCCATCCAAATATCTCTTCATCTGTATCTCTCCACTTTCGCTGAAGATTGCCTGTTTCATATCCATGATCGACTCTCCTGTCCGTAGTGCATCCACAATAACAAACACAATCATTATGTGCTCTTCCTGTGCCTGGCGCACGAGTCGCCGTATGGTTTCATGATCCTCACACACGCCATCACTGACTATGAGTTCGAGTTGCCAAAGATCGGTGCCAGCATTGAAATTCTTCCGCCTTGCCTCGCGGAAGAGACCGATGGACTCTGCGACGAGCTTGCGAACATTCGTCTTCGTCTGCTGGAATCCGAAATGCTGGAATATTTGTGCGCCAGCTTCCGACGAGAAGGGCTTGTCGAAGGCATGAGCGACGTGCACCTCGTTGCCAAATCCGACGATGCTGATCTCCCCAACTTCAAGCATACTCAAGCTTTTTGCGACGAGGGCGAGAGTCTCGAAAGCTAATTGTCCGCTGCCAGACTCGCCCATGGATTTGCTGTCGTCGATGGCTAGCATGATCTGGTAGTTACGCTTGGACGGAATGGACCGACGCATCCAGATTTTATCACGTTTGTATTGGGAGGCTATGTAGGGGATGATGCGCTTGATGTTCAGGCGTTTGCCGGTCCGAAAGTCGCCCCGCATCTTGGTGGCGAGGGTGGGAGCAAGGATGAGGCGGAGTTGTTCTGTGAGGGACAAGGAGAGATCGCGTGTGAGGTTCTCATAGTGTGACCAGAGGCGACGGGCTTCTTCACCAGAGCGTGCAGGGTTTTCATCTGCGCTTCGGAGATTGGTGATTGAGAAGTCATTATCCAAGTCTTCGATATCTCCATCGTTCTGGAGATCTGCTAGGTTTGCCTGAGCTGGATTTTTGCTTCGATCGAGATTGTTATTGACAAGAATACTTGGTCTTGGCTGCTCGGGCGGATCTCTCGAATCTTTCATGATGGGATTCAGCACATCATCCATGGACTCATCGTTATCAGTCCCAGCTTCCTCGTTTGCCTGGTCAGGAGGGAAGTCGCGGGTTTCGTCACGCATCTCCGAATCCATAGCATCTTCATTTAGAGCGCGGGCTTGTTCGTCTGTAGCGGCACCCAAAGCCTGTTTGTCGCCTTCCACTTCGTCATCTCGAAGGTGCTGGAATTCTTGATCAGCCATATTTACGTCTCTTGCCTCTGGCTGGGCCTTTTCCTCTTGCTCTGCAGCCTCTCTGATCTGTGAAGTCTGTCTGTGCCATTCCTCGAGAGCATCTCCGAGCTTCTTGAATGCCTGACTCGCATTGCTGGCATCTTGCTGACTATCTTGCGATTGGTCTCCTTCGGATCGATCTTTGCTAGGGCCCTGTTGACCATTGTCGGCTGCGGCTTCAGCGTCAACTTGGTCTGGAGCGCTGCCTTTGGTTCCCTTGCTTGCTTGAGCTTGACTTGTAGATGCTTGTTCGTCGTCTTGATCTGGGTCCATATCTTCATCAAAGCCTCGAACGTCACTTGGTGCGGCGTTATCTTGATCCACAGCGGCATCGTCCGAGCGGTCATGGAGAAGACCTTGATTATCTTCTTCTTCGCCGTCGTCACTTGGTTCGGTATCAACGGGAGAATTTGCAGCTTTTGCATCATTCGCCTCCCCTTCGGCCTCCTCGTGATCATCTGGTTGCGCCCATTGAGCCTCCGCAGATTCCTTCAATTCATCACCCAGGGTATCGTCATCTTGTTGATCTCCCATATCCTCCAGGGTTTCCTTTTCTTCAATGTCTGACATGCCATCCAAGTCACTTTCTCCGGACTCTGAATTTGCTTCGGAGCCATCCGTATTATCCAGATCCATCTCCTCGGGCAGATCGAGATTTCGCCCTTCCTGGGTGTGAGGATCCATTTTTTCAGTCTCCTCTTTCGCTATTTCGTCGCCTTCTTCCGCACCTTCATCATCAACCTCATCGTTCTCTTCTTTCTCTTCCTCCGCGTTGTTAGATTGTTGGGCGGCAGGGTCAGCAGCCATCTGCTCATCTTTGTTGGTCTCTCCTTTGGACTTCGACCCCTCCTTTTCTTTATCTGTTTCCTCCGCTTCCCCGTTCCAAAGCTTTTCGTCCACAGCTGTTGGATCTAGATTATCAACCCTCCCTGTCTCCTCGTCGATGTCGTTGTCATTGTCTTCGCGGTCACTTGCAATTTCACCTTCCTCTGCCTTATCAGACCCTTCTTCCACTTCACCCTCCATCTCATCATAATCCATATCTACCGCATCCTCCTGATCCTGGATTTCTTCACGTTTGTTATCTTTATCTTGCCCCTGTGCAAGCTCAGACAAATCCTCGTCATCTTGTATATCTTTGCTAATGTCTTCGGCACCTTCCCCCTCACCGAGCCCTGTCCCTCCTTCAAGCTTCTCCGTCTTCGCTGAATCAGCGGCCGAATCCTCTGCAGGACCGCAGAACCCATCAAGAGCGATCTGTATGAATGAATGGGCCAAATGTGACGAAAGCTTACAAAGCGATCCATGAAACAGGAGATGCCAATGTAGAGTAGCCTTGTGAATGTTGTGATACTGTTCGACAATGGGCAGCGCCATGGCGCAAATTGCTCCCGCGACATTCAGATTACCTTCTTCTACAGAGTCTAGCTGACGCATCATTGAGATTGCAGCATCCAGGCTCTTGTTTACCTCGGCGACCTGCAAGGTTTTGAGGCTTAATCCTTGGAGATTGTCGATATGGAATAGCCAGGCGACATCATCTGAAGTCGGTCTTACTGTGATAGAGTCTCGCAATCGTTGTATGGCGACCAGAACGGCGTCCACTACTCCTGACATTGCGTCGTCAAAGGCCTTGAGCTCAAGTGGTTGGGCCCCATTCAGGTATTCTTCGCTAGCGCCATTCTTCAGACTGGTCCATAACTCAATCTGCTTGAAAACATAGCCTAATCCTGGGTGACTTTTCGTCAAATCTCGCAAATTTGCCTTAAGATCTTGAAGTAAGGTTTCTGCTTCAGCAAGCTTTTGATCATAACGCGAAGACGTTAAATTAAGAGAGCCGAGAGAGGCTTCTGGCAACTCGTCGACGGCCATGACCGAAGCCACGACTCGGTCTTTCCATCGCTCCAAACCCTCCAGTATCGTCGATAAATCTATACCTCCCAGTTTGCCATGTCTCTCGATAATGGAGGAGCCAATCTCTAAAATTGAGGGAAGCCACCTCAAAATGTAGCGGATCTCATCCAATGAAGTAGCCTTGCTGGGGTTTTGGTGCTTGAGTGTGCGCGAGTCTGGGGACAATCTCTTCATTATCTTGATCGACTCTTCAGAGGCATCAAGATCATCGACAGTGCTTGCCAAAACTGTTCTCTGCCTAAGTATCACAGCCACCATACTCTCCATATATCCGAGGCTCCTAGATACCTCACCATGAGTAAGGTCCTCCGAATGCTTTCGGCCCCTCTCTCTTGCTTGAGGCATAAGGCCGAGTAATTTGTTGAAATAGTACTCCGCGATCTTTGACTCGTTCCGGTACCATCTATCGCCGAAACCAGGACTGTGTGTCAATATTGCAGCCGTCGAAGCCTGCTTGGCCAGAGCGTGTGCGCTCATATTGGACCGGAATCCCATCTGACGTAGCGACTTTAGCGTATCTGCGAAAAGTTTGCGCTTTCTTGCTTTCAGATGCTTGAAGACCTCACCCTTCTCGTTAGTTATCTTTGAGGGCGTCTCCTTCTGCAGAGCTTTTATACTATGAATCAATTCTGCGTCAAAAGAATCCAGGTATGGTGCGGGATCAAACGCAACAAACATCGGCAGACTCATTCGAAGCATACGAGTAGCAGTTGACATGGGTTTGGTGAAGCGCTCTTGCTTCGTTTGCCAAGTCAGCAAGCGTTGCTGACAGATCTGCAAGGCGCGAGGATCCACCGAGTTGGCCGGTATAACGCTTGACATCGACGGTGCCAGTAGGTCAGATGTTTCGGGAATTTCTTGCCCAGTAATTGTCTCCGCCGACCGTGCAAGCAATGTCCGATACTTGCGCACGACCTTAAAAAGCTTGTGGTGAGAGCGCTTCGCACTGTCACGTAGGGCATTGATGTTAGTATCCTTCCAGCTCGCAAGCAGGAGGATCTCTTTCATATCTTTCTCTAGAGATTGACGTCCTTTGTGGAGAACGTCTTGCACGGACTTTTTGAAAAGTGTGTAGTAGCTTAGGAAATTGGTGATGGCGTTGTACACGACACTCATCGATGGTACATCTTTCATGAGAATATCGATATGACTCCTGAAGCAGGCAATCATGCCTAGACGATGGGCGTATTGTCCCATAGATGTTGTCGTTATGAATTCTGCGAGTGTGCTGAATAGATGCTCTGTATGGACATGCACATCCTCTCCTGCACGGATCATAGAGAGTGGTGCAGCGATAATGACCTCGTATGCGACGAACCACCACGAATCTGCGTCGTCGAAGCACTTTCGATCTTCCATGTCCAGTAACCGACCCCAGGTCGAGAGTTCAGTTCGACGCCAGCTGATGAGGAGTTCCGTGAGCTGATCGTATAGGGTTACTGCCGTATACTGTTTACTCGCCACAATTTGCCACTCCTGAATATAGCCGTGTAGCTGCTCTGTTTTGGTCAGTAGCTTGGCGATTGGCTCAGTGTGTCGCAACGACAGTAGCTCGGACGACGTTCTCAGGACCTCGCCTAGCGTTGCATGCTCAGGCCATGCCTCTTGCAGATCACCGAACCTTGCCTGAATCTTGCGTATAAGGACAATTAGTTTTTGAGCTTGCGAAACATTGGCATCTGTGTAGAAGTTGTATAGATTTCCTTGGGCATCTTTCCCTTGTAAGCGGTCCTTAACCTCGTATAAGCTTAGCACAAGTGCAGGAAGCAGCGTTGCAGCCGGTACAGGACTTGTAGATATGTTGGATTGACCTTGCCATAGTCCTGCAATATCCCGTGATGCATTACGAAGTAGATGCAGAAGTCCTTCAGGGGCGCTCTGAGTATTTTGGAAGATCTGTCGTTGCACCTGTGCAAGGCACTGTGCTTGTTGCTTGGGATCAATCTTGCCGCCTTTCATTCGTCCTGTACCATCTTCAGACGGACGATCGTAAAGCGGGAATAGCTGGTAGAAGTCTTGGTCGTCAGCTTCGTTGCTATCTTTTTCGCTACCGCGATAGCGGTATAGTGATGAATTGGTAGCACTTTGTTGCTGGTCACAGCCTAGCCGCTCTTTCCACTCTTCATATAGACTATGAAATGCTTGAAGCACTCTGTCTACAGATGCTGCTTCCAATTCACGGTTCACACTCCGTGCTACGGCTATACAGCTCAGAAACCGTAGACGGCAATCTATCTGATCCGTACTGTGGTTCTGAAGGTCGGAAAGGGTGACATTGAGAATATGATGAGGGGCTCCGCCAAGAAAGGGCGTAATGCTACATAGATACTTGATATCATCATCACCAAGTCCCTTTCCAGAGCCGGCGAGAAGGGCAAGCGCCAAGCCGATATCAAGGCCTTGCAACATGGCGATCAAAGGCTTCGTAACGTCATTTGAAGCGTGAAAATTTTGCGACAATCGCAGCACAGCTTGGGTGATATTGGTTCTTAACAGCTTGATCTCCTGAATCTGGGCCGATTGGCCTTCGTAAACCAGTTGTAGAGTAGATGGCCTAGGGGACCTCAAGACGATTGTGCTCATTATATTGTTGAACTCCGCTTGTAGCTGTCCGAGCTCGGATACTTGAGGGCGAACAACGGGTAGTATTTCTGGCTCAGCTCCCAAGGATTCAAGATTCTGCTCAGCCAATTGAATACGAAAATTTGACGTCTGGCCTGAAAACACCGTCTCAAATTCCCGGAGCGCTTGGATCTTACCGTTCAACTCTGCTTTGCGCTTGTTGTGCCGGGCCTGACTCACGATCGATCTTAAAGCTGGGTCAAAGCGTCGGTCTGGCACGTAAAGAAGCAAGCACCCGGTAAAGAATCGTACACTATCCGAGGCAGCCTCCGTAATGTTATCATGATGATCGCTCGATCCCGACAGGACGTCAAAAATCTGCGTGTTGGTGGCTTCCGCCATACAGAGATGCAGATGCTGGGTCCGTTCGTCGTGTACGACTCCATCATGGGTATTTCCCCCTAACCGCTGAATGAGTTGGCCCAGGTGCAGTTGTGCGTCTCTGAGACTGTCCCCCTGATCCTGCCCGCTTAGCGCCTGCTGGACCTTATTTCGCAATATCCTTAATGGAGGGTAGAGATGGTCTAGGGGCTTGTTCTGCATTGCCTCCATGAGAGTCGTAAGCTGCTGGGCAATGGAGTCGATTTCGGCGCACAGCAACTCTAGGGACTGTAAAGACACCTCGCTAGTACCTTCAAGTTTCCGCAGCAGAGACATTGGGAGGACGTCCCGAATAGCTCCCATTTCCATATCTGGATGGCCCATAGCTGTCATACTGTTCAGCTGTGAAAGACTATTCCAGGCTATTGAGGTGTCCTTGAACTCCATTAAATGTGCCGTTGGTCTTCCAGCGAGCAGGTCTAACGTAGAGCGAGATGGTGCAATACTCAGGCTCTGTGAAGCGTCATACTGACAGAGTGCTTCAAACTCGGCCTGGAGGTAGGGCGGGATGTTGATTGGGGCTAATCCCGATAGACTTTCAAGGTCTTCCAGTGTATTCTGGATGTCCTAGTATATCATTAGCATTCCTCTCTTCACCGCAGAACGCCAACATACAGCTAGAGGCACCGAATCTGGGGGTGAGGTAGTCCTTATAGAATTGTGAATATTGACTATAGATTTTTGCAAGATTTCGAGCTCTCGAACAGAAGCTCCAGAGCTCCATTTCAGTGCATCGAAACGATAGGCAAGCCTCTTCACATGAAGACTAAAATCAAGCTCGGTAAGATTCTTGGCAGTCGCTGGTCTGAACGCAGTCCAAAGGCTTTCCATACAGAGACCGGAAGACAATTGCCAGGAAGTATTGAAAGTATCAAGCTCTGTGCCCAGCTTGCGAGCAAGGTCGCTTACCAGACCTCCCGCGGGTCTAGCCTGAGCACACAAAAACCTTCCAATGGTTTGATATACTTGAAACACGTCTTCGTCAAAATCTTGTGACTGGCCAAGATCGAAGACGTCTTGGACGTAGGCCAGAACGTCCCAAAGGAAGGAGTAGTCGTGCTGACAGTGCTGTCAGTACGGATCAAGTCTGGAAGAAAGAAGAGCACAAACCTGGCGAACTTTAGATACATCACGATCTTTTCCTTCAACGCTGCTTAGTAAGATGACTCCCATTTCTTGTAAAAAGCCGGCCAGATGCTGAGTGGAATCGTTTCGAAATCTCCCATTTTTCACGAACACCATTGATCTTTCTAACCGAGACCATGAATGTTGATCCCCTGAGCATAGGCCCCCATATACATGCTGGATTCTGTGTAAATAGCCATATACTTCTACTAGTAGGTCGAAGCATATTGCGAGCCAGCGCAGACTGTTAGATAATGAACTTTGCTCTGTTGCGGACAATAAGATGGGGTTATTAAATGGATGAATTGTCTGATCGATCGATCAGTACACGATGTGGAGCTCTCACGTTCGACGCCACTGACCTGCAAAGAGTCGAATTCTGATGAGGAAACAATCAAGTTTTTCCCCAGCTGCTGGTAAATGTCATGTATGGCATGAAAGATTGACCCATTAGCACCAGATGCTGTTAGGTATGTCTTGGCAATCATTGAGAAGGATGATTGCTTGGAGGGGGATAGATCATTCAAGCCGTTCATGATTTGAGCCTCCCATCGGCGACAGAGTTTCAGATCCGAGAATGATAAGTGATCGAAACAGATTGGAAGAAGTTTACTGAAACGAGTCTCTTCCATACTATTCCAATCGAAAGCTTGAAATAATTCAAAACGAAAGACAGAAGATTCGCAATCTGAGCCCAGAACGTTAATCAAAGGGGACTGCGATTGAGCTGGCATGAACAGCTCGATGGACCTGTTCCGCATGGCTTGCGAGAGCTCGCCATGACGTGGATCCATTGTCATGAATAATCTGAAGTTATGGTGAGGCTTTACGAGCTGAGCACTACCATCTGGTTCGCGGTGCTCATTGATACTCAAGACGCCATCCGGCTCTAGGAGTGAGTTCAGTCTATCAAGGACCGAAGGACTGCATAAATTGGCGTTGTCCAGAACCACCCATTTGCCTTGCTTCAATGCTTTGACGAGTACTCCATCGGCCCACTCGAAACGAGCGCGGTTGTCATCCGCAGCTAGTACCATGAGTTCCTCAAATTCGATTACGAAGCTTCTGTATTTCGATCTACAATCTTCCTCCGCGACAACCCGGACAAGTTCAAGTATCTCAGGTAGGCTGACTGCTGGATGTCGGAGCCTAGACTCAAGTGCTGCGAGACAATTCCTCGATTCGTCCATGGATGTGAGGCTGGTGATGAGATCTCCACGGGTACAATTGTGCAATGTCCTGATAAAAGCAACTATCGCTCGCTGGGGGTCCATCTGTTCGTAGCCACCAACCAGGTCCAGGGTATCCATTTCCGGATTCAAAGAAATTTCTACAACATCAGCACCGACCGTACTCGCTAGCTGGAGGATCGTGCTGGACTTTCCAGAACCAGACTGCCCAACCAATAAACAAGGCCACTGATTCTGGACGCAAAGCATTACGGATTCTGCGATTTCTAAGACCAACTTCGGCGTTTGAGAGCCCTGGATCGGGCGCGGTTGCCGCTTCAAATCTCTGGGCAAGACAGCGAGGCCAATTTCCACCAAGCTTCCGCATTTACCATAAAAGTAGGTACGAGGTTGGTCCTGAGGTATGTATTGCTGCAACACCTGTGACACCGCTGCGACGTCTTCAGAGGTCCTGAATCGGTGGAGGAACAACAGATGCTGAAAATCCGCAGGGCTTGCGAGAGGCAACATTCCATTGCCAGAGGTCAGTAGATAAAGCCATCGAAGCACATCTCGGAGATTGATCTCCCATGGACCTCCGTATGCTCCGAGTGTTAAATTGACCTGAAGTGCATGACTCAATGCGGTGACGCTATGCAAGGTCTTCCCTCTATCGCCCTCAGAAATATTGGGAAATATCTCAGATGAAATAGTCATCAGATCCCCTGCACTAAAATTGTCAGCATAGACAACGGTGAAGCGATCTACAAAAGAAGCAGGTAATCCTTTTCTGCCACCGCCCTGATGATGAGGGTTTTGGGCGGCGAATACAACGAAATTAGGGTGTTTTTCAAATGTTTGATCCAGTTCAGAAACATATACTTGACCTCGGTGATCGAGACAGGCGTTCAACCCTTCGAGCACGCTCTGCGAAGCTAGGTTCATCTCATCTAAGAGGACCCACTCGCCCTTCTGCATTGCTCGGAGAAAAGGTGCGTCGCGCCAAATGAAGTTACCTGCCTCTGCTCCTTCGACTGGAACATCAGACCCGAAAAGATCCATCAAGTCTGTCTGATCTGATAGATTGATACGCGTCAGAGGAATCCCAACGATTTGAGCAATCGCAGCGACGAGAGTCGTTTTTCCGACACCGGGGCTACCTTCCACAAGAATTGGCTTGCTGAGTTGTAAAGCACGAGTGATCTTCATAGCATTGGACCTTGTCGTAGGGGCCTGCAGGCTGTATCTGGAATCTAATCGCGATCCAAGCGCTCTCGCAAGACCGAATGGACCAGCAGTGAAGCTTTCATCTGTAGAGCAAAGCTGGTATTCCTGATCGTAAAGGTAGGAAATGTCTTGGCCGAAGGCTTCGTCGAGCTTGGAGAGGCATACGTGGCGTTCCAAAGACACCGCACTCTCCGATATGGACAATTTGGAAGCAGGATTTGCCCCCAAGCCGTCAATATAGACCATAGCAGCTCCGTGTAATAGGCCAGTTCTAACGTCTGGATGTTTGAAGGCATTCACAAATTGTACCCAAGAAAGCAGATCTCGGATTGAGATGTGTGGCGCAGCAGCGTTGTACGTAGCAGAGTACCAAGCCGCAAACGTGATCATGGCTTTAGAGAATTTAGACATTCGAGGACTCAGCTTGGCTTGCACGATCTCTAGCATCTCCTCTTCTGATGAGGCATTAGGCACCCATATCTCGGTAAATCGATTGCGTAGAGCTGGAGACAATTCACGCTTGCCGTAATCACCTCCTGGATTCATGCTTTGATAGGGGCATCAGCGGTCCCCTTCTCCGCGAGTAAAAGAGTACGGCCTGGTTCTAGGACGCTGTTCAACCGTTCAAGCACCGAGTCATCGGCAAGAGAAATTTCATCTAGCAGAAACTGCTGACCATTACGCATTGCATTGACAAGGCTACCGTCAGCCCATTCGAACAGTGAATTCACCCTAGTTTTGCTTTGCTCTACACGCAGGCGCATCTGGTCAGATAAGGCTGCTGGTGCTCGACGTTGCAATACTGCGTAGGCGTCCAAGAGCGCGGGAAGATCGTGCTCATAGGCTTCCTCGTAGACACTGCAGTCTCTCAGGACAGCTCTGAGATCCTGAGCCAGCTGTGCTTCAGCATGGACTTTATTTCGAATCGGGCGCTGAGCCCCGATCAAGTCACCAGTTTCCATGTTCTGATGAGCATTCACTATGTGGAGCTTGGTGTTGGTCATTTCCGCAATGAGTTGGCAAATGGTGGTCTTGCCAGATCCCGTCTCCCCAACAAGTAGGACAGGTTCGTTGTTCCTCAAGGCTTCAGTAACGAGAGTGTAAAGGCGGCGCATCGACTTGGTCCAGACAACGGCAAGTGACATTGTGACAGACGTAGTCAATGTATTTTCGGTCCTAGCAGCCCCATACAGTTGAGACTCGTCTATTCTGACCTTCATGACATCCTCAATGACTTTCTTTACCATAGAGCGATCCTCTAGATTACGTACTCGCTCAGCCAGCAGTAAAAAGCCATTGATCGCTAGTTGCTCCTGAAGATCTACCTCACGTGAGGCCCATCGAAAGAGATCTCTAAGCGTAGCAAAACTATTCTTCTGTTCGAAGAGCCGTTCGCTTTGACGCATCTTGGTCAGCTCCTTGTAAACCTTGACCATCTTACTGCAGAATGAAGGGGCTATCTGACTTCTCTCGCGAAGGATGGTTTCCAACTCGTCCTCTGGAATGTCATCAAAGTGAAGTTCTAGAAAGCGATTTCTGAACGCGCGGGAGAGGACCTTCCGGCCACCATACATTCCAGGCGGATTCTGCGTTGCGAAGAGCATGAATTCCGGGTGCGGCTTCACTACCTGCTGAGTTTCTGGTATTAAGAGTTCCCTATTGTCATCCAATAGTCGGTTAAGGGCCTCTAGCACATCGGTTGGAGCCAGATTCAACTCGTCTAGGACAACCCAGTAGCCTTCTCGAAGAGCCTGGACAAGGACACCCTCTTGAAACACAAGGCGGCCATCAGGATCAGAAATATAAGAGCCAAGATACTCCTGTAGATCGGTGTGTTCGTGGTTGTTGATCCTTACAAACTTGTTTCCGGATATTCGGGCGAGGTACTCAACCATGCTGGTCTTACCAGAGGAAGTTGGGCCTTGGAGCAGGACAGGAAATCTGCGGATCGATGTTGCTCGCACAAGGTTCAATAAATTCCGTTCGATGAAGGGAGTGATGATGTAGTGAGCTTGTTCCTCGATGGGATGCGCTCCTTGTGAGATCCAATAATGCTTGAATTGAATGTGGTGTCTACCTTCTTTTGGCGGATGAGGGATTTGGTGTAATAATGCTCTACTGTTCTTCTGCCCGGCCAGAATGTGCTTGTCTATAAGTGGGTGCAGAAGTAACTCCGATTCTCTGTCCAAAGATGTCAGGAAGCTCATCGAAAAGCCTTCAAACAGAGCTCGGCGAAGTCCGTAAAGGGGAGCATTGTTTAGAACATAGACCAGTGTTCTAGTCAAGGTGCGAAGACTGAAATGGATTTTTTGCTTTGCGCCGTCGACGAGCTGGCTACCATCGGCAAGCCTCTTTATCTCGATGTACAGCTGAGCAACATCAGTAGCAGCGCGAACGTCAACGTAGTTGTTACCTAAGTAAGCCTTGACGACCGGTATAAGGTTTTCCAGGTCTTTGTCTGGTGCCTCAATAAAGAGTTCGGTGAACCTCGAGCGGAAACCCAAAGGAAGGTCACGCTTCCCAATATCCGTGGCAGGGTTCATTGCACCAAAGATACGAAAGTCTTCATGAGCATAGATTCGCTCAACGTTTCCAGACTCTGTCAACAATATCGAGGGGCCCCCATCGATCGTATGAGACAGCAAATCTGCCAAGCTCTCCAAAGTGTCTGGCGAAGCAAGGTTGATCTCATCCAGGAGCACCCAATCCCCGTTTCTAGCTGCCTTGACGATGTTCCCCTCAACAAAAGAGAATGCGAAACCTTTCGAGCCGCTAGCAAGATGCTTTTGGAAGGTACTGACGTCAGAAGCAAAATTTTCCCATCTGCTCTTCAGCCTCTGGAGCTTGGATGACCCCACTTTCCTCTTCTTAGATAGGGGTTCCTGATTGATTTGATCATTGCTTTGCCCCGTTAGCTTGGACTGTCCTTCTCTCATGCGCAAGGCCTCCTGCCACAAGGCTAATGCGCGAGCCCATCGGCCCTTCGATACCGATTTGGCTAGAAGCTCAATGTAGCGCTGATTTCGCTTTGATGTAAACGTCAACCCTAGCAACTCATCGAACTCTTCCTTCATGGGTACGGCAAGGGCTCTCATATTTACTGGCTTGTATCCACCAAGAAGGTCGCCTACTTCACTCTGTTGTGATAGATTCACTACGATCAATTTCTGGCCCAATGCATCAGCAAGCCGCTGCACAACAGTGGTCTTGCCTGCGCCAGTCTCACCAACCAAAAGGCACGGCTCTGCCTGCTTGACCGCCACAGCAATGGACTCGAGGACTCGAATAACGTGTTTTGTAGTCGCAAAAGGGCTATTCTCAAAGCGATCCCTCGAAGACTTAGCACCAAGGGCCAGTCTTCGCTTGGGCAAAGTGGTACGACCTATACGAAACGCCGAGTCAGTTGCGAGGTATTCGGGTTTGCGGGCCTCCATGCAGTATTTGACACGCTCAGCAGGCATATGCAAGCCTTGAGCAATAAGATCAATGCAGTCTGCTCTTTGAGATCCCAGAGCGTAGGATCCGACAAAGCAATCAACAGCCTCGAGGAAAATCTGGTCATTCAAGGCATCAGAAATGGGTTCGTTGCCGGAGATAATGCCTGCAGATGAAAGGAGGTCTTGGACTCTTCCGCACCATCTCAAAAGATCTTGAGGCCCAAAGGGTCTTAAATTGTTGGTCTTCAAAGGGGTCTTGGAAGCATTTGAAGAGTCTGGGTGTCTTAGGATCTGATATACGGCCATAAATTTAGGCATGTAAGCGTGAAGGAGGGGAAACCTGTGGATGACAATTTTGGCGAATTCATTGTCTGGTGCCATATCTAAGGGTACCTGCAACCAATGAGGTGTGCCAAGCATCCCTGCGGTAGGGGTGACCTCTTCTCCTCGAGTGTTTATAGTGGACTGTACAGTAGCGATAAGCTTGAAGCCAGTAGCAGCCTTGATGCTTTCCCCCCAATTGGGTACAAAAAGCTCACGTCGTTCAACTAAAGGTAACAAAGTGCTGAGGATCTCGGTTGGAGCTCGGTCTAGGTCCTCAATGACCAGCCATCGACCTTCTATTACGGCTGTCGTCAGGACGCCGGGACTCCAGCTGAAAGAGCCTGGCGTTTTCGCGCTTGTGTACATGCCAACAAGTAGCTTGGCATCAGTCTGCCCATTCAGATGCAGGGTAACCATCGAAGAGCTTTTGCCAAGCTCCCTTGCAACACATCTGATTATTGAAGTCTTTCCTGTACCGGAACAGCCAGTCACCAGTATGGGCTTGGACGAGTTAACAGCTTCAGCAAGCGAATGAACATTACTTCTCGTAGTCTCTGTCATGACAAGCGAGGAAAGTCTCGGATCTTTTCCATTCAGTCGGGGTATGAGAATTCCAGCAATGCAGGCTGTAGTTGCTGAAAACTCTTCGATGGTGAGCACCCGTTCTGGTGTCTTCACACCCTCTGGCCCATGCACGCCACAAGCATCTTTTTCTAGTTGTAGCATACGACCAAGGTCTTTGAGCCTCCTCTGTTCCCATAAGCTGAAGAATGAATAATCAATTATTTTAGCTTCCCATTGACCCGATATCTCATCTTCTCCTATGTAGGACTTAATCATAGACATCAGGGCTGCATCAGAGGCATGGAGATATAGGCAGAGTATCCTTATAGCAAGGTATCTTATGTGTGGCTGAACGTGATTGAGAAGCACCTGCAGCTGTGCTGGTGAAATGGCTGGTGCGAACGCTGCGTTGTCGAACATCAGAAGGCGGCCTAAAGCAAGTAAAAGTGTTCTTAATGTTCCTATAGGCAGTTGTTGGAGTGCTGTAGTTTCTCGCGATGCGAAAGCTTCCAGTAGCCCACGCCTGCGATTCAGCAGATATGTTGCGTATACCGATAGATGGGGCGCCCAAGGGAGGACCCTCGCCAGGGCTGCCAAGGCGAACAAATCCTCTGTCTCTGGATTTCGCAGCCATCTGCTGCATAATTCCACGAAAATTGGCTCGTGCGTGGCGAACACAGCAGTGGTGTATATAGGATTGATGGCAAGTTGCGAGAGGATGTCGAGATATTGTGCATTGCTGCCGCGATGCAATAAGTCCAATATCTCCTTGGGAAGCTGGGGAAGATGAGATAGATGATCGAGCAGCTGCGCTGAGCACCTCGAGACGTCCATCTTCAGGTGGCTATCGCGAGATTTCGCGACAAAAAAATTCGTTGATGATTCTAGCCGAGGATTCGCCGCGGAGCGCTCTAAACGCGTGTAGCCGCACAAACACGCTGCGGGCTTGGCGTAGCACTGGGCCTTCTCGCCGCAACCTAATCCACAGATGACAGCTTCGACACAGCAGGATGGACGGCGATGGGCCGGATCAACACGGTCCGGAAAGCTCCTCGTCCTCCAGACCAGCTCATTATGGTCGCGTCACTGCTGAAGATGTCGACTCTGATGATCACTCAGATCTTAGCCTAGACAATGCCCTCTTAGCTGATGCCCCTCTGGATGAGGGCTCCGGAAAAGTTCCGTAATTCCTCCCAGCCCATATACCGGTGGGATTAGGCTTATAGTCTGTAGAATCAGTTTTAAACGCAAAGCAAAGGCACTATCAGGACCTATTCTCCCAAAATTTCTTTCGCAGCACTCGAACCAAGCCTCCCGGAGCGCGAGCTCGCACAGCTTACCAAACTTACCCCTTCCCACTGCTCGGAGTCGCAGGCTACGTGAACTCTCTTCGACCAATAATTCTGATATCTCACTTAGCTTTGGCAACGGTCATCCAAGTGAGGGACATGCTTACGGCGATAGCAAGGATGGCTCGTCTCTAGACTGGTATACGGAGGGTCCCGGACGGCGCGTGGGCTACGATGATCTCACTGCAATTGACTGGATCTTCGAATATACCAAAGAACGTCAGCGTCTACGGTATCTCTATTCACAGGCTACAGGCCTCTTCGATCACGCTCAACAGATACTGGATGCTAGTCAAATCTGGATAGTATTGATCGCTACAGGGCTAGCATCTGGAGTTCTCGCTGCTGGCATAGATGTAGCCAGTGACTGGCTTGCGGATCTAAAAACAGGATATTGCCGTAATGGAAAGGGTGGAGGCAAATTCTACCTGAACAGAGGATTCTGTTGCTGGGGACATGAAGAGATGGCTCAATGCCAAGACTGGAATCTTTGGAGCAGTGCGCTCCACGTGCGGTCATCAGCAGGGAGATTTGTTGTGGAGTATATTTTTTACATCCTCTACTCGGTCTTCTTCGCGTTCTGCGCCAGTGTTCTTGTCAAATATTTCGCACTTTACGCCAAACACAGCGGTATTCCTGAGATTAAAACTGTACTTGGTGGATTTGTTATCCAGCGCTTCATGAGTCTTTGGACTTTGGTTGTCAAGTCGCTCGGTTTGTGCCTGGCTGTGGCCTCTGGACTATGGTTGGGAAAGGAAGGCCCCCTGGTCCACGTAGCATGCTGTTGCGCAAATCTCCTAATGAAGCTGTCGCCAAGCTTGAATGATAACGAGGCCAGGAAACGCGAAGTTCTTTCTGCCGCTGCAGCGGCCGGAATCTCTGTTGCGTTTGGGTCGCCTATTGGGGGCGTGCTCTTTAGCCTTGAGCAGCTGTCGTATTACTTCCCGGATAAGACCATGTGGCAAAGCTTTGTATGCGCCATGGTCGCTGCTGTTACCCTGCAAGCTTTCAATCCGTTCCGTACCGGCAAGCTCGTTCTCTACCAAGTCACCTACAGCACCGGATGGCATGGCTTCGAGATGGTCCCCTTCGCGATTCTAGGAGTTCTAGGAGGCTTGTACGGTGGCCTATTTATCAAGGTAAATATGAAAATCGCGAAGTGGCGCAGGACATCTTTGTGGGCATCTTCGCCCATCCTAGAAGTTATAGCAATCGCTGTTGTGACCGCAGTTGTCAACTTCCCGAACAAGTTTATGAGGGCTCAGTCATCAGAATTGGTTTACATGTTATTCGCTGAATGCGCAAACCTCAAGGATGACCAGTTCGGCATCTGTAAAACTGGAGCGGCCTATGCAGGTGTCATTCTGCTGCTTTTGCAAGCAGCGGTGGTAGGCTTCCTACTCGCTTCGGTCACATTCGGGTTACAAATCCCAGCTGGCATTATACTCCCATCTATGGCAATAGGCGCTCTTTACGGGAGGGCTGTTGGCGTCATTGTCGAAGTCTGGCAGGGAAACCATTCCAACGCGCTGATATTCGCAACCTGCGAACCAGATATTCCATGCATCACACCTGGCACGTATGCGATTATTGGGGCAGCAGCTGCTCTTAGCGGAGTCACTAGAATGACAGTCTCAATTGTTGTGATTATGTTTGAGCTTACAGGTGCTTTGACATACGTCCTTCCTATCATGATTGCCGTCATGGTCAGCAAATGGGTGGGCGATGCGTTCGGCAGGCGTGGTATCTACGAAAGCTGGATTCACTTCAACGAATACCCATTCTTGGATAACAACGACGACACCCCTGCCCCCGATGTCCCAGTATCGCAGATTATGACACAAATACAGGACTTGTCAGTCTTGACAGCTACCGGCCATACCATTCAATCCATCCACGATATGCTTATTAGTCAACCCTTCCGGGGTTTCCCCGTGGTTTCCAATGTCGCTAAAAATATTCTTTTTGGTTACATATCTCGCACAGAGCTTATATATGCACTCAGACTGGCCGCGGCCGAGCCCAGAAAATTAGCCCCTTCAACAGAAGTATTTTTCTCTCACCAACCTAGCGCCAATCCGCATACCACGCTAGACCTCCGCCCTTGGATGGACCAAACACCCATCACGCTCAATGCCAAAAGCAGCCTTCAGTTGGCGCTTAGCATGTTTTCAAAGCTGGGACTTCGATACGTCTTATTCTGCGATAGGGGCGCGCTTCAAGGCTTGCTCACTAAGAAAGACATCTGGTATGTACTGGACAGCGCTGAGGCTGCGGCACCTAGGATTGGTGCTGGTGTTCTGAGGGAAGAGCAAGGGGGAGAATCGAGGGGTCTACTCAACCGGGATGACAATGATGGTGATGGCCTCGATAGTCCTACGTTCGAACGTTGAGCAGATTCTCAACAAGTCCAAACGTCAAGAATGCATTGCCTGGCATGGAGTCTCACCCAGAGTCCTCTCATACCAGCGAGGTGATAGAGGACGCCTCGAACGGCTATCAATCCCGATACTGAGCATCATCGTCGCCAAAACTTGCAGACTTTGAACACTAGACAAGGCGCTGGGAACAATTCCAGGTGTTCCACGTCTCCTAGTCCGTTTCGCGCCAGAGGACCAAAACAGGCCTTTGGACTAGTCTCCCGTGGTCCAAGTCGCGTGGTCCATTGCGCACCTGAAGACAAAAACACCCGCTGTGTGAAGTCAGTAGTTAAACAGATGGAAGGCCTAAATCCTGACATTTAGTCGAAGACGGGAGCTGTCGCAGCTTCGCGTATAGCATTCGGACAGGATGCAATCAGAAGGGGAGAGCTCATTCGGAAGGACCTGCCCTTTTCTCAATGCACATTTGATTCGCTCTTGTAGGTCCGGTGGGCGGTATCTCAGTACGATGGCTCGAAGATAACGGATTTTTGGGACTTCTGGCGCTTTCCGATGTAGATAGTAACATCAGTAGAGTGTATTTTGCAGGAGCAGATGGGGTTGATAGCTTGATGAACCATGATGAATCTACTTCCATCTTCAAACCTTCCTGGGTATGCAAGCCTGTGAGACCAAATCATTACCATATTTGACGATCTCACCCTAAACACCCTCGTAATGCAGCCAGAGTCGCCAGACCTGCCAGACACCAGTATTCAAATGCACACCGGGTATATCTCCCACTGCGAACTCCCTAAATCACCTTCCCCACAACCCTCCTCTCCATCGCATCCTCCTGCGCCAACACCCAATCATCCTCCCCAATCCCATCCGCCTCCTCCCACAACCGCTCAAACTCCCCCTCCTCCCCCTCCTCCCCAACAGCCCAAATACTCTCCCTCAACCGCTTATGCCTCTCCCGATCCTCCTCAATCCGCTGCTCTGCTTGCCGCTTATCCAACCTCGACACCCCATTCGCCTTTCCCCCCACCACCGCACCCTCCACAAGCATCCCATCCCGCCCATCTCTCTGCGTATTCGGCGAGATCGGCGAAAGCGCCGGATGAGCACCAGGCAGCGTATCCCGTTCCGCGAGGCCGGCTTCAATCTCGAGGACGGTGTCGGGGAGTAGGATCGATTTCGTCTGCAGGCCTGCAAGCACGCGGCGGACGACTTTGACGTTTGCGGCGCCGGAGCCGTCGCTGGGGGCTACGGCGTCGACGACGCGGAGGATGTCGCGTTGCATCATGCGGACGAAGTCGAGGTGGTTTTCGCGCTGGGCCATGTCGCAGAGGTGCTCGATGAAGTACATTATATTTGCGCGGTTGTTCATGGAGTTCTGTCGTCCATGTCTGAGTTAGCCATTGCTTTCGCTTGCTCTGAGAGCGTGGGGTAAAGCGGTAGCTGTACTCGTTCTAGTTGTTCGAGGATGCAGGAGTGGAGGTCCTCGTCCATATCTTTGTATTTGAGGGCATAGTGGGCGGCTTTTTGCGAAGAGGTGATGGAGGCATTGAGGTGCTGGAGCTGCGAGGTAAAGCGCATACGGACCTCGAAGGGGTCCGCCATTATTGTGGGATTGTATGTTCCTTGTCAGAAAGGCCTGTCGCCATGGTGTGGTTCGTATAAGGGCAGCTTTGGCAGAGTACTCTGACCAGGCGAGCCAGGCCAGGCGCCTGAGCCGGCGGTGGCGCTAGGCGCGCTTCTTTCTTGAGTTCGTATTTAAAGTAAATACTCGTTCAATCCACAAGTGAGCCCGATTAGTAAGTAGCGGCGGAAGAAGCCACCAATCCGTCAATGCTGAGAGGCCAGATCCTGATAGATGGATTGGTGGCTTCTCCCGCCGCTACTTACTAATCGGACTCACTTGTTGTTTGAACGAGTACTTTACTTTACTTTACTCCAAAACTACTGTCGTATTGTACTCTACTTCGGGGTAAAGGGTGCTTCTCAACTCCTTACCAACAATGTCGATGTCTTCAATTCAGACACAGCTCGATGGCGTGCATCTGAAACTCAACCATGACCCAAAAATGGCTGAAAGGGGCGACGAAAGCATGACCCTGACGGTATTGGGATGTGGTGCGTATGTATTCGACCACCTACTTTTCTCGAAGGGCTTTCTAGCTAATACCACTACCTTTCAGGCACACTTGGCATCGCCATACTGTCCGGCATCCTGTCTTCTCCATCAAGTGGAGCACCCACATCATCCCGTAGCGGCACTACCACCCCATCTGAAGAGCTTCCTCCACGCACTCCATCCCGCTTCATCACCTGCGTAACTCGGCCACAATCCGCGAAAAGGATAAAGACTGAGCTCTCTCACCTGACCTCATCTTTGGCAATATTCCAAAATGAGAACCTCAAAGGTGTTCGCGAAGCTGACGTCGTTCTACTGGCTTGCAAGCCTTACAATCTAAAAGCGGTACTGCAAGAAGAAGGCATGCGGGAAGCACTAGCTGGGAAGCTATTGATCAGTATATTGGCTGGAGTGCCAGTACCGCAGATTGAGGATACAATATACGGGGAAGGCAGCAATGAGACGCTTCCCGCTGATCCAGCTGTAGACGGCCGCTGCAGAATCGTTAGAGTAATGCCCAACACCGCATCTCTGATCTGCGAGTCCATGACCGTCATCGCAATCTCCAACCCTCCGCTTCCTCAATCGCTAAGTGCTCTTGTAACCTGGATGTTCAACCGCATCGGCCGCGTTGTACATCTACCCCCAGCCCAAATGGACGCCAGCACCGCCCTTTGTGGTTCCGGTCCCGCTTTCTTCGCTCTCGTGCTCGAAGCGATTGCCGATGGCGCAGTAGCCATGGGTTTGCCGAGGGCGGAGGCGCAGTTGATGGCTGCGCAGACGATGAGAGGGACGGCAGGGTTAGTGCTGAATGGCGAGCATCCGGCCATGGTGAGGGAGAAAGTCAGTACCCCGGGTGGATGTACTATTGGCGGGCTGTTGGTACTGGAGGAGGGCAGCCTGAGGGGAACAGTGGCGAGGAGTGTGAGGGAGGCTACGGTTGTGGCTAGTCAATTAGGGAAGGGCATGCAGGGGGTTAACGGGACGAGATTTTGAGTGGGTAAGTAGCTAACGCATCGGTACCAACACCAGGTAACCATTCTCTATTTATATTGCGTGCAAGTGCTTTTCACTTCACTACGACATCTTGCATATAGAATGGTTCCTCTCCTGTTGGTGGCACCTGTTACGTCTGTACAAAAGCGCTCATTTCATATACCTGACTAGAGAGCTAAGCATCAATGATTCGCTTTTTCCACGTTTCTCCTCGGTCCAATTTTCATACATCTACCACCAGGGCAGGCATTCACATTCTGTCACGAATCCAATTAGATCTTGAACATGAGGTATTCAATGTGATCTAAGCTTTGACGGAGATATCTTCATCATGTTCTTCGTATATCATTGGACGATTTCTTACAATGACCGGTGTCGTTACACGGAGATCAAGGCATGTGATCTACGAGAATACAGGCTTGTTAGTGTCATTGATGTTACACAAGATACCCCACATACAGATCACTTCAACCCTATCATCCACCAACAAACCATTCCAAACAGGCTTTTCATGACTCTAACCCATCCTCTATTAACCCTATCATCTTCGAGAGCCGCTCGCACTAATCGCTGCTACCGACCCCATACCTCAACACTCTGTTCAACTAAATCTGTGTTCCACATACTACCAACTCTCCAAACTCAACCTCATCCCTCTGCCATACCCAATACTACCCAAATTATGTTCACGCAAGCACGTTGCACGAAAACCAGCAGCCAGATCGGCCGCACAAGATACATTCTCCACCAAACCTCCAACAACACCAACCATGCTACCTCCACCCGAACTCACCAAAGCGTTCAAAAAATACCGAACCCAACTACTGACCGCGAATCGACTCAGATCTCGTATCCGGAAACTAACGATCGCACTCGATATAGCAGAAATCTGGAAAGCACACCATAACACTGTTGGCGAACAGTTCTGGGAGCGCTATGCAGAATACGAAGTTGAACGAAAGGGGGAAGAGGAGAGGTTGGTTTTCACGAAGGAGAGGATGAAGGATCGGGGGATGGATATTGTACAGTGAGTATTGTTACCTGGCATGGTTGCGTTACGGGTTTTTGGGTTTTGGGGAGGAGAATGCTAATTTGTGTTGGTGATATAGGTGGACGGCTGTGAGGGTGATTGGGAGGTTTCTGCCAGCTGAGTTGGAGGGGATGATCCGGGATCGGCTTGGGGATCCTACTGAGAAGTAATTTGTGGACTTTTGGCTTGTATGAGTGCAACGATAGGCAGAGGGATGGATACTACTTGGTATGGAGCCAGAGGGTGATACAATAGTCAGGAGTCTCGGTGAGACTAAAGCCAGACGAACGACGTTTACGTTGGTTGTATTCAGGCCAGGTTTGGGCCTTTCTTTTTTGGCTCAGAGGATACAGCAGTTTGTAAAGGCGTTATCCCGGACGCTAGTAGGCCGCACGTCGCAGAACCTCCCCCACTAAAAATAGGTAATAAGGCCTTAATAATATATAATTATATTTATAATTTATAAACCTTTTAATAGATCTTATAAATTATTTTATATATCTTATTTTTAATATTTTAGACTTAACCTACTATTCTACTACTATTACCGCGCTATTATTATATTATTATTATACCTCTATCTATTATACTAGTAGTTAGGAAGTATATTAAATATAAGTTTAAGCTTAAATATAATAATTAAATAAATTATTATTATATACTAGAAAATACCTATAAAAATCTAGATTTTTATATATATTAGATAATTCACCTTTACGACCTAGTAATTATAAGTCTTAGAGTAGTTAGTATATAGATTCAAGTATATAAACTAATAAAATTAGCTATATCTTTATTACTAATTAGCTAATTTATATTATTTTAGGATATATATACTTTATAAGCTTATCTGTATTATTTATATAATTTATATATATATTATAATTAGTAGACGTTAATTAGTTAGTAAGATAGTAGTATACTTAAATATATTAATAACATCTTTATCTATAAAATTCTATAGTTTACTTTAAGTATTATAAGTACTTAGGAGTTAGTTTTAATAGGTTTAGTAGAAATATCTTATATTATTACTCTTAAGGGATTATAATATAAGATAAGTAGGTTTTAAAAGACTAAATACTTAGGAGTTAATAACTAACTAGATTAACTTAGAGGTTTTTAGACTTTAATAAATTTTAATAAATTTATCTATTCTTAATTAGGAAGAAGGACTATAAGTATATTATACTAGTATATTTTTAATATAGATTCTAAATTTAGAGTCTATTTTTAGATTTAAGAATAAATAAGTAAACTAGAAAGGTTTTTAGCTCCTCCTTTAAAAAATAGCTTAGCCTAAGCCTAAATTTTAAAAAATATTAAATTAAAAACAACTAATTGAATATCTATATATAATATAATTTTTTTAGATTTTTAATTTATTAATACCTACTTAGGATAGCTAATATTACTTATAGAACTTATAAGTTACCTCTCTTACTTAAAGTAGGTTTAAAATTTACTAATATTAGTAATATCTTAGTATAGTTAGACTAGTATATAAATCAATAGAACTAGTTATATCTTTATAACTAACTAGTTAATTAATATTATTTCAGGATATATATACTTTATAAGCTTATATATACTATTTATATTAATTATATATATATATAATAATAAGTAGATATTAATTAATTAGTATATTAAGATATAGGTATAATAGGTAAATTAGTACTAAGATATAGATTTAATAGGTAAATCTATTAAATTACTTATATCTTTATTACTAATATATTAACTAATGTTATTTCAGGATATATATACTTTATAAGCCTATATATATTATTTATACTATTTAGATATATATTATAATAAGTAGATGTTAATTAGTTAATAAATTAGTATACTTAAGTATTAGTAATATCTTAGTAACGTCTTATTATATAAATATTAGCTACTAACTTATATTTCTAAATATATCTTTTATACTAATAAATAGTATAATATAATTTTTATAGTATTAGATAATAATAATATATAGGTATCTTTTAATATTAATTAATTAAAATTATATACGTAGATACTTAAGTATATATAATATGTAAATACTATTATTAAAAATATTAATATTCTACTAAAAACGACGCTAGGCCTAAGGTTATAATAAAATACTTTAGACTAATTAATAAGTATAGATAAGAGTAGAGGTTCTAATATCTAGATATTCTACTATAGTAAAGAGATAAGGTTAATATATAGATATTTAAGTATATAAGATAAAGTTAAGAGGAGTAAGATATAACTTATATATTATTTATAATGTTTTAGCTAGGATATAATTATCTTATTAATAATTATTATAAGAGGAGCTTTTTATTTACTTACATTAATAATTAATAACTTATTTAAATAAGATAGCTTAATTCTTATATAATAAGTTTAAGGTTATTATTAATAAGTTAATAATTTAATAATATTCATAATAATTAGGTTAATTTAAGAAGAATATATAAAAAAATTAATAATATATTTAATTATTTAATAAGCTAATTAACTTAGCTTCTTTAATAAAATTATTATATATAAGTATATTAATAAGAGGCTTTATTAATTATCTCTTTATTTATAT